>JACCDT010116418.1_pt1 | contig 20404 bp, 19 predicted proteins | sample 7446291 | NCBI WGS metagenome assembly JACCDT01 (sample SAMN15323446, study PRJNA562643) | freshwater metagenome | isolation source: river surface water | place: USA:Blue River Watershed | collected 2017-08-17 | reverse complement strand
TACTTCTGTACACGATCGGGAAATTGGTAAAATCTCATTTTCCCTTGCTAGGATACCCCAAAATCGCACAATATGGGCTTATGCGAGGAAGAAAACCAAAACCAGCTCATATTCATCTAATTAACGGAAATCCAAGTAGAACAAACCCTAAAGAGTTAGAAGCTCAAATATTATTTGATAATTCATTCTCAGATGAGATACCAGAACCAGCGGAAACCTTAACAGGAGAAGCTCTCGCGGAGTGGAATCGATTAGTACCAGAATTACAGAAAGCGAAAATATTTAAATCAGTTGATAAAATCGCTCTTACACAATTTTGTATTATGTACGAGCGGTGGGTTACGGCAGAAAAGCACTTAAAAGAAAAAGGATTATGGTACAAAACTAATAAGGGAGTAATCGCGCTTAATCCAAACTTTAAAATCGTAACTCACTGTATCGAGCAAATGAGATCCATTATGTCAGACTTTGGAATGTCGCCCGCAGCTCGAGTAAGAATTAAAGGAGCTTTAGACGGCTCGGTCAAAAAAGATGATCCGTTTGATTTATTTATGAACCATGACAAAAAGAAAGCCTGAGCAAGAGTTTATTCACCCCGCTAAACAATACGGACTAAACGTTCTCGCGGGTAAGTACACGGTAGGAAAATTACATAGACGTTTTGTCGAAAGACATTTTTACGATTTAGAACATGCGCTAGATAGAGGTTTTTACTTCGACGAAGTTGCAGCGGATAGACCTATTAAGTTTTTTAATTTTTTACATCATAGTAAGGGAAAGTGGAAAGGAGAGGTTTTTAATTTAGAACCTTGGCAGCAGTTTATAGTCTACGTTCTTTTCGGATGGATGTCAGAAGATGGTACTCGCAGATTTAGATTAGCCTATAATGAGATCGCCAGAAAAAATGGAAAATCAACTATCGCCTCAGGAATAGCTCTTTATTTATTAATCGGAGACGGAGAAGGCGGAGCAGAAGTTTATTCAGCAGCAACGAAAAAGGATCAAGCGAAAATAGTTTTCTTAGAATCAAAAAGAATGGTTCAAGCTTCACCCGCGCTTAGACAACGAATCGACGTACAAAGAGATAATTTGAATATAAAAGGAACAGCTTCAAAATATGAACCACTCTCAAGTGATGAAGATTCTCTCGACGGTCTAAACGTTCACGGCGCAATAGTTGATGAGTTACACGCTCATAAAACTAGAGCGGTTTTCGATGTACTCGACACGGCTACAGGCTCAAGAGAACAGCCACTTATTTTCTGTATTACTACCGCCGGGTTTAATAAAGAGTCAATCGCGATGAACTTAAGAAATTACGGACAGCGGGTTCTCAACGAATTTGATATAGAAAACGGTGTGGTAGATGATACTTTCTTCGTTTTTATAGCTTCCCTAGATCAAGAGGATGACTGGCAAGATGAAAAAGTTTGGGTAAAAGCAAACCCGAACTTAGGGGTATCAGTAAATTTAAAGGATTTACAAACGAAAGCTAACAAAGCAAAGCAAGATCCAGGCTCTCAAAACTCTTTTCGCTGTAAACATCTCAACGAGTGGACTTCTCAAGAGTTTAGATATATCCCGATGGATAAATGGGATTTAGGAAAGAAAGAACCTAGTTTTACAGGAGAAGCCTTCGGCGGATTAGATTTAGCGAAAACTACCGATCTCTGTTCTTGGAAGTTAATTTTTCCACAGCCTAACGGAGAAATACACGTTAAGTGTAGATTCTGGATTCCAGAAGATAACGTACGAGAAAAGTCAGCAGTAGACAGAATCGACTACATAGCCTTAGCGCAGCAAGGTTTTATCACGCTAGTTCCAGGAGCTACCATTGATTATACCTGGATCTTTAACGCTATCGATGAGGACTTAAAAAAGTTTAATATAAAAGAAATCGGCTTCGATAGGTATGGAGCTGAGAGCATAGTGCAGAAGCTTGACGACCTAGGCGCGGTAGTAGTTCCAGTAGGTCAGGGTATGGCTAGCATGTCAGCCCCAACTAAGGAGTTACTAAAATATGTTTTAGAAGGTAAGATAATACACGGAGGGCACCCGATTTTGAGATGGAACGCTGATAATATGATCGTGACAACTGATGATCAAGATAATATTAAGCCATCTAAAAAGAAAAGTCGGCAAAAAATCGACGGTATAGTCGCTTTAATTATTGCGCTAGACAGATTTATGAGAAGTGGTTCGGGGGTTTCGGTTTACGAAGAACGCGAAATTTTAACATTGTAATTTTTTTTGGCTATAAGTAAATGAAAATTTTAAACCCTGATATCTTAAAAACTATTACAAGATCACAAAAAATAGTTTTCTCACCTCAGTCTGGTCAGTACGAGTGGGCGGGTCGAGTCGGTTCAAGTTCAGGGGTTTTTGTAGATCATCTCACAGCGATGCAAACTACTGCGGTTTATGGTTCGGTGCGAATACTTTCTTCTTTACTTGCAAGTTTCCCTTTAATTCTTTACAAAAGACTAGCAGGTGGAGGAAAAGAAAGAGCTACGGATCACCCGCTTTATAAAATCACACATAATAATCCGAACGAGTTTCAAGACGCTTTTCAATTTAAAGAAACCCTTCAAGCTCACTTAGCTTTGCGTGGTAACGCTTATTGCTTAATAGAGAGAAACCTTTCTAACGGGAAAGTATTAGGGTTAATTACCTTAGAACCTGATAGGGTTTTTCCTAAAAAAGTAAGAATAATAGAAACTAAAAAAGTAAAAATTATCTACGAGTATCATACGGACTTTAACGAGAAAATTATTTTAACTAGCGATGAAGTTTTACATTTAAAAGGACTTACTACTTCCGGGATTATGGGACTAGACCCTATAATGGCAGCTAAAAATATGATTGGCTCTACCATAGCCACAGAAGAGCACGCTTCAAGGTTTTTTAGTAACGGCGCAAGGCTTGGAGGAATTTTAAAATATCCTGGAAAACTTACTAAGGAAGGAATCGAAAAAATTAAAACTTCGTTTGCTCAAAAGTACGAAGGTGTAGAGAACGCAGGCAAAACAGCTGTACTAGAAGAAGGCATGACTTACGAACCAGTAGGAATGACTTTACAGCAAGCGGAGTTTATCGAGCAACGACAATTTAATAAAAAAGATATTTGCTCTGGGATTTTCGGGATTCCTTCTCATATGCTAGGCGGAGAAGTAGAAACCATCTCAAACGTAGAAGAATTTTCACGCCAGTTAATAGACTACACGCTTAACCCTTGGCTAAAACGATGGGAGTTAGCTTTTAATAATAATTTACTTACCCTAAAAGAGCAGGAAATTTATTTTTTCGAGTTTTTAACCGATGCTTTCTTAAGATCGAACGCAAGCGCAAGGGCTACAAAGCTTGCTATCGAGAGACAGAACGGAATTATAAACGCCGACGAGTGGAGAGAAATCGAAAACAAAAACCCACTACCAGACGGAGCGGGTAAACTTTATCTAAACCCGTTAAATATGGCAGTTGCGGGCGGTAATAATCCCGCGCAAGTAAAAGAACCTCAACCACCTGGGAAAACTTTACCCGCACCAGATGGAGTTAATAACGATCCAGCAGCGAGGAGTAAGACCGTAATTGCTTACGAAATCATGAACGACGCTAAACCTCTCCTAGTTAAAGAACTTGATAGAATTATTAGAAGAGAAGTTAAAAATTTAAAGGAATTAGAGAAAAAACCTCAATTTATAGAGGATTTTTACTTAAATCATAAAGAACATGTTAAGGAAGTACTAAAAACAGAGATTGAGTTTTTATCTAATCAAATTTTAAGAAAAACAGGGTATTTAATCGATGAAGAGCGTGTTTTAGAGGATTTTAGTAATATTTTTACAGATAAAACGAGAAATATCAGTACGGATTGGCATTTTGAAGAGTTTAAAAAGATTTTTCGCTTAGAAATAGTTAAAAATTTTAAAGAAGAAACGGTGGATTTATGAGTAATAAAGTAGAAAAAAGAATCAATTTAGACACAGAAATTAGAGAATTATCGCTAGAAGATGGCTCTAAATCCATGAAAATCTCTGGTTACGCAGCGGTTTTTAACACAGAAATTAACATTGGTAAGTTTTTTAGAGAGAAAATACTACCGAACGCTTTTACAAGCTCGATTCAATCAAACGATATTCGCGCTCTTTGGAATCATGATGATAATTACGTGCTAGGACGTAATAAAAACGGATCTCTTAAGCTGAATGAAGACTCTAAGGGTTTATTTTTTGAGTTAATGCTACCAGACACGACTATCGGGCGTGATACGTACGAAAATATTAAACAGGGATTAGTTACTGGGGTTTCTTTTGGGTTTACAGTTCGTTCTGAAGAATTGATCGATCGAGATCAACCAATGCCACTACGAGTTTTAAAAGACGTTAATCTAGTTGAGATTTCCCCGACGGCTTTTCCAGCTTACGATACTACAGAGGTTTATGCTCGCTCAGTATTGGGTGTTAGTATTCCAGATTTAGAGTATTTAAAAGATTTACAAGCTAAGAAAGACTTTCTTTCAGTTTTAGAGAAATCAAACAAAGCGCTAATTTAGTGGATTGACAGAATAGCCTTAGTACAGAGATTCTATTTGCGAAGAAAAAATTTACTACCCAATGGTTTTAATTTTTCAGCGTAAATAAAAATTTTAGATAAGGCATATAGAAAATGGCACTTAAAGAGAAGCTAGAGAAGCGAGCAGAATTGATCGCGGAAGCAAGAAAAATCACAGATAAAGCAGAGACAGAAGAAAGAAAACTTTCAGATGAAGAATCAGCAAAATTTGATTCTATTATCGACGAAGCTCAAGACATTAAAGACTCAGTAGACCGTGAAAACAGAATGTTGAAAGCGGGGGAAGAGGTCGAGCTAGCTTTTGAAAAAACAAAAGCAGAACTTAAAAGAGGCGGTTCAAACTCTGGAGAAATTAAAAGTAGCATTGAAGCTCTAGACTCTAAAGAGTACAGATCAGCGATTCAAAAATATCTTAAAGGTTCTCTAAACGCGCTAACACCAGAAGAGCATAGATCTCTTTCTCAAGGTTCAGCAGTTGACGGGGGTTACTTAGTTCCAGCAGAACAGTTTGTATCAACATTGCTTAAAAAGGTTGACGATATTGTAAGAATTAGAAGCTTAGCAACTATTTACAAACTTAATAAAGCGGTTTCTCTTGGTGTACCTTCACTTGAAACTAACGTTTCAGACGCAGAATGGACTTCAGAAGTAGGAACAGGAAGCGAAGATACAGCAATGCAATTCGGAAAAAGAGCGCTTTTCCCGGCAGCATTAGCAAAACGTGTTAAGATTTCTGACACACTCTTAAGAAACTCACCACTTCCAGTCGAGCAAATCGTTATGGATAACTTAGCGATGAAATTCGGCGTAACAGAAGAAAAAGGTTTCTTAACTGGTAGTGGAGCTTCGCAGGCACTTGGAGTTTTTACAGCAAGCGCAAACGGAATTTCTACAGGAAGAGACATTTCAACTGACAATACATCTACAGCAATAACAGTAGATGGATTAATTAACGCGAAGTTTGCTCTTAAAGAACAGTATATGATGTCTCCTAAAACAGCATGGATGTTCCACAGAGATGCGGTAAGAAATATTGCTAAACTTAAAGACACTACAAACCAATATTTATGGGAGCAATCAATAAGAGCAGGACAACCTGATACTCTTTTAGGCTTTCCGGTTTATATGAGTGAGTTTGTTCCTAATATATTTACAACTGGGCTTTATGTTGGGATTCTAGGAGATTTCAGTTACTACTGGATCGCAGAGTCTCTTGAATTTAGAGTGCAGAGATTAAATGAACTTTATGCAGAGAAAAATCAAGTTGGATTTATCGGAAGAAGAGAAATCGACGGTATGCCAGCACTTGAAGAGGCTTTCGTAAGAGTTAAACTAGCTTAAATAAAAAAATTGGTGTTATTAAAAATATAGCACCAAAAACTTAAATATAAGGATTTAAAGAAAATGGATATTGCAAATAAAATTGTTTCAAGAAGAGCACTTTCGCCGGTTGTTGTAACAGATAACACGGCTCAAGTGTGTCAAATTATAGATACAGCAGCTTTTGACAGTCTTATGTTTGTTATCGCTACAGGCACACTTGCAGATGTGGATGCAACTTTTGCGGTTACTATGGATCATGGTGACGCAGCTAACCTTTCTGATGCAGCATCAGTACCAGCGGATGAACTAAACGGAACCCTCGCAGGGGCAAACTTTACGTTCGCAGCAGACGACTCTACAAGAGAAATCGGGTATGCGGGAGTAAAAAGATACGTTCGCTTAACTATTACCCCTACAGGTAACGCAGGCAACGCTCCTTTAGCAGTTGTTGCGATACTTTCAGACGGTAAAAAACAGCCTTAATTTTTAGTATAGAAGTTAATTAGCTTGGGTGTTAGTGTAGTAAGAAAACGCTAACACCTATTTTTTTATTAATGGTATTTTATGATTTTACTAAAATTAAAAGCTTTAATTTGTTCACCTAGAGGAAATTTCCCTATTGGCTCTACTTACGAGTGCGGGGAGTTAGAAGCGAAGCAGTTACTAGATGGTGGATACGCTGAGCTTCTCGGAGTGTCTAAAAAAGTTAAAGAAAAAAAAGAAGTAGAACCTGCTATAATTGAAGAAGTAGAAACCTCAGATTCAAGTGAAGAAATAGAAACTACAGATCTAGAAGTGGGAGAAATAGAGAATACTTCTACTGTAAAAAAGAAGAAGAAAGGAAGACCAGTAGAAAGTGAATAGTATTTTCAATCCTCAGTATACTAGTTACGAAGTTACGGAGCTCCCTAGTTGCGATCCGATAGAAAGAGCTGAGGTTAAATCTCATTTAAGAGTAGTAGCAGCGAGTCAAGATAGTATTTTAAGTATTTACATTAAAGCAGCTACGGCGTGGGCGGAAAACTATACGCAAAGAAAATTTATTAATCAAACTGTAAAAGTTTATTACGATGCTTTCCCAGTTGAGATTTTTTTACCACTAGGAAAAGTTTCAGTGGTAAATAGTATTAAGTATTACGATGTAAACGATCAACTCCAGACTTTAAATAGTAGTTTATATCAAAAAGACCTAGTTAAAGTACCTTCTAGAATTACAATGAAAGACTCAAACGGGTCTTTTCCTAGTACCAGAGATTCCAAATATAACGCAGTAGAGATCGAGTACGTGTGCGGGTATGGAGAGTCGCCTAACGAGGTGCCAGCGGACATAAAAAACGCGCTACTTTTAATTATTGGAGACTCTTTCTCGAGTAGAGAGGATAGATCCGAGGATTTAAGTATTTCTAAATCATCTTTACACCTACTCTCTCCTTATAGATTAATGGATTTTTAACGATATGATAAACGCGGGCGAGTTAGACAGGGATATAATAATAAAACAGGTCACGGAGTCTATAAGTGACGCTGGCGGAACTACAGACGTAGAGAGTATTTATGCCGAGGTGCCAGCTAAGGTAGAAAGTATAAGTACAGGGCAAAGGCTTTTATCAAATGTTCTACATGGAACATATACATCGAAATTTACGATTAGGTTTTTAACTGGACTTAACTCTAAAATGAAAATTTATTATGACTCTAAAGTCTGGAGTATTTTAAGTATAGCGGTATTAGGAAGAGACGAGGGGCATGTACTTTTGGCGGAGGCGGTCGATTAAGTAACGTGGATAATAAGTTTAATTTAGACATGTCAAACTTAATAAAAAGACTAGAGCAATTACCTGCGAAGGCTCAAAATAACGTTGCTAAAGCTTTAGTTAACGAGTTAGCAAAGCAGACGGCAGAGAAGGCAAGGCAGATACTACAGGGGAAAGTAAGTAGAAGAACTGGACGGCTTCAAGAGTCGATTAAATTTAAAAGAAACCGTGGAGAAAGAAACATAATGAGTGCTTCTGCGATTTCTGATGTTTTTTACTCTAAGTTTTTCGAGTTTGGAACCTCTAAAATGTCGGCTAGACCTTTCCTAACGCCCGCAGCGGAGGAGGTTTTTAGGGATATCCCTAAGATAGTACAGCCGTTATTATCTGAGCTTGTAGAGAAACAGTTTAGTAAGCTTAATAAAAAGTGGCTTAAAGGTAGATAAAGCTTGTGGCATTTACACTAATAGAAGAGGCTTTTTTATCGGTAATTAAAACCGAGGCGCTTATTACTGCGCTAGTTCCTACTACTAGGATGTATTATAATCGAGTACCAGAAAACCCTATTTTCCCTTTTATAAGTTATCAAGTAGCAGGGGCTTTTAAAGATTTAGTGCTTAACGATACGGTCTCTATGAGCGAGAAAACTTTTATAGTAAATTCGTTTTCTAAGTCATCGGATGAGATTTTAAACATAGCAAAACAGTTATCTAAAAGATTACATGGTTTTAGGGGTCAATCAGGGACTTTTAAGATAGAAAGAATAATCCTAGAGAACGAAATTGATGACTTGTATGAATACGATAATGCCGTCTATCATACGTATCAGAGTTACAGAGTAATGTACCAAGAGATTTAAAGAGATTTTTTTAGAATAGGGAAAATAAAATGCCAACACTTGCAACATCAGGATCGGGAGTAATTTTAAAAGTTGGAGACGGTGGAGTCGGAGCTGGCACACAAGCCTCGAAAACTATCGGAACAGTTAACCAACAGTTGCGCGTACTAGCGAAAGACGCTGGCGTAGCGGGTAACTCTAAAACTTTTGGAATCATAGTGGCGGGTGGAACGGTTCCTTACTCTCAAGTAATTACCGCTAACTCGGTTTTAATTAACGCAGCTACGACATCAGGAACAGTAACCACAAAAGTAGGTCAAGCGATTTCTAGTCTCTACGCCGACTCTACTTTCGTTAGTAACTTTAGAGCGGACGTAAGCTCTGGAGACGGATCAGGATTACTAGTCGCGGGAGCTTCTGGAGTTCTTTCTGGTGGTGCTGATGGAACTGAAATTTTTACAGACATTGCGGAAGTAAAATCAATCGGTGGACCAAATATGTCGTCTACCTTCATTGACGTTACTAACTTCTCATCAGCGAATAATACAAGAGAGTTCATTAACTCATGGATTGATCCAGGCGAGTTGAGTTTAACATGTAACTTCTTACCAGCTAACGCAACTCAACAAGCTTTACTTACAGCTATGAAAACTAGAGTAGTAAGAAACTTTAAACTTCAATGGTCTGATGCAGCTAGTACAGTTTGTACTATGGCGGGATTAGTTACGGGTTATCAAATTAATAACCAACTAGATCAAGCTTTAGAAGTTTCTATCAATATTAAATTGACAGGATTCCCGAGCTGGTTCTAATATAATTTAATTATGAAAAATGTTAAAAAAATAATCCCCACAGTCAAGGTTGACCTTGGGGATTATGGAGTCTTTGAGGTTAAGTGCTCTTTCGGGGTACTTGTTAGATATCAATTAATGACAGGAAAGGATCTGTTTAAGCAAATAGATCGTGAAATGTCGCCACTAGAGTATATTCAATTTCTAGCTTGTGCTATTTACAAAGAAAACCCACACGAGCATTTAGCAGAACTACAAGAGGTCGTTAACGCTTATCATATAGAGCAGATTGTAGAAATCGCTCGAGGGATTTTTGGCAATGGTCAAGCTCCAGCAGATGAGAACGATCAAGAATCGGGCGAAGATACAGAAAAAAAAATCTAACTGAAAATTGTTGGCTCACTTTCTGGGCTACAGCTATTTATGATTTAGGGCTTACAGAAGAAGAGTTTTTCGAGCTTACGCCCGCTCAGTTTGACGCGCTACTAAAACGCCATAAAATACGACAAGAATTTGACGACTACCGAGCGGGAGTGATTGCTAGTACACTGGTACAAGTAAACGTTTCGTCAAAAGAAGCGAAAAAATATCCCCCTGATCACTTTTTTCCGTCGCTTAGAAGAGGACGAAAGAAAACATCAGAGGCGACGAATCAAAAGCAAATGAAAGATCGATTAAAGTTTTTTTACCCTGAGGAGAAGAAAAAAGAAGATGGCAAAGGGTAAAGCGAGCACTCAAGTAGATATTGAGTTTAGGGCGCTAGTAGGTCAGTTATCTGCGGACTTACGAGCGGTAACTGGAGAGCTAGAAAAAACTAGAGGTAAAGTTAATAAAAGCATGTCGGGAATTTCTAAATCCCTAGTCGCGGGGTTTTCTGTAACCGCAGCAGTTTACGGATTTAAAAAACTTGGAGACGCTTTAGGATCGTTAGCTCAGGCGGGAGATAAAGCGGGAGATATAGCCGAGAGTTTTAAAAAACTCGGCGGGGCTTCAAGCTCGATAGAAGAGGCTAAAAATAAAATCTTAGGTGCGGTCGGTGCTTTTGATTTAATGCAAATAGCAAACAAAGGTTTAATAAAAGATATCCCTAATTTAAATCAAAACTTTGCGGGTCTAGCGGAGTACGGAGCAAAATTAGGACAAGCTCTAGGGGTAGATGCTAAAGAGGGAATTGATCAAGTAATCGATGCGCTTGCGAGTGTAAAGGATAAGCAGCTTTTGGCGGTTAAGCTAACTATCGACGCGGAGAAAGCGTACAAAGATTACGGTACTCAGTTAGGCTTTACATCAGAGATGCTAAAGGATGCTGGAAAGTATCTAACTGATAACGAGAAAAAATTAGCGAAACAAGAAGCGGTACTTAATAAAGTTGCAGAAGCGAGTAAAAATTTAGCAGACTTAGGAACTGGAGTTGCTCAGGCGCAGGAATGGGTTGGGAATGCAATTCAAGAAGCTACCGACAAGATGGGGATCGGAGTAGATAAAAGCGAAGAATTAGAGAAAGCTTACAATGCTCTTAGAGTAGAGATTGAAAAAATCGACTGGGAGAAATTAGGAAGAGACGCAGCGAACGCTTTCGCAATTATTGCTAACGCAGCAGTTACACTTTTACCAAAAGTAACAGCGGAAATTGAAAACATAATAAGAGGTCTTAACTATCTTTTCGGGAGTGGAAAACAGGCTCAAAGCGATAAAACCGCAATGAAAATCTACGACTTAACTGAGGAGAAAAAAACCCTTGAGATGTCTCCTATAACAGGAAGAGGGGTAGAAGGAAACGCTAGAGCTAACGCTGAAAGATTAAAACAGATAGAGATAATAAACGGAAAAATAAAATCAGCGGTAGGTCTTTATAAAGATATTAATAAAGAGACTTTAGATTTTAACGCTAACTTACAACCAGCACCGAAAAAAGTAGAAGAGATCGCAGCGGGCGCGGGTAAAGTAAGTGATAGAGTTAAAGAAGCTAAAAAAGAGGCTCAAGACTTAGGAAAAGAATTTAAAAAAATAGATGATCAAGGCTTAGAAAATTTACTTAAAAATACAATTGAGTTAACAAAACTCGGGTTTAATCCTGGAACATTTGAAGAAGAAATAAAAAAATTAGAAGCAGCTACTAAGTCAGGATTTTTAAAAGATTTACAAGATAAAAATAACGGACAATTTTCCAATGAGGTTTTAGATAAGTACGCTCAAACTCTTACGGATCGTGTAGTTAATCCTTATAAAAACGACATGATCGAAGCTAACGCAGAAGCGGGCGAGAAGCTTAGAGAAAAAGCAGAAGAAGCAGCGAAGGTATTTAGAGAACAGTCATCGAAAAACTTTGACAGAACTACAGGAGAACTTGGAGGAATATTAGATAAAATATCACCTGAGCTTTCTAGCGCAATGACGGACGCTTTAGGGCAGTTAGGAGATGATACTAAGTCAGGATTTTTTAAAACTTTATCAGAAACTTTTGCGGATGGATCAGACCAAGCAGGAGCAGCGATATCAGAAGGCTTCGCTTCGGGCGCAAATATTTTAAGCGCATTACTTAACGCAAAAGGAATCGATAAAGCTACTAGTAGTAATCAAGGAACGGGCGGAGCTATTGGAGCGGGTATTGGATCTTATTTTGGACCAATAGGATCTCAAATCGGTGAAGCGGTCGGGTCTTTTGTAGGTGGTCTTATTAAATGGGGCTCTCAAAATCCTGAAACGAATGCTCGTCATGCATTTTCGAATTTTATTGAAGAAGGATTTAAAAAACTTGATCGTATTTCTTTTTATGATAACGCTGGAAATTTAAAAAATCTTAACGCTAAAACTTTAAACTTTTACGAAGGAAAGAGAGACTCTTTTAATAACGACTGGACGGTCGGACTTGAGAAGATGGACGATAAAGCTCGTACGGTTTTCGACGGGCTCGGAAAAGGTATTAAAGAATTACTAGGTATTACGGAAGACGTAGGCGGGCAAGTAGGCGCGATGCTTGCAGCTAATCTAAACGGTAATATTGATAACGCTCGACTCTTAGTTTATCAGTTAGGAATATCCTTAGAGGACATGACAGAGAAACTTGTAGAGGTCGGAAAAACCGGCTCTATGTCGTGGCATGAAATAGAGGTAGCGATACAAGGAGCTACGGAAGCCTATAAACCAGGGTTAGCAGCGATAGGAGATATTAAGGGTGGATTTAACGAGCTAGTTTCTAGCGGTGGTCGTGGTATGGCAGCCCTTAAGGGAGTTAAAGATATCGCGGTTGAGGCTTTAGAGTCAGGCGCAAAAACTTTTGAAGATTTTAAAAAGAAAGCTATTGAATCAGGTATCAGTCCTGAGTTAATCGACGCTTACATAAATGCTCTTAAGCAAAGAAATATAGAAAGTTTAGAAGCTTTAGCCACGGCGAGTGATAGAACTTTAGGTGGGATAGTAGCGGATTTAGAGAGTAGCTCAGCTATTCTTTCTACTAAGTGGAAAGACATGACCACGCAAATTGATGAACTTAATACGAAACTAAACGAGTTACCTACAGAGCTTAATAGTCAAATTACATTAGATATCAAATCAAATATTGACTCTCAAACACAAGCAGCAATAGATACTATTAACTCTGGAACTGGGAAAATAAATCTTCCTACAAGCGGGAACTTAATAAATAATACACCGACGGTTTCTAGTCCTTCGAGTGGAAAAGTCTCAGGGCGTGTAAACGCTAGAGGCAGAACTTCCCAAGTAGTAAACATCGATGCTAGGGGAGCAGCGCCGGGGGTAGAGCAAGAAATAAGAAGAGTAATGAGAGATATGAAACCTGAGATTGTTAGCGACGCTGTAAATAAAGTTTCAGACTTATCAAGAAGAGGTGGAAGATGACAATATCATATCCCCTTACAATTCCTATAACTTTTAAAAGTTGGCGCTTAGGTTACGAAGTAGCTTCGTCGAAGAGTACCTCACCGTTCTCTTTTAGAGAGAAAATTTACAATCATCTAGGGGATCGTTGGCTTTTAGATTTAACTTTTGAATCGCTAGATAAAGCTAAAAGTTTTGCGCTCGAAGCTTTCTTACTCAGTCTAAACGGAGAGGTAGGAACTTTTCTTTGGGGCGACCCTACTATATCAGCACCGATAGGAGTAGGCACAGGCTCTCCACAAGTAAACGGAGCTAACCAGACCGGAAACGTTTTAATCACAGACGGGTGGACTCCTAGTGTAACTAATATTTTAAAAGCAGGAGATTACTTTTCTATAAGTAATTCTCTTTATAGGTGCTTAACTGATTGTAGCTCTAACGGCTCTGGGGTAGTAAACATAGACGTAGCGCCTAGATTAAGAACCCCGGTAGATAATACAGCCTTAACTCTAGCGTATCCGAAGGGAAAATTTAGACTTTCAGAAGGTCAAGTTTTTTGGAGTAAAAGCTTAGATAGTGTAACGGACTTTACTATATCAGCGGTTGAGGAACTTTGAGCAGAGACTTAACCAGCGGAATGATAACAGCCGTTCAGGAGACGGTATGTCGTGTCGTTTGGTTTTGCGAGTTGCACTTTGTTGATTCAACTATTCTAAGGCTTAATTCTTCGAACGAGAACTTTACAGTAGGCGGAGAGCTTTGGTTAGGGAACGGTCAGTTTTTAGGTTTTGAAACAATAACCGAAACGCAAGAAACTATCTCTAACGGACTTACTATTAGAATCGACGGGTGCGATCAAACTCTTATTTCTTTAGTCTTAGCGGATACGAGGCAAAATTTAAAAGGGGCGATTTACTTAGGACTTATTAACTCGTCTAATACTCTAATTACAACGCCACAAAATATCTATACAGGATGGTTTGACAGTGCAACTATTAACGAAAACGGCGCAGAGGCTACTATAGATTTACAATACGAAAGCGAAATGATCGAACAGAAAAGAATAACCGGGTGGAGGTACACCGACGCTTCACAGCAGAGTTTATACCCAGGAGATAAAGGCTTCCAGTTTTCAGCGCAAGCGGAAGATTGGTCAGGCTTTTGGGGGAAAGCAGCTAGGGTCAAATTTATTAAAAAATCAGATATTAAAAATAAAAAATAAGTGGGCACAAACTCTAAGAAAGTTATATCAAGAAAGACCGGGGGCAATAAAAAAAGCACTCAAAAAATTGCTCGCTCAAAAGTTAAATCATCGAGAAAAGATAAAGTACCAAAGAATAAAAGAAAATCTAAAACAGCAGTTATTAGAGGAAAAGAAGTTTCGATTAGAGAAAGCGCAGCAGCAGCGCAGATAGTTTACGGAGAAATGAAAATAGGGGGCGTAGTAACTTACGTTGATACCTCAAACAATTCAAACGCTTATACTATTACCGGGGATTCAGTAAACGAAAACGAACTAGTTTGGACTTCGAAATTCCCTGGGGTTTATGGGAATCAGTTTTTTGTAGAAATAATCTGCACAGGAACCCACCCGACTCTAGACGTTTCGGTAGTCTCGGATACGATTATTAGAGTAAGAGTAGTTTCTACGGTAGGGGCTTCACAGTCTACAGCTTCTCAGGTAGCAGCAGCGGTAAACGCAAACTTTGACGCCTCTTATAGACTACGCTGTCAGAGATTAAATAAAACTGTAAATGGTTTTGTAGACGCATCAACCATACAGCAATTAACTTACGGAGGCGGAACTTGGTTACATCAATATATTACCCTGGCAGCGCACCAAATTGAATCAATAGAAAAACTTTACTTAAATAACGAAGAGGTAACTTTTGGTGGAACCCCCGATCCGAGGTGGGGTAGTGGGAAGTGGACTGAAAAAGTTTTTATGGCTACGGCTTACGGGTACGGAAATCAGGAAGTACAGCCGGACTTAAATCACCAAAAACCTAGCACTTGGACAACGGATCATAGGCAGAGAGGGTGCGCCGGGTGTTATTTAATTTTAATTTGGGATCAAAATCTTTTTCCGGAAGGGTATCCCGAGATAACTTTTAAAATAAAAGGTAAACTTATTTACGATCCAAGGCTCGGAGGGGTCGGAACGCCTAGGGTTTTCTCAAGAAACGCAGCGCTAATACTTTGTGATTTTTTAACTACATCTGTTTTTGAAGGTGGATATGGAATTTCTTATTTTAATATTAACGAAGCAGCGCTAATAGAGGCAGCGAATATTTGCGATCAAGACGTAAGTATATCGGCAGGGGGAACCGAGAAGAGATACTGCATAGACGGGGTTTATACTACCGACGACTCGAGAGAGGATATACTTAAACAGATGCTCGCAGCGATGGGCGGGGATTTAGTTATAGAGGCGGGTTATTATTATATTTACCCGGCAGCGTATAGAGAGCCGGTTATTACTTATACAGAAAACGATATTAGAGATTCGATAGTAATTAAAACGCATGTTTCTAGGTCTGATTCTTTTAACGCGGTAAGAGGGACTTTTGTTTCCCCTGAGCATAATTACTCAGAGTCAGATGTGCCCGAGGTTAAAAGCTCTTTTTACATAACAGAAGACGGAGGGGTAAAAATCTATGAAGATATAGCTCTAAACTTTGTAACCCAAAAAGCGCAAGCTCAGAGACTTTTTAAAATAGAATTAGAAAGAATAAGGCAAGGGGTATCTATTACTTTTAGGGCTAACTTAACAGCGCTTAGAAGTAGAGTCAGTGACGTAGTAAGATTAACGATAGATCAATACGGATATGACGAAAAACTTTTCGAGGTTTTAGAGTGTAATATAATTTTAGAAAACGATTTAGCGATCGGGGTAGATTTAGAGCTTAAAGAAACGGCTTCAGGGATTTATACCTTCTCTCCTTCAGAAGAGGTAAACTACGACATAGCACCTAATACAAATTTACCAGACTCAAGAGATGTTATCCCGCCGACTGCTTTTACAGCAGCGAGCGGAACGGCTTATTTATATATAAGAACTGACGGATCGGTTCAGCCTAGAGTATTTTTACAATGGGTAGCGCCACAAAATCCTTATGTAATTTACGGAGGAAGTTACGAGCTACAGTATAAGAGAAGCGCAGAAAGTATCTGGCAACAAGTAGCGATTTTACAATCGAATATAAACACGCAGTATGTAACCGATGTAGAAGACGGCGTAGATTATGATTTTAGAATTAGATCCGTAAATACGATAAACGCCACTTCAACTTGGGTTACTATTTTAAATCATACGGTAATTGGAAAACTTGCTCCGCCTTCAAACGTAAGTAACTTTGCGGTAGTAAAGCAGAACTTCGGAGTTAATTTCACATGGGATGATATTACAGATTTAGATAAGGATCAGTACGAGATAAGATACGGCGCTAGCTGGGGAGTCTCAACTTTAGTTACTAGAGTAAAAGCTAGGTCTTATACCTGGAATTATATACCCGCGGGCACTTACGAGTTTAGAATTAAATCTATAGACACAAGCGGGAATTACTCTTTAACAGATACTCTTACTTCAATTACAATAGGAATACCGTCAACGCCTAACGTATCGAGCACAATCTTAAGTGAAAGGCTTAAACTTTCTTGGACTGAAAGCACTAGTGATTTTGCGATTAAGGAATACGAGATAAGAGTAGGAGCTAATTTACTTACTAGTACTCTACTCGCTACCGTAACAGCGCTTAATTTTGAGTTAAGAATAGATTGGCTAGGAGTTAAAAAGTTTTTCGTAGCAGCGAGAGACGTAGCCTTAAACTTATCTAGTTTCGGAGAGGTAACGGTAGATATTTTAGCACCGAACGCGGTTGACGCTCTTACCTCAAATAGCGTATCAAATACAGTGTTAATTGACTGGGAACAGCCGGTATTAACCTCACTTCCGATTCAGAAGTATTATATTTACAAAGGGGATACTTTCGGTGGCGCTGAGTACTTAGGAAGTGTAAGCGGAACTTTTCAAACTTATATAGAAAGAAGCACTGGGACTTTTACTTATTGGGTAGTGGCGGAAGATACGGCGGGAAATTTATCAACGGAAGAATCAACAGTAATAAACATAGTAGCGCCTACGGATTACTTTGTTTTAGCAGAACAAGAACTTTACACGAATTTAATTAACTCATCTTTAGCTTTAATAGGGGGCGGAGCGAACGCACCGTTTGAGGATGAGAAAACTTTCTGGACACCTGTTACCGATCAAACTCAGAGTATAAGCGCATGGTTTACGGCAAACGGTTGGACTACGGTACAAGACGCAATTACAGCAGGGTTTAATCAGTGGTTAATGCCCGGAAGTACCTCGAGCGGATACTTAGAGTTTAAGGTAGATTACGGCGGAGTTTTTTCTTCTTCTTATATAGAGCTTATGTATGATGAAGTTTCCATGGTGGGAACCGTTACTTATACCGATGATATTTCTGTAAGCTTAGACGATTCTTCTTATACTACTTATACGGGGGTTTCTCAGGTTTTTGCTTCTAACTTTAGATATGTAAAATATAAAATTAATTTTACAGCAGCGAACACAAACTCACTTTCTAGGCTTAATAATATTCGATCTAAGTTAAGTTTAAAAATAGAGGAAGAAAGTGGAACTGTAACTTGTGTATCGAGCGACTCGGGGGGAACTACCGTAACTTTTGTAAAAGCATTTCTTGACGTAGAAGAAATTCAAGCAACACCGAACGGAACTACCGCACAGTTTCCGGTGGTTAATTTTGTGGACATTCCAAACCCTACGACTTTTAAAGTATTACTTTTTAACGATTCGGGAACTAGAATAAACGGAAGTGTTTTTTATAAAGTACGAGGGGCGATTAACCCTTAAAAAGATTTTTTTGGAGATAATGTAAAATGGTAAACTGGGCAAAACCTGATGTGAACTCAACTAAAACTACACTTCCTGGAGAAGTGCAGACGGGGCTTGATCACGCTATTAAGATGGACTTTACATCAGATACGAACATACCTACGGGAGCTATTCGTTTTAATACTGGCAAGGTGGCTTTTGAAAGCTATAACGGGTCAGCTTGGGTAAGAGCTTTTCCAGCAGCGGGTACTATTTCTCAAGGAATGTTCTCGAGTGCTCCAAGTGGGCACGTACTTTTAAGAGGGGGAACTATTGGAAACGCAAGCTCAGGGGGAACTATTCTAGCGAGTGCTAACGCGGAGGATTTATTTACAGCTTTATGGAATAACTCAGCAGACGCACAGCTACCAGTATCAAGCGGGCGGGGAGCGTCAGCAGCAGCGGACTTCGCAGCTAATAAAACAATTACACTTCCAGATTATAGAGGGAGAGTGCCTCTAGGGGTAGCAGCATCGGGGACAGGATCAACTAGAGCGGGAACGGGCGGAAGTATAGACCATACTCATACGATGGCGCATACGCATGATATGGCGAACCATACTCATAGCATATCGGCTCACGTTCACTCAGTACCAGCTCATTTTCATGACGTAAACGGAGCGGGCGCTACTATAGTTATGAGTACAATTTCAGCAGCGGTAGCAGCTCACGCTCATTATATTGTGGCTAACAACTCGGTTAACTCGAACGCGCTAACAGGATCAAACGCGTTAGCGAAATCATCAAACGCGGGTACGGATTTTTCCTATGGATTCGACAACGCAGGCTCTACTCTTACGCCAACACTAGCGCAAACGAGCGCAGAAAATGGACATGCTCATATAGTTTCAGCGGTTGCTTCTGATTTTGCGGGGGCTTGTGGAAATGTTTCATCTGGAGTTAACGGAAATATTGCTCAGAGTACAGGTTCAGCAGGGGCGGGAAGCACTACGGGTATATCAACGAATACAACCGGGGCAGCGAGTAGCTCAACTACTAGTACGGGGAATCAGGCATTTTTAGCTACTGATTTTATTATAAAACTTTAGGGCTTTGCATTAAACCTCTTAACAAGTAACCTTTATAAAGTTTATGGAAAAAGATTCAGCGATTATCTCACACGAACTTTTACAGAAAATATCAGATGAATTACACATTCATCGGGGGTTACTAGAGCATCATAAAACTCAGATAGCTCTATTTTTTAAAACCTTTCAAGACGAGCAAGAAAGAGCTAAATTAACTGGAGCTAAGATAGACGGTATGCAGACTCAAGTTTCGATTTTAACTTCTCATTTATCTAATCTTTCACAATTACCATTTTTAACAAAAGCCATAGAAGCGCAGGGCGTAGCCACAAAAGAGTTAAGAGAATCGCTAGTGGCTCCTGCTACTGGGAACAATAGAACGGATAATAAAACTCTTTATTTAATTTTAGGATTATTCGGAGCGATCGTTTTTTTATTAATCTCAGTAATTATGATCGAGCGTACTCCTGAGGGAAAAAGCTTAAACGCTAAAGGACGCTTTGGAGAGTTAACCCTAGAGAATAATAACTACTCCCAGTCAACAGAGGATGCGGTAGAAAAAAAAACTAAGTAGGTGTGAAGTGCTAAAAAAACTTGAACAATTACAACAGTTAAAAAAAGATCTCGTAATTGATGAAGGAAAACATAATAAACCTTATAAAGATCCAAAAGGCTACTGGACTATAGGAGTAGGGTATTTTATAGGAAAAGAGTTAAAAGATTTACATTTAAGTGACGGCGTAGTTGATTTAATGCTCGAGGAGAAAATAGACGGAGCTTGCGCTTCTGCGGTTAAGATTTTCGGAGAAGAATATTTTTACAGTCTATCAGAAGCAAGACAGAACGCTATTATTAATTTAATTTTTAATATGGGCGAAGGAAACTTAGAGAAAGGTTTTAGAAGCTTTACAGAAACTATACCGTTAATGAAAAAGGGACTTTGGCACGTAGCAGCGATTAACCTATCTAAAAGCTTATGGGCTAGGGATGTAGACCCAAGGCAAAGACCAGACCAGGGGCGAGACGATAGAATAGTTTACATGATAGAGACGGGAGAGTATCACCCTGAATATTTAAAAGGATAAAAATGAAATACTCATTAGATTATTTAGGCGGGGCTAAATTTAAAAAAGTAATACTAGAAGAACACCCCGAAGGATGGGGCGCAGGATTTTTTACAAAAGTTTACGAGGACGATTCATATAGAAAAGTAGTATGGGACGCTTACTCTGCGGTATCAGAGCTTGCAGCCACAGGGCGAGCTCCTTTTATAAGATTAGCTTTTTCATGGTCTGATGATCATAATTTTAAAAAGAGTTTTTTTAAGAAGCACGTTCAAG
>JACCDT010905009.1_pt1 | contig 20425 bp, 20 predicted proteins | sample 7446291 | NCBI WGS metagenome assembly JACCDT01 (sample SAMN15323446, study PRJNA562643) | freshwater metagenome | isolation source: river surface water | place: USA:Blue River Watershed | collected 2017-08-17 | reverse complement strand
ATGTATTTGCTTGAACGAATCGTGGGCCTGCTGAATATGGGGGTGTTTATTTTTTTGAACGTTAGGCTTTTGTTCCGAAACCAAGAAGTAAACCTGTACCGAGTGATTGGAGCCATCAATGTATATTTGCTTGTGGCCATCATGGGTGCCTTTGGCTTTGAAATCATACACTTGACGGTAGGTAGCTCCATCGAGAATCTAAATCAATCGCTCACTTCCAAACCCATTACTGGTGTGGAAGAAGACTTTGCTGGGCATCTTTATTTTAGTTTGGTGAGCTTAACTACCGTAGGGTTTGGGGATTACACCCCAGTAAATATCCTTTCCAAAATGCTTGCAGTATTACTTTCTACCCTAGGAATCTTGTACCCTACAGTGGTGATTGCCCGATTGGTAGGAGCAGGTTCAAGAAATTAACCCAAGTGATTACCAGTCCTGTAATTTATTTTTCACCTAGTTCAAAAAAGTGTTAATTACCTTTCAAATGCCTTACTCTATGAAAAAACAACTCTTTACTGCGTTTTTATTACTCACCGTTCACTTGGTGATGGCGCAGACCTCTCGAAAAATTGAGGTGGAATCCAAGGTAGAATCTACTTCCGAGGTGACCATCAAAGGTAAGCGTGTACCTTACAAAGCCACTGCAGGTACCCAGCCGGTTTGGGACGAAAAAGGAGAGCCTATCGCTTCTTTATTTTACACCTACTACGAGCGTACAGATGTAGTAGACCGCAGTAAAAGACCCTTGGTGATCAGCTTCAATGGGGGACCTGGTTCCGCTTCCATCTGGATGCACTTGGCCTATACAGGCCCTGTGGTGCTAAATATTGATGACGAAGGATATCCTGTTCAGCCTTACGGAACCAAGTCAAACCCACATTCCATCTTGGATGTAGCGGACATCGTTTACATCGATCCGGTGAATACAGGCTATTCTCGAATTGTGAAAGAAGACACACCGCGTAGCACCTTTTTCGGAATCAATGCGGATATCAAATACCTAGCAGATTGGGTCAATACCTTTGTAACCCGTCAGAATCGTTGGGCTTCGCCAAAGTATTTGATTGGGGAAAGTTACGGCACCACCCGCGTTGCTGGCCTAGTTTCTCAGTTGCAGAATTCCCATTGGATGTATTTCAATGGAGTGATCCTCGTGTCGCCTACGGACATGGGAATCTTGCGCGACGGACCCGTAAAAATGGCAAACTATTGGCCTTACTATGCTGCCACTGCTTGGTACCACAAAGCATTACCAGCTGAATTGCAAGCGAAAGATTTGGATGAGATCTTAGCTATTGTAGAGCCTATGGCTGTCAATGAAATTCTACCGGCGATGGCCAAAGGTGGTTTGCTTTCTGAAACAGAGCGTGAAGCAATCGCTACCAAAATGGCGTATTACTCTGGATTGAGCAAGGAATCCATCCTTCAACACAACTTGATGGTTCCAACGAGCTTTTTCTGGAAAGAACTGCTCCGTAGTAGAGACGGAATGACTGTGGGTCGTTTGGATAGCCGCTACAAAGGGTTTGACCGCATGGAAGCGGGAGATCGCTACGATTACGATCCGGCCTTGACAAGCTGGAATCATGCTTTTGCGCCAGCATTCAATCTTTACGCCAAGAATGTACTTAAGTATACTACCGACTTGACCTACAACCTTTTTGGTCCAGTGAATCCTTGGGATCGTAGCAATGAGAACACTGCGAACGACCTAGGAACAGCCATGAGACAAAATCCATACTTGCATTTGATGGTTCAGTCTGGCTATTTTGATGGAGGAACTGACTACTTCAATGCGAAGTATAGCACCTGGCACATCGATCCGAATGGAAAAATGAAAGAGCGAATTGATTTTAAAGGATACCGTTCAGGACACATGATGTACTTGCGCGCTGAAGATTTGGCAACTTCCAACGAGGATATCCGCCAGTTTATCCAGAAGTCTGCCGTGGCTCCTGGAGAAGCAGCGAAGTACAAATAAAGTCTAGTAGTTGACAAATAAAAAAGGGTCCTGATAATTCAGGACCCTTTTTCGTTAGGGGAGTGCCAGTTTAGAAAACTCTTGAAACGACTTGATTTCTTCTTGAATCCCCAAACTTTTACCCAGCAACTGAAATACATCTCCTAGGCTTTTTCCTTCTTGTCGAAGCTGTCGGATAGAAAATGCGCCTGCTGATTTGGAGAGTTTACTCTGATCTGGTCCTTTGAGTAGGGGGTGATGGTAAAAAGTAGTTTTGGCAAATTCTTGCTTGCCTAAAATTCGAGCAAGGTCGAGTTGGGCTAGGGTAGAAGGAAACAGATCCTGGCCCCGTACAATCAGGTCGATTCCAAAATGAAGGTCATCTACTAGGGAGCTGAGTTGGTATGCGGGGAATTTATCTTTTTTACGAACTACATAACAGCTCGCTTCCTCAGGAATTAGGGCAGATTTCTTGGTGCTTGGGTAGGCGATGTAATCCAGGAAATCCGCGTCCAAGGTATTGATCCTCCAGGCAGCCTCATTTTTATCTAGGGGCATTCGTCGATCCATGCATTGGCCCAAATAGATGCCTCTTGGGTCGATTTGAAGGATTTGACTTTTGGTGCAGGTACAGGAAAAAAGCAGTCGACTTTCTTGAAGTTTCTCCATGGCCTCTTGGTAGAGCGGCATGCGTTCTAGTTGGGTCCATTGGCTTTCCAACTCGGCTACCGAACTCGGGCCCTGGTGGGTTTGAATTTCTAGAAAGTCAAGCGTATCAAAAATATCTTGAACATATTCCTGTCGGTAGCGCTCTCGATCCAAATCATCAATTCGAAGGAGGATTTTTGCTCCGTGCTTCTCTGCTAACGCCTTGGTCAGTAGAAAAGAGTAGGCATTGCCAAGGTGTAAAAATCCACTAGGGGTGGGTGCGATTCGGGTCTGAGCAAACTTCATCCTTCAAAGTTAAGAGATTCCAGGAAGTGGTCAGAGCACAATTAGGAGCAGAATTAAAGTTCTTTAACAGGAAAACATTTTTCGACTTCTTGGGACTGCCTACTTTTGAGCAGTTATGAAGTATTGCTTTCTATTCGTCTTCTTTTTCTTTGGGTTGGTCAACCTTTGTGCACAAGGTCGCTATTCAGGCAATGTGGTCGATGCTTGGGATAAGAAATACCTAGAAGGTGTGGTTGTGACCAATGGAAAAGGTGAAGAAGCGAAAACCAATGCTCGGGGTTATTTCTCCATTTCCTCCCTGATGGGCGATACGCTGGTCTTTAGTTTCCCTGGTTTTTTGGAGAAAAAATGGGTAGCCACCTCCGAACATTTCCTATTTATTGAATTGCAGGATCGTGCACGATTGTTACCTACCTTTCAAGTGAAAGCCGAGCCCTATAGTTTTCGATTTAAGGATGGTAAATTGATTTTGATCGAGGAGCCATATCTTGAAGAAACTTCGTTGAGCCAGCAAGTAGGACTAGCAGTTGATTCCACTTCACCCAACCCTGGTTTTGCCATCTATGGGCCCATCAGTTACTTTACGAAGCGTAATCGGCAACTCCGGGCTTATGAAAAGCGAATGGAATGGGAGAAGCGGCGTCAAGGCTATTTGGAAGTAATTGATTCGGATTCACTACGTACTTCCCTGATGGATTCCTACCAATTGGATCGCAAACAATGGGACGACTTGATCCTCCGATTCAATGCATTTCATGCCTCTCATGAATTTTTGGATTGGCCGAAAGCACGTGTGCAAGAAGCCTTGGTGACTTTTTTTAGATTGGAAGCGGTTCCTGAGGATTAAATTTTCCGCTTAAAGGACCAGGTAATATAAAAGCGAGCTACTTCCTCACCTGCTTTGTTTTTGCCAATGGAAAGCATGGTCAGTTGATTGGTTTCACCTGGCTTGAGGGTATCGATTAGGCTAAACAATTCTGCTCCTTGCTCACAGGTAAATAGGATCTTCGTATTTGCTTTTTTGCTGTATTCCGCCCGAAAATCTACGACGAGCATACTGAAGGATCCTTTACCCGCCAAGGCAAGTTGACACAGGGCGCCTGTACTGAGTTCGGCCGCACCAGCCAATGCTGCGAAATAGATGGATTTAAAAGGGTTTTGACTTCTCCAGAAATAGGGGATACTGACCAAGCACTTTTGGCTATCCAGGTGAACCATCCGCAATCCCCAATATACGGCTGTTGGCAATTTGAGGAGCATCGCAAACCAAAAAATAAAGGGGTTTTTCATTCTTTTTTGGTAGGCAAGTGCGGCAGGAGAAAGGATAGTATTCATGGACATCGATGCGCTAATTCAAGTAAAAAAACTAAATTAGTGAAATTAGAATTGAATAAAAAAGGACTCCCCAAGACCTTGTTTTTTTCTCCCATTTAATCTGATTTAAACTTTTAAATTATGAAAAAGACAGCCTGCTTAATTTTGTTTCTAGGGCTAATTTCTTCTTGTTCCACGGTCCCCTTAACGGGTAGAAGTCAATTGGCTTTTTTATCCAATCAAGAACTTCAACCGCTTGTTAATGAAGAATATTCCAAAGCTTTGAAATCTAATGAATTAGTTACTAATTCAACTGAAGGAAAGCAAGTCGTTCAAGTTGGAAAAAAGATGGCGGTAGCAGTAGAAAAATACCTGATAGAACAAGGTTATGGAGACCTGGTCAAGGAGATGGATTGGGAGTTTAACCTACTGAAAAGTGATCAAGTCAACGCCTGGTGTATGCCAGGAGGAAAGGTGGCATTTTACACTGGTATTTTACCAATTACACAAAACGAAACAGGGATTGCCGTGGTCATGGGACATGAAATCGCTCATGCAGTGGCATCCCATGCCAATGAGCGCATGTCTACCGGGCTTTTGGTTAATTTTGGATTTGCTGCACTTTCTGCAGCAGTGGGTCAAAATCCAACCTTGACACAAGAAATTTTTCTACAGTCTGTCGGCATTGGTTCCGAATTAAAAATGCTTCGGTTTTCCCGAAAACATGAACTGGAAGCCGATCGGATGGGCTTGATATTTATGGCCATGGCGGGCTATGATCCGCGGGAAGCCCCCGTATTTTGGGATCGCATGGCTGCAAGTGCTGGACAAGCACCCCCCGAATTTCTATCCACTCACCCGGGTCCAGATCGCCGGTCGGAACGCTTACATGCGCAAATGCCCGAGGCTTTGAAATATTACGAAGGCTCCAAATAAAAAAAACAGGCTTGATGTTGTTCTCAAGCCTGTTTTATTTGAAATGCCAATGGATACCTAACGGGAATTGAATCCGCGCAACTTGATTTGGGTGAGTTTTCGTTTGGTGTCCAGTGGAAAATCCCCCTTCATCATCCATTCGTAATAACCAGGCTCCTCTTTGAGCGCCTGTTCAATGGTTTTTCCTTTGTGTTTGCCAAAATTAAAAATCTCCTGACCTTGGGAGTTGAATACAAAACGGCCAGCCAAGTCTACCATGCGTTCATTGACTAAGGCATGGATTTTTTTCATGTCATTTTCAAAGACTCCTAATTTATTTCCCTGCAAGTCTTCTACAGATTCTCCCAAGTAGCGTTCGATTTGGGCACGGAATACATCTACGGTAGCCAAGGTATCCGCCTCTGCGCTATGAGCATTTTCGAGTTTCTTCCCACAGTAGAATTTATAGGCTGCACTCAAGTTTCTTTTCTCCATCAAATGAAAGATCTTTTGCGCATCTAGTAAGTTGCGCTTGTCTAGGTCGAAGTCAATTCCAGAACGAAGAAACTCCTCAACGAGTAGCGGAATATCGTATTTCAACACATTGAAACCTGCCAAATCCGACAACCCAATAAATTGAAACACTTCTTGGGCTAGATCTTTGAAATGGGGTTCATTTTTGATGTCCTTGTCGTACAATCCATGGATGAGGGAGGCTTCCAAAGGAATGGGAACACCAGGATTTACGCGTCGGGTGTAAATTTCTTGCCCTCCGTCAGGATTGAGTTTAACGATCGATATTTCCACAATTCGATCGGTAGATACGTTGGTACCCGTTGCCTCCAGATCAAAAAATGCGATTGAATTTTTAAGGTTGAGCTGCATAAGAAAGAAATTTTAGTTTGAGGGGTTCGAGGTTTAAGTTGTCGTAATTCCCCGAACTCATGAGGAGGAGGTTGGTATCGGTATATTCTTGTGAAAGCAGGAACTCACTCAAGGCGGTGCTGTCTGTAAAAAGGATCAGGTCTTTTCGTTGGAATCCTTCACGGAGCATTTCTTCTGACATCAGTTCCAATTTTTTTAAGGCAACTGCATGTGGGTTCAAGTAGATCACTGCGGTATCCGCTTCATCCATGCTGTGTGCATAGTTGGGAAGAAAGGCCTTGTTTAGCGAAGAATAGGTATGTAGTTCCTGAACTGCCAGTAGCCGGCGTTTTGGAAATTGGTTTTTTACCGCATTTACTGTAGCCTTCAATTTGGAGGGTGCGTGGGCAAAATCTCTAAATAAAACGCCTGAATCATGTTGCACCAGGATTTCTTGACGCTTGGCAGCCCCTTTGAAAGTTTGAATGGAGGCATAAAATTTCTCTCTAGGTAGTCCTAGCGCTTCGCAAATATGCAGGGCACCTTGGAGGTTTTGTAGGTTGTGCTCTCCGAAAATTCCGATTTCCACTTCACCCTTTGAAGTGATTAGGCTGGTTTTTCCATCCTGTATTTGGGAAGGGTGAGCTTGATAGCCAATTTTTTTTCCCAAGCCAAGTGACTTTTCTGCTGCTTCTTTGACCAATGGATCTGCACTGCAGTAAATCAGGCTGCCCGAGGCAGGGGTTCGATCCATGAGTAGGGAAAATTGTTTTTTGTAATCCTCGAAATCTGGGAACACATTGAAATGGTCCCAAGCAATGCCACTGACAAGAAGGATGTCGTGCTGGTAATGAAAAAATTTCGGGGTACGGTCGATTGGAGAGGTGAGGTATTCGTCTCCTTCAATGACGATGATGGGGGCATCCGAAAGGCGAACCATCAGGTCAAAGCCTTCGATTTGTGCTCCGACTAAGTAGTCGAAGTTCATGCCTTGATCCTTCAAAACATGCAAAATCATGGAAGTGATAGAGGTTTTGCCGTGACTACCGGCAATAACTACTCTTTTTTTATCTTGGCTTTGATTGAAGATAAATTCCGGGAATGAGTACACGGGGATTCCTAATTCTTGGGCTCGGATCAATTCAGGATTGTCTATCCGCGCATGCATTCCCAACAAAATTCCATCTAATTGGGCATGAATTTTTTCTGGAAACCATCCTGAAGCTGCGGGTAGAATCCCTGCTTTTTGAAGTCGAGTTTTGGAAGGCTCGTAAATTTCATCGTCGCTACCAGTGACTTGGTATCCTTTTTCCAAAAGCGCAAGTGCAAGATTGTGCATGACTGCACCTCCGATAGCAATGAAATGGTACTGTTTCATAAACGTAAAATCCTTGTTTTTATTTATCCAAACTTAGGTAAAAAACCTTGCAGCGCGTGTTCCACAAAAGAATTGTTTTTCGTTTGTATACCCTTTAAGGTTTAAAAAAGCTCTGTTTGTTGCTATGGGTTGGTTTTGGGATTTTCCTAGGAGCTTACTTTTGTCCTGTTGATAACTTTGGGAAAAATTGTTTAAAACTCTTGCCTTCTAGCTGGTAAATTTGAATCATGACTGAAAATACCCCATCCAGAGGCCGTTACCGTAAAAAGCCTTCTTTTGATAATCCAACGAATTATTTAGGTAAAGTACCTCCTCAAGCGACTGAACTCGAAGAAGCTGTATTGGGAGCCTTAATGTTGGAAAAAGATGCCTTAACAAATGTCATTGATATTTTAAAGGTGGAGAGTTTCTATAAAGAAGCGCATAAGGTAATTTTTCAGGCTATTTTGGATTTGTTTACCGAAAGTCAGCCCATCGATTTGTTAACCGTGACGACCCAACTCCGAAAAAACGGAGCTTTGGAAGTGGCAGGTGGTGCATTTTATGTTACGGAACTTACTTCAAAGGTCGCTTCCGCAGCCAATATTGAATACCATGCGCGAATCATTACGGAGCAATCCATTAAGCGAGAGTTGATTCGAATTTCTTCTTCTATCCAGAAAGATGCCTTTGAGGATACTACCGATGTATTTGAATTGCTCGATGCAATGGAGCAGTCCCCCTTTGAAATCTCCGAAAAGAACATCCGTAAAAACTACTCAGACATGCGTTCCATCATGCGGGATGCCATGACTGAATTGGAAGCTCGGAAAAATCAAAAAGATGGCCTTACGGGTGTACCTTCTGGATTCACCGCCCTGGATCGAGTTACTTCAGGTTGGCAAAAATCAGATTTGGTGATTATTGCAGCACGACCTGCCATGGGTAAAACGGCATTTGTTCTCTCTGTATTGCGAAATGCAGCAGTAGATCACAATCGTCCGGTAGCTATTTTTTCCTTGGAAATGTCTTCGGTCCAGTTGGTAAATCGATTGATATCTTCAGAGGCAGAGCTGGATTCTGAGAAAATAAAGAAAGGTACTTTGGCGGATCATGAATGGGCACAGTTAATCCATAAGACAGCCAAGCTTTCCAAAGCCCCTTTGTTTGTTGATGACACGCCGGCATTATCCATTTTGGAATTGCGTGCAAAGTGTAGAAAATTGAAAGCACAACATGACATTCAGCTAGTTGTAGTAGATTACTTGCAGTTGATGTCAGGAGATTCCAAAGGTGGATTTGGAGGAAATCGTGAACAGGAAATTGCGAGTATCTCTCGAGCCCTGAAAAAAATTGCCAAGGAATTGAGCATTCCTGTGATTGCCTTGTCGCAACTATCACGAGCGGTAGAAACGCGCGGTGGGGACAAGCGTCCACAGCTTTCCGATCTTCGTGAATCTGGAGCTATTGAACAGGATGCGGATATGGTCATGTTCCTCTACCGTCCTGAATATTATGGAATTACCGAAGATGAGGGCGGAGCATCTACTGCAGGTGTAGGTGAAGTCATCATTGCCAAGCATAGAAATGGTTCTCTTGAAAATGTCAAGCTCCGATTTATTGGACGATACACCAAGTTTACTGATTTGGATGGAGGGATGGGATTCCCACCTTCACAATCTTCTGAGATTGGCTATTCCCGTAAGTTTACCTCCAGCGCATCTGGAGTAAGTGGTTTTGATACCGACCAAACGCTTTTGCGTAGCAGCAAAGCAAACGAAGGAGATATTGAAAGTGCATTTTTGGGTGGCGATGAGCCCGCTCCATTCTAACCGAGTCCATGAAAGGGATTGTACTTCAACGAGGTCTAGCCTCTAAAATTCAACTCATAGAACTCCCAAAACCAATATTGGGTCCTTCTGAGGTCCTGATTCAGGTAAAGGCAGCAGCACTCAATCATCGGGATGAATGGTGTAGAAAGGGTTTGTACCCCAACTTGAAGGATGGAATCATTTTGGGTTCAGACGGGACTGGGATTGTTGAAAAAGTGGGTGCTGAGGTAGACTCATCTCTGATCGGACAAGAGGTACTTATTAATCCAGCCAAGAATTGGGGGGGCAATGAAAAGGCACAGTCCAAGGAATTTGAAATTTTGGGAATGCCTAGCCATGGAACCTTGGCGGAATACATCGCGGTGCCCGTTGATCGAATTCATCCGAAGCCTTCGCATTTGAATTGGGAGGAAGCGGCAGCTCTTCCATTGGCAGGCCTAACTGCCTTCCGTGCTTTAGTGGTGAAAGGACAAGTGCAAGCCGGAGATCAGGTACTCGTGACGGGTATCGGTGGTGGAGTAGCACAATTTGCAGCGCAATTTGCCTTGGCTTTAGGGGCAAAGGTTTTTGTCAGTAGCAGTGCTCCCGAAAAATTGGCTCAAGCGATTGATCAAGGAGCTACTGCTGGGTTTAACTACACCGATGCGAATTGGAGCACACAGGCACTCCAGCAATCTGGGGGAATGGACTTGGTGATCGATGGAGCAGCAGGGGATACCCTTTCTCGTTTAATGGATGTCTGCAAGCCAGGTGCTCGACTCGTTTTTTATGGAGCCACGCGTGGCAATCCGGGTCAGTTGGAAGCGCGAAAATTGTTTTGGAATCAGCTCCAGTTAATTGGTACGACCATGGGTACGGATGCAGATTTTTTGCAAATGCTCCAACTGGTAGAAAAATTTAAGATTAAACCTGTGGTGGATCAGTGCTTTCCGTTTTCTCAGGCAGAAGAAGCCTTTGATCGGATGAAGGAGGGGAAGCAATTTGGGAAAATCACTTTGGTCCCTTGATTGGGACATAGGTTTCTTCAAATTCCTTTGCAGTAATACGGTAGGCCTCCGTTTGATCCACTGGAATCACTAGGTAATCCCCAGGAAGGAGCAAGACGCTTTTTTCTCTTGGGCCTTGAAATTCCAATTTTCGAAGGTCTCCAAAGTGATCAAAATCTTTTTTTTGAACCTTCAAGGCATAAACTTGTCCCAAGGATTGAAACGAACCCCAGCCCTCGCCTAGGGCTTGTCTGAGTTGGTATTTTTTCTGGAAAGTAGAATCTGACACGAGGTAATGCTCTTTGGTGGCTGTTTGATTTTCCACCAGCCAATCCCCAGGTTTTGCAGTAGTTTCAATCCTCTGTCCGTCGCTAGTTTCGGTGAGGACTACGGTGCCTGGTTTCGCTTTTTTCGCTATGGTGAGGCTTTTCTTGGAGTAGCGTCGGCCATCTCGCTTGAGCAAGTCAAAAAAATGGGTGATTATTTCGTGTTGGGAGTAAATCATCTGTCCAAATCAAAATTTCAAGACTGATAAAAATTTACTGATTTTCACCTAAAATTCCAAATGCAAGGCCTCAAATAAATGTCGAAAAAGGCTCTTCTTGGATGAATTTGATTACTCCAAGTCGGTTTCAAATAAAAAATTCTGGTAGGCATTGGCCAACTCTTTTTTTGCTTTTTCGTCTTTTAGGTCATGGGCGAGTGTGAGTCCTGTTTCAAAAAGTTTCTTTGCTTTTTGGAGGTCACCTTCTTCGAAAAAAAAGTGGGCTGCTGGGAAATATACAGGAAGATAATTTGGAAAATCAATCACTACAAAATCGAATAAATGGGCAGCAGCAGTTTTGTCGGATTCGCGGTATTCTAGGGCCAAAGCATAATAATTGAAAGGATTTTCAGGTTCCTCTTTGCAGTATCCCTTTAGAAGTTCGATTCGTTCCAAATTGCGCATGAATAGTTTTTTTAATTAACGCTTGCCTGTTATTTTCACGCAAAATAAATCTAAATAACCAAACGCTAAACCAATGAAGATTCTTGTTTGTATCACTCACGTACCCGATACGACTTCCAAGATTCAGTTTACTGCCAACAACACCAAGTTTGACAGCACGGGAGTTCAGTTTATTATTGGGCCCTATGACGATTATGCTTTGGCTAGAGCGGTGGAATTGCGAGATCAAACCGGTGGAACTTTAACCGCCTTAAATGTGGGCGAAGCAGAAACAGAGCCTACATTAAGAAAAGCGTTGGCCATTGGGGCAGACGATGCCATTCGGGTAAATTCTTTTCCAAAGGATAGTTTTTTTGTAGCCAAGCAAATTGCTCAGGTTGCAAAAGATGGAGGCTATGATTTGATATTGATGGGTAGAGAATCAATTGATTTCAATGGAGGAATGGTCCATGGAATGGTAGGGGAGTTGCTAGGCATGCCTTCTTTCTCTCCTGTAATGAAACTTGAAGTGGAAGGTACGACTGTAAAAATGGCTCGTGAGATTGAAGGGGGTAAGGAACAATTGGAAGCGCAGTTGCCATTAATCGCAGGATGCCAAGAGCCTATTGCCGAATGGAAAATTCCAAATATGAGAGGCATCATGTCTGCCCGTACCAAGCCTTTATTGGTTTTAGAACCAGTTAGCCAGGAAACTCAGGCTGAGGCGAGCAGCTATCAATTACCTCCAGCAAAAGGTGCTGTCAAATTGGTAGATAAAGACCAAGTTTCAGAATTGGTTCGCTTGCTCAAAAATGAAGCTAAAGTACTTTAACTAATTTTTTTAATTCACTCTAATTCAATAGAATATGTCGATTTTAGTATATGTAGAACAGGCTGCTGGAAAAATTAAAAAAACCAGTTTAGAGGCAGTATCTTATGCCTTTGCTTTATCCCAAAAAACAGGCGAAGGTCCTGTTGTAGCCCTTTCTTTAGGAACGGTTGATTCACAAGAATTAGCAGCTTTAGGCGAGGCTGGTGCTAGCAAAGTGTTGCATGCTTCAGATGAGCGTCTCAATGCGGGTATCATTCAAGCACATGCCAGTGCCGTAGCTCAAGCCTTTCATTCGGTTGGAGCGAACACTTTGATTTTGGCCAAATCTTCTTTAGGGGATTCGGTAGCAGCTCGACTTGCGATTAAGTTGGATGCAGGTTTGGTTTCTAATGTGGTTGAACTTCCTCGATTGGAAGGTGGGTTTGTGGTCAAACGAAGTATTTATACTGGGAAGGCATTTGCGGACACCACAATCACTACTGCCAAGAAAATCCTGGCGATCAAAAAGAATGCGGTGGACCAAAAGGTAGATGGGGCTAAAGCTCAGGTAGAAGCTTTTGCCGTTTCTATTTCAGATACTGATTTTGCTTCTAAAATTACGGCCACAGAAAGAGCTACTGGGGAAGTATTACTTCCTGAAGCAGATATTGTGGTTTCCGGAGGTAGAGGGATGAAAGGTCCAGAAAACTGGGGGATGATCGAAGAGCTTGCCAAAACACTAGGTGCGGCTACGGGTTGCTCCAAGCCTGTTTCAGACATCGGATGGAGGCCTCACCATGAGCACGTTGGACAAACCGGCGTAAAAGTGGCTCCAACTTTATACATTGCCGTTGGAATTTCAGGAGCGATTCAACATCTTGCGGGAGTCAACTCTTCGAAATGCATTGTGGTGATCAATAAGGATCCTGAAGCACCTTTTTTCAAGGCAGCAGATTATGGGATTGTGGGGGATGCGTTTGAAATAGTACCTCAACTAACCGCAGCACTTAAGGCAGCACAGTAAAATTTGTGGAAAAACTGGTAGAAATGGAAATCTTAGGACTTTCGTCCAATCACTCTCAATCGGGTTCATTTACCTTGGTGATGGGAGAGGTGGATGGAGTACGTAGGCTTCCCATAGTCATTGGCATGTTTGAGGCGCAAGCCATCGCCATCGAGATTGAGAAAATTATTCCCAATCGTCCCATGACACATGATTTGTTTAAATCCTTTTCAGACAGCTTTCAGTTTGAGATTGAAAAAATTGTCATTTCAGAATTTAAGGAAGGAGTCTTTTATGCGCAGATTCACAGTAAAAATGAACAAGCGCTAGCCGAGATTGATAGTAGACCTTCGGATGCTATTGCTATAGCAGTTCGTTTTGGGGCTCCTATCTTCTGTAATGAAAAAGTACTTTCTGAAGCTGGAATTGAGTTTACGGAAGAAGATAAACCAGAACCTACCAAAAAGTCCAACAAATCCGTTTCTGGAAAGGGAGCAGCTCCTAAAGAAAACTCCTTGAAGGACTTTAGTTTAGATAAGCTCAACACCTTATTGGATAAGGCTATTGACGACGAGGATTACGAAAAAGCAGCCCGGTTACGGGATGAAATAAATAAGCGAAATTAAATTTTTAAGCCCCGATTTCCCTCGGGGCTTTTTTCTTGCTAAAGATTGGCCTATTTTTAGAAGTTGTATTTACCTTAACTTCATGGACTACGCAAGAGGCGCATTCGGAATTTTAGTCATCGTTTTGGTGGCTTATCTAATTTCATCCAATAAGAAAAAAATTGACTGGAGGTTAGTTGCTATTGGAATCTCCCTCCAATTGGTTTTTGGATTCTTAATTACGCAGGTAGCAGTAGTTAAAGATGCATTTCAATTCCTTTCTGAAGGGTTTGTAAAGTTTTTGAGTTTTAGTGAAGCGGGTGCCCGCTTTATTTTTGGGGATTTAGCTGGGGATAGCTTTGGATTTATTTTTGCCTTCAAAGTTTTGCCTACGATTATCTTTTTCTCTACGGTTTCTTCAGGATTGTACTATCTAGGAATCTTGCAGAAAGTCGTATATGGTATTGCTTGGGTGATGGCGCGTTCGATGCGTTTATCTGGTCCCGAATCTCTATCAGCAGCGGGAAACATTTTTCTTGGTCAAACAGAGGCTCCACTTTTGGTGCGACCATTTATCCCTCAAATGAGTAAATCAGAATTAATGTGCTTGATGACAGGTGGGATGGCAACGATTGCTGGTGGTGTACTTGCTGGATATGTGGCATTCTTGGGAGGAGATAGTTTGGAGGAGCAAAGTAAATTTGCAGCCTATCTTTTGGGTGCCAGTATCATGAATGCACCTGGGGCTATTGTGATGTCCAAGATGTTTATTCCAGAGACAGAGAAAGAAATCAAACAGGATAAGCTTGAAGTCAATAAAGAATCCATGGGGGTGAACATTATTGATGCGATGTCCATTGGAGCTGCCGAAGGATTAAAGCTGGCACTGAATGTAGGAGGGATGCTATTGGCTTTTATCGCGGTCATTGCGGCCGTTAATTATGGGTTGACCGGAATTTTGGGTGAATATACAGGCTTGAATGCTTGGGTTGAAAGCAGCACTGGAGGTCAATTTAAAGGATTCTCCTTAGAGTATATTTTTGGACAAGTATTCCGGGTGTTTGCCTGGGTAATTGGCGTGGATTGGGTGGATACGCTGCAAGTGGGTAGCCTTTTGGGTCAAAAGACGGTAATCAATGAATTTGTGGCTTACTTAAGTTTGGCTGAAATGAAAGAGTTAGGTTCAATCAGCACCAAGTCCATCATCATCTCGACTTATGCCCTGTGTGGATTCTCTAACTTTAGTTCGATTGCTATCCAATTGGGAGGTATTTCTATCATTGCTCCAAACCAGCAAGGAAATCTAAGCCGCTTGGGATTGCGTGCATTGATGGCCGCTTCTTTGGCTTGCCTCATGACTGCAACGGTCGCTGGGATGCTGGTTTGAGGATAGTATCAAGTAATTAGTATCAAGTATCAAGTAAAATGTACCTGAGAAGCAAGAGCCGAGAGACAAGAGATTAGACTAAATTGTAAGAATTTAATTAATTACGTCATAAAAAATACCTAATGTTCCTTACTAGGTACTTCGTACTTAATTTTTTATTTTTTCTCGCAAAGAAGGTAAGCGGTAAAGGAGTTGATTTAATGAATACTCATGCATCTTAAATCAAAAAACCAAATAGGCACATAGAAATAACTCTAGGTGCCTATTTGGTTTTTTGATTTACTGTCTTGGGACTTGCCTTTCTCCTGTAGGCTTACCGAAATAATGTAAATTAACTGTAAGGTGGCATAAAAGAAAAAGAGTCTTGATACTTGATACTAACTGCTTGATACTCTTTCTTCTTGCCTCTTGGTTCTAGAAGTCGTTACTTTCCCCCATACAATTTCTTACTCACCTCTTCGTACTTGTCGCCAGCAATCCATTGCGGTCTTTGTGACCAATTCGCAATTTTTTGTGTGGCTAGAATGTAGGATTTCCAATACAGTTGCGCATAATTCATATCAAAACTATCCACCTCATCGGCTGCTTTGTGGTAATACTTATTGATCTCATCATCAAATGCAGTGAAACCAAGGGTAAAGCTGGGAGCAGGGATTCCTTTTCGAGCAAAATTCACATTATCCGAGCGATCGTACAATCCTTGTTCTGGAGAAGGATCCGCCTTTGCTTTCAATCCAAATTCGGCTACCGCCTCGGTTATTAAGTAGTCTGCACTGGTTCTACCCAACCCAATCACCGTGATGATGGAGGTGTCGTTGTAGCCCGCGTTGTCGATATTTAGGTTGTACACGATCTGATTCAAAGGAATCAAGGGATTGTTAGCAAAATAGGCACTTCCCAACAATCCTTTTTCTTCTGCAGTCCAAAGGGCAAAAATGATGGATCTTTTGGGAGGATTTTTGGCAAAGTACTGCGCTGCATTGAGTACTGCCACAGTTCCAACCGCATTGTCACGAGCGCCATTGTAGATCGAATCGCCTGTAGCATCCGGGGTTCCTACACCGACGTGGTCGTAGTGTGCCGAAAGGAGGATGAACTCATTTTTTAGTTGAGGATCTGTTCCTTCAACCCAGGCCAAGACATTCTTGCCCTCGATTTTGCGGTTTACTTTTCCTTCTATTGCAAGGGTTGCATTTCCCAAGTTGGTGCCGGTCAACTGGTTTTTCACATCTTCTACCCAGAGGTAAGGTAGCGTGCTCGCTTCCCCTTGGTCAAGTCCCAGTTGAGAGCGATTTAAAAAGCCCGATACGAGCTGCCAAGGTACAGAAGGAACATTGAATCGTTCGATCAAGGCTACGGCTCCTGCTTCTTTGGCGCGGACTGCCTTTGCTCTGCCCTCCGAAAACAATTGATTCGGGCTAAATTTGTTAGGTGCTCCCACATTGGTGATCACAATCTTTCCTTTGAGGTCTTTTCCTGCAAATTCTTCTACTGATCCAAAACCTACATCTACCACCTCGTAGTTTCCTGAGAATGAGCGGCCATCCAATACCAAGAGATTTTGTCCTTGGGAAAAAGAAAAATTACCCAATTGAACCGAACCGGTGGTAGGAGGAGAGGACAAATTAAAAGGGATATCTTGGTAGTATCCATTGCCCCCAGGAACAGGCTTTGCACCCGCTTTTTCAAGTTCTTGTGCGATAAAGTTGTAGGCTAATTTCATTTCGGGTCGAATTGGATCTCGTCCCTTAAGTTCATCCGAAGCCAAATAGGTAAATTGAGAATTTGCTTTCTCTGCTGAAAACTTTTTTTCAACATCCTGCTTTTGAGCGAGGAGGGGAGAGCTGCCAAGAAGCACAGCAGATAAAATCAACAGGTGTTTTTTCATAGTGGGGAAAAGTATGGAATACTAAAGTAAATTAAATTTTGAATTCAATGCTGCTCTTTACTTCAATTCATTCAGGTTCCAACCCAGGCGTGTTGCTACATTAAAAAAATGAGCAGGAGGGGGACAAATCAATTGAATAGGATCAATCGAGTAAGGAGGAGTAAAATCTAGTTTCCAAGAATGAAGTAGTAGATTTTGCAAGCCAAAATGGGTTTCAAAATAGGTGTTTTGCTTGTTGTCCCCGTGCTTGCGATCTCCTAAGATGTAGTGCCGAATGTGGGCCATATGCCTACGGATTTGATGCGTTCTGCCAGTTAGCAATTCTACTTCCAAGAGGCTGTAGCGACTAGTAGGGTAGCGGCCCGTGCTGTCAAAAGGTTGCTCGGACTCCAGTAATATGCGGTACTTGCTTTGTGCTTCTTGCAGTTTTCCTGAGCGTTCGCTGGTAAGGGGATGATCGATCAGACCTTCGTATGGTAAAGGAATCCCTCTCACGATGCAGAGGTACCGTTTTTTAATCGCTCGGTCCATAAACAAGGCCTTGAGAGAAGGAAGCACTTGTTCGTTTTTCGCAAATAACAAACAACCACTTGTCGCTCGATCCAGGCGATGCACAGGTGCGACCCAAGTACCCAATTGGTCTCGGAGTTGAATTAAGGCGTTTTCTTCTTCCCCATAGGCTTGATTGGTTCGGTGCACCAGAAGGCCAGCAGGTTTGTCGATGACGACGAGTTGCTCGTCTTCAAAAAGGATAGGTAGCATTTCGTAGGTTTAGGAGGAACAACTTAATCAATCGTTCCCGATCCGATGCATTCATTTCCTTGATACCAGGCCACAAATTGTCCCGAAGCAATTCCTTTTTGTGCCTGTTCAAAGACGACATAGAGGCCATGAGGGTACTGAATGAGGGTGGCTTTGGATAGGGGTTGACGGTAGCGAATTCGAGCGGAATAAACTGCTGATTCACCAGGTTGCAGTCTGAGATCTTCTCGAATCCAATGCACCTGATCTTGGGGTACAAAAAGTCCAAATCGGTTTAAACCCGGATGCTCTTCTCCCAATCCGGTGTAGATGACGTTTTCTAGTGTATCGGTTGCAATTACAAACAAGGGTTTGCCCGTTCCACCTACTTGAAGCCCCTTACGCTGCCCTACCGTGAAGTAATGTGCTCCACGGTGCTCACCGAGAACTTTTCCTTGAGAAGGAATGTAAGAAATGGGGGTACATACCGCTTCCAATTGCTCTTGGGTCCATTCTTGAGGAGGGATTCCCGAAGGAACAAGTTGGGTTTGGTATGCGGGTAGTTCTTCCGGGATTTGAATGATTTTACCGGTCTTAGGTTTCAGTTGTTGCTGCAAGAAGTCAGGCAGGCGCACTTTTCCGATAAAGCAAAGTCCTTGGGAGTCTTTCTTTTCAGCGGTTATCAAGCCTGCTTGTTTGGCAATCTCCCGAACCTCAGATTTTTGGAGGTGACCAATGGGGAATAAAGCCTTCGCTAATTGTTCTTGGGATAGTTGGCAGAGAAAGTAACTCTGGTCTTTGTTGGCATCGGCACCAGCAAGTAATTGGTAGGTAGGCTTACCCTCTTTAACGAATTCCCCTTTCTGGCAGTAATGTCCTGTAGCCACAAAGTCGGCCTTCAATTGGATGGCGGCCTTGAGGAAGATGTCAAATTTGATTTCTCGGTTGCAGAGGATGTCTGGATTGGGTGTACGGCCGGCGCTGTATTCGGCAAACATGTAGTCTACGATTCGCTCCTGGTATTCCGCACTGAGATCGATGGCTTGAAAGGGAATGTTGAGGGTTTCTGCAACCAGCATGGCGTCGGTGGAATCCTCTAGCCAAGGACATTCGTTTGAAATGGTAACCGACTCATCGTGCCAGTTTTTCATAAACATGCCGATGACTTCGTAGCCTTGGTCGATTAAAAGTTTGGCAGCAACACTGCTATCTACGCCGCCCGATAGGCCGACGACAACTCGAGGTTTTGTTTTCATAAGGTAGTGGTTAATGGAGTAAAGGTCCATTAGGGGACACTAGGAGATTGACTCAAGGGAGGCAACACGATGCAAAGGTACGGAATGCTTCTTTGATTTGAACAAATCAAAAATCCCCTTTGTTCTAATGGGTGTAACCCATTTTTTCCGATGTCTGCCAATTCCCTACAATCTCGAATTAAACGGGGTGATTTTTTGCCCGAACTGGACTTTCTCACATCTCGATCTGGGGGAGCAGGAGGGCAGCATGTGAATAAGGTAGAAACAAAAGTGCAGCTCAAATTTGACCTCGGGCAGTCACAAGTATTGACAGAGGAGGAAAAATTGACTTTTATTCAAAAAAATCCAACCAAGGTGGATCAGGCTGGATGTTTGCAACTTACTTGTCAAGAAACCCGCTCCCAGCTTCAGAATAAGGAATTAGTGATTCGTAAATTCTATGAGTTGCTCACTTCAACCTTCAAAAAAAAGAAAGTGCGACAAGTAACCCGACCGAGTAAGGCCGCGCGTGAAGAACGTCTGAAGGACAAAAAGGCGAAGGCTGAAATCAAACGAAATCGTTCCAATATTAGGCCAGGTTCTGAGTGATTTTTTACTCGTTTTCACTCGCTAACTGGGTTTAAAGTTTAAATTTGGTTGCTGGTCTAGTCCACTTCCTTATGAAATCGATGCTATTTTCAAATCCCACCCGAGCTTTGCTTGGGCTATTTGTTGGATCTTTCCTCTTTTTGGGAAGTTGTCAATCCAAAAATCCTTCCGAAAGCACAGCCGCCACACAAGAGACTTCATTTAATCGAGCCTCAGCACGATTTCAGTTAGCCAATGGAGAAGAGTTTGGCCTCAATCCAGAAGATAAAAAATGGACTGTACTTCATTTTTGGGCTACTTGGTGCAAACCTTGTCTTGCTGAATTCCCTGAACTAAAGGAGGCACTTCCCAATCTTCAACAAGCCAATACCCAGTTTGTTTTGGCTTCTGAAGAGGATTTGGAGCAAATTCAAGCCTTTGAAAACAGGCATCAAACTGGCTTAAACCTAAGCCGATTTGTAAAAGGAACTTTGGCGGATTTTGAAATTTATGCCCTTCCTACCACGCTTGTGCTCGATGCACAAGGAAAAGAGGTTTTTCGTCAGGTGGGATTAGTGGAATGGAAAAATGTGAAAAGCATTGAGGAACTTATTCAAAGCAAGCCATGACGAAAATTTCAGTTCCTTGTCTTTTTCTCCTTCTCTGGGTTTGGGCTTGCAAGCCTGCTACGCCTGAATTGATTGAATTGGAATCCATTCCTTTTCCAAAAATGCAAAATGCGGCGATGCCCAGTTTGTTTGCCAGCGATTCCAATCTCTATATTTCTTGGGTGACGATGGGGAATGACACCACTGCGGAGTTGTATTATTCCAAATTGAACTCAGAAAGGAATTGGGCTACGCCGCAATTGATCCATCAAGGATCGAATTGGTTTGTCAATTGGGCGGATTTTCCAGCGCTTGTTGAAAATCAGGGAGTTTTGCTCAGTCACATTCTTCAAAAATCTTCCTCTGCAACTTTTTCCTACGATGTCAAACTCCAAGTACTTCCCAAAGGTGCTAGCCAATGGAGTTTGAATCTTCCTTTGCATCAGGAT
>JACCDT011216879.1_pt1 | contig 20432 bp, 17 predicted proteins | sample 7446291 | NCBI WGS metagenome assembly JACCDT01 (sample SAMN15323446, study PRJNA562643) | freshwater metagenome | isolation source: river surface water | place: USA:Blue River Watershed | collected 2017-08-17 | reverse complement strand
TAATCTGGTCTTCTGCCGCTGCAGATGCAACAAATAGAAGTTCATCACCTGCGATAAAGAGATCACTCGGAGCAGGAGCGATGACTCGGCCATCGCGAACAATTGCTGCAAGAGATGCATCTTGAGGAAGCGTTACCTCTTCAACAGTCTTACCAATGCAAATTGAGGAATCAGGCAAGGTGATCTCAACGAGATTTGCCTGCCCCTTTCTAAATGAGAATAAACGTACGACATCGCCAACGCTTACTGCTTCTTCTACAAGAGCCGCGATAATTCTTGGAGTCGATACAGCAACATCAACGCCCCATGATTGATCGAAGAGCCATTCATTCTTTGGATGATTAATTCGAGCTACGACACGTGGAACTCCGTACTCGGTCTTACCAAGAAGTGATGCAACGAGATTTACCTTGTCATCACCAGTTGCTGCGACTAGAACTTGGCATTGGTTGAGTTGAGCATTATCAAGAGATGCGATTTCGCAAGCATCGGCCATGAGCCACTCTGCATCTGGAACAGAATCAATTTTGAGAGCTTTTGGATCTCTATCAATCAGAAGAACTTGATGGCCGTTGTCGAGAAGTTCTCGGGCAATTGCGCGCCCAACATTTCCAGCTCCAGCGATAGCAATTCTCATGGCTTATTCTCCCGGCCCGCTCTTAAGAACGCTCTCGGCAGTTGCGAGCTTCTCGTCAAGAATGGTCATGTGTACTAGATCGCCATCTTGCAGAACGGTGTGTTCATCGGGGATGAGCGCTTCTCCAAGTCGAGTGAGAAAAGCAACGCGTGATTCTGTGGCCACTTCGAGATCTGAAATCGCACGGCCATACCAATCGACATGGGGATGTACTTCAAGAAGTTGAACGGTGCCTGTTGCATCGCGCCATTCTGAACGAGCCCCACCTGGTGCGATACGACGCAAAATTTGATCGGTTGCCCAAATAACAGTTGCAACAGTTGGAATTCCAAGGCGCTGATAAATTTCCGCACGACCTGGGTCATAGATTCGCGCGACAACATTTGTAACGCCATAACTTTCGCGAGCTACGCGGGCGGCCAAAATATTTGAGTTATCGCCATTGCTTACTGCAGCGAATGCATCGGCACCTTCAATACCAGCCTCTAGGAGGGTGTCTCGATCAAAACCAACACCCACAACTGTGCGACCCTTAAAGTCTGCACCCAAACGACGGAATGCCTCTTTTGATTGATCGATTACTGCTACAGAATATCCAGCGGCCTCAAGTTCGATAGCTAAAGAGGAACCAACTCGACCGCAACCCATGATGACAACGTGCACAGGAGTAACTTACTACTCCCGCCTGCATTTATAGGAATTTATCTCGACTAGGCTTGTCATATGCCTTCATCTAATCGAGTTACCCTCGAAGTTGGTCAGATAATCGAAGTGACCATCGAGAAAATCGCCCATGGAGGTCATTTCATAGCCCGTTATGAAGGTGCTGTTATTTTTGTCCGCCATGGCATTCCAGGCGAATTAGTGGAAATCATCATTACCAGCGTTGGATCCAGCTTCAATCGCGCTGATGTCCTTTCGGTGAAAACACCTTCTTCTGATCGCACAACGCCTCCATGTCGTTATGCCAACCGAGAAGGCTGCGGAGGCTGCGATTTCCAGCACATTTCTGTAACTCGACAGCGATCTCTTAAGTCTGAGGTCATTGCCGAGCAGTTTTCAAGGATTGCCAAGATGGAACTGCAGGTTGAAGTTGAAGAGATCAATAAGCCACTCGGTTGGCGAACACGTTGTACATCTGTCACAACAAAGAATGGCGCCCTTGGTTTCTATCAGGCGCGAAGTCATAAAGTGATTGCAGTCGATGATTGCAGAATTCTTGTACCTGAGATGCAATTTGCTCAGTTGGCAGAACGTAGGGCTAAGGGAGACCAGAAGCTAGAGATTTCAATCTCGAACACGGGCGAGCGAAGTATTGCAACGACTAATTCTCGCGATGAATCACCTATGCGACTGACCGAAGGTGTCGATATCGCCCACTATGTGGTTGGAGAAAAAACTTTTGAGGTAAGTCAGAAATCATTTTGGCAGAGCCATAAAGATGCCCCAGCCACTTTAACTAAAGCCGTCCTTGAATACGCTGGTACTCGCGAAGGCGACCAGGTCTTAGATCTCTACGGCGGAGTCGGACTCTTTACTGCAGCGCTTCTTCCGTTAGTCGGGGAGAGTGGATCAGTTGATCTCGTCGAGGGAAGCAAATTTGCTGCCAGCGATGCAGGTAGAAATTTTGCGGATGCAAAGAATGTAAATATCGTCACCGGAGATGTTGCAAAGGTGATTACTCGTTTTCCAAGAGCCGATGTTGTAGTTCTCGACCCTCCTCGAGAAGGAGCGGGTAAAGAAGTTGTTGAGAATCTGGCCAGAATTGCACCCCGAACAATCGTCTATGTCGCTTGTGACCCTGCAGCTTTGGCTCGAGATACCGCTTACCTGCGTGATGCAGGATATAAATTAGATGCAATCCGAGCATTTGATCTCTTTCCAATGACTCACCACATCGAATGTATTGCGAAATTCATCCCAGGTAAGGTATCTTGACGTCAAGATAAATTCAGCGAAGGAAGTTGATGATGAGCAAGAACTCACTTGGAACTAAGAAGAATTTAAATGTCTCCGGAAAAGATTTTGAGATCTTTGATATCTCATCAATCGAAGGAGCTAAAGATCTTCCTTTCTCTCTCAAGGTTCTTCTCGAGAACTTACTGCGCACCGAAGATGGTGCAAATATCACCGTCGAACATATCAAGGCACTTGCCCAATGGGATCCATCGATAGAGCCGGATACCGAAATTCAATTTACTCCCGCACGAGTTGTTATGCAGGATTTCACTGGTGTGCCATGTGTCGTCGACCTAGCAACTATGCGTGAAGCAATCGTTGATCTTGGGGGAGACCCAAGCAAGGTGAATCCACTTGCGCCAGCTGAACTTGTTATCGACCATTCTGTAATCGCCGATGTCTTTGGAACTAAAGATTCATTTGAACAGAACACGGATATTGAATACGAGCGTAACCGCGAGAGATATCGCTTCCTTCGCTGGGGACAAGGCGCCTTCGATGAATTTAAGGTAGTTCCACCGGGAACGGGAATTGTTCACCAAGTAAATATCGAATATTTAGCTCGTGTCATCATGACTCGCACCGTGAATGGTGTGCTTCGCGCATATCCAGATACCGTGGTTGGAACTGATTCACACACAACGATGGTTAACGGCCTCGGCGTTCTTGGCTGGGGTGTGGGAGGAATTGAGGCAGAGGCAGCACTTCTCGGCCAGCCAGTCTCTATGTTGATTCCTCGCGTAGTTGGTTTCAAGCTCTCTGGCGAGCTTCCAGTTGGAACAACTGCAACTGATATGGCCCTTACCATCACCGAAATGCTTCGTAAGCATGGCGTTGTTGGAAAGTTCGTTGAATTTTATGGACCAGGAGTTGTCTCCGTACCGATGGCTAATCGCACCACAATTGGAAATATGTCACCTGAATATGGCTCGACATGTGCAATCTTCCCAATTGATGAAGAAACCCTTCGCTATCTACGCCTTACCGGTAGAAGTGAAGAACAAGTTGCACTAGTTGAGCAGTATGCAAAGGCTCAAGGAATGTGGCACGACCCATCTGCAACTCCGCGTTTCTCAGAACATATCGAACTCGATCTCTCGACAGTTGTTTCTTCGATTGCGGGACCAAAGCGTCCGCAAGATCGCATATCACTTACAGATTCCAAGAGCGCATTTGAGAAGATTCTTCCGAGCTACTTCTCTGAGAAGACCGGCAAAGAGGCATATCCAGTCAACGTTGGCGCAAAAGCGACAACTATCAAGAATGGCGATGTCGTAATTGCCTCAATTACCTCTTGTACAAATACATCAAATCCTTCAGTCATGATTGGTGCTGCCCTCCTAGCTAAGAAGGCGGTGGAAAAGGGGCTGACCTCAAAGCCTTGGGTGAAGACGACTCTGGCACCTGGTTCCAAGGTCGTTACCGATTACTACGATCGCGCAGACCTGACCAAATATATGGAAGCACTTGGCTTTAACTTAGTTGGCTACGGCTGCGTTACATGTATCGGAAACTCAGGACCACTTCCTATTGAGATCAGCAAATCGGTCAATGAGAACGATCTTGCAGTCACAGCTGTGCTCTCTGGAAATAGAAACTTCGAAGGCCGTATTAGCCCCGATGTGAAGATGAATTACCTTGCTTCACCGCCGCTGGTTGTTGCATATGCACTTGCCGGAACGATGGATCATGACTTCGAGAAAGATTCACTCGGAAACGATAAGGATGGCAATCCAGTTCTCTTGAAGGACATTTGGCCATCCGCTCAAGAGATTCAGAGCGTTATTGATTCGTCAATCTCATCTGAGATGTTTAAGAAAGATTATGCATCTGTATTCGATGGCGACCACCGTTGGAAGTCACTTGATACCCCAACAGGTAAGACATTTGAATGGGATCCAAAATCTACCTATGTTCGCAAACCACCTTACTTTGAAGGAATGCCAGCAGAGCCAAAGCCAGTCACAGATATCACCGGCGCTCGACTTCTAGCGATTCTCGGTGATTCAGTAACAACAGATCACATTTCACCTGCAGGAAATATCAAAGCTGATTCACCTGCAGGAAAGTATTTGGAAGCTAATGGAGTAGATCGTAAAGACTTCAACTCTTACGGTTCGCGCCGTGGAAACCACGAAGTAATGATTCGCGGAACATTTGCAAATATCCGCCTTAAGAATTTACTTCTTGATGGAGTCGAAGGTGGCTTTACTCGTAACTTCTTGGCAGATGGTGCGCAATCAACGATCTATGATGCATCTGTTGCATATCAAGCAGCTGGGGTTGGTTTGGTAATCCTTGCGGGCAAAGAGTATGGATCAGGATCATCGCGAGATTGGGCTGCAAAGGGAACTGCGCTTCTTGGAGTCCGTGCTGTTATCGCAGAGAGCTTCGAGCGCATTCACCGTTCTAACTTGATCGGTATGGGAGTTCTTCCATTGCAATTTATCAACGGTGAGAATCCACAGTCACTTGGAATCAAGGGCGATGAAGTCTTCTCAATTACTGGAGTGACAGCCCTCAATGATGGTGGCATTCCAAAAGAGGTCACCGTCACTGCAGGGGACAAGTCATTTAAGGCAAAGGTACGAATTGATACCCCAGGTGAGGCGGATTACTACCGCCACGGCGGAATCATGCAGTACGTACTGCGCCAGCTCCGCGGCTAATCTAGACTGAGCAAATGCTTGAATCGATAAAGAGTCCAGAGGACCTTCGTGGGCTTACCTACGAGCAGCTCGATTCGCTCAGTGAAGAGATTCGTCAATTTCTCATCACCAAGGTCTCAAAGACCGGCGGCCATTTAGGTCCGAACTTGGGAGTTGTCGAACTTACTCTTGCGATTCATAGAACATTTGATTCGCCGAAGGATGTTGTTCTCTTTGACACCGGTCATCAATCTTACGTTCACAAGATGATTACTGGTCGCGTAGATCAATTTGATGGACTTCGTCAGCGTGGGGGAATCGCTGGTTACCCCAATCGTCGCGAGAGCGAGCACGATGTTATTGAGAACTCTCACGCATCAACAGCGCTCTCATGGGGAGATGGAATCTCACGTGGATTCTCACTTACCAATCAGAAGGATCGTCATGTAGTCGTCGTAGTCGGAGATGGTGCACTGACCGGTGGAATGTCTTGGGAAGCGCTTAACAATATTGCGACATCAAGCGATAGAAATTTGACGATTGTTGTAAATGACAATGAGCGCTCATACTCACCAACTATCGGTGGTCTAGCTACATACCTTGCAACTCTTCGTGTAACTCGCGGCTACGAACGATTCCTTGATTGGGGTAAAGAGATTCTTTCTCATACCCCAGTGGTCGGTGCTCCGATCTACGAGACTCTTCATGGAATGAAGAAGGGCATCAAAGATATCGTTGCTCCTCAAGGAATGTTTGAAGACCTTGGATTGAAATATGTCGGCCCGATCGATGGACACGATCTTGCAGCGATGGAGCGTGCCCTTGAGCATGCTAAAGAGTTTGGCGAGCCAGTACTTGTCCACGTCATCACTGAAAAAGGTAAAGGGCATAAGCCTGCGGTTGCCGATGTTGCCGAGAAGTTTCACGCTGTCGGAATTGTCGATCCCGAGACCGGTACACCGCTTTCAAAATCATCAACAAGTTGGACGAATATCTTCTCTGAGGAGCTCGTAGCGCTAGGCAAAGAGCGCACAGATATTGTGGCAATAACTGCTGCAATGTTGGGGCCAACTGGTCTCGATAAATTCCAGAGCCAATTCCCTGAGCGCACCATCGATGTCGGTATTGCAGAACAGCATGCAGTTACAAGTGCTGCTGGACTTGCCTTTGCAGGTCTCCACCCAGTATTTGCTGTGTACTCCTCATTCTTAAACCGTGCCTTTGATCAGTTACTTCTCGACGTTTCACTCCACAAGGCTGGAGTTACCTTTGTTCTCGATCGCGCTGGAATTACAGGCGATGACGGTCCATCGCACCACGGAATCTGGGATCTTGCACTTACCGGAATGGTTCCAACGATGCGCGTTGCTGCTCCTCGTGACGCTGCTCGTTTACGCGAAACTTTACGTGAAGCTGTTGCAGTTAACGATGCACCTACAGCCGTTAGATTTCCAAAGGGCGCTGTCCAAGCCGATATTCCTGCCTTTGAACGTCGTGATGGCGTAGATGTTTTATACCGCGGTGAGAGCGCAGATGTTCTTCTTATCTCTATCGGATCTATGGCAGCAATAGCAGTTGAAGCAGCGTCGCAGGCATATCGTGAAGGTGTGGGCGTAACTGTTATTGATCCTCGTTGGGTCAAGCCGCTACCTGCATCACTAGTCACGATGGCAGATCGCTACAAGAGCGTTGTAGTTCTTGAAGATGGCATCAAGCATGGTGGAATCGCAAGCTCAATCTCTGAACAATTTAGAGAGGCAGGACTTAACGTTGCAATTCATAGCATCGGTGTTCCGCTTGAATTTATTGAGCACTCAAAGCGCTCAGAAATCCTTGAAGATCTAGGAATTACTGCTCAGAAGATTTCACGCGACATTGTCGAATGGAACTCTACTGTGGAAGAGATGCAATTCCCGGAGCATGAAAACGCTGACCGCAAACAGACTCGCTAATTCCTTCGCGATCTAAGAACGGCAGAATTCCTCCTAAGTGCATTGGCCATCCAGCGCCCATCAACATACAAAGATCAATCTCCGCAGGGGTTGATACAACACCTTCATCGAGCATCATTCGAGCTTCTTCTGCAAGTGCCTTCAGTGCACGTAGACGAACTTCTTCAGCTGTAGAAGGCGTCGTTCCCTTATGGACGAGAGCAAGAGCTGCAGGGTTTGCAGAGATTTTTCCATCTTCGCCCTTGATATAGAAAGTCTTTACTCCTTCTTTGACCATCGCTTGCATCGTAGGGGAGATGCGATAGCGAGGTCCCAGGTTTGCATTGAGAGTCTCTGATACATGCAGAGCAACGCCTGGACCTACGAGGCCAAGGAGTTCAAAGGGAGACATAGGAAAACCGATGCTGCGCATTGCATTATCGGCAATGGTCGGATCAGTTCCTTCATCAACAGCATCGGTGATTTCACCCATGAAGCGAGTAAGAAGTCGGTTAACGACAAAGCCAGGTGCATCCTTACAGATAATCATCGTCTTCTTCAGTTCTTTACCGATATTTACTGCAGTTGCAGTTGTTGCATCGTCTGTCTTTGAGGTACGAGCAACTTCGAGAAGTGGCATCACGGCAACAGGGTTGAAGAAGTGGAAACCGACTACGCGCTCTGGATGCTCTAACCCTTGGCTCATTGCCTCAACAGAGAGGGATGAAGTATTTGTAGCTAGTACACACTCAGGACCGACAATCTTCTCTAGCTTCTTAAAGAGTTCCTGCTTAAGAGATAGCTCTTCGAAGATCGCCTCGATAACGAAGTCGCAGCCAGCAAAGACCTGCTGATCGGATGATCCGCTGATCAGTAGCGATAAACGCCCCGCAGATTCTGGGCTCATGCGTTTCTTCTCAACGAGCTTTGCTAATTCATTCTTAACCCAGGCAACGCCCTTATCGGCGCGCTCTTGATCAATATCTGTCATGACAACAGGGCACTTGAGGTTACGCAGCAAAAGCAAAGCTAACTGCGAAGCCATAAGACCTGCACCGACTACTCCTACGCGAGCAACCTTTCTGCCAAGTGCAGGCTTTGGAGCTCCCTCCACTTTCTTGCGCTTCTTCTGAATTACGTTAAATGCGTAGAGTGATGCACGCAGTGGATCTGACATCGTCAGGTCTGCAAGCGCCACATCTTCGGCATCGAAACCTGCACCACGAGTATTGCTCTTAGCAGCAGCAATGAGTTCAAGTGCCTTAGTTGGGGATGCGAGTTCTGCGCCACCGTACTTCTTAAGAGCTGCTGCGCGACCTGCAGCAAGTGCTGAATCCCAAGCGGGGTCAGATGAATAATCTTTACGTTCCACCTTTACTGATCCGTTCAATACACCTGCTGCAAAGGCCACAGATTTCTCAAGGAAGTCAGCAGGTTCATAGACTGCATCAACAACGCCAAGTGCGAGAGCATCTTTCGCCTTCATCATCGTGTTGTTATTGAGTGAATTTCCAATGATTACCTGCACTGCGCGTTCTGGTCCAATAAGTTTTGGAAGAATCGTTGCTCCACCCCATCCTGGAACGAGTCCTAGGAATACTTCAGGGAGAGCGGTGAAGGCTGTTGACGCAAGTGTGCGGTAGTTGCAGTGAAGTCCAATTTCAAGGCCGCCACCGAGTGCTAGACCATTGATAAATGCGAAGGTAGGAATACCGATCTCATCGAAACGTCTAAAGACATCGTGGCCAAGCTTTCCAATCGCTAGTGCTTGTTCGCGCTTATTCAAGAAAGCTAAGCCAGAAAGATCTGCACCCGCTGCAAAGATAAATGGCTTTCCGATTACAGCTATCGCTGCTGGTTTGCGTGAAACTGCTTCTGTAATTGCAGCATCGATAGATGCAAGTGACTGTGGCCCAAGTGTGTTGGGACGTGTGTGATCAAGTGAGTTATCGAGAGTAATGAGGGCAAGTGTTCCCTTGTGCCCAAATGGAGTCAGGTCGATATCGCGAACAAGCGCGTGGGTCACGACTTCTTCAGGAGCGCCTTCAGGGAGCTGAATTGATGTTGTCATTACTTCTTTCCTCCTGTGTAGTGAGGGTTCTCCCAAATAACTGTGCCGCCCATGCCGAGTCCAATGCACATTGTTGTAATTCCGTAGCGAACATCCTTCTTCTCTTCAAAGGTACGAGCAAGGTTGAGCATTAATCGAACACCTGATGATGCAAGTGGATGGCCAACTGCAATAGCGCCACCGTATGGATTGACCCGAGGATCATCATCTGCGATTCCGAAGTGATCCAGGAATGCAAGAACTTGCACAGCGAATGCTTCATTTATTTCAAATGCGCCGATATCGGCAATGGTGAGCCCAGCTTTAGCAAGAGCCTTGATTGTTGAGGGAACAGGTCCATAACCCATAACTTCTGGCTCGACACCTGCGAATGCAAATGTCACCATGCGAGCTTTGATGGTGAGGCCAAGTTCAAGCGCCTTCTCTTCGCTAGCGAGCAAAGCAGCAGTTGCTCCATCGTTGAGCCCTGATGAGTTACCAGCTGTAACGCGACCTGCGGGACGGAAGGGAGTCTTCAAACCTGCAAGACCTTCCATAGTGGTTGTTGGGCGAGGTGCTTCATCAACAGTTGCAATCGTCCAACCAAGTTCTGGGTTACGAGCCGCTGTTGGAATCAAATCTCTCTGAATCTTTCCATCTGCGTATGCCTTGGCTGTCTTCATCTGAGAATTTAAAGCATAAGCATCTGCGCGCTCTTTTGTTAATTGTGGAAAGCGATCATGAAGGCGTTCTGCAGTCGCACCCATTGCGAGGGCATCTTGCTCAACCAACTTCTCTGCTAGATAACGAGGATTTGGATCCATGAGTTCGCCCATTGGGTGATTGCCCATATGTTCAACGCCACCGGCGATTGCAATATCAATTGCACCCATCGCGATCGCACCTGCGACAGTTGTTGTTGCAGTTAAAGCACCTGCACACCATCGATCAACTGAATATCCTGGAACAGTCTTCGGAAGTCCTGCAAGCAGTGTTGCACTACGACCGATATTCATTCCTTGATCGCCAGTCTGCGTAGCAGCAGCGATTGCAACATCGTCAATCAGCTCAGGGGAGACCTTTGGATTTCTCTCGAGTAAGCCGCGCATCGCACGAACCATCAGATTATCGGCGCGAGTTCCGGCATACATGCTGCCTGCCTTACCGAATGGCGTGCGGACAGCATCAACGAGTACGACGTTGTGGAGGTTACGAGGCTCAGACATAGAACTTCCTTTACTAAGGTGAGTATCCCGCTAGGTTACTCGCCAGTAGTAAAAAGCGCTACGCGTTGACGGAGCTTTTTACCTGCTTTGATGATGAGAGGTATGCGCTCAAGGTGAAGCCAACATAGGTGAGCCATCCTGCCAACTGGAGCCAGGATGTGGTGGTATCAAAGCCGACCGTTCCAGCCAAAAGCCCTGCAACGAGAGACTCCTTTGGCATCCAGGAGGTGACATCCCAGACGAAAGCTTCAGTGCCTGGCAAGAGACCAAATTCTTGGAACTCGTGAATTCCATAGGAAAGGACGCCGGCAGCAACGATGATCAGAGCGACACCTGAGTAGGTGAAGAATTTGCTCAAGTTAATTCTGATTGCGCTCTTGTAAATTCCAATACCAAGACCGACGGCAAGTGCCAGTCCGAGAATAAGTCCGAGAGTTGCTGTAGATACAGCACCTACAGTCTTGAAGTTTGTGTACAGGAAGAGTGCAGTTTCGAGTCCTTCGCGGGCAACTGCAAAAAAAGCAGCTAGAGCAAGGGCTATTGGGCCTGCGCCAATGGCTGACTCAGCTTTAGTCTGAAGCTCATTGCGAAGGTTGCGAGCAGTACGTTTCATCCAGAAGACCATCCAGGTAACGAATCCAACTGCCACGAAAGATGTTGTTCCAGCAAAGAGCTCTTCACCACGGTCTGAAAGTTCGGTTGATGTGTAGGACAAGAATGCGCCAAAGGCGAGGCTAGCCACGATGGCTACAGAGACACCCGTCCATAGGGATCGAAGGTGTTCGCGGCGATTTGTCTTTACGAGGTATGCAACCAAGATACCGACGATGAGTGAAGCTTCTAGGCCCTCACGGAGAGCGATGATGAATGTACTGAGCATGGTGTGAGAGTAATTGAGCAATTTGAATTACGCAACTCCAGTGTTGCGTAATTCGTCACTATTCGGAAGGGGCTGAGGCGGACTCTTCCGGCTCTGGGATTTCAAGGGGTTCTACCTCGAGGAGGGCTGCCTCAAGGATGGGAGCGGCGATAGCCACCTGCCAGCGGCGAGCGCCAAGGGCCAGCAGGGCATCGGAGACCGAGCCTTCTTGGGGAGACCAACAGATACGACGCACAAGTTCTGGACTAATGAGGTTTTCAAGGGGGATAGAGAGCTCTTCTGCCCGTAGCTGCAAGTTATATCGCGCATGAGTAAGCGGTGCGTACCTTTCAGGAAAGCGCTCGCGCCACAATTTAATGGGCGGCAAGGCATCGCTCTTAGAGCGTGCTTCTGGCCACTGATCTTCAGGGAGAGCAAGGGCGGTGGCGATTGCTGAGATCCAGAGCTCGGAATTCTCAAACCAACGCGCTCGCAATCCAATGGGGCGCAGAACCTTCTCAAGATGTTTGCGATTAAGTAGCGGGGTGTTTTCGCTAGCAAGTGCAATCTCTGAAATAGCTGCATCGGTCAATAAACGTCCCGGTGAAACATCCAGCTCTTGTGCAAGAGTATTTCTGGCTTGCCACAACTCGCGTACTACAGCCATATGTAAGCGCTTCTTAATTTTATGCATCCCAGATGTTCGCCGCCATGGATCGATTCGTGGCGCAGGTGCAGGCGCAGAGATAATCGATGCGAAATCTTCCTTCGCCCACTCCCACTTTCCGGCTTCGAGAAGAAGTTGATAGACCTTATCTCGCAACTCAACGAGTAGTTCTACATCCAGGGCTGCATAGTTGAGCCATTCAACTGGCAGCGGACGCTTTGACCAATCGGCAGCAGAGTGCTCTTTAGCCAGAGATACACCTATCAGCGTTTCAAGGAGTGGACCAAGTCCAACTCTAGGAAGGCCTGCAATGCGTCCACCAAGTTCTGTGTCAAAGAGAATTTTCGGTTCTATTCCCAATTCGCGAAGACAAGGTAAATCTTGAGTGCTTGCATGAAGGATTACTTCTTCATTTTCGATTAGTGCATTTAACTTTAGAAAACAAGGGTGATGTGGGCCAAATGGAATAGGATCGATGAGATGTAATCCGCCATTGTTTCGCTTTATCTGAATGAGGTATGCACGGGCGCTATATTTGAAGCCCGATGCGCGTTCTGCATCAAAGGCAAACGGTCCAGTTCCTGCAGCTAATTGTGCGAGCGCAGATTCGAAAGCAGATTCCGTCTCAATGATCTCAGGAACACCTGCTGCAGGATGAAGCAGAGGAGTAGGGGTTACAGCCTCTATCTTTTCCGTCTCGATATTTTCAGACACGTCGGCGCGCTGAACCAATAGTTGCAACACCTTCAGGAAGAGGTGTAAGACCTGCGACTTCAGTCATGAGATTGCACCATGCCTGAACGTGAGAAAAGATATCCTCAACACTTTTTAGTTGCGGGCTCCAGGAAGCTCTGATCTCAATCTCAGAGTCATCATTTCGAGGAGATAGCTTTCCAAATGATGCACTTGAAACTCGTGTGACTGTTCCACTTGGTGCACTAAAGATTGCACCTGTGCTTTGCAGAGAATCGAGAAGCCAATTCCAGCCAACCTCTGGCAGCAACGGATCTTCTTGCATCTCACTATCTACATCAGCACGCATAAATGTCACGCAGCGAAATTCACCTTCCCAGGTTTCTTGCCCACCTGGCTCATGGAGAATGACAAAGCGACCAGAAGCGACTTCATCTTCTGCATCTCCTGATAGCCCATTGGAAATGTCGGCGGTAAATGCGAAGGAGTAGGCAGCTAGCTTCTGTGGTGCAGGAACTTCCTCAAGGATTATCTCTGCGCGTGGGGTAAAGGTGCGAAGAAGTTCAATCATTTCTTCAAAGGAGAATGGCGACTTCACTGGTCGATTCTAAAGTTGAGTAGGCGCTTTAGCCGGGAGGCTAAGACCTTCCAACGGGTAGAGTCTGCTCTTATGGCCAGCGCACTAGCTCTACTCTCGAGTCTCTTATGGGGAAGTGCTGATTACATCGCCGGCAACCTCAGTAAGAAGTTCCCAGCGATTGCTGTGCTTGCTGTCAGTCAGGCGATTGGTTTTCTCACCGGCGTAGTTCTCGTTGTAGCAACTGGTGCGTGGGACGCAGAAGCCTTCGGTTCAAATGGTTACTTGATTCCAGGGGTTCTTGCAGGCCTTGCAGGTTATTTAGGATTGATCAGTCTCTATGCCGCTCTTTCTACAGGGCGCATGGGAGTCGTCTCTCCTATTAGTTCGCTCAGTGCGCTGATCCCTTTGGCGTTTGCACTTATCTATAAAGGCGATCAACTTTCTGCAGTTCTTTCAATTGGCGTAATCTGCGCGATGCTCGGCGGATTTCTTGCCAGTGGCCCTGAAGTTTCCCAAGGTTTACCACTTAAGCCAGTTCTCTTAGCACTGTCCGCCGCAGTCTTCTTTGGAATCGCGCTCGTTTGCATGGCGCTCGGTTCTGAAAGTAGCGCACTCATGACCATGACAACGATGAGAACTACGACGCTTGTCATTGGTATTGCGCTCCTCATTAGATTTAGGAACTTTGGTGGACTCGGAAAGCCACAGATGCCGCTTCTTATCTTCATCGGCGTCGCTGACTTTGCCGCAAATCTACTTCTTGGGGTAGCTACAACAAAGGGACTTGTCTCACTTGCAATGGTTCTCGGTGCGCTCTACCCAATTGCTACAGCTTTACTTGCATTTATTTTTTTACACGAGCGTCTACATCGCGTTCAATACTTTGGTATCGCATTTGCAGTTGTTGGAGTTAGCCTCATTTCAGCTTTCTAAATATTCTTCTTTACTGCCGAAATAAATCGAGTTCCTTCAACGGTCTGATCATTAGTAATTGCAAAGTTGGAGAGTAACTGCTCGACATCGAGTTTATCTTCGCCGCCAGTGATTTCTGTAATGCTCAACTCAATTTGATCAATACGACCTGCGCTAATTAACTCCTGAAATATTGATGCACCTGCTTCGATATGAATCCGTGGCCCGAAAGCTTCTAGAGCCTTATCGACAGCCTTTTCGGGCGTTAGATTCCAGCAGTGGGCCAGACGATTTCCACTGAGCGGATTAATCAGTGTTCGAGATAGAACCACGACAGGTACAGGAGTTCTTTGATACGGCTCGGTGCGAGCTGTGTTGCCTCCGATGATGATGCAATCAGCGCTTCGGCGTCGTTGTAAGAATTCTGAGCGATCAAGCGCCGTCGTTACACCGGCTGAGTTTCCATTCTTTGATGTGGAGCCATCTGCGCCTACAACTAAGGTACCGATTACGGGCATACGCTCAGAATATTCTTATTCTCACTTAATTATCAGGCTAATCGCCCGCTCCAAATTGAAAATACGCTCCTTCGGGCGTTAGCCTTAAAACATGAGAAAGCGAATGAGGGCTGCTATTTGGCCCCTGACGGCAGCAATTGCCGCATCCTTACTTCTCGCACCACCAACTCAGGCGGCACAGACGCTGGCACAGGTACAAGCACAAGTCATTCGCCTAGAAGAAGAGGCAACTGCTGCAGCAGAAGGTGCGCAGGAAGCGAAGGTTCGCCTGGCATCTCTGACCCGAAGTCTTGCCGGAATTCAGGCCAAGGCTGCGCTTCAAGGAAAGACAGTTGATGCAATCTCCAAGACTCTCGGTGCTATCGCGGTAGACCAATACAAATCAGGAACTTTGAGTCAGAGTTTGGAGCTCCTCTTCTCATCCGATCCATCGCTCTACTTATCGGCGGCAGGATCATTAGATGCGATAACCCGCAAAAAAGGTATCCAACTTCGAAAGTTCCAATCAGCTGAACAACAACTGAACGCAACATCACTGACAGTCAGCGACCGCCTGGCACAGGTGAAGGTCTTGCAGAAGCGTTTGGCAGAGCGAAGTGCAGTGGCCACGCAGAAATTGGCGCAAGCTGAGAAACTCTTATCGAGGTTGAAGAAGGAAGATCGTGAGCGTTTAGAGCGCCTTGCACGAGAGCGTGAAGATGCCGACCAAGCATCATCACTCAAAGCAGCCAAGGGTGCAGCGGCTGTTTCAGGTCGTGCCGGTGTAGCTTTGAAATTTGCTCTTGCGCAAATTGGTGATCGCTACGTCTTCGGCGCTGATGGCATGGTTAATTGGGACTGTTCAGGTCTGACGATGCGCGCCTTCCAACGTGCAGGCGTCTCTCTTCCGCGCTCATCTCGCGCTCAATCTAGAATGGGTAAGGGAATTTCCTATAGTCAGAAGAGGCCAGGAGATCTACTCTTCTTCGGTAGACCTGTTTCACACGTGGGAATTTACTTAGGTGGCGGCAAGATGGTTCATGCTCCACGATCTGGTTCACGTGTCAAGGTTGCACCTTCTGGAAGCCTCGGAAGTAAACCATTGGTCGCAGTTCGCCGTTTCTAATGACTGCGCATTCGACAGATTCAGGAAAAATTCTCTGCATCACCAATGACTTCGGTCCTCGTGCCGGTGGAATCGAGACATTCATTATCGGACTTATTGAACGCCTGCCAAAAGGCTCAGTGATTGTCTACACCTCGTCGCAAGCAGAATCTTTCGATTTTGATGCAGCATGGAGAGAGAATTTTGACGTCGAGGTAATCAGGGATAAATCAAAGATTCTCTTACCTACATGGAGAGTTTCCAGAAGTGTTCGCGGCATCATTTCAGAACGCGATATAACTTCAGTCTTCTTTGGAGCTGCTGCACCGCTCGGATTACTTGCACACAGCGCACGTCGTGCCGGTGCACAGAATATTGTTGCGCTTACACATGGCCACGAAGTCTGGTGGTCGAAACTTTGGCCATTTTCATGGGCAATCAAGCGAATCGGCAGGAAGGTAGATGTGCTCACCTATCTAGGTGATTACACCCGAAGGGCAATCTCGAGAGCGTTGAGTAGCGAATCTCAGAACAAACTGGTGCGCCTTGCACCGGGTATCGATACCGAGCACTTTTCGCCGGATAAGAAGAATCAACGACTGAGACGCGAACTGGGTTTAGAAGATAAGAAAATTATCGTTAGCGTGGGCCGTTTAGTGCATCGGAAAGGGCAAGACTTTCTGATTGATGCACTTCCGTTAATTGCGCAGAAAATTTCAAACGTTCATCTTCTACTTGTTGGTGAAGGTCCATATCGATCAGAACTTGAGAAACGTGCTAATTCTCTGGGCGTACTTGAGCGGATAACTTTTATTGGGCGAGTAAAGTATCCAGAACTTCCCGAATACATTTGCGCTGGAGATATCTTCGCCATGCCTTCACGATCTCGTTTTGCTGGCCTTGAAGTCGAAGGTTTGGGAATTGTTTACCTAGAAGCAAGTGCCTGCGGATTGCCAGTGATTGGGGGAGTCTCTGGCGGAGCCCCTGATGCTGTGATTGAGGGCGAGACTGGTTTCTCTGTTGATGGAAAATCAGCGCAAGCGATTGCGCAGGCGGCGATTCAACTTCTGGATAACTCAGAGTTCGCTGCAAAACTTGGTGCACAGGGCAGGGACTGGATTGTTAGCCAATGGCGTTGGGAAATTTGGTCGGAAGTTTTCAATAAATTAGTTCTTAAATGATTCCCGCAATTCTTACCTTCTCAATCGCTTGCAAGCGATTCTTAACCCCAAGTTTTCGATAGATTGAAGAAAGATGAGTTTTGAGAGTCGCCTCTGTTATGAATAGAGATCCCGCAAGAATCTTCAGAGTTTCACCCCGGTGCAGTTGCGTGACTATTTGAAGTTCTCGAGGCGATAAAGAGAATTGCTCACTCTTCTGAGTGATAGCGGCAGAAATCTCCTTCGCCGCAAAAGAGGTAGGCGAGCTCAAGGCGAAATTGAGCGCTAAGATGAGTTCACTGAGTGGCGCTGATTTGTGGATATACGAGCTTGCTCCAGCTCTCATCGAAGCCAGGAGAAAATCATTGTGTTCATTGAAGGTCAATACAACTATTGCAATTGTGCTTGAGATGGAACGAACCCATGTGACTATCTCGAGGCCATTTCCATCGGGCAAGTTGATATCGACGACGATTCCATCGGGGGCTATCTTTGTGATTTGGGCAATCGCCTCTAATTTAGAGGCTGCCTCGAATGTGTAAAAGCGCTCTGACTTCTCTAGGGCTGAAATGATTCCTTCTCGCACTACTGCGTGGTCATCGATGACCAAGATCTTCTTCACAGAAGTATAGAAATCCTTGTTCCCTCTTTACTTTCCATTGTGAGATTGCCACCAAGAGCAGTTATGCGTTCTGCAATCCCAATTAATCCCCATCTATCTTCGGACATATGCGCTCCACCAATTCCGTCATCAGAAAACTCTATGAATACTCGATTGTTAATGAGGTAGAGCTTTACCTCAAGACGGGTAGCCCTAGCGTGGGCAACGACATTGCGTAGGATTTCTCGAGATATCTGCAAGAGCTCATGAGAAATATCTTCTTCAAGGGGTACTTCCTCGATGCTCAGAGAAAGTTCTAAGTCTCCACAGAGACCACGTACGAGAGAATCTAACGCAATATCAAAGCGCGCCGCACTGTCGCGACGAAGGGCGAGAATCTCTCGGCGCACTTTATAGATGAGCGCATCAATGTCGAGTCGAGTCTTTCTTATGGCAGCGCGAGAGGTTTTATCCATCGCAGGATCAGCGAGGATGAGATCGAGTGAGTAGCCCAGTGCAACCAAATCCTGAGCAATCCCATCGTGAAGCTCCCGAGCAAGGCGCAGACGCTCGGGAGTTGTAGCTACCACTTCCTACTTTGCGAAGAGAGCAGCGATCTCAGCTGCGTATTGTTCGCCGATAACGTGGCGCTTGAGAGATAACTTCGCAGTGAGTTGACCTCCTGCGATAGTGAAATCGTTAGGAAGAATCGTAAATTTACGGATCGATTCAGCCTTTGAAACTGCCTTATTTGCTTCATCCACTGCAGTCTGAATAACAGCAATGAGATCAGGATCATTGCGAAGCGTCTCCAGAGTCGCACCTGACTTGTTGTTAGCTGCAATCCAGCCTTTGAGCATATCTTGATCGATGGTAATCAAAGATGCGATAAATGGTTGGTTATCGCCAACGACCATGCATTGGCTGACAAGAGGATGTGCGCGTAGGCGATCTTCTAGAACGGCAGGTGCAACATTTTTTCCACCTGCAGTAACGATAAGTTCTTTCTTGCGACCAGTGATGTAGAGGAACCCTTCATCATCGAGTCTTCCCAAGTCTCCAGATTTAAACCATTGACCATCGAAGACCTCTTGATTTGCGGCATCGTTCTGCCAGTAGCCGCGCATAACAATTGGTCCGCTGATGAGAACTTCGCCATCTTCTGCAATCTTGACTGAGTTTCCTGGAATAGGACGACCCACTGAGCCAACTCGAAGATGGTTCGTTAAGTTCAGCGTTGCACCAGCAGTGGTCTCAGTTAATCCATAACCTTCAAGAATCGTAATTCCTGCACCGCGATAGAAATGTCCAAGGCGAACACCAAGTGGTGCACCTCCAGAGATTGCCGCTTCAACAGAACCACCCATAGCGGCGCGAATCTTTGAATACACCAGCTTGTCGAATAGCGCATGCTTCAAAGTAAGCAGTGGATTAAATCCGCGCTTATCTTGTGCCTCACTATATGCAATAGCTACTTCTGCAGCTTTACGGAAAATTTTGCCCTTACCAGCTGCTTCTGCCTTAGCTTCTGCTCCGTTATAAATCTTTTCAAAGATGCGTGGAACAGCAAGTACGAATGTTGGCTTAAATGAGGCCATATCTGGCTGAAGTCGACCAACTGGATCGCTGCAATGTGCAAGGTGAAGTCCAGCGCGGATTGAACCGATCTGGACCATGCGACCGAAGACGTGAGCTACTGGCAAGAATAGAAGCGTTGATCCGCCCGGCTTAAGGAAGAGATCGCTAGCGCCTTCAACAACATTTCCGCACTCAGATAGGAAGTTGGAGTGAGTTAACTGAACACCCTTAGGGCGTCCAGTTGTGCCTGAGGTGTAGATCAGAGTTGCAAGGCTAGAAGGTACGAGAGCGTTTCTGCGGCGCTCAATCTCATCATCACCAATGTGTGAGCCAGCGTTGCGAAGAGTTGCTAGAACATCCTCGGTCATCACCCATACATGCTTGGTATGTGACGGAAGAACTGTCGAGACGAGTTCCTTATGTGTTGGAGTTTCAACAATTAATCCAACAGAACCCGAGTCATTGAGAATCCAATCAACTTGTTCAGCAGAAGATGTTTCATAAATTGGAACAACGCATCCTCCGGCATACCAAATTGCAAAATCGAGAATCGTCCACTCGTAACGAGTGCGAGCCATGATTGCTACGCGATCTCCAATTTGAATACCAGCTGCGATGAGACCCTTGGCAGTTGCACGTACCTCTTCTTCAACTTCGCGTGCGGTTACTGGTTGCCAGCCATCACCGAGAGGTCGCGACATGGTGACACGCTCTGGCTCAAACCAGGCGCGTTCAGCGATTAAATTTGTCAGGTTGCCTTCAGTTGCAGTCGGGACAATTGCCGGTGTTGAGATCTCGTTCATGGCGCTAACGCTAGCGGGGGAGATATAGAAAAGGGAAGAATTATTGTTAAGAATTGATAACCTTCTGCCATGAGCGAGAAGAGCACAGCCACAGTCCTGATTGATGCCCCATTAGCCGATGTCCAGGAGGCGCTCTTCGCCATTGACGCATACCCCGAATGGCTTAGCTCGATTAAAAAGTCCGAAATTCTGGAAAGCGATGGTTCAGGTCGCGTCCTTAAGGCGAAGCTCGCTATCGACGCAGGAATGATGAAGGATCGCGTCACTCTTGATTACGACTGGAGCGCAGCTCCACTAGTGCTCTCCTTCTCAATGGATGAAGCAGATCTCTTAACTCAAATGGATGGGTCTTACATCCTCAATGCGATTGATGAAGATACAACTCAAGTGACCTATGAGCTAACAGTGGCGGTATCTCTACCAGTTCCATCGATGATGATTACCAAAGGCCAGCAACAGATAATTGATGCAGCGCTAAAAGAACTCGCCTCTAGAGTTTCATAGATGGCTTATACGATTGGTGTAG
>JACCDT010094324.1_pt1 | contig 20468 bp, 21 predicted proteins | sample 7446291 | NCBI WGS metagenome assembly JACCDT01 (sample SAMN15323446, study PRJNA562643) | freshwater metagenome | isolation source: river surface water | place: USA:Blue River Watershed | collected 2017-08-17 | reverse complement strand
GGTGCAAGAAGTGGCAAAGTCCCATTTACTTCTACGGTTTCATAAGCAATCGCTGTAATTCCGCTTGATACAAGTGCATCAGTGCACTCTTTTGAAGCTGCTAAATGCAAATATGTAAATAGAACTTGATCTTTGCGCATTCTGGAATATTCGGCAGCAATTGGCTCCTTTACCTTTAGGATCAAATCGGCTTTCTTCCAGATTTCATCTGCGGTATTTAGGATGGTGGCGCCGACCGCCTGATAATCAGCATCAGATATGGCAGAGCCGCTACCTGCATTAGTTTCAATAAAGACTGAATGTCCGTTATTTACAAACTCTTTAACTCCGGCTGGAGTAATAGCTACGCGAAATTCGTTATTTTTGATTTCCTTAGGAACGCCAATGTTCACGCTGGCATGCTACCGGAGAAGAGGGCCTGGCAAACTTTTGGGTGTAACTCAGCTCTCAACTCCTGAAAGAGCCGAGGCGGCTGCCCGCTTCTAAAAACTTTCGAGAGAAGTTCTACCATTGAATAATTTGGTTGATCAGCACGAGCCTTAGCCAGTGCCAGATTGGCTAACGCCCCATCGCCACGCTCATAGCAGGCAACTGCGAAGAGTGTCGCTGGAGCGGCGATGTATCCACTCGGTGCCACCTTCATCAACCATCGCCAGGCATCAAAGTAGAGATCCGATTCATCATTATTCATAATTCCTAGAGCAAAATCTCGAACTTGTAAATCACGCAATCTTGATAGGACTACGCCAACTAGCGTTTTATCGCGACAAATTCTATCTGCGCGAAAATCCTGCAGAAAATCTAGAAGGGAATTCGCGCCTTCGCGTTGTTCGAAAGTTGGGTCTACTGAATAATCAATTGGGCCAGTACCTATAGTTGCGACTGTTATTGATTGATCAGGTTCACTTCGAAGTGATTCTTCCATCGCCGCCAGCGATGCAAATGGCATCAGTTTTCCTTTTGAGATTTCTTCAACAGCAACCCTAGATTCAGCTAACTCTGGCATCGGAGAGCCCTCAATCGGGCAACATTTTGGATCTGCGCAAACCAAGGAACGCCATCTTCCAGCTACAACAATTATTGATTCCCTGATAGTTATCTCCGCCTCACCAAGTTGTTCAATCAAAGGCTCTAAAACGCGATTGGCATCTGAACAGTTATCAGGAATGTAAGAAATCATTAAAACTTCCTTCGCTGCGCCAAATCTATTTATGAGATCGTTTGTTGCCGAAGCATCTACTTCCGTGGGGAAATCAATGCGGAGTGCGAATGAGATTGCCTCATCCTCGAGAGCAATCAAAACGATTGAATCTATTGGTTGATATCCAATAAGAAATGGCACGGCAGAAAGTAAGTCAGTTGGATTTGTAATTGTTGTCATCAGCAAAGCATTTACTTATTTGACTCGGATCTTTAGGAGATTTACAACATCTGTTAATAACTAACGAGTGATCTTTGTATCCGCTGGATAAACTTCAATCTCTTTGCTGAATTCCTGCGTGATTGAGCCATCAATTGGCGCCCAAATCGCGCCTGCTCTCCATACTCCGGTCCATTTAACTTTTAAAGTGACCCGATAATTTCCAGGCTTCTGATAACTATTTCTTATAGTTCCAACGGGATAGGGCGCGCCAGGCAGATTGCTATCCAAACCTTGACCATCTCCAAAATTCCAGATGTATCTGGCTTTTAAATCAATCTGGATGGGAACCTCCAGTACAACAATCACGGTATGAAACTCTCTAGGTATCGTAGTTATAAAGTTGACAGGCTCTCTTGCCAGAATTGCACTTGTTGGTTGATTCAGAATAACTCCGTTTGGCAACATCTTTGAGACTCGATCTGCAATTGATACCGCAGAAATTTTTTTGGGTTTAGAACTCTGTATCGGTTTGGGCTTTGGCGTGTAACTTGGTTTAGGTTTAGGTAACCAAGGTATCCAGGTAGTCTTTTTCGGCGTTGGTTTAGGTGTTGCTTTCGGAGTTTTTACCGGTGAACTACTTTTTGAACCCGGTTTTCCCTTTTCAACAATTATTACTAGATGATCTTTATCATTTGCAGATACACCAATACAGGTATCTCCCACACATTCCTTAGCTACTGCAGGTTGAGCTAACAGAAAGTGGATTGCTAGGAAAATAACAATTTTTCTCCGCACCAAGCGAAAGTAGTTTGGAATGCAATCTCATAATTCATTTGCATTCAATCTGTGCAAAACTTGGGGTCGTGGCTGCGCGCGATGGTGATGGTTGGGTGGATTGTGCCTGCGGACTCCGTCACTGGGGCCTACATGGCGCCGCCGGACTACTTCTTATTCGCGACGGTTTAGTCTTGTTGCAACATCGCGCTCACTGGGTTCATAACGGCGATACCTGGGGAATTCCTGGTGGAGCTAGGGATTCACATGAGAACGGGATTGAAGCAGCGCTTCGCGAGAGCAGGGAAGAAATTGGTATTGAGAAGGAATACGTAACAACTCATTTCTCCCATCTCGATGATCACGGAATTTGGAGTTACGAAACGATCGTTGCCACTATGTCACCAGAAGGTGAAATTACTGAACGCAATCACGAAACCCTTGATTTGCGTTGGTTTGAAGTTTCAGAGGTCGCGAATTCCAAGCTACATCCAAGTTTTGCAAAAAGTTGGCCCGAGATACGAGAAAAATTAGCTGTATTGGGAATTTAGTCGTTTAAGTGATTCTCGAACAATTTGGCCATCACTAGTTCTCCAAAGGGGCGGCATAGAATTTAAAAGAATTGATCCATAACGACGAGTAACAATTCTTGAATCAAGAATTGCAACAACTCCTCGATCATCAACAGAGCGAATTAATCTGCCTGTTCCTTGAGCCAACAAGAGTGCAGCTCTGGGGATTGAAACCTGCATAAACCCAGAACCTCCTGCTTCATCTATCTCTTTAGCGCGCGCTGAAGTGACTGGATCATCAGGTCTTGGAAATGGTATTCGATCAATTGCAACCAAAGTACAAGCAGGTCCTGGAACATCAACACCTTGCCACAAACTCATTGTTCCAAGAAGTATCGATGTTGGATCGCTTGCAAATTTATCAACTAGCGCCCCAGCGCTATCCCCACGACGCTGCGTGATTATCTTTATCGGCAACTCGGATAAGACTCGACGTAAGTGAAGATCTGCCATCTCAACGCCTCTCCAAGATGAGAAGAGCGCCAATGTTCGGCCACCGGCAGCATCGATTAACTCGCCTAACTCGGTTAGCGCCTCTTCGCTAGGTCCATCTCGGCCAGGTTCTGGGATATTTCGAGGAAGATAGAGCATTCCTTGACTTGCAAAATCAAAAGGTGAACCGACATCAAGCATTTGAACATTAGTTGGATCGATACCTGAATCTGATTCTTTTTCTGGATCTTCTCCAGCTTCTTGAGTTGAAATACCAAGACTTCGCGCGATGGCATCGAAGCTCTTTCCAACCGTTAGCGTTGCGCTTGTAGCAATTACTGGCGTTTTTGAAAAAAGATTTTCCCGAAGTACCGAAGAGACTTCCAGAGGTGCAAGATATAAAGTTGAAAAATTCGGCTCGTACCAGAGAACAGAGCCATCGCCTGCCTTAAGTAATTTCTGTGCTGTTGTCTTGACTTCATTTATAGCGCCCTTAACTCTGGCTCGCTCTGCAATCGAATCTGGATTGATGATTTCACTATCAGCATTTATTGCGGCGATTGCGGCCTCAGCGGCTTCCTTAACTTTTCTAACAGGAGCAAAGAGTTGATCAGGAAGTGCCGATAATCTGCGTTCTTCTTCACCGCTTCGTTGAAATTCATCGCCAAAATCCGCCAGGGCATCTGAAAAACCCTCTGCTGATTTAGCAAAGGCATCGGCGACTTTGCCTGGCATATGCTTCTTAAACATATTTGCCGCACGGCTCAAACGACCTGCTGTTAATTCCTCTGTTACAGCTTGTGTTGTGCGATCCATAAACTCATGTGCTTCATCAAGAATGATGGCATCACGTTCAGGAAGTATTGGATGAGAATCAACGATTTCAATTGCCAACAAGGTGTGATTTGTAACGACGATATCTGCTTCTTGCGCTTTTGCTTTTGCTTTTACTGCGAAACATTCACTGCCAAATTGGCATTCATCGGCGCCCACACATTCTCTTCCAGATGTGGAACTTGCCAGCCATACTCTTCGATCAACCTCTGGCGCATCATCTCGATCGCCTGATACTCCGGGCTTCGAAGCCCAATCACGGAGTCGTTGTGCATCTTTTTCTAAAGTGGAGATATCAACCAAAACTTCGCCATCTGGATTGGCCTCACCGAGACTCATTTTTTGCAGGCAGAGATAATTGCCAACGCCTTTATAAACAGCAAATGAAATCTCGCGCTTTAACTCTTTTTCAACTGCATCTTTAACTCTTGGTAGATCGCGCTCTACTAGTTGCCTTTGGAGTGCCAATGTTGCTGTTGCGACTAGAACTTTTCGACCGTGCACGAGTGAAGGTATTAGGTAAGCCAATGATTTACCGGTGCCAGTTCCGGCTTGTACTAAGAGATGGTGTCTATCAGAGAGAGCATTCGCCACTGCCTCGGCCATTTCAATCTGGCCGGGGCGTGGCGAACCTTCAATTGCAGTTACTGCTGCATCAAGTGCGCTTCGTACTCGATCCAAACTCATAAGCAGACCTTATGAGTATTGGTTAGTACTTTTTGATCAGCTGCAGCCAGATGTTGAACCGCAGCCTTCGCAGACATAACAAGCACCGGATGCACGCATCTTTACCCCGCAAGTTACGCAGAGTGGCGCATCAGACTTGATGCCGGCAATCTTTTCCAGAAGTTCGGTTGATGAACCGATCTGTGGAGCAGGCGCTGCTTCAATCTTTACTTCAACTGGTTTTGCTACAGCTTTCGGAGTCTCTGGCTTTACTTCGACTTCTTGAACCTGTGCATATTCACCAGTCTCGAGTGCATTTGCACGTTCTGCTGAAGTGTAAATTCCATATGCAGAGCGTGTCTCATATGGCAAGTAATCAAGTGCCAAACGTCGGAAGATGTAATCCATCATCGATTGGGCCATGCGGACATCTGGATCATCTGTCATACCAGCTGGCTCGAATCGTGAATTGGTGAACTTCTGAACATAAGTTTCTAGCGGTACTCCATATTGAAGACCTACAGATACCGCGATCGAGAAGGCATCCATGACACCTGCAAGAGTTGAACCTTGCTTTCCAAGTTTTAAGAAGATTTCGCCAAGTTGGCCATCTTCATATGTACCCGTTGTCATGTAACCCTCAGCGCCACCCACTGCAAATGAAGTGGTTCGTGCTGGACGTGACTTTGGAAGTCGCTTACGGGTTGCTGGTGTTGGAGCTGCGCTCTCTGCGCTCTCTTCTTTCTTAGTTGCTTTGGCATCTGAAAGTGGTTGGCCGACTTTGCAATTATCGCGATAGATCGCAATAGCTTTTAGACCGAGCTTCCAGCCTTCGTAATAAACCTCTTCAACTTCTTCAACAGTTGCACTCTCTGGGAGGTTAACAGTCTTTGAGATTGCACCTGAGAGGAATGGTTGGCAAGCCGCCATCATTCTTACGTGGCCCATCGGAGCGATTGAGCGAGCGCCAAGTGCGCAATCGAAAACATCGTAATGCTCAGGCTTTAGCCCTGGCGCATCAATTACATGACCATTCGCGGTGATGTACTCGATGATTGCTTCGATTGTCTCTTCGGTGTAACCCAATTTGCGAAGTGCAAGTGGCACGGTCTGATTAACGATCTGCATTGAACCGCCACCAACAAGCTTCTTAAATTTAACGAGTGAGAAATCAGGTTCGATACCAGTTGTATCGCAATCCATCATTAGACCGATAGTTCCAGTAGGAGCGAGAACTGAAGCTTGGGCATTTCGCCAGCCATTCTTCTCTCCAATTGAAACGCAGCTATCCCACTGCTTATTTGCTTCAGTCCAGACATCTCTATCTAGCGTTGAAACAGGTTTTGCAGAGAGTGATGCCGCCTGATGCTTCTTCATAACTCGAGTATGTGCGGCTGCATTTCTTGCGTAACCTTCATATGGACCGACGATTCCCGCAATCTCCGCAGAGCGACGATATGAAGTTCCGGTCATTAATGAAGTGATGGAACCTGCAAGGGCGCGGCCACCTTCGGAATCGTATGCAAGACCTGAGGCCATTAGTAGAGCACCAAGATTTGCATAACCAATTCCAAGCTGGCGATATGCACGAGTAGTCACGCCAATTGCTTCAGTTGGGAAATCAGCGAAGCAGATTGAAATATCCATCGCTGTGATGATTAATTCAACTGACTTTACAAAATTCTTTGCATCAAAAGAGCCATCGCTCTTTAGGAACTTCATTAGATTTAATGAAGCAAGGTTGCAAGATGAGTTGTCGAGCGACATATATTCAGAGCAAGGATTCGATGCATTGATTCGACCTGTCTCTGGATTTGTATGCCAATCATTAATTGTGGTGTCGTATTGAATTCCTGGATCAGCACATGCCCAAGCAGCTTCTGCCATCTTTCGGAATAGATGGCGAGCATCAATATCCTCAATTATTTCACCAGTTGAGCGAGCACGTAGACCGAAATTAGTTCCATTTTCATATGCACGCATAAAATCGTCAGTTACGCGAACTGAGTTATTTGCATTCTGATATTGAACAGAAATTACATCTTTTCCGCCAAGATCCATATCGAAACCTGCATCGCGGAGTACGCGGATTTTCTCTTCTTCGCGGACCTTGGTTTCAATAAACTCTTCGATATCTGGATGATCAACATCGAGAACAACCATCTTTGCAGCGCGACGGGTCGCACCACCTGATTTGATCGTTCCTGCTGATGCATCTGCACCACGCATAAATGAAACTGGGCCAGATGCGGTTCCACCGGAACGAAGTAGTTCCTTTGAAGAACGAATGCGAGAAAGATTTAATCCTGCGCCTGATCCACCTTTGAAAATCATTCCTTCTTCGCGATACCAGTTAAGGATTGAATCCATGGTGTCATCAACTGAAAGAATGAAGCAGGCGGAAACTTGTTGTGGAGCTGTTGTACCAACGTTGAACCAGACTGGAGAGTTGAAAGAGAAGATCTGGTGTAGCAACATGTAAGTGAGCTCATGTTCAAATACTTCTGCATCTTGTGGAGTTGCAAAGTATCCGTGTTCTTTTCCTGCCTTTGTATAAGTAAGAACTACGCGATCAATGACTTGCTTTAGTGACCATTCACGATTGTCATGACCCACAGCGCCACGGAAATATTTAGTGGTAACGATAGTAGATGCGTTGACTGACCAGAAGTCAGGGTATTCGACGCCTTTTTGCTCGAAAACTGTCTCGCCAGTCTTCCAATTTGTCTGCACAACATCGCGTCGCTCCCATGTGACTTGATCATATGGATGCTCACCTGGCGTGCTGAAAATTCGTTCAATTGTTAAGCCTTTACCTGCTTTGTTCTTGGCTCCAGGACGATTGATCACCGTGTCCGACATTCTCGTTTCTCCAATTTCTTCTCGTAATCTTTAATTTTCTTTTCTTACATTCACTGCATTAACTTTTTTTAAAACACCTTTAACTACTTATCGGACAGATCACTTAAGTTGCGGGGAAGAAACTTGGTTCTTTGTTGCTGAAGTTTTCTCTGAAGGTATTGCGCGGAGAAGTGCGATCTCACCTTCGAAATCTTCAAGGGAGGAAAAGTTACGGTATACCGAGGCATATCTGAGGTAAGCCACTTCATCTAATTCACGTAAAGGTGAGAGAATCGCCATACCCACTTCTTGGGCTTCAATCTCTGCTTGTCCGGTAGCGCGCAAAGTCTCTTCAACTTGTTGCGCGAGAAGTGCAAGATCATCTTCTGAAACAGGACGGTTCTGGCAAGCTTTTCGCACGCCATTAATTACCTTCTCGCGACTGAAGGGTTCAGCAACCCCGCTCCGCTTGATAATTGATAGAACTGAAGTCTCTTGGGTTGAGAACCTTGAGCCACACTTTGTGCACTCTCGGCGACGACGGATTGAAGTGCCCTCATCAACAGGACGTGAGTCGATAACCCTTGACTCTTCGTTCCGGCAGAAAGGACAGTTCACGGCGTGTCACTCCTATCAATACTCGATTTCCCTGATTTTGGGTGTATTAGAGATTCTTCGCTGAACCACTATGTATGGAAGTATATCTAATTCCAACCCCAATATCTAGGGGTAAGAGTAAAGCAAGGGTTTAGAGTTTTCAATCACTCCAGGGCTAGGGGCGTGTCGGTAGATAAATCTTCTGGCCAGCGCGAAGCTCCGGATTAGTTAAATTATTTAGGCTCATAATCGCATCAACAATTTCCCGGCGATCCCCTTTGATTTCAAGATTGGAAGCGATGCTCCAGAGGGTTTGGCCAGGAGCAACAGTGATCTTTACATATTTGGTTGAAGAGCTCTCGGATCCAGCTGAAGCTCCAGTAACTAGCGAGAAGGCGGAAAGAAGAAGAATGGAGAGCGATGCGATGACTGCTAGTCGAGCGAGAAAGCGACCGCGGGGGGTAAGGCGGATCTGCTCGCTACGAGCTCGATTGGGGGTTGACGGATAGATCGCAATCGTCGTCATCGTTCTCCTGCTACTTCTAGATAGATCGTTGAGAGTGGGGATACTCTTCGAACGTCTGTTCTAAAGAGAAAGTTACACCCCACCACTGACAAAGGCAAGTTTTTTTAGAACATTTGTTTGATTATTTCGTAAATCTGTTCTAACCTTCTCCTATGAGCAAAAAGCCCCTCAAAAAGCCCTCGCTTGTCGAACTCCCTGATGGACCAATCGACGAGAACGGGCTGACTCCTCGCCAGCTAAAGATCCTTCAAGCGATCAAGGTTGCGATGGAGAAGAATGGCTATCCCCCATCAATGCGAGAAATAGGCGAAGCCGCGGGCCTTGCTTCACCCTCTTCCGTCAAATATCAACTCGAAGCGCTCGAAGAAAAAGGTTGGATCCGACGTGATCCTTCTCGAGGACGAGCTCTTGAAGTCCTGACTCCTGGCGATGAACGATTTGAAGATATTGCGCCCGAGCGAACTCATAATGTGCCACTTGTTGGCCGGATCGCAGCTGGTGGACCAATTCTTGCTGAACAGAATGTAGAAGAATTATTTCCACTTCCTGCAACGCTCGTTGGCGAAGGCGAATTATTTATGCTCAAAGTAGTTGGCGATTCAATGGTCGACGCTGCAATCTGCGATGGCGATTATGTAGTTATACGTTCGCAGAAAGATTGCAACAAAGGCGAGATTGTCGCAGCAATGATTGATGGAGAGGCAACGGTAAAGACTTTCTCCAAAAAGGATGGGCATATCTGGTTGCTTCCCGCAAACGATGCCTATTCTCCAATCAATGGTGACAACTGCGAGATCCTCGGAAAAGTCACCGCAGTTCTCCGCTCCGTTCGATAAATTAGCGGAGTGAAACTCCGACTTCCTGATTTAGGCGAAATTCCTACGATTGCCAAGATTTGGCGCGACTCGCTTGATCAATCGAATGGCTGGCATCATTTTCGAAAGATGCAGATCGAAAAAATGGAGAGCGATCCAACTGGTTATTTAGCATCCTTAGATGATTTAACAGGTGGCGATGATTTGACTCTGGAAGATGGCAGTGTCGTAAAACGCTTACCTTCGATTACAAGATTTATGTGGCAAGACGGCCCTGTGGGCGTAATTTCTTTTAGGTGGCAACCAGGCACCTCCGATCTACCCTCACATGTATTGGGCCATATCGGCTACGAAACTTTTCATTTTGCGCGAGGTAAGGGTTATGCAAAGAGCGCGCTAGCTCAGATTCTTGAATTTCCAAAGGAATTGAAGCTGCCTTATGTAGAGCTAACTACCGATAAAGAGAATGAAATTTCTCAACGAGTTATTCTCGCTAATAAGGGCGAATTTATTGAGGAATTTGAGAAACCGGCATCTTCAGGCGGAGGACGTGGGTTTAGATTCCGAATAAATCTCTAGCTTGGCGGCAAGCGCTTCATCTACCCGCGCTGTAACTCGCGTCCCTAGTTCTGTATGGGCAAGCGAGATGATTTCGCCAGTTTCGTGAACGCGATTTAAGAGATCGCCTCTACTAAATGGAATCAAAACATTTAACTCCACTTTTGGCCGAGGTAGAGCTGCTTCTATCGCGGCAATTAGCTGTGGGATACCGGCGCCAGTATGTACAGATATTGAAATTGCAGATGGCTCAGCCCGAAGTAAGGTTCTAACTGTCTCTGGGTCGGCAACATCAGATTTATTTAGCGCAATTATCTCTGGAATAGCTTGACCGCCAATTTCGCGGATCACCTCTCTGACAGCATTAATTTGACCAATTGGATCAGAATTTGCGCCATCAACTACATGAACTATTAGGTCGGCACCAGAAACTTCTTCAAGGGTTGATTTAAAGGCGTCAATCAACTCGTGTGGAAGATGTCTAACAAATCCAACTGTGTCGCTTAAAGTATAAATTCGTCCATCTTGTGTCTCTGCTTTTCTAACTGTCGGATCAAGGGTTGCAAATAGCGCGTTCTGAACAAGTACTCCGGCATTAGTTAGGCGATTTAAGAGTGAGGATTTTCCAGCGTTTGTATAACCAGCAATAGCTACCGATGGTATTGAATTTCTTCGCCGCTCTTGTCGCTTGGTATCGCGGGCAATTTTCATCTCTGAAATTTCTCGACGAAGTTTGGCCATCTTGTCACGAATTCTCCGTCTATCAATTTCAATCTTTGTCTCACCAGGTCCGCGTCCGCCAATACCTCCAGCGCGCGCCGCCTGTCTAGAAAGCGATTCACCCCAACCGCGGAGCCTTGGCAACATGTAATTCATCTGCGCTAACTCAACTTGAGCTTTACCTTCTTTGCTCTTTGCATGTTGGGCAAATATGTCGAGGATTAACGCTGTTCGATCAACAACTTTAACCTTTACTTTATCTTCTAGATTTCTTAATTGACCTGGGCTTAACTCACCATCACAAATAACTGTATCTGCGCCAGTTGCTTTAACAATTCCCTTTAGTTCATTAACCTTTCCAGAGCCGATGTAGGTTGCAGGATCTGGCTTATCTCTCCGTTGAATTAGCGCATCAAGTACCTGCGAACCTGCTGTTTCTGCAAGCGCAGCAAGCTCTGCCATTGAATTATCGGCATCCTTACTTGTTCCGCTAGTCCAAACTCCAACCAAGATAACTCGCTCCAAGCGAAGCTTTCGATACTCAGCCTCGGAGATATCGGTTAGTTCTGTAGATAGCCCAACTACTCGACGAAGTGCAGCTCGATCACTTAAATCTCGCTGGGTAGAATCAAAAGAATCTGGTGAGAAGTCATCAAATTCTTCGGCGAGATCTGCTGATTCTGCTAAAAGTTCTTCCAACTCTTGATCGCTAAAATTACTCAAAATATTTATCCAGAACTACTTCGCGTAGCAAAACTGCTGGCCCTGTAAGTATCGCGTTAGAGTGAGCATCAATTTCCACCTCTAGACGTCCTCCCGGAGGATTGATAATCCACTTTGCTGGGAGTTTTTTTCCAGAAGCTAGCGTTGCCGCTAGAGCTACAGCACATGTTCCAGTCCCACATGACTTTGTCTCGCCGACTCCTCGCTCATGAACGCGCATTGCTAATTCACCATTTGGTTGAAAAGTAACAAACTCAAAGTTAACGCCATCAGGAAACTCAGAATCCGGATTTGCCTTTGGCTCAATTTCCAAATCCCCAATCTCACGCAAATCCTCGACAAATGAAACCGCGTGTGGATTTCCAATTTCAACTTTATATGCGGGCCAAGTTCTTCCATTTGCAAAAACTTTAACATCGCTTTCGATATGCGATATTTGACCCATATTTACGGTGATATCACCTTCCGCTGGGACACTTAGAAACTTCTTCCCATCCCTAGTAGCAATTGGAAAAATTCCGGAACTTTGCTCTCCCCGATCGACAAGATAGCGAGCCATTACCCGAATACCGTTACCGCACATCTCTGCAATCGAACCATCAGAATTTCTATAATCCATAAACCAGTCACCAGATTTCTTAATAATTCGAATTAAGCCATCGGCACCAATACCGGAATCGCGATTACAAATCTTCGCGCATATATAAGGAGAAATCTCTAATTCGTCATTAGGGTCAAAAATGAGCACAAAATCATTCTCGGTGCCGTGTCCATATGTGCCTTGAATCATCTCTTTGCCCCAAGGGTAGTTGAAAGAATCTGCTGTAGCTGTGCTTCTTTAGCGAGCCAAGTAATCCTCGCATCCCGTGAGAACCAGGTCTCCTGTCTTCGGGCGTATTGTCGGGTGGCACGTTTTGTATCCTCGCGAGCCTCATCCTCTGAAATTTCACCATCGATGAATTTAATTATCTGCGAATAGCCAATTGCCGCACGAGCCGTTTTCCCTTCCCGTAAACCATGACTCAGAAGATTCCTAACTTCATCTACAAATCCAGCGTGCCACATCTTCTCAACGCGTTGGTCAATGATCTCTCTGAGGTTTTCCCGATTTAGACTTAATCCAAATTGTTTAGCTTCTGGATAACGAGAACTTTGACCGCGAGGCAAATTCGCCGTAAATGGCTTTCCAGTAATCTCAATTACTTCAAGAGCGCGGATTACTCGTCTTACATTTTCTTTTGGAATTGCTGCGGCTGCTGCCGGATCTAACTTTCCCAAGCGTCTATGCAATGCTATAGCTCCAATAGCTTCGCTCTCCTTTTGTATCTTCTCTCTTATTTCAAGATTTGTTTCCGGAAAATTCAAATCATCCAAGATTGCTTTTACGTACAGGCCGGTTCCGCCGACAACAACGGTGGGAACATTTCCTTTTAATAGATTATCGATACATGATCTGGCTTGCTCCTGATATCGAGCAACTGAGGCATCTTCTGTAACTTCCAATGTATCGATTAGATGATGCGGGATACCATCGCGCTCTGCAATTGAAAGTTTTGCTGTGCCGATATTCATGCCTTTATAGAGCTGCATGGAATCGGCATTTACTATTTCCCCGCGAAGTTGCTTCGCAATTTCTATGGCTAGCGCGCTTTTCCCGGTTGCAGTCGCCCCGACTATGAAAATTAATGTCATTTAGCGAGAACGCTTTTTAATTGCGGAACCCCCAGAAAGACACCACTGCGCTCCGCTTCTGCTTTACGTGCGCTAAAGGCATCGCCACCTCTTGTTGAAATAGTTCGAGTCAATTCACCTATTATGAAATGTGGTTTTGCTTCCAAAATCTTTACATATGCCAAATCCCCTGGGCGCACTTGGTGAGCCCCCAGATCAAAATGCACCAAGCGAAAATCCCTGCTCTTGCCTTGTGCCCGTCCTGCTTCAATATCGGAGATCAAAACTTCGAGTTCTTTTCCGATAACTTGCTGATTTACTCGCAGAGATATTTCATTTAGATGCTGATGCAATCGGTCATATCTTTCTGCTACAACTTCGTCGGGAATTTGATCCGGCATCTGCGCGGCTGGGGTACCAGGGCGCTTTGAATACTTAAATGAGTAAACGGCCAAAAAGTTGAATTCATCCGCAACATCCAAAGTATTCTGAAAATCGGCTTCGCTCTCACCTGGGAAACCAACGATTAGATCTGTTGTAATGCTTGAATCTGGAATAGCTTTTCGAACTTTTTCGATAATTTTTCGATATCTATCTACTCGATATGACCTTCTCATCTCTTGCAGAATTCGATCAGATCCTGATTGCAGTGGCATATGAAGGTGTGGCATGACATTTGGCGTCTCTGCCATTGCAGCAATTACATCATCGGTGAAATCTCTTGGATGTGGCGACATAAAGCGCACCCGATCAAGGCCCGGAATCTGACCACACGCACGGAGTAACTTTGCAAAAGCTTCTCGATCTCCGAAATCGACTCCGTAAGCATTTACATTTTGACCAAGCAGAGTTACTTCGGTAACGCCCTGCTCAACTAGAGCACGTACTTCATTTAGAATATCTTCAGAATTCCGATCTTTCTCTCGACCGCGAAGTGCAGGAACGATACAAAATGTGCAAGTGTTATTGCACCCAACTGATACAGAAACCCACGCTGAAAACGGTGAATGGCGGCGAGCAGGAAGTGTAGATGGGAAATGCTCTAGCGACTCTTTAATTTCAACTTGTGCACTTTTCTCAATCCGCGCGCGCTCCAATAGATATGGAAGTGAACCCATGTTATGAGTGCCAAATACAACATCTACATACGGCGCACGCTTGATAATTGCGCCTTGATCTTTTTGAGCTAGGCATCCACCAATGGCAATCTGCAGATTAGGGTTATCTCTCTTCTTCGGAACTAGGAAACTTAAGTGTCCGTAAAGTTTGTTATCAGCATTCTCACGAACTGCACAGGTGTTAAAAACAATTAAATCGGGCTCTGTACCTATGGGAGCTGGAAGATAACCTGCAGAGTCAAGTGAACCTGCAATACGCTCTGAGTCATGGGAGTTCATCTGACATCCCAATGTCTGGATTACATAGGTGCGTGCGCTCACACGTGGAATTCTAACTTCAATTAGTGCAAGCTTGGATTGCTTTTGCAATCGAGGCAAGATCTCGATTTGCCATATCTACCTTAGAAAAAATCCAACTTCCTCCTACCGCAATCACATTCTTTTCCTTAAGGAAGTTCTGAGCATCTGGCAGAGAGAATCCTCCAGTTGGTAGAAATCTAATAGCAGGAAATGGAGCTGAGATTGCGCGCAATCCAGATACGCCTCCTAGTGACATGGCTGGAAACCATTTCATTTCACTTACTCCTAGGCGAAGCGCAGTTAATATTTCGGTAGCAGTTGCAACTCCTGGAAGATAAGGAATTCCCAAACTCTTTGCGTGAGATACAAGCGACTGTGATAGTCCGGCCGAAACTGCGAATTTGAGATTGAGCTTCTTAGCAAGATCTAACTCTTCTTCTCTTGTCACTGAACCAACGCCAACAGTTAAGCCATCAACTTGAGTTAGAGTTTCAATGGCTTTCCAACTAGCTTCAGTGCGGAGTGTTACTTCTACAAGTGGCAGAGCATTATCAACAAGTACTTTTCCAAGATCCTTCATCCATGCAGCATCTTCTGCGACAAGTACTGGAAGAATTTTTGAACCAAGGAGAAATTCCATGGTCAGAGCCTATCTCGCAAGGCTTAGTTGCGAGAAATACCAAGTTCAGAAATTACCCGCGAGATAATTGATCCGCTGAAACCGCGACGTGCCAGCGCTCCGTGGAGTCTCCGGTATGCAACATCGTTTTCTAGTCTTTGATACGAGCGAGCTTTACGCTCTGCAAATTTAAGTGCATTATCAAATTCGTTATCATCAGTAATATCGCTAGTTATCCATTCAATAATTTCATCGCTAATTCCCTTTGAGCGAAGCTCTCCGATGATTATGCGACGTGCAACTTTTTTTGTCCGTTGCCGAGATTCACTCCAATAACGCGCAAATTCGTAATCATTAACAAAGCCTTGTTCTTGAAGGCGAAATAGAACTGCATTGGCAACTTCTTCAGTAGTGCCACGTTTCTTGAGGAGAGCAAAGAGCTCTCCCCTACTGCGAGCTCTTCGACCAAGGGCATTTAGCGCAATGGTCGTTGCTACGGAGTAGGGGTCGCTCTCTAACTCTTCAAGGAGTTCGCTAGAACTCGACATCGGCAGCAGCTTCATCGATTGCAGCGACTAGGGCTGGATCGATATTGGCAGTTGCGTAATGTGCGCGAATCTTGCTCTCGATTTCATTTGCGAGATCTGGATTATCTATAAGGAACTGTCGTGAATTTTCTTTTCCTTGGCCAAGCTGGTCTCCTTCATAGGTAAACCACGCACCTGACTTCTTCACAATTCCCAGATCTACACCGAGATCAAGAAGGCTGCCCTCGCGAGAGATTCCGATTCCATAAAGGATGTCGAACTCTGCTTGCTTAAATGGTGGAGCCATCTTATTTTTCACAACTTTGACTCGAGTTCGATTTCCTACCGCATCTTGACCATCTTTTAGAGTCTCTATTCGGCGAATATCCATACGAACTGATGCATAGAACTTAAGAGCTTTTCCACCAGTAGTTGTTTCAGGTGAACCAAAGAAGACACCGATTTTATCTCTAAGCTGATTGATAAAGATTGCTGTTGTCTTTGATTGGCTAAGTGCGCCTGTAATCTTTCGAAGCGCCTGCGACATTAAACGAGCCTGTAAGCCCATATGTGAATCGCCCATTTCGCCTTCAATTTCAGCACGCGGTACTAGAGCTGCTACTGAGTCGACAACAATTAAATCAAGTGCACCAGATCGAACCAACATATCGGCGATCTCTAGTGCCTGTTCTCCAGTATCTGGTTGGGAAACTAGAAGTGCATCAATATCAACGCCGAGTTTCTTTGCATACTCTGCATCAAATGCATGTTCGGCATCTATAAATGCAGCGATTCCGCCAGCACGTTGTGCGCTTGCAATTGCATGAAGGGTAAGTGTCGTCTTACCGGAAGATTCGGGTCCGAAGATCTCAATAATTCTTCCTCTTGGCAATCCACCAATTCCTAGCGCCATATCAAGGGCGATAGATCCGGTTGGGATTACTTCAATTGGAGTAGCGGTTTTTTCGCTCATCTTTATAACTGAACCCTTACCAAACTGACGCTCAATCTGGGCAAGCGCGGTATCTAGGGCTTTTTGTTTTTCGGGATTTACATTTTTCTCTTCTGCAGGTTCTTTGGCAGCTTTTGCCACTCTCTTGCCTTTCTCTCGTTCGTTAGTTGGTCCAGAAGGTACGGAAGACCACCGACGGCCCGAGTTAAATCGGGCGGAAATGTGGAACCGCTCTGGTTGGGCTGTGCAGACTCTCCGTCTACACGAGCTGGATTCTACCGAACATTTGTTCTAATTGATACCGACACTCCCGATTGCTAGCGGAGTTCAGGCTTAATTTCAGGATTCTGCTTAACAACAGCTCGCCAGATATCAGATGGCTCAAGACCCATCGTTAACGCTTGCTCGATTGTCTGTCCGCCAAGTTCTGCCAGGACAAAATCACGGGCATATGACGGGGCCCAGTCGGGACCAAAATGTTCTGAGAGTCGGCGCCTTAACTCCGAGATTCGCAAATTTAGAGAATGCCTGCAATTCGATTTGCCTGTTCACGTGAGTGCTCAGGTGAAAGTGGCGCAGTTACTTGACCCAATATCCATCGTAGGACCAGCCCAACTCCAACTACATCGGTTGCGAAAATTTTTGACAATTGAGAATAAATTTCTTCCCAGATGTGATGATCTTTAGCGGTAAGTGCCGCAGCTACTAGATCGCCATCTCTTTCAATTGCACTTCTCAAGCCATCATGTTCTGAGATTTCTCGAGAAATTGCATAAAGCGCATCGGCTCTGGATTGCGAAACTAATGCGATTGTCGAAATTCGCTCGAGCTCAGTTTCAACTAAAGCGAGAAAAACTTCTTGCTTATCTCGGAAATGGTTATATAGAGACGCTCTAGAAACTTCAGCCCGATCAGCTATTTCAATCATATTAGTTGCGCTAATTCCACTTTCGGCAAGGAGCGATTTTGCGGCTTCCATAATTGCGGTACGCGTACGACGATGAATCGTAGATTGATGTTGATAAGTTACACGCGAGTTATCGGAATGAGCATTTGAAGAAAGCAATGCCGACTCCTTATGCCGCGTTCGTGTCTACTACCGTTAGTACTGGGGTTTCGTGAAGCTTTAATTCAGTTGCTACTTCAGCGAGTACTGTAGAGAGTGAAATGTTAAGCGCTGCACAGATTGAATTTAGAAGCTCTGAAGAAGCCTCTTTCTGGCCACGTTCAACCTCGGATAAATATCCAAGGGAAACTCGAGCAACCTTGGCAACCTCGCGAAGAGTTCTGCCCTGGTTCACTCGGACGCCGCGAAGTGATTGCCCGATATGTGTACGCATCAAAACCATGGCAACTCCTTTCGGCTACGAACTTGACCCTCCAAGGATACGCTCAAATACTGAAAATAGGCTGGCGACCGCGCCGGCCCGCACCTGCTCTCTCGGTCCTGGTATCTCAAGGAAAAGAGTCTCTTCGCTATCTGGTCCCACAAATGCAACCCAGATACTTCCAGCCTTGACCCCATCTGAATCTCCTGGTCCTGCTACTCCTGTTGTTGCAACTGCCCAATCGCTTTGGAATCTCTTTTGAGCTCCGCGCGCCATTGCAATTGCCGTTTCTTCTGAATAGATACCGAAATCATCAATCAATTTATTTGGAATATTCAGATCACGTACCTTGCTGCTCTTGGAATAGGCAATCACTGCACCCAAAAAAACTTGAGAAGCGCCTTCGATTTCGGTGATTGCGCTAGAAATTCCGCCCCCGGTAACAGATTCTGCAACTGAGAGCGTTTGATTTCTCTGGCGTAATGTAGAAACTACCGAAAGAGCAATCATCATGACTTTGCTTTACCAAAGGCGCTACGCAAGTAATCCAAACCAGTGGTCAAAGTAATTACTATCGCTACTCCCAAAAGTATGTCGCGCGGCAAGTAGAGACTTTCCGACAATGGCAGGATGTAAAAACCAACAGAGAAATTCTGTAGAAGAGATTTAATTTTTCCACCACGATTTGCAGCGATAACTTGGCGCTTAATAACGGCAAGTCTAAGAATCGTAATTCCAACTTCCCGGAAAAGAATTATTGCAGTTACCCACCAAGGTAACTTTCCGAGAATAGAAAGTCCAATTAGCGCGGTACCGATAAAAGCTTTATCTGCAATTGGATCTAGGATCGCGCCAAAACTCGAAACTTGATTGCGTTTCCGAGCAATTCGCCCATCCAAAATATCGGTCAAGCCAAGTAGAAAGAAGGAGGTCCAGGCAATAATCTGCCAAGTCGGATCTTCTCCACCTTCTTTAAAGAGCGCCCATGCGCAGAATGGCAATGCCAGAATTCGAAAAACGGTTAATGCGTTAGGTAGATTCATAACGGACTCGCGACCAAGTCTGCACCGAAAACATCACTTACTATCGCTTCAACATACTCGCCAACCCGATATTTATTGCGACTCTGTAAGGTCGTGGTCGTGTCCACTTCGGGGCCTTGGTGCTCAGCGCGACCTTCGTTAATTTCGGCATCTTCTACAAGTACAACAATTCGCTCTCCAATTCTTTCGTTGGCCCGTTCAATAGTCAGCTCTTCAACCATGCCACGGAGCATTTCACTTCGTTCTTGAATTAACTCTGGAGCTATTTTTGTATCAAATGTTGCAGCTTCGGTTTTATCTTCATCCGAATATGGAAACACACCAATTGCATCAAGTCTGGCTTCGCTAACAAAATCAACTAGCTCCTTAAATTCAGATTCTGATTCTCCAGGGAATCCAACGATAAAATTAGATCGAATTCCGGAGCTTGGATTTAGCGCGCGGATCTGTGAGAGTAAATGTAAAAACTTCTCTTTATCGCCAAAGCGCCTCATCCTGCGAAGTAAAGTCTCAGAGGCATGCTGGAAAGAGATATCGAAGTAAGGTACAACTTTTTCCGTTGAGACCATTGCTTGTAATAGTGATGGTCTGATTTCTGCAGGTTGTAAGTATGAAAGTCTGATTCGTTCAATTCCAGATATTTTGGCTAGCTCAGGAAGGAGCGTTTCCAAAAGCCTTAAATCACCAAGATCTTTCCCGTATGAGGTGGTGTTCTCGCTTACTAAAAAGAGTTCGCTAACGCCATTATCGGCAAGCCAACGCGCCTCATCCAATATTTCAGTGGGGCGACGTGAAACAAAGGCGCCGCGAAATGAAGGGATGGCGCAGAATGTGCATCGTCGATCACAACCCGCCGCAATTTTTAATGGAGCTACTGGGGCATTTCCAAGTCGCTTTCGAGCAAAGCCACCACCTTGTCCAAGACTCTGCTTCAATTCTTGGCGAGCGACCGGCGAAATCGGAATAAGGGAACGTCTATCTCTGGGCTGATGAACCTTAACTTTTTCACCGGATAAAATTCCTTGCAGTCTTCGAGAGATATCTTCGTAATCATCAAAGCCAAGAATTGCATCTGCTTCCGGAAGTGCTTCTGCAAGCTCTTTACCGTAACGTTCTGCCATGCACCCGACAGCTACAACTGCTCGCAGCGTGCCATCGCTCTTCTGAGAATGCGCTTCAAGTAACGCATCAATGGAATCTTTCTTTGCCGATTCAATAAAGCCACATGTATTTACAAGTGCGATATCGGCAATGCCGGGATCTGTTACGAGTTCCCATCCGTCGGCAGCTAAGCGACCTGCTAATTCTTCTGAATCTACCTCATTACGCGCACAGCCCAAGGTAACCAAGGCAACGCTACGAGGTTTGGACACCGGCAGATTCTACCGGCGAGGTATTGATTTTTGATTTATCCGTTCTGTGAAATCGCTTGTGGGCCAAATTCGAGGCGCACCACTTCACCAACTTCACCAGCAGTACCAAGTTTCTC
>JACCDT010895488.1_pt1 | contig 20495 bp, 19 predicted proteins | sample 7446291 | NCBI WGS metagenome assembly JACCDT01 (sample SAMN15323446, study PRJNA562643) | freshwater metagenome | isolation source: river surface water | place: USA:Blue River Watershed | collected 2017-08-17 | reverse complement strand
GCGGTGCTGGCGCCACGGATCGCGCGGTCGGCGGCGGCGCGCCCCTGCGGCGATGCCTGCTCGGGCGAGCCGGACATGATCAGCGCCTGATCGACCACCGTCGCCGCGCGGTCACGCTGCACGCCCATGTTGCTGCTCATGTAATCGATCGCCTGATCGCGGCGGCCGGCCGCGATATGCGACTGCAGCGTGCGCATCGACTCAGGCGTGACGTTCACGCCAAGCTGGCGGTTCAGCATGGAGGTCAGCCCGCCGGGGCTGGCGCCGGACTGCGCGACCGCCGTCGCGCCCTGGCCGAGGCTGGAGAACAGCCCCGACAGCAAAGAGCCGCCGGCCGATGTCGCCAGCACGACGAATAGCAGGGTCGTTACCGCCCACGAGACTACGCCATGCAGAATGCCGTCGGTCTTGCGCTTGAGGCCGGACATGCGGCCGGCGACGTACGCGCCGATCAGTGCGGCCAACAACATGGAAATGCCGGCCCAGATCATGGCGCCGGTGCCGGGCGCTTCGCCCTGCTGCACGCTGGTCATCGACAGGCCGCTGGCAATGCCCAACAGCGTCAGCACCAGCTGTACAGAAATGCCGACGGCGACGCCGGCCAGCACGGCACCCCAGCGGATCGCCGGGAACAGCGGCCGGCGAACAATATTTTCCTGCGCGATCAGGGTGCCGCCCGGATAGGCGGCGCCGGTATCGAGATGTATGGTGGCCATCGGCAAATCTCCTTGCGTGATTCAGCGGGTGAGGGGTTGGAGTGCGATTGCCCTGAAAATGTCTGCGGGTTTGGCGCACGTCAAAGCGAAGGCAGCAAAGGCCGCTGCGTCGCGCAGGTTCACAGGTCAGGGGTCATAGCTTTGTCAGTACGCCATTGGTGATGCGCACACGGTCGCCGGGGTTCAGCTGCGGCGCATTTTCCTGCGCGAAGGACTGCGTGGTGCCGTCGTCCATCTTGATCGTCACCTTGTAAATTTCGCCTGCCTTGCGCCGCTTTTCCATTTCATGGCCGACGTAGGCGCCGCCGGCAGCGCCGGCCACCGTTGCCGCCGTCTTGCCGCCGCCGCCACCGACCTGATGGCCGAGCAACCCGCCGACCGCCGCGCCGGCCAGCGTACCGAGGCCAATGCCTTTGGAGCGCGGCACCAGGTCAATCGACTGAACGGCGCCGGTGCCGCTGACGTTGGCCGCGATCTGCTGTGTCTGCTCACGGCTGCCGAACAAATCGCTGCCCGTGCCCTGACAGCCGGCCGACAGCAGGGCCGCCAGCAGCAGCGGCAGTGTGATGGTCTTGGTGCCCATGGTTCGCTCCTTTGGCGCGTTGTGCGCATCGATCCATTACAAGGCAATGCGAGCAGCAACCATGCCAAACGCAAGGGCGCGGAACAATGCGAAGCGGCACCAGTCCACCACGCATCGCTTCTCACCTTGCAGTTCACCTTGCATTTCACCTTGTCCACTCAGCCGGGAGCGCCTGTGAACCTGCCACAACCAATATCGTTGCAAGACCAGTCCGTGCTGATCACGGGCGGCGCCAGCGGTCTGGGTGCCGCGCTCTGCCAGCAACTGGCCGCACGCGGCGCGCGCGTGATGATCGCCGACCTGCAGCTGCCGGCCGCCTTGGCGCTGGCGCAGCAACTGACGGAAGACGGGCGGCAGGCCGAAGCGGTCGCCTGCGATGTCAGCGATACCGCGCAGGCTGAACATGCGGTACGGCATACCATCGACCGCTACGGCACGATCGATGTGCTGATCAACAACGCCGGTACCGACGTCACCTGTAGCCTGACTGAGCTGGAAATCGCCGACTGGGAACGCGTGCTGCGCACCAACCTTCACGGGCCTTTCGTGCTTACGCGCGCGGCTGCCCGCCACATGATGGGACGTGGCCACGGACAAGTGGTGAACATCACCTCGACTGCGGCCAAGCGGCAGTGGCCGAACGCCGTCGCCTATCACGCCAGCAAGACCGGACTGCTGGCGCTGTCGCATGCAATGCATGCCGAACTGCGTCCGGCCGGCATCAAGGTAATGGCCGTGATTGCCGGCGGCATGAACACGCCCTTTTTGTTGCACCGGTTTCCCGGCATCGACCGCGGCACACTGCAAGACCCGGGCAACGTGGCGCTGGCTATTTGCGAGCTGTTGCAGCTGCCCGCCGGCACCGTGATGCCGGAAGTGACGATACTGCCGATGCGCGAAACGTCGTGGCCGTGAAGCGCGCGGTCTTTCTCGACAAGGACGGCACGCTGGTCGACAACGTGCCCTACAACGCCGATCCGGCACGCATCTGTCTGGCGGCCGGCGCCGGGCCGGCACTGCGCAGGCTGCAGCAGGCAGGCTTTTGCCTGATCGTCGTGAGCAATCAGTCCGGCATCGCACGCGGCCTGATCGATGAGCACGCGATGGCTGCTGCGCGAACGCGGATTGCTCAGCTGCTGCAGTACGACGCAGTAACGCTCGATGGCTTCTACTACTGCCCGCACTGGCCGCATGGCGAGGTCGCGCGATTTGCCTGCGTGTGCGACTGCCGCAAGCCGGCGCCGGGGATGCTGCTGAGCGCCGCGAGCGAGCATGGCCTTGCGCTGGCGCATAGCTGGATGGTGGGCGACATCCTGAACGACATCGAGGCCGGACAGCGTGCCGGCTGCCGCACGGTACTGATCGACAACGGCAACGAGACCGAGTGGCAAGATGGCCCGCTGCGGCGCCCGCATGCGCGGGTGCGCGACCTGCCACAGGCGGCACAGCTGATCGTCAGCCACGCGGAGCGGCCATGAACCTGCTTGCGATACGGCTCGATTCTGCCGGCGATGTGCTGATGTGCGGGCCGGCGCTGCGCGCGCTGCATGAGCATGGCCATCGCGTGACGCTGCTGACCTCCGATGCCGGCGCGCTGGCCGGCCTGCGCATCGATGCGGTGGCCGATGTGATCCGCTGGGCGGCACCGTGGATGAAGGCCAGCGCGCCCGCCACGGCCGACAGCGTGCCGGCCATGGCAGCCAGGCTGGCGCAGCGCGGCTTCGATGGCGCGGTGATCTTCACCAGCTATAGCCAGAGCGCGCTGCCGGCCGCGCTACTGTGCCAGATGGCCGGCATACCACTGAGGCTCGCGCATTGCCGCGAGAATCCTTATCAGCTGCTGACGCACTGGGTGCGCGACAGCGAGCCTGATACGCAGCTGCGGCATGAGGTAGAAAGACAGACCGAGCTGGTGGCAACGCTCGGCTGCCGGCCGGCGTCGATGCGGCTGGCGCTGCGCATCGATGAGCGCGACCGTATCGCCGCTTGTACGGCGTTACAGGAGGTCGGCATCGATCCGGCCAGCGACTGGCTGTTGCTGCACCCGGGGGCCAGCGCGCCGGCACGGCGCTATCCGTCACCGCAGTGGCACGCGGCCGCTGTGATGCTGGAGAGGCAGCCGGGCTTGCCGCTGGTATTTGCCGGCGGCACTGACGATGTGGCGCGCGTAGCCGAGATCGTCGGCGCTGATACACACAGCGGCGCGCCGCGCTGGCCGTCACTGGCTGGCCGGCTGGATTTCGGTGCACTGGCCGCGCTGGTATCGATGGCACGGGTGCTGGTCGCCTGCAACAGCGCGCCCGCGCACCTGGCCGCAGCCACGCGCACGCCGGTGGTGGATTTGTATGCACTGACCAATCCTCAGCACACGCCCTGGCAAGTGCAGCACCGGCTGTTGTACCGTTCCGTTCCTTGCGAAGGCTGCGGCCGCAGCGCCTGCCCGCTCGGACATCAGCGCTGCCTTGCGACCGTCGAGCCGTCCGAGATCGTGCAGGCGGTGCAAGAGCTATTACTGGCGCAACTGACCGCCAGTGAAGTCAATTGCGAATGACGCTGAAGTTGCCGTCCGGCTCAAGGTAGGCGGCTTTCACCTGGGTGAGGCTGTCGATGCCCTGCTCGCGCAGCCGCGCCCACAGCTCTTCTTCAGTGATGAGCTCGCGGCGCATGTTTTTCCGCAGCAGACGGCCGTCGCGCACCAGAGGGAGCGTCGATGGCTCGACGATACGGCGCACCCAGCGCCAGCGAAAGGCCATCCAGTCGAGCAGCACGTTCCAGCCGATCAGCGTCGAGATCAGCAGCAGCCCTTCACTGACCGTGGTGTAGCCGCCGGACATCGCGTTCTGCGATGCATCGGCCACCAGTACGATGAGCAACACATCGGCGATGCCGACGGCACCGACGTCGCGCCGGATCACGAAGCGGAACACGATGAACAAGAAGGCGTACACCGCACTGCCGCGCAGCACGATCTCCCAAGCCGGCACCGACAGGCGAAACAGCCCGGCCAAACTGTCCGTCGCTACGGGCATCGTTCAGTGCGCGGCCGGGCCGACTATCGTCGGTGCTTCAATGCAGCGCACTGAACGTAACAGCCTTCGCGACACTCATTGCCAGTAAGGCTGCTGGTTGTAGTAAGCGTAGACCTGGGTGGCCCAGCTCTGGTCAGCCATCGCCGGCCAGTGATCCTTGTCGAAGCCGGGCGCGGCCTGCAGCCTGTCTTTGGGCACATCGAGCACGAAGCACTGCCGGTCGGCATCAAGGGTCAGCGCCGTCCACGGTACCGCGAACAGTTTGTCGCCGATACCGAGGATGCCGCCGAACGACAGCACCGCATAGGCGATGCGGCCACTGCCGACATCGAGCATGATGTCTTCGATGGTACCGAGCTTGTCGCCCTGCAGATTGATCACGTCATCGCCTTGCAGGGTCTCGGCGGCCATCACATTCGGACCGGGCCCGCTGTGGTCGTCCGGCTGGCGCTGCATGATCTGAGCGCCCTGCTGTGACTGGCTGCCCAAGGGAGGATTGGAAGAGAGGCTCATGGTCTGTCCTTTCGAAGCGTTCGATGGATCCGCTGGCGGCACGAATGCATGCCGTCCATGGAATGGATTGGACTGCACGCGCCGGCATTGATTCACCGGCTTCAATTCAGCAGCGAGCGTTCACAACCCGCATCGTCCCTGCGCTCAGCGGCGGGCACGCCGCCATAGTCGTCAAGACGGTTGTAGAGCGTCTTCAGGCTGATGCCCAGCAGATCGGCGGCGCGCTTCTTCACGCCGCCGCACAGATCGAGCGTGGCGAAGATCAATTGCCGGTCGGCGTCGGCCAGCGTGCTGCCGACCGGCACGGCCAGCGTCAGCGGCGTGCCGGTGGCAGTCGACGGTCCGGCGCCGAGCGCCGGCGCATCGATGTGCTGGTCCGACAGGATGTACGCACGCTGGACAACATTGCGCAGCTCGCGCACGTTGCCGGGCCAGTGATAGGCCTGCAGCGATGTCAGCGCGCGCGCCGACAGGCGCTTGGCGGTACCGTGCGCACGATTCAGCTCGGCCAGAAAATGACTGGCCAGCAGCGCGATATCGTCGCCGCGATCGCGCAGCGGCGGCACGGTCAACGGAAAGACATTCAGCCGATGGAACAGGTCGAGCCGCAGCCGCCCTTCGGCGATCGCGCCCTCGGGATCGCGATTGGTGGCGGCGACGATGCGCACGTCGGTGTGCAGTTCCTGGTTGCTGCCGATGCGCATGAAGCTGCCGGTCTCGAGCACGCGCAACAGCTTCACTTGCAATTCGCTCGGCATCTCGCTGATTTCATCAAGGAACAGCGTGCCGCCGCTGGCGCGCTCGAAGTAGCCTTTGTGCTGGCGGTCGGCGCCGGTGAAGCTGCCTTTCTCGTGACCGAAGATCTCGCTCTCGATCAGCTGCGGCGAGATCGCTCCGCAGTTCACCGGCAGGAAGGGCTGCCGATGGCGCAGCGACTGCGCATGAATGTTCTGCGCGACCAGTTCCTTGCCGGTGCCGCTCTCGCCTTCCAGCAACACGCTGGCCTCGGTGGGGGCGACGCGCGCAACATGCTCGCGCAGCGTCTGCATCGCCGGCGACTCGCCGAGCAGCGGCGGTGCCTGCTCGGACCGGATGTCGGTGCGGCTTTTCGCGGTACGCGTGCCGAGCAGGGCGCGCAGCCGCCCGGTGTCGACCGGCTTGACCAGATAGTCGGCAACGCCGCGCCGGAACGCATCGACGGCACGCTCCAGCGACGGGCTGGCGGTGAGCAGGATCAGCGGCACGGCATCCTCGCCACGCAGCGCGTCGAGCAGCGCGAGACCATCACCGTCGGGCAGTGTATCGGCAGCCACGATCCAGTCGGGCGGCTGCAGTGCGCAGTGTGTCAGCGCCTGGCGCAGCTGCGACGTGACGACGCACGAGGCGCCGTCGGCGCAGGCACAGTCGCGCAGCGTGGCCGCGCATTCGGCGTCATCCTCGACGATCAGGACATGGGGCATGGCGGCTCATCCGGTGGTTCAGGGCTCAGGCAAGCGGGATTTGCGCCGGGCAGGCCGTGGCACGGCTGCCTGCACAGGCCGGCAGCGATACCGGCCTGACCGAAGCAGACAACGCGCTAGCGGTCGCCCTGCGACGATTTCGATTTGCTGCCGCTGGTGCCGCCGCTGCTTTCGCCGCTCATGCCGCCGCCCGATGACGAGCTGCCGCCACTGCTCGCACCGGACGAACCGCCACGGTCTTCGCCGGCCCGCTGACAAGCGGCCAGCGTCCCGGTAAGCAATAGCGGCATCATCGCCAGCGCCAGCCTTCGTTGCAGTCGTGAGTTCATCTGCGCTGCCCTCCTCAAGAATCGATGGTTGAACAAGGGATCACTATTTCGCCGCACCCGAGCTGCTGCTGCCGCTCGTGCTGCCCGAGGTACCGCCGGAAGTGCCGCCCGAAGGCATGCCACTGCTGGTGTCGCCGCCGGTCGATCCGCCCGAGCTCATGCCGCCGCCGGACATGCTGCCCGACGTACCTGACGTACCGGATGTACCGGACGTGCCTGAAGTCCCCGACGTACCCGACTTGGCCGGGGTGCTGCCACTTTCACCGGAGGTGCCGGACGGACTCGATGGCGTCGACGGGCTGGCGCCGGGCGTGGTGGCCGCGCCCGGCGCGGTGCTCTCTGCGCCGCCGGTGCCGGTGCCCGACGATGGCGGCGTCGTGCCTGGACTCGACGACGGCGGCGTGGACGTGCTTGCGCCGGGCGTGGTGGTCGTCCCGGTACTGCCGGAGGTGCTGCCGGACTGATCGCCGCCACCCTTGTTGCAGGCTGCGACGCTCATCGTCAGCAGGCTGAGCAGTATCAGGATCCTCGAAGCATGCAGTGTTGGATTCATTGCCATTCCTTTCATCTAACGATGATGTCGTCGCCTTCCGTCTTGACTGGACGATGCTGCATAAGTTTCAACACCCGCCGGCGCGCTCTGCGTGACGACAAACCGCGACGACAGACCCGGTCGGTTGCCAGACGCGATATTGGCGCAGCCGCTGCACGCGCCTTTGACGCGACACAGGCTTGCGTTCTCTCGCGGGTGCGGATGCGCGCGCTGCCTGTCCAAGTCCTGTTTCTGCTGAGCGCGGCGATGTCTGGCGAGAAGGCACTGAAACGATTTGGTCTGCTATACGGCAGCTCTACCGCGATGGAGACGCTGTACCGTCAGCTCGAGCGCGTGGCCGGCACCGAAGCCACGGTGCTGCTGGAAGGCGAGAGCGGTACGGGCAAGGAATTGATCGCGCAGACACTGCACCAGGCCAGCCGCCGCGCAGACCGGCAGTTCGTCGCCGTCAATTGCGGCGCGATTCCCGCGCACCTGATCGAAGCGGCGCTGTTCGGGCATGAGAAAGGCAGTTTCACCGGCGCCGTACGGCAGCAGGCCGGCTATTTCGAGCATGCGTCCGGCGGCACGCTGTTTCTGGACGAGATCACCGAGATGCCCTGCGATATGCAGGTCAAGCTGTTGCGCGTGCTGGAGAGCGGGCGCTTTTTCCGTATCGGCGGCCAGGCGCAGGTGCGCGTCGATGTACGGCTGATCGCAGCGACGAACCGGCCGCTGCTGACCGCCGTGCAACAAGGCCGCCTGCGGCAAGACCTGATGTACCGGCTGGCGGTGTTCCCGGTGCGGGTGCCGCCGCTGCGCGAGCGCGGCAATGACGTCGAGCTGCTCGCGCGTCATTTTGTCGCCGAGCTGAACACGCAGACATCGTCGGCGAAGTCCTTATCTCGATTATCGCTTGAGCGCCTGCGCCATCGTCCGTGGCCCGGCAATGTGCGCGAACTGAAAAACCTGGTGACGCGTGCCTACATTTTGTCGACTGACACCTTGCAGATCGACGCACCGAACGCCTGCCGCAGCGGGCGTCCGGTGTTCGCGGACGGCGCGCTGAATTTTCTGGTCGGCACGCCGCTGGCCGACGCGCAGCGCGAACTGATCATGGCCACGCTGCGCCATTACGCCGGCAACAAGCGCCTGACCGCATCGGCACTGGGCATCAGCGTAAAGACGCTATACAACCGCCTGAAGGACTATTAGACGGCCGGACACCGTCACGCATTGACGATCTCGCCACCGTTCGGGTGCAGCACTTGCCCGGTCATGTAACGGCTGTCGTCGCTGGCCAGAAAGACATAACAGGGCGCAATCTCTTCCGGTTGTGCGGCGCGCCCCAGCGGCACACCGGTGCCGAATTGCGTGACGCCTTCCGCGCTGCTGCTCGACGGTATCAGGGGCGTCCATACGGGGCCGGGCGCGACGGCATTCACCAGGATGTTGCGCGGCGCGAGCTGCTGCGACAGCGAGCGCGTGAAGCTGACGATCGCTCCCTTGGTCGACGAATAATCGAGCAGATGGGCGCTGCCGCGGTAAGCCGTGACAGAGGCCGTATTGATGATGCGCGCACCAGAAGGCAAGTGCGGCAGCGCCGCTCGGGTCAGATAAAAATACGCAAAGATGTTGGTGCGGAAGGTACGTTCAATTTGCGCGATCGGTATGTCTTCAATAGTCGATGCCGAATGCTGCTCGGCCGCATTGTTGACAAGGATGTCGAGCTTGCCGAAACGCGCCAGCGCCTGTTGCAGCAGCTGAAGGCAGAAGCCGTCATCGCCGATATCGCCGGCGATCGCCAGGCATTGCCGGCCCTGCTGTTCGATGATCTTTTGCACATGCTCGGCGTCTTGCCGTTCGCTGAGATAGGCAATGGCGACATCTGCGCCTTCCTTCGCGAAATGGATCGCAGCGGCCGCGCCAATGCCGCTGTCGCCGCCGGTGACGAGCGCGATCTTGCCCTGCAGCTTGCCGGCTGCGCGGTAACCCTGGCCTTCGATCTGCGGACGCGGCGACATGTCCGCCTCACGGCCGGGCTGGCGGTCTTGCTGTTGAGGGGGAAATGCCGGATCGCTCATGGTCGCTCATTCAAAAAAAGTGAATGGGCGACCCGGTGCAGCTTTCGTGCCATCGGCACGGACAGACAAGGAGGCGATGATGGCAACGCGGTGCCAACGCCGCCAGCAGCGCGGCGGGAAGCTTGCTTATGCGGCCAGCGGCAATGCCTGTGCGGCGCTCAGCACGATGCCGATGTCGCCGCTGGCCAGCAACTTGGAATCCGACAATGTCTGACGGAACGCGCGGGCACCACGCAGCCCGGTCATCAAGCCCAGCATGTGGCGCACGATGCTGTTCAGGCGCGGGCCGCCGGTGGCCAGCTGGCTTTCGATGTAGGGCAGCATCGCCTCGACGACTTGCAGCCGCGTCCGGGCCGATGGCGCAGCGCCGTAGTAGCGTTCATCGAAGGCGGCCATCAGCCAGGGGTTGTGATAAGCCTCGCGGCCGACCATCACGCCATCGACATGCTGCAGGTGAGCGTCGATGTCCTCAAGGGTCTTGATGCCGCCGTTAATGACGATCTCGAGTCCGGGAAAATCTTTTTTCAGTTGATACGCATAGTCATACTTCAGCGGCGGTATCTCGCGATTTTCTTTCGGCGACAGTCCGCGCAGGATTGCATTGCGCGCATGGACAATGAAGGTGCGGCAGCCGGCCTCGGCGACCGTACCGACGAAGTCACGCACATAGTCGTACGACTCGACATCGTCGATGCCGATACGATGCTTGACGGTGACGTCGATGCTGACTGCATCGCGCATGGCTTTCACGCCGTCGGCGACCAGCGAAGGCTCGGCCATCAGGCAGGCACCGAACGCGCCGCGCTGCACGCGCTCTGACGGGCAGCCGCAGTTCAGGTTGATCTCGTCGTAGCCCCAGCGTTCGCCAAGCTTTGCACATAGCGCAAGCTCGTCGGTCTCGCTGCCGCCGAGCTGCAGCGCAACCGGATGCTCTTCGCCGCTGAAATCGAGGAAGCGGTGCTGGTCGCCATGAATGAGCGAACCGGTAGTCACCATTTCGGTATAGAGCCAGGTGTGTCGCGTGATCTGCCGGTGGAAATAGCGGCAATGGCGATCGGTCCAGTCGAGCATCGGGGCAACGGACAGGCGGCGCGAGGGGGGCGTTGTAGTTGAGGTCACGGCAGTGAAAAAAACGGAGGCAGCGCGCATTTTACCGGTTCGTCGCGCCGCACAACGTGGCACTGCCTGCGTTGACGGCAGCCGCTGTACAAGGTGCGCCACTGCCGACATCAGGCGCCGGCACTCGCACTACGGTCAGCGGCCGCGCTGCGGCCAGCGTTGCTTGTCTTTTTGCTTATCGGTGCGACGGTGGCGGTGGCGACTGTGCTGCTTGTTTGCCGCAGGATCGATTGAATGAACGAATCGACGATCGATTCAATCATTGATTCGTTCATCGGCTCCATGACCGGCTCAATCGTTACCCGGGTTGTAACTATGATGACTGTGCCTGCGGCTGGCCGGCCGCTGCACGGGCGCCTGCGGATCGGACGTTGGTGTGCCGTCGATGCTCTGTGCCAGCACGTCGAGCAGCTCGACCGGCGAATTTTCCGCCAGCACGCCGGAAAGTTCGCTCGGCCAGCCATCCGCGATGGCTGCCGAGCGTCGCAGGATCAGATCGTAAGCGGCGGCGGCGCGATTTTCCAGGGCGCGTCGAATGGCAAGGTTGTGCTGCCGGTTGCGCTCCAGGGTGGCGTGAATGGACGCGCGCGCGCCTTCGCTGATGGCATTGCCGGTCAGCGTGATCGCTTCGAGGCTGGTACTGTGATCGACGATGGCGGCGAGACTCTCCCCGTCCTTCTCGGATAGCTGGCAATCGGTCAGGTCAATGGAGCGCACCGATCGCGATTGCCGGATCTGCGAAAAGACATTGCTGCGAAGGGCTTCGCTGTTCAGCTCGAGCATCTTCAGCGGATAACCAATCAGCGCGATGTGGGACAGCGTCGACCGGAAGTACTCGGAAAATTGAAACAACTGCGGAAATTGCAGCTTGCCGTCCGGGCAGCTGATCTTGTTGAGGCTGATCGAATGTATGCCCTCGCGTCCATAGGCGCTGGTCAACAAGCGCCGAAGGCTGTAGATGGAAATCTCGGTATTTTTTATTTCCAGTGTGCGCAAATTTTTCAGCCGCATGATGAGGGCGCAGACATGACTGACCACGGCGGAATCGAGTTGGTTTGCTTCACCAATGCTAAGCCGCTGCACCGATTGATTGCCCATCAGACCACGGGAAACGCATTTCCATTGTTCGGCATGAAATCGACACCCACTGAGATCGAGTGAGCGCAACTGCCGACAGGCGGCAAACAGCGACGTCAGCGGTGCCTGCGCCGAGTGGTCAGTGGCCGCAATGCTGCGCGCTTGCAGGGCGCTATCCTTCTGATCGGTTGTTGGTCCCAAGACGTCAGGCTGACTCGCCGGATCGCAGAGCAGTGTCAACGATTGCACCACAGCGTTTTCTTGCAGGCAGGCGGTCAAGGCCTGCAGATCGGCTGCATCGGTCAGCGCCGTTTCAAGATACCCGTTCGCCGCCAGCGCTTGCGCTGCCAGCTCCGCTTGTCGCATAGCGATGCGGGGTGGACGCGCGGGACTCATCGGCGGCTCAGCAAAGCGCAGGGCATCGGAATGCAGATCGCTGCCTGAAGCGTGCTCGCTTCGGCTGCGCATGCGCAGCAGCGGCTCGGAGCGGCTTTGTACGATGAAGGGCAACAGCATGGCCTCGGTCGCGGTCGGCATGTCGACGATCGCGCTCGCCTTGCCGTACTCGACGGTCTGCCGGATGCGTATAGGCGTGTCCGATCGGCTATCCGGGTCGGCATCCCGCTTCAGCGTGCGTTCTGCCGGATCTTCATGACTGCTATCGACGTGGGGTGTGGCTGCGTGGATCGCAGGATCGGTGACGGTTCTCATGGGGCGCTCCAACGCGGGTGGCGGTATCGGCTGCGTTCAGCCAGGCCACGCTGAACGAGAGTGAGCGATGCATTCGCCACCGGACTCTCGGTTACGAGTGACTACGTCGAGTTCCTCGCAATTCGCGCAACGAATAGGGTCTGCCGCTGGTGTCTATGGGCCCGATGTTTGCCGATCGAACTGGTTGTCCGGTACTTGAATTCAGGGCGAAAAAAAAGCGCCCGAAGGCGCTTTTTATCCAGCAAGAATACCGATCATGCTGCTTCACGTGAAGCGCGCTTGCGCTCGTGCTCTTTCAGGAAGCGCTTGCGCAGACGGATGCTCTTGGGCGTGATCTCAACCAGCTCATCGTCCTCGATGAACTCGACCGCGTATTCGAGCGTGAGCTCGATCGGCGGCACCAGGCGCACCGCTTCGTCGGTGCCGGAAGCACGCACGTTGGTCAGCTGCTTGCCCTTGATCGGGTTGACGACGAGATCGTTGTCACGCGAATGGATGCCAATGATCATGCCTTCGTACACCGGATCGTTATGGCTGACGAACATGCGGCCGCGATCTTGCAGCTTCCACAGTGCGTAGGCAACGGCAGCGCCGTCATCCTGCGAGATCAGCACACCGTTGCGACGACCGGCCAGTTCACCCTTGTTCGGATCGACCGCGCCATACGCATCGAACACGTGGCTCATCAGGCCGGTGCCGCGCGTGAGCGTCATGAATTCGCCCTGGAAGCCGATCAGGCCACGGGCCGGGATACGGTATTCCAGACGCACACGGCCCTTGCCGTCCGGCTGCATGTCCTGCAGATCGCCCCGACGGCGGCCGAGCTCTTCCATCACGCCGCCCTGATGCTGCTCTTCGACGTCGACGGTGAGGTTTTCGAACGGCTCCTGGCGCACGCCATCGACCATCTTGAACACCACGCGCGGACGCGAGACCGCGAGTTCATAGCCTTCGCGGCGCATGTTTTCCAGCAGGATGGTCAGGTGCAGTTCGCCACGGCCGGAAACTTCGAATATGGTGTCGTCATCGGTCGGCGCGACGCGCAGCGCGACGTTCGATTTCAGTTCGCGGTCAAGGCGCTCGCGCAGCTGACGGCTGGTAACGAACTTGCCTTCGCGGCCAGCGAGCGGCGACGTGTTGACCATGAAGTTCATGGTCAGCGTCGGCTCATCGACGGTCAGCATCGGCAGTGCATCCGGCGCGTCGACTGCGCAGACGGTGCAGCCAATGCCCAGTTCTTCAATGCCATTGATCAGCACGATGTCGCCGGCCAGTGCCTCGGGCACCACTTCGCGCTCGAGACCCTTGAACTTCAGCACCTGATTGATACGGCCTTTGATCGGTGTCGAGTCCGGACCGCTCATGATCAGGACGTCTTGCAGCGGCTTCGCGCGGCCGCGCTTGATACGGCCGATGCCGATCTTGCCCACGTACGACGAATAATCGAGCGACGAGATCTGCAGCTGCAGCGGACCGTCGACATCATCATCGCGCACCGGCACGTGTTTGAGCACTGCGTCGAACAGCGGCTTCATGTCGCCTTCGCGCGCTTCCGGATCGAGGCTGGCGTAGCCGTTCAGCGCGGATGCATAGACCACCGGGAAATCGAGCTGCTCTTCGGTCGCGCCGAGCTTGTCGAACAGCTCGAAGGTCGCGTTGATGACCCAGTCAGGACGCGAGCCCGGACGGTCGATCTTGTTGACGACGACGATGGGCTTCAGGCCCAGCGCAAGCGCCTTGCGGGTGACGAAGCGCGTCTGCGGCATCGGGCCTTCGACTGCATCGACCAGCAGCAGCACGGAGTCGACCATCGACAGCACGCGCTCGACCTCGCCGCCGAAGTCGGCGTGGCCCGGGGTGTCGACGATGTTGATGTGCGTACCTTCGTACTCAACCGCGCAGTTCTTCGCGAGAATGGTGATGCCGCGCTCTTTTTCGAGATCGTTGGAGTCCATCACGCGGGTGTCGACCTGCTGGTTTTCCCGGAAGGTGCCGGACTGCTTCAGCAGCTGGTCGACGAGGGTGGTCTTGCCGTGGTCAACGTGGGCAATGATGGCGATATTGCGCAAGGCGCGGTCAGTGGTGGTCATGGTGTCCTGTTGCAGTGCAATGCGAATCGGATAAACCGGCGAGTGTATCACGCTCGCGCGGCCGGATCATGAAAAATCCTGAAATTTCAATGGCTTGGGATGGCAGCCACGAGCCGCTCCGGCGCCAGCAGCGCGCCGTGCGTCAGTTGCGCGGTGCCCAGTAGCATGCCTTCGCTGCTGTATACGCGCACGCGCCCCTCGTGGCAGGGCGCGTCAATACCGGCACGGTTCAGCGCGAGGCGCTGACCTTGCCGGAAACGACGGGTCAGCTCGTCATCGAGCTCGACCCGTGGAAATTTTGTCAATAAAGCATCGACCGGCAGCAGCGCCGGCGCACGTTCGGCGTCTGGCAAGGCGCCCAGCGATTCGATGGTACGTGCGCCGGACAGTTCCAGCGCGTCGATCGCGGTGCGGCGCAGCGCGGTCAGGTGCGCACCGCAGCCGAGCGCACGGCCGATGTCTTCGCCGAGCACGCGCACATAGGTGCCTTTGCTGCAGCATACGCGCAGCTTCAGCAGCGGCGGCGCAAAGTCGAGCAGCTCGAGCGCATGGATGGTGACGGTACGCGCTTCGCGCTCGAGCGTCACGCCGGCGCGCGCGTATTCATACAGAGGCTTACCGTCGCGCTTGAGCGCTGAATACATCGGCGGCACCTGCGAGATCGTGCCGCGAAACTGCGCCAGCACCTCGTCGACCTGAGCGCGGCTGACATCGACCGGCCGCGATTCAAGCAGCTCCCCCTCGGTGTCGCCGGTGGCGGTGGTCTCGCCGAGCTTTACGGTGGCTTCGTAGGTCTTGTCGGCGTCGAGCAGGTCCTGCGCAAACTTGGTCGCTTCGCCGAAGCACAGTGGCAAGAGGCCGGTCGCGAACGGATCGAGTGTGCCGGTATGGCCGGCCTTCTCGGCGTTCAGCAGCCGCTTCGCGGTCACCAGCGCCTGGTTGCTCGACAGGCCGACGGGCTTGTCGAGCAAAAGTACGCCGTGCACGGGCACGCGCTTGCGCTTCACAGGCAGGTTCATGCGATGGAAAGGACTTATTGCTCGTCCGCGTCTTTTGCGCGGGTGGCGTTGGCTTCGTCGATCAGCTTTGACAGCGCAGCGCCGCGTGAGGGCGAAGTGTCGTGCACGAAATGTAGCTCGGGCAGCGTGTGAATGTGCAAGCGACGGCCCAGCTGCGCGCGCAGAAAGCCGGCCGCCTTGCGCAGGCCTTGCAGCGTGTTCTGCACCGCAGCGTCGTTGTCGAGCAGCGTGGTGAAGAAAATTTTCGCGTGCGCATAATCGGGCGTCAGCTGCACCTCGGTGAGCGTGATCATGCCTACGCGCGGATCCTTGACCTCCATCGCGATCAGTTCGGCCAGGTCCTTCTGGATCTGGTCGGCGACGCGCTGGCTGCGGCCGGGGATGGATTTGCTGTGTTTGACCATGGATAAAACAAATTCAAAGACACTGGACCCCGGCCGGAGCCGGGGTGACGGTTCGTGAGCTGTACGGCCTCTGAACGCCTGCCGAGGCAGGCTCTGAACCGTCATTCCGGCGCGGGCCGGAAGCCAGCGACTTTTCACATTTACAGCGTACGTGCGACTTCCTGCACTTCGAAGACTTCCAGCTGGTCGCCTTCGTGAATATCGTTGTAGTTCTTCAGCGTCTGGCCGCATTCGAAGCCGGACTTCACTTCTTTTGCGTCATCCTTGAAGCGCTTCAGCGATTCCAGCTCGCCCGTCCAGATCACGACGTTGTCGCGCAGCAGACGCACGCTCGAGCCGCGCTTCACCATGCCATCGAGCACGTAGCAGCCGGCGATCGAGCCCACTTTGCTGACGTGGAAGACCTGACGGATCTCGACCAGGCCGATGTTGTGTTCGCGCTTCTCCGGCGTCAGCATGCCGCTCATCGCCGCCCTGATCTCGTCGATCGCATCGTAAATGATGTTGTAGTAGCGGATGTCAATGCCGGACGACTCGGCCAGCTTGCGTGCCGACGCATCGGCGCGCACGTTGAAGCCGAGAATGACGGCCTTCGACGCCAGCGCGAGGTTGACGTCGGATTCGCTGATGCCGCCGACGGCCGCATGCACGACCTGCACACGCACTTCGGAGGTCGACAGCTTCTGCAGCGACGCGACCAGCGCTTCCTGCGAACCCTGCACGTCTGCCTTGATGATCAGCGGCAGGTTCTTCACCTCGCCCTCGGCCATCTGCTCGAACATGTTCTCGAGCTTCGCGGCCTGCTGCTTCGCCAGCTTGACGTCGCGGTACTTGCCCTGCCTGAACAGCGCGATCTCGCGCGCCTTGCGCTCGTCGGTCAGCACGATCGTCTCTTCGCCAGCGGCCGGCACTTCGGTCAGGCCCTGGATCTCGACCGGTATGGACGGGCCGGCCTCGTTAATGGTCTTGCCGTTCTCATCGAGCATGGCACGCACGCGGCCATAGGCCGAGCCTGCCAGCACGATATCGCCACGCTTGAGCGTACCCGACTGGACCATGATGGTCGCAACCGGACCTCGGCCTTTGTCGAGCTTGGCCTCGATCACCAGGCCCTTGGCCGGTGCGTCGACCGGTGCGGTCAGCTCCAGCACTTCGGCCTGCAGCAGCACGTTCTCGAGCAGCGAATCGATGCCCTCGCCGGTCTTGGCCGACACCGGAATGAACGGTGACTCGCCGCCATAGGCTTCCGGCACGACTTGTTCTGCGATCAGTTCCTGCGTGACGCGCTCGGGGTTGGCGCCCGGCTTGTCGATCTTGTTGATGGCAACGACCAGCGGTACGCCCGCCGCCTTTGCGTGCGAAATCGCTTCTTTCGTCTGCGGCATCACGCCGTCGTCGGCAGCCACCACCAGGATGACGATATCGGTCGCCTTCGCGCCGCGTGCACGCATCGCAGTGAACGCTTCGTGGCCCGGGGTATCGAGGAAAGTGATCATGCCGCGCGGCGTCTCGACGTGATAAGCGCCGATGTGCTGCGTGATGCCGCCGGCCTCGCCTGCGGCGACCTTGGCGCGACGGATGTAGTCGAGCAGCGCTTCCGGATCGTCGAGCTTGGCCGCATGCGCGACGTGACCCATTTCTTCGACCACGATCATCGCGGTCTCCTGGTCCAGCACCTGGTTGATCGTGACCATCTGGCCCAGCTTCATCAGCTGCTTGATCACCTCGGATGCCTTGACCGACATCTTGTGCGCCAGCTCGGCGACGGTAATGGTCTCCGGCACGTTCACTTCACGCACTACGGCCTCGGTCGGCTGCTGGAAATTCGATTCGCGGTCGTCATGATGCGAGTTGCGACGGCCACGCGGGCCGGCACGCCAGCCGTCACGGCCGCCGCTCGGGGCGCCGCGCGTCTTGATGCCGCCTGCACCGCGCTTCTTCTCGTCCTGCCAGGTCGACGACACATTGGCCGATTTGATCGACTTCTTGTCGGCCGGCTTTTTGTCATCCTTTTTCTCGCCCGGCTTGGCAGCGGTGGTTGCCGTAGTGGCCGGACGGTGCAGCGTACCTTCCGCGCGTGCGGCCGGCGCGGGCGCCGGTGCCGGCTCGGGCGCCTTGATGACCTTGCGCGGCTGCGCCATCATCGCCTTGATCTGTGCGACCTCATCGGCCACGGCCTTGCGCGCACGCTCGCTCGCAGCGGCACGCTCGGCCGCTTCTTTCTCGCGCTTGGCCTTCTCGGCCGCCTCGGCTGCCGCTTTCTCTGCGGCGTCGGCCTCGGCCTTCGCATCGGACTTCACCTCAGCCACGACCGGCGCCGCAGCGGCCGCTGCGGCCTTCGCTGCTGCTGCGGCCGCCGCCTCGGCACGCGCGCGCTCTTCTTCACGCGCCTGCTCAGCGGCACGCTCGGCCTCTAGCTTGGCCAGACGCTCCTGCTTCTCGCGCAGCTCTGCTTCCTGCCGTGCTATCAGTTCGGCCTGACGGCGCGCCTCTTCCTCGCGGCGCGCGACTTCCGCCTCGTCGATGACAGGCTCGTCCGGTAATGCGGCATCAGCCTCGGCGGCGACAGGCGCATCGTCACGCTTGACGAAAGTGCGCTTCTTGCGGACCTCGACCTGGATGGTGCGCGACTTGCCGCTCGCATCGGCCTGCTTGATCTCGGTGGTTTCCTTGCGGGTCAGCGTGATCTTTTTCTTCTCGCTGTCGGCCGCGACGCCGTGGACCTTGCGCAGGTGCCCGAGCAGCTTGTCCTTGTCTTCCTTGGACAGCGTATCCTCCGCGGAGCTCTTGTTCACGCCCGCGTCGCGCAGCTGCTTGAGCAGCACATCGGCCGGCATCTTCAGCTCGGTCGCAAACTGGGCTACGTTGTTACTCGCCATTCAATCCTCTTTTCTCGTGACGCGTTTGGATGGTGTGTCGGTCTCTTACTTGCTCTCGGCAAGATTCCACACACGCGCCTGCAATGCTTTCGCACGGTCGTCATATTTCGCATCGATCAGGCGCATCTCATCGTCCGTCACGTCCTTGAACTGCTCATCAATCAGCTGGCGGGCACGATCGATCGGCAGCGCCAGGATCGCGCCGAATTCGTCGTAAGCCAGATTGCCGAACTGCTCCAGCGTCTTCACGCCGGCCAGTCCGAGCTTGCCCGCGAGGTTGCGGTCCATGCCCTCGAGGTTGATCAGAGCATCGTCCATGCCCTCAAGCCCCTCTTCCGACGCGATCGCCTCGGTTACCAGCGCGTCGCGAGCACGGTTGCGCAGCTCGTTGACGGTGTCCTCGTCGAATGCCTCGATCTCGAGCATTTCCTGGATCGGCACGTAGGCGATCTCTTCGAGCGTCGAGAAGCCTTCCTGCGCAAGGATGTCGGCGACCTCTTCGTCGACATCGAGCTTCTCCATGAACAACGCACGGATCGCGGCCGTCTCCGACGCTGCCTTGTCGGCGGACTCTTCGGCCGTCATGATGTTGATCTGCCAGCCGGTCAGCTCGCTCGCGAGGCGAACGTTCTGGCCGCCGCGGCCGATCGCGATCGCGAGATTTTCCTCGTCGACCACTACATCCATCGCATGCTTGTCCTCATCGACCACGATCGACGAGACGTTGGCCGGCGCCAGCGCGCCGATCACGAATTGCGCCGGGTCTTCCGACCACAGCACAATGTCCACGCGCTCGCCGCCGAGCTCGCCAGTCACGCTCTGCACGCGCGAACCGCGCATGCCTACGCAGGTGCCGATCGGGTCGATGCGCTTGTCGCTGGTGTAGACCGCAATCTTCGCGCGCACGCCCGGGTCGCGCGCGGCCGACTTGATTTGCAGCAGGCCCTGCTCGATCTCAGGAACTTCGAGCTCGAACAGCTTCATGATGAATTCGGGTGCCGTACGCGACAGGATCACCTGCGGGCCGCGCGCATTACGATCAATGCGCAGGATGTAGGCGCGCACACGGTCGCCGATGCGCAGGTTTTCCTTCGGGATCATCTGGTCGCGCGGCAGGCGAGCCTCGATCTTGCCGGACTCGACGATGGCATCGCCGCGCTCCATGCGCTTGATGGTGCCGGTCACGAGCGCGTCGCCGCGGGCGAGGAAGTCGGCCAGGATCTGCTCGCGCTCGGCGTCGCGGATACGCTGCAGCACGACCTGCTTGGTGTCCTGCGCGAAGCGGCGGCCGAACTCGACAGACTCGATCGCTTCTTCGATGTAATCGTCGACTTCGATATCGTCGATCTGCTCTTTCGCTTCGAACAGCAGGATTTCCTGATAGGGCAGCTGCAGGCCGGCCTCGTCGGGCACGACATGCCAGCGGCGGAAGGACTCGAACTCACCGGTGTCGCGATCGATCGACACGCGAATGTCGACCTCGCCTTCGTAGCGCTTCTTGGTGGCCTGGGCCAACGCCTGTTCCAGCGCGCCGAACACGACCTCCTTGTCGACGTTCTTCTCACGCGCCAGCGCATCGACCAGCAACAAAATTTCGCGACTCATTTACGGCTCCTGAAATCCACTTTCGGCACCAAGCGTGCCTTGTCCACTTCCGCCAGCGAAAACTCCAGCATCGCCGGCCCATCATTTCCTTCGAATTCGAGCTTCAGCGTCTCGCCTTCAGGCTCGTGCAGCACGCCCTGGAAGGACTTCCGGTTGGCCGCGCCCGGCATCGGCATGCGCAATTTGACCACTGCCTCGAGGCCGGCGAAGCGCGCATAGTCGGCAAGCTTCTTCAACGGCCTGTCCAGCCCCGGCGACGACACTTCAAGGCGCTCGTAGTACGCGTTCTCAATAGTCAGCACATGCAGCAGCTGGTGAGTCACTTTCTCACAATCTTCAACCGTT
>JACCDT010500739.1_pt1 | contig 20498 bp, 19 predicted proteins | sample 7446291 | NCBI WGS metagenome assembly JACCDT01 (sample SAMN15323446, study PRJNA562643) | freshwater metagenome | isolation source: river surface water | place: USA:Blue River Watershed | collected 2017-08-17 | reverse complement strand
TTCTACGATGCTTCTCAGCGAGATATTGACCAATACCTTGCAAACATATTTGATTAACAAAAAAGCCTCAAATGAGGCTTTTTTGTTAAAACTTAAAACAATATTACATTTGTGAACCAGAAGAATTGCAATTGTTGCAATTACTCTTGTGAGTAACAGCCTCAAATATTGCAGAAACTCCAACCAATACATAAACAACCATTGATAGAGTTGAACCGACGCCAAAAATCATATCAACAAGGTTATAATTGAAAGCAACTAGAAGCCAGTTTAGACCTCCAACTACCAACAAACCAAAAGTCACATAGTGTAAATATTTCATATTAATTTTTATTTATTAATTAAACTTACAATAGTATTATAACACGGTTAAAACAGTACAATGCCCAGTTATACACTCTAAGCTAAAATATAGGAGGTCTTCTGTCCCCTATTTCATTGTGCTGGTTAAATATAACCTTTCTAACGTTTTCTGGATTACTAACCACATACATAGAGAACTCAAAGTTATCTTCGCCAGCAGTCTGAACCTTTACATTTCCGTAATTCAAAAGAGTTGCGATAAAACCTTTGACGTCGATTGTTACGTCCTGTATCTTGTCAAAACGAAGATTTGATATACCTCTGTTAAAAATACCTCTTTGATCTACAGCTATTATTCTTTTTTCTGTAACATACCAAACGTCTAGATAGTACTTTGTCCAATTTACAAAGAATGATAGCCACAAAAACATAAGCCAGATAGAATAAACAAAAAACATAAGGGCATTTATATTCCCAGCAACGGCTATATCTAGAACTTGTGGAAAAAACTTTTTGGCAAGAAAGAATAGAACGATCGGGAAAATAGCAGAAAAGATAAGCTGAATTCCATAACCAATAAAAACAATCCAGTGTTTTCTAACTTCCAAGATAATATGTTCGTCTGATTCAAGATGTAATACGTCTTTTGCCATATTAATAATATGTTATAGAAAACCACGAAAGTAATAAAAGAATGACAGAAACTATGGAAAAAATTGTCTTTCCAATGACTATTCCTTTACTATGCATTCCGTAAGCTGACCAGTGATAAAAAAGCACTGCAGAAACTATCAAATAAAAAAACAAAAACACCCCAAGGACGATAAGTAGTATGTCTGGTGTGATAGCAATAATAGAAAATTTCAAAGCTGGTATAGTTGGCAAAGTAAGTTGTCCTGTTTCCATAACTATATTATACAAAATAATAAAATTAACTCTACTTTTTCTCGATATCTTTATTCATCGTCAAATAGTTTTTTGCATATTTTGCAGAAATAAAATATATCAAAATAATAAATACAAGAGTGAGTGTTATTTTCGCAATTGAATCAAAATAGCTATCGATTTTTACATAATTGCTACCCAAATAAAAACCAACAAAGAACAAAATCAGTGCTTTGGGTATTGTGCCTAGTAAACTATATTTGAAAAAGTCAGAATATTTCACACCTGCGATACCAGAGGAAACCTGAACAGCTCCACCTATGCCGTGAGATATTTTTGCAAGCAAAAAAGTTTTTCCTTTGTGATTCTTGAAATGCTCCTCCAAAAAAGCTTCACTGCTTTCATCATAACCAACAAACTTTGCCCACTTTTTTATCCATACAGACTTTTTCCAATACCGCCCTAAGAAATAGTACATGGAATCCCCTATAACATCCGCAACCACAATAACAGTGTAGGCAACATAACCATTTAAATAGCCTAAAAACACCAAGAAACCAGTAATAATAATGATTATTGGTCCTTCCAATACAGCTATAGGGAAAATAAGAAAATATTTGTACTGTTCTAAAATAGACAGTACTTCTGTAACTGAAATAAACATTGTATAAATTGTCTCAGTTCCAAGGCTTTAATGCAAGCATTAGTTTGACTTAAGTCCTAAAATTTGCTTTAATTAAGGCTCAATTTTCCGCAAAAGCGGATTTTTCAAATCAAAACATTATAATTTAACACAACACCCCTCGGAGGATTTTATAGACTGCATTCATTGTTTTGAAGATTTGGATGCAGTTCTAGGCGGAAAGTTAAATGAGTGAGGAGTCGTACTTAATAGTACGGTGACGAGAACATTTAGCTTTCCAACAACGAAATGCGCCAAATATACAAAACAAACATATGGAAATAAGAAATATAGCAATCATAGCCCACGTAGACCACGGCAAAACAACCCTCACCGACGCCTTGATGAAACAGACTGGTATGACTACCGGTGAGACAAGTATGGATTCAAACGCACTTGAACAGGAGCGTGGTATTACTATTTATGCAAAAAATACATCTGTTTATTACCCTTCAAAGGAATCTGGACGAGAAGTTACAAAAATCAACATTGTGGACACACCCGGCCACTCCGACTTCGGTTCTGAAGTTGAACGAGTTTTGCGATCAATCGACACTGTTCTTCTACTAGTCGACGCACAGGAAGGACCGATGCCACAGACTCGTTTCGTTTTGAAAAAATCTCTTGAACTTGGACTAAAGCCTATTGTTATCATCAACAAAATCGACAAGCCAGCTGCACGACCAGACGAAGTACACGAAATGGTGCTAGAACTTTTCCTTGAACTAGGTGCTAACGACGAACAACTAGACTTTACTACTGTTTACGCTATCGGACGAGACGGTATAGCAAAAATGAAACTAGAAGATGAATCAAAAGACCTAACTCCTCTACTAGAAACTATCTTGAAAGAAGTTCCACCTGCTACAGGAAACAAAACTGCACCTGCAAAGCTTCAGTCATTTAACCTTGCATACGATAACTTCCTAGGAAGACTTGCTGTTTGCCGAGTATATGAAGGAACTATCAAAGTCGGTGATACTGTTTTCGACAAACATCATGATGGTCAAATGTCATCTGGAAAGATAACAAAACTTTTTAGCTTTGAAGGAACAAAAAGAGTAGAAACTACAGAAGCCACAGCTGGTGATATTGTTATGATCGCTGGTCTTCCAAATATATATATTGGAGACACTATTTGTCAGGACGAATTTGGAGAAAGACTTCCATCTATCAACATCGACGAGCCAACTATCTCTCTAAACTTTCTTGTTAACGACTCACCTTTCGCTGGAAAAGAAGGAAAGTTCGTAACAGGACGACAGATTAGAGACAGACTAGAAAAGGAACTTGAAGTTAACGTCGGACTAAAAATCGACTGGAACAACAACGAATACTTTACTGTTTACGGACGAGGTGAACTTCACATAGCAATTCTTTGTGAAAACATGAGACGAGAAGGTTACGAGCTACAGGTGTCACAACCACAAGTTATTATAAAAGAAGTTGATGGTGTAAAGATGGAACCTTTTGAAGAAGTAACTGTTGACGTTTCTGACGAAGTTGCAGGATCAGTTATTTCTCGACTTACTGAAAGAAAGGGACTAATAACAAATATAAAAAATCACGACGGTCAACAGAGAATCACAATTGAGATTCCTACACGAGGACTTTTGGGTTACCGAGGTCAGTTCGTTGTTGATACAAAGGGACAAGGAATACTTTCATCTCGATTTATTGAATTCAGAGAACATGTTGGTGATATAAATCGTACTCACTATGGTTCTATGGTTTCTATGGAAAAAGGAAAAGCTCTTGCTTTCTCACTCGATAACCTACAACAGCGAGGAACACTATATATCGACCCAGGAACAGAAGTTTATGTTGGAATGGTAATTGGTAACACTTCAAAAGGTGAAGACCTTATCGTGAACCCAACAAAAGGCAAGCAACTAACGAACATGCGATCTTCTAGTTCAGATGGTTCTGTTTACCTTGCTGCGACATTTAAACTTGATATCGAGAAAGCCATGGAAATCATGTCTGAAGATGAATACATCGAGATCACTCCAAAGTCAGTGCGACTGAGAAAGAAAGTGGTAAAGAAGTAATACGTAATCAAAGTTTGGATAAAACAAAGGCCCGGGGTGCGCGATGCGCCCCGGGCTTTCGTGTGTTTTGAACTTGATTGCGGAAACTAGTTCCGCTCGCCCCTTGGCAGTCGACCCATCTTCTCATGGGTGTGGCGAGACCTCGTCATCTGGACGATGAGGATCTCCAAGTGAGGGATTTCCTCCTTGACCACGTACATCGAAGCAGCGGACGCGACCGAAGCGATGATGGAGGGATCCAAGAGATGACCCTCACCACGGGTGATCTTCTTGATCAGCTCCTTACCCTCTTCACAACTGCGTGCGACCTCTTCCTCGTCATCAGATGAGACGACGAGACCCGCCTTCTTGGCGAGAACCGTCTTACCTTTCGCCGCGACTGCACAACGGTGGACCGTGAGACCGAAGAGTCTTGACGCCTCGACCTGCTCCGAGCTGACGACTACGGACGACGACTGGTTCATACACACTCCAACGAACGAATCCCCGACACGACGTCGAGGAACCCATTTACTATTTAACCACATGCCTATAAAATTGCAAGAATAGAACAGGCACCGGTCGTGGATATGACCGGTGCCCTTAATTGCTGGAACCTGCTTGAGTACGTTCTACATCCTCATCCCAAACTGACTGGGAGGAACATGCCGAACGTACCGGGAGTCTGGCGCAGACTTTCGCTGGAAAATCGTGTTCAGCATCCTGTTTGCACCGCCGAGGTGTCCCGTCGTGATCCACTTTGCGTCAAGGAGACGCTTGAGCAGATCCTCGTGAACATCCCGTCTCACTTCGTGAGTATTGCCTCCCCTGATTGCACGGATCTTGTCGGCGGAAAGCCCGGTCGTTGCTATGATTTCATCCAACGACCGCGTTCCGCAGGCATCTCGGAAAAGCTGTCCGAAACCGACCCGTGCCGCATCCTTGTTACCAGCGATTTTGCCCAAGTTGCCTCCGACTGTCTGTGAGAGTTTAACCGAGCTTACACTCTACTTCCATTTATAATATAACCACCAAAACAAACTTTTAGCAATAGTCTCCTATTTTTGTTCTTTTTATATGAAAAGTCACTGCTTTTGATCCAAAATTTTCAGCAATATTATGAACAAACTGCCTAACATAAAAACCACTGGAAACGACGACTTTAACTTTATCAATTACAAACTCATCCAACTTACTTTCTTCCAAAACTTCTTGCCACTTTTGCAAAATTTCCTTTTGTCTGAAATCTCCCTGAACCAAACCGATTTTATATTCAATATCTTTTAGTAAATCCTGTTTTGAAATAGTTCTACGAGAAAGATACTCTGCTTCGTATAACTCTACTTCATGTTTTGGTATATCAATCTCACTAATTCTCCCCTCTCTTGCCCATTGGAACAAAGACTTACCATTTACCGGTCGTGATGAGTACACAGGATAAATTTGCTGAAACTTCCCTTTCGCTTTATTTAAATATTCTGTAATCTGCGATTCTTCAGGAAAATTTGTCGACTCAAAAGAATTTTCTGACACAAGACCAAGCATATCCAAGGTATCCGTCTCAAAGCCCCACAAAATTTCAAACTCATAAGTCTTGGGTAGATCCAAATATTTATCTTTCTCAAAAACCAAATCCCCCGATAGAACCAAAAGAACCCCCTCTGCCATTGGGTCGAGTCTCCCAGCGTAAGTCATAGTCAAATCTTTATGTTCCGGATGGTCTTTTTTGTATCGCAAAATTGCCTCGTGAGGTGTTTCTCCAAGGTTTTTATATAACAAATGCAAATCCTTATTATTGCTTTGTGAGTCCGCCATATTCTGATACACTATAGCAATATGAGCGATAAATCAAAAATTAGTACAGAAAGTTACAAAGGTGTTCGCGACTTTTACCCAGAAGACTCTTTCATAATGGAATACATATTCCATGTATGGAAAACAACTGTTGAAAGTTATGGCTATGTTGAATACAAAGCATCAATTCTAGAATCTGCAGAACTATACAAAGCAAAATCTGGTGAAGAAATAGTAAACGACCAGACATATACTTTCCTTGACCGTGGAGAACGAGAAGTCACTCTACGACCAGAAATGACACCGACAGTCGCACGTATGGTGGCAGGTAAAATCCATGACCTACCTTTTCCTTTGCGATGGTACTCTATTCCCAACCTTTTCCGGTACGAAAAGCCACAGAGAGGCAGACTTCGAGAACACTGGCAGTTAAATGTCGATATGTTTGGCGTTGATTCTAGTGATGCAGATGTCGAAGTTATTGCTATTGCATACAAAATAATGCAAAAGTTTGGCGCAAAGGATGAAGACTTTGTAATAAAAATAAATAGCAGAAAAATAATCAACTCACTTTACACAAAGTTCGAACTAAGCGAAGAAAATGCGTACAAAGTTTCAAAAATAATAGACAAAAAAGATAAAATCCCAGCCGACGCTTTTGAAAATGCTCTTAACGAAATCCTAAGTAGCAAGACAGCGGACTTTATCCGAATTCTAACTTCTTCTGAAAGACTAATGGAGTTCCTTGGAGAAAATGACGAGAACGCAAAAGGACTTATTGGCGTAATTGAAAAATTAAATAATTTGGGAATTAAGAACGTTTCTTTTGAACCAACTCTTATGCGAGGTTTCGACTACTACACTGGCATTGTTTTTGAAGTTTTCGATCTACACCCAGACAACAACCGATCTGTTTTTGGTGGTGGACGATACGACGACTTGCTAGATATTTTTGGTGCAAGAAAAGTTCCAGCTGTTGGTTTTGGAGCTGGTGATGTTACAGCAAGAGACTTTCTAGAAGTTCACAACCTGCTTCCACAGTACAGACCAGCAACAGACCTATACATCTGTACACTCAAAACAGAGTTCATTGCTGAAGCAAACAAAATAGCAGAAACGCTTCGCGGTGCAGGTTTAGATGTTGCTGTTGACCTAACTGACAAAAAAGTTGGTGATCAGATAAAAACAGCAAGCAAACAAAGTATTCCTTTTACACTAGTAATAGGTGAAGATGAAATAAAATCTGGAGTTTATCCTCTTAAGAATCTTGAAACTGGTGAAGAAAAGAAAGTTAAGGTTGAGGAGATTTTAAAAGTAATTAAAAATGACTAAGGATTTCGACATATGGAATACACAGAAGAAGGAAATACATTCTTCTGCAGAAAGTAAATTCTATCGTGCTCGTGAAGTTTGGTGGTGTCATCTAGGAGTCAATGTGGGTTATGAACAAGATGGCACCGGTTCTGATCACCAAAGACCTGTACTTATTATTCGTGGTTTTAGTAAGGATGTATGTTTGGTCATTCCACTAACAACATCACAAAAGAATAATAAATATCACATACCACTTGGTGAAATTGATAACAAAAAAGCCTTTGCTATTATTTCCCAAATTAAACTAATTGATGTAAAAAGATTGATAAATAGATTGGCAATTTTGGATAAAGAAACATTCGATACAATCAAAAAAGCCATCAGAGATTTAATCTGACGACTTTTTCGTTGTTCTCCCTCTTGCGAGGGCGGGCCCGAAGGCATTTGTACACAACATAGTATCATTTATTGTTAATATTAGTCAAATTTAATATGCGGAAAATCGTATTCGACATAGAAACCAAAAACATATTCCAAGACGTGGGTTCACGAAACCCAGAGGATTTGGACATATCTGTTGTTGGACTGTACGACTTTGAAACAAACAAATACCACACATTCCTCCAAGAAGAATTCGATGCTATGTGGGAAATATTCAAAAGAACAGATCTGATGATAACCTTCAACGGCGAATATTTTGACATCCCACTACTCAACAAGTACTACAAGAAAGCAGGACTTGGTGACCTGAAACAAATCCGTTCACTAGATATCTTCAAAGAAATAAAACAGACATCTGGTAGATGGCTAAAGCTCGACAAGATTGCTCAAGGTACTTTTGGTGTAAACAAAAGTGGTGACGGACTTGAAGCTGTGAAATGGTGGCGAGAAGGAAAAGTCGAGGAAATAAAAAAATACTGTCTTGATGACGTAAAAATCACAAAAGATGTTTACGAATTTGCTATGAAAAATAAAAAACTAATTTTTAAAGAAGGACCGTTCACAAAAGAAATTAAACTAGATACGAAACATTGGGAACCAGTACCAGAAGTTAAAACTCAAAGTCTATTTTAGAAAGAAATCTCTTTCTCGCCAAATCTTTTTGAAGACCGCTCACTTTTCCAGCGAAAAGTTCGCTTAGCCCTCGGCCTCTATCTGTCAATGAACCGAGCAAGGCTCGGACGTTGACAGAACCTTGCTAGAGGCCTGCGGGGTCTCCAAAAAGTTTTGACTCAACGAGATTCATCAAATTTTTGTTATAAAAAAACTCGTTCGGAGGGGCGATACTCTGCCCCTCCTTACGAGCTGTGCTCAGCCTACAACGACCAGCCTAATCGACAGATTCAAGCCCCTCCACTGGTTAAAGAGAAACCTGAAACGTACCGAGAAATCGTTGCCGAGTGAATCTCGGGGCTTTGCACTGTCCAATCCAGCGAGATTGGACAGTAAAAATACTACATTATTTAAAAAAAGAAAACAAATTTTTTGAATACAAAAAAAGGCCGATGGGGAAGTGGATGTCCTCCCCCCTCGTGCCTGTGCCGTGTCGCGCGACCTGTCTTTCGACCGTCCTGCCGACTTGGCGTTCATCTTCATGAGGAGCTCATCCCTCGACTCTGGAGCTTGCCCCGATCCCGGGGCCATGCTTACGCATTACATCCCTCCTGAATGGGTTGATGTGCTGAACCTGACACGCGAGGCGCGCGAGCGGCGACAGCTAGGTCGCGCTGGTGCCCGCCGTGCCGGCGTCGTCGATGAGGACCTGTTCGCTCTTGTCGCCGGCGTCGTGGCCGGTCATCTGCTCCGCGGTCTGGTCGGCCTTCGGGCCGCTGATATCACGAATCATGGGATCGCTGCTCGGAGGCGTCTGTCCGTTGTTCATGGGTCACTCCCTGAAGTGGTGGTAGCATCGTCTGCTCCACCGGGTTGAAAGATCTGTCCGTAACTGTCCTAAGTAGTATAGCACCCCTATGCTTGACTGTCAAGCGATTTTTATGTTTTATTTATGAGAAAAAGATAAATATGGCTATACCTAGCCCTATTCTATAGTATATAAACAAATTGAGATTGTTGTTTTTTAGGTATTTTATTAAAAAGTTTATTGCAAACAAACCAGTTACAAAAGCTACTATTGAACCAACCAAAAGTGATGAGCCAAATGCAGATGTAAATACATCCTGCCTAACTTCCATAAATTTTTTCAATCCTGCGCCTATCAAAATAGGAATCGAAAGCAGAAAACTAAACCTTACAGACTCTTCTTGAGTTAACCCAGACAAAAGTCCCCCAGAAATAGTTGCTCCAGAACGAGAAACTCCCGGAACAAGTGCGAGACATTGGAAAAGTCCGATCACTATTCCCCTCCCTAAAGTTAGATCTTTGTTTTTTGTTGCAAACTTTTGTGCAATCCAGAACAAACCACTTCCAAGTAAAAGAGTAACCGCAACCAGCTGAACATTTCGGAAAACTGTATCCATGTAACTTTCTAGCAAAAGACCAGCAAGCACAGCAGGTATAGTTCCGAACAATATTGAGTAGAACAGAATTCTATCTTTTTCCATTACAGAATTCTTCCTAACCAAGTTATAGAAAGTTACAAACAAATAAAATATATCTCTCCAAAAATAGAGAACAATAGCCAAGGTTGTTGCAAGTTGCAGAACCGCGTCAAATGTAAGTCCACCTAGGTCGTTTACCCCAAGCATATGCCTAACCAATATGAGGTGTCCAGAAGAAGAAATTGGCAGAAACTCTGTAGCTCCTTCCACAAAACCCAAAACAATTGCGACCCAGTGTGTCATAGGATATAATCATATCACAATAAATTAACCGTTAACCATAACAATAAAATGCTTGAGAAGTTATCTGTTCCAATCGCCATCGTAATCGCCGGAGTCCTAATCGGTGGTTCACTTTACTATTCAAATATAAAAATTTCACAACAGCCACAAGTAAAAACTGTTGAGCTTGCAAAAAACCCTGACGCTGAAGGTATGCGACCAGTAACTGCAGAGGACCACATCCTAGGAAACCCAAATGCTACTCTAAAAATTGTTGAATACTCTGATACAGAGTGTCCTTTCTGTAAGGTTTTCCACCAGACAATGAAACAAGTTATGGATGTGTATGGAAAAAGCGGAAAGGTAGCTTGGGTTTACAGACATTTCCCTATCGACCAGTTGCACCAAAAAGCTAGAAAGGAAGCAGAAGCAACAGAATGTGCAAACGAACTTGGTGGTCCGGAAAAGTTCTGGGAATTCATAGATATGGTTTATGCGACAACAAACTCTAACGACTCTTTGGACCCCGCACAGCTACCAGTTATCGCAGGAAAGGTTGGTCTAGATGTAAAAGCGTTTAACACATGTCTATCTTCTGGTAAATATGCAGCAAAGGTTGAAGCAGACTATCAGGATGCAGTGAAGGCGGGTGGACGAGGAACTCCAAACTCTATTATAGTTTCAGCAGATGGAACAAAGACGGTTATACAGGGAGCACAGTCGTTTGAAGCGGTCAAAGGCATTATCGACGCCCTCCTCAAGTAGTTTTCCACATTTGGTAATAAGTAGTGATTATTAAATTAATTATTTTTCAAGAACTCTCGGCTTCTTCCTGCGGAAGCCTCGCTCTGTCCTCAGCTCCTCGTTGTCAATGAGCTCTCGTTTTACTCGAGTCGTTGACAACACCAAGCTCGTCGCTTGCGGATGTCTTTCAAAACAATAATTAAATAATCACTGAACTAAAGTATTTTCTTGTATGCGCAGTACTTGCAATCCTTGTCGTCGCATTTATCCGAAATAAATTTCCCACTGAAGACGCTTTGGACTAAAGTTTCTATTTCTCTTTTGACTTGCTCTTCATCTCCTAATTCTATTGGGAGAGCTATCGTCTGACACCTCCCCTTGTCATCCGGTTTGATAAAAACCAAGGCTGGTTCTATATTTTTGTTTTTATAACTATGGTTTCCAGAAAGCAACATCTTGTAGAAAACTAGTTGTCTAAAATAGTTCCCATCTGAGTCTTTTGTGTTTCCCTTTATGGCATTTTCACTCATTGCTTCACGGGTCTTGTAATCAAAGACCAAAACAGTTTTGTCTTGATCCACAATAGTATCCATCTGACCATGTAGAGTAAGATTTATTTTCTCTTTATCAACATTTACAGAAAGTGTAGTGTCTATCCATTTGTCTGTCATGACCACACCGTCTGTTACAAAGTGACTTTCCAAAGCACTAGCCACTATTGGGCTACTTGCCAAAAGTTCTTCGACTATTATTTCCTTTTCGGCCTTTGGTAAAAGCGAAGTTTCAAAGTAGTCCACCACTGAACCTTTTATTGTTTTTGTTATATCACTTACATTCTTGTCTTTATTTTTCCAGACATCTGACATAGCTTTGTGCATCGCGATACCCTTTTCTGAACTAGGACTAGGTGCTTCTGGGACCTTTAAAATACTTTTATAAAGAAACTGACTTGGACAAGTAAGAAAATGGTTCAGCGCTGTGACAGAAAGTCCATTTTCAAGCAATACTCTTTTTGTATATTCGACTATTTCTTGTTTTCTATGTGACGAAAGTTCACCACCCTTTAGTGTCTTTGGGACATTTTTTATTTGTGGAGCTTCAAAACCGGTCACATTTTCTTTGTGGAGTTCAGAAACAAAACGCAGTGGAGTAAAGTCCTTGCCGAGTCCGTCCTGCATTGGTGATATTACAACTGCGTGCTTTCTGGCACGTGTTAGGGCAACGTAAAACAGTCTACGTGAGTCCTTTACTTCGTCACTAGTATCTTTCTCACTTGGCATTACAAACACAGATGACCTTGGTCGTCGCATCCAATATTCTTCCAAAGCATACGGCAAGAAAACATAGTCGTACTCGAGACCCTTTGATGAATGGGCGGTCATTACTTGTATTTTTGCATCACTTTTCCCACTACCTATTTTAATATTTTTATTTTCTGCTGTTTTTCGATAATCTAAAAGTTGTTTTATCAAAGCGTTCGGACTTTCTATGCCAGAATTTTTCGCCAAATCCCTCGCGAGGTCGATAATCGCTCGCCAAACTTCCACCTGCATAGGTGAAGATATCTTTTCTGGCTTTGACAGCCCCGACAACTCACCTGCAAGTATGAGGTAGTCGATAACACCAGACTTATTTAATTCATTTTTCAACTCTGCAAGCCCTGGGATCTCCTTTTCTATATCTTTTATATTTCCAGCTCTAATTTTCTTTATTAACTCGTTAGACTTTGCAAAATCCAATCCCCACAAACCTCCGGCAATTGTTTCTGCTAACGATTCTGTTTTTGATGGATCGTTTAGATAGTCGAGCAAGGCAAAATAAAGCATCCCAATAGGCGAAGCAAAAACATCCGCCCCACGTTCAGCCGAAGCTTCCAAACCATTTGTCTCACAAAGTGACAGAATATGATCCACATCCCTGTTCCAACGTAGTATAACCGCCACAGTCGCCTCACTATCTGCCTCAGAAATTTTCTTTAACTCTGTCACAAGGAACTCATCGGCGGAATCAGAGTCTTGTGCAGTAACAATATCGATAGGTTTTTGTTTTTCTTTTGAACCTGACTTTAGTTTTACTCTAAGTCCTTTGTGTTCACCCTCTCCATAGTTTTCCTCGATCATAGAATACGTTGCGTCGAGTATAGACTGGTGAGAACGGTAGTTCTCCTCAAGTGAAATAACTTTCATACTCTTCCAGATGTTCTGAAACTTTAGAAAGTTTTCAACGGACGCACCTTGGAAACGATAAATAGCTTGCTTTTCATCTCCCACCACAAATATGTTAGGATTATCAAAAAAGTTTGCAAGCAAGGCGACGATAAGGTTCTGTGAGTCGTTTGTGTCCTGGTGTTCGTCAACAAGAATATACAAAAACTTTTCTTGCAAAAGCTGTAGTAAAAGTTTGTCACTCTGGAGTGTAGTCAAAAGTTCAAAAAGTAAGTCGTCAAAATCCATCTTTCTTTCCTCTTTTTTCCTTGCTTCATATTCCTCGTACACATCAGCAAAGATAATAGTCTTCTCACATCTCTCTATACGTTTCAAAGCATCAGCTTTCAAACTTCCTTTTGTTGCACCACGTGATGAAATAGATTCTGGATCTTCTTTTACTCTTTCTATTTCCGCTTTTGCAAACTCTCGAACAGTTTCAGGTGACCATGCTTCTTTTTTTGCATCACCAATCGCAGAAATAATTTTATTCAAATAAAAATCAGTGTCGCCTAACGGTCTGAGTTTTGAATACTTTTTGTTTTTTAAAATCTCACGCAACAGTGACTCTGCCTCAACATCTGTTATCTGCTTTGCTCGTGATAGGTGCGGGAAGTGTTCTGGAAACTCGGCAATGACGCTCGATGCAAAACCGTGGAAAGTATGGAGTCTCACCTCGTCTGCCCTGTTCCCGATAATCTCCCTCAATTTGAGTCGCATTGCCTTTACCCCAGCATCCGTAAAAGTAAGGGCTAAAATGCCCGAAGCAGGCGTGTCAGTTTCCTTTAGTATGTTTGCTATACGCAGGGTCAAAATCGTCGTCTTGCCCGTTCCAGGGCCAGCAATAACCATAACTGGACCCTCTATAGTATCCACAGCCTCCTTTTGAGCTTTGTTTAGCCGTTTGTATCGTTCTTCAAATATAGCGTCACTCATATGTATAGAATACCACGAATTTTTGACTACCAAAAAGCCTCGTGAAGACGGCCATTTGGCCGACCTTTCACGAGGTCGATTTACGATGCGATTCGTTCGTTCTCGACGTAGGTTATGGTGCCCAACTCGCGACCCTGGATCGCGCATTCGACACATTCCACTTGAACGATGACACAGTCTTCTCCTGGTCGCCTGTCCTCGAGAACCTCCACCCTACATGGATAGTGGTCGCAGTTCGGACACGTTTCTGATTGCGGAACCTGAGTTTCCATGAAGCCTCCAACGGAAAACTATACCAGTTTCCCGAATCTTGTCAAAATTAATTATGTAAATATAAAAGCCCTTTGGGGCGGAAATTAATCCGCCCGTAAGGACTCTAGGGTAGAGACAGAAGTCCCTCGATCTGATCCGTCGTCTCGTTTCCTTGCACGGTCACCTCAGAAACTTCAACCACGTTGATTGTGATTTCTGTCTCCTCAAGAAGACGGTTGCCACACTCTGCACTAGGGCAGATGTAGTACCCGGGCATGTACGGAAACACTTTACAACTTCCACAACGCGGGCAGATTTTATCAGACATAAAACTCCACGTGAACAATTTCTTAAATATAATATCACGAAATTTTTGAATACGAAAAAAGCCCCGTGCCGGCGGAGTCATATTTCGACTCCGCCAACTACGAGACTGTTTACTTCGACCAGGTGGCGGCGAGGAAGTACATGGCTTGCTTCGCGTTCGAGTTCAACGTGACGGAACCAGAGACCGACACGTCTGAACGAACCTTCTGGGTGTACCCGATTCCGGGTAGCCAGTTGGTCTTCTCGTCAAGAAAGTTGAGATGGCTCAGACTGGCCTGGAACCCGCCAACCCCAACAGATGCGGTGGAGAAGTACCCAGCCAGAACTGACTCGGGGTTCTTCCTGCCGTCGTTCCGCCAGTTGCGCGGTTCGCGACCGATGTAAAACCCCGGCCAGGTCATGATGCCAGCCGTGACATCATTGCCACGGACTTTCGCCAGCTTAGCAGTGCAACCCGCATATGGCCCCGCCCACGGGGCCGACTGGAAGTGACCAACGCTCGCATAGAGCGAACACTTGAGAGTGTCGCCCGTCCAATCCTTTCCGATCATGAACCAGGCCTGCTCGGCCTGGGCCATCACCTGCATGAACCCCCCACCCTCAGTAGTGAGATTCACGGAAACCGCGAGTCCGCTGGAAATCGGGGTATCCCCCGATCCAACCGACACCGACGACACCTTGTACTTGTCCTGCGCGGCCACCTGTGTGGAAACGAGGACGAGAAGCATCACGACTGCGCACACGATTTTCTGCACGGCTGACTCCTTTTGGTTGTGGCACGATTGCCAACAATCTGGTGCGGATTATAACATATTATAGTAACTATTGTCAATACTAGTTTTAACAATAAAGAATGATATGTTATATAATAAACTTTATGAATGATTCAGAGAAAAGATTCTCAGAAACTATTGGCGAAGAATATGATTTGTTCAAATTATCACTTCCCCATCTTGATGATATTGAAAAATATTCAGTTAGAAAATTAGCTGAATATTTTGATAAAAATAAAACAATTAAAGTCTTAGAAATTGGATTTGGAACTGGAATCACAACAAAACTACTACTAGAGGATGAGAAAATTAATCTAGTAGCAATAGACAGTGAATCAAAGATGCTTGAACAAGCAAGAGAAAAACTAACTAATATTGATAATAATAGATATGAGTTAACTATTGCAGACGCATTAGAATATTTAAAAACTCAGCCTGACAACTCTTTTGATGGGGTTATATCTGTATGGGTTCTCCATAATATTGTTAAGGAAAGTAGAAATATTATTTTGAATGAAATATATAGAGTACTAAAGCCAGATGGCATTTTTGTTAACGGTGATAAAATCGCTGTTGATGATAGTTCTGAACACTTAAAACACTTAGACTGGCAGATAAAGCACTTTGATGTTTACGATGCAACAAATACTCCACATCTTAAACAAGAATGGACTGAGCATTATTTGGAAGATGAAAAACCGGAAAGAATTCTATACGAGAATGATTATATGAATGAACTAAGCAGGATTGGTTTCAAAAATATAAAGATAGAAAATAGACACTATATGGATGCAGTGTCATCTGTAATCAAATTTTAGAACTTACAATAAATATTTCAGCATCAGACTCAATTACCTCGCTATTCCAACCGAAATCCTTAAGGTGCTCAACTATCTCAGTGCTTATAACAAACGGTTTTTGTGGATCAATGATTCCCTTTTCATAATCAAACATTCCATTGACCAACTTTCCATCAACAATATAACCATTTGAAACAGAAATTATAATTTTCTTTTTTGTAATTCTAACTGCTTCCTTAACGGCATTTAGAATATTTATGTTTGTTGAATGAATTGCTCTTAAACAAACATATAAATCATACCCTTGTGAGTCCACAACTTCTAAATTTTCTAAATCATCATGTAGGATATTTATTTCTGGAAATCTTTTGTGTAATTTATCTAATGAGATGTTTGAAATATCAACTGCAGTTATCTTTGAATTAGGCTTTAACTTTAGAATAATTTCAGATTCAAAACCACTATTTGATCCACATATTATGACATTCTCAAAATCTGTATTTTTAATTAAATCAGAAAAAATTGAATCAAATTTTTTATCGAGAACTCTTGAATCTTTTGAGTAATCATAATCACCATACTTTTGATTGTATGTTTCTGACAATAGATCTTTATTTTTAGTTAGCATTGGTTTATTTTCAAACCAATTTTTAATAATATTTTTCATTTAAAACTTATTGATAACAAACCGAAACTTTCAAAACTGGATGCAGTTCTAGGCGGAAAGGTAAATGAACGAGGATACGTATTAGATATACGTTGACGAGAGCATTTACCTTTCCAACAACGAAATGCGCCAGTTTTGAAAGTTTATTTAGTAGTAGTTACGTAATCTATTAATCTTGTCATGCTGTCGGATCTTCTCGTGAGCCTTCGCCTCAATCTGTCGAATACGTTCTCGAGTCACACCGAATTCTTTTCCAACTTCTTCTAGTGTATGTGTTACACCATCAACAAGTCCATGACGAAGTTCTAGAATCTTCCTTTCCTTTTCTGGAAGGTCGTTTAGGATTTCTCGAACTTGGTCAGAAATAATTCTTCGTGAAGATTCTTGATCCGGAGAAAGTATTTTGTCATCTGCAAGAAAATCTCCTAGCTTACTCTTCCCATCATCCTCCTCACCTATCGGAGCTTCGAGCGACAATGTAGATTGGTCTATTTTCTCTATCGTATAAATTTTATCAACTGCAAGGTTCATTTCTGTTGCGATTTCCTCTGGCAAAGGGTCTCGTCCAAGGTCTTGAGAAAGTCTTCGCACAACTTGTTTGTACTTTGCGATAGTTTCCACCATATGCACTGGCACACGGATAGTTCGTGACTGGTCAGCAAGAGCACGAGTGATAGCCTGACGTATCCACCATGTTGCGTATGTAGAAAACTTGTAGCCCTTTGTCCAATCGAATTTGTCTACGGCTTTGAACAAACCGAGGTTTCCTTCCTGTATAAGATCGAGAAGAGTTAAGTCTGCAGATCTGTTTGCGTATTTTTTTGCGATAGAAACCACGAGTCGCAAGTTCGCTCGAGCAAGTAGATTTTTTGCTTCTTCATCCCCCGCTTCAATTCTTTTTGCCAACTCTTTTTCCATATTTCCAGAAATAAGCTGGTACTGTCCGATTTCCTTTAGGTACATCTGGATAGAGTCGTATGAACCTTCTCCACCACGACCGTATGAATATTTCTTTGTCGCAAGTTCTTCTTGTGGGTTTTCCAAAAGTCCTCCACCTTCTAGAACATCAACTCCACTTACAGAAAGTTTTTCGTAAAGCTCATCTAGGAACATTATGTCTTCCTCGACATGAGGAAATTCTTTCAAAATCTCGTCGTATGTTATGTAGCCTCTTTCTTTACCTTTATGAAGAAGTCTGTCCATTCCCTGTGTCTGTCTGTCAGCCATTTTCATCTTTGGCTCATTTTTTGTAGGAACAGTTTTTGATGCACGCATAGCAAGAGAAGATTTATTCTTCTTTTTTGCACGAATTTTTGGAACCACAATCTTTTTTTCTTTCTTTGCTTTTTTGACTTTTACCTTTGGCGCTTTTTTTGCTACTTTTTTTGTAGACTTCTGCGCCTTAGGTTTATTTCTATTTTTTTTAGCTTTATTGTTTTTCATAAGCATTTTTAATTGTTTTGATTGTGTTAATTCTCTGTGTTATACGCTGGCACTCTTCTAAATATTTCAATACTTCTCCGCTTTCCTTTTTCTGTTCGGCTTTCTGAAGATTTATCATTGCGAGCGAGAGTTCCTGTTTCAGATATTCTTCTTCAAGTGACACCAGTAGTTCGTCGATATCTTTTTCTAGATTTGTTTTATTATTATAGTAACTTTCTGTTTCAAATAATAGTAATTCCTTTTCTTTCTCAAATATTTTTTCTAATTCATCCAACCTTTCTTTAAATATTTCTTTGGCTCTCCTTTCCAGTTCTACACTTTCTATTTTTATTCCTTCTGGTTTTTGATCCCTCTGCCACAATATGATTCCGTAAACTTTTCTCTCTATCGTATCTACCCTTTTTCCAGGCGGGGCACTTGTCTGTCTATTTACATTTGTATCCGATGTAAAGTTTATCTTCTTCAAATCTTCCCACAAAGCTTCTTCATTCAGGAAAGTTTTTTTCTTAATAACACTCACCCAATGAGACTGGTCAGTTTTGTCTTTCATCTGTGCGATGTAAGGCAAAACTTTTTTACGAATTTCGATGGCTAGATCTTTTGGATCAAGATTTTTTGAAAGCAGAGTATCAACATAAAAATCAACAATTGATTTTGAATTTCGGAAACACTCTTTCAAAAGTTCTGGATCTTGGACTGCCAAGTCTGCAGGGTCCTTTCCCTCTGGCATCTGGACCAACTTCAAATCCATCCCAAGTGACAAAGCAATTTTTGCACTTCTGTCAGAAGCATTAAAACCAGCAGAGTCAGAATCGAAAGACATCATCACTCTTTCGGAAAGTCTTCGGAGTTTCTGCAAATGCATTTCCGTTAGTGCTGTTCCAGAAGACGCAACTGTATTTGTAAGCCCAACTTGATGCATCATCACAAGATCCATCTGGCCTTCTACCAAAATAGAATAATCTTTTACTCTGATATCTTTTTTGGCTTTATCTAAACCAAAGAGTATTTCTGATTTGTTAAACAATTCTGTTTCTGGTGTGTTGAGGTACTTTGGTGACTTGTCATCTGCCACAAGTATTCTTCCAGAAAAACCAACCACTCTTCCAGACGAATCCGCTATTGGAAACATTATTCTTCCGCGGAAAGTATCGTAGTATGAATTGAGAGACAGAACTCCATCCTTTTGCTTTACAAGACCAACAGAAAACATATCTTTCTGAGAAATATTCTTACTTAATAAATAGTCGTGCAACTCTCTCCAATCATTTGGTGCAAAACCTATTCTAAAGTTTTTTATTGACTCGTCTGTCAAACCTCGGCTATGCAAGTATTCTAGTGCTTCTTTGTTTTCACTTAATTTTTTTTCATAAAAGAAAACTGCTGTTTCCAAAATAGAAAACAGTTTTTCTCTTTGTGATTTTTCTCCACTTCGAAACTGCTCCAGTTCAACACCAGATCTGTCGGCAAGAACTTTTAGAGAACCGATAAAATCTAGTCCTTCGAATTCCTGAACGAAAGTAAAAATATCTCCCTTTGCCTGACATCCAAAACAGTAGTAACTACCTCTATCTGGAGATACGAAAAAGGACGGCGTCTTTTCGTTGTGAAAAGGACACCTGCCTTTAAAGTTTGCCCCCGCTTTTTCCAGCTTTATATATGTGCTGACGAGCGAGACAATATCTATCTTTGATTTAATCTGATCAACAGATGATGACATTTTTTGTGAGGGTAAATCTTACGCCTCCGGCTTTTACTCGAGGGATCTTATCCAAAGAGATGTTTCCGATTGCTATGGAGTTATTTCGAAAGAACAGAATACAATTAATACTGCACTGGCTCAATATTTCCTCTAGCTTCTCTCATATCTGCTATCATCTTTGCCTTTCTACTTCCTTTGAATCCTGTTCCTGCTGGGATAAGTCGTCCAAGAATAACATTTTCCATAAGTCCTACTAGCTTGTCTTCACTTCCTCTAACTGCATTTGATATAAGAATTCTTGTTGTGTGCTGGAATGATGCAGCAGATAGGAATGACTGTCGTGAAAGTGATACTTCTGTAATACCCATCACAACTGGTTCTGACTTTGCTTCTTCTTTTCCTTCTGCCTTTAGCTTTGCATTTTCCTCAAGTAGGAATGATGCTTCTACTATATCACCTGGAATAAACTGTGAGTCTCCTTGTGACTTAACTTTTCTTCGAGAGAACATCTGTCGAACGATAGTTTCAATATGCTTTCGTGACACAGTTGCTCCTTGTAGTTCGTAAGGTTTGTTGATTTCTTGAATAATGTATTCAATAGTCTTGTCTCTTCCTGCGTATTTGAATAGTTCGTCGATGTCTGCAGAACCATCTGTGATCATATCACCCTTCTTTACTTCGTCACCAACTTTTACAAACACTGTTCGGTTTAGTGATGTAGAATATTCGATCTTATCTTTACTCTTTGTTCTATCTTCTAGTATTGGAGTGATAGAAATAATTTTCTCTTTACCTGTAACTTGGATATCTGAAATAGTTCCAGAAACTGTTGCGACAACAGCTGGGTTCTTTGGCTTTCGCT
>JACCDT011666661.1_pt1 | contig 20518 bp, 28 predicted proteins | sample 7446291 | NCBI WGS metagenome assembly JACCDT01 (sample SAMN15323446, study PRJNA562643) | freshwater metagenome | isolation source: river surface water | place: USA:Blue River Watershed | collected 2017-08-17 | reverse complement strand
TTAATTCCTAATTTTGTCACATCAAAAAACATCGAAGTAATCCAACTATTAAACACTCCTGCTATCAATAACAATACAAATATCTTTACCATTTTAAATTCGTTTATTGTAAAATACAATGTCGAAAAGATTATTAAATATCCGCTATCTGATAGTTTCCAGAACAACTCATTTTGTTTTGCATAAGCAATTGAAATAAGTATTATCCCTACTAATATCAACGAAGTATAAATAATGTCTTTCCTCATTATCTTCTTATTGGTCTAGTCCCTACAAATCCGACTTCAACATTTAATGTACTTGCAAATTGTTGTGCTGCAATTTCATTGATAAACTTCATACAAGTATTATCATCCGTTGTGAATTGTGGTCGATCTTTAGCATCAACACACATTACTACTAAGTTCGGGTTATCCTTTCGGCATATCACCCATAAATCATTCTTGCTCATAAAACTTGAGTTTAGTATTAAAAATATTATTATTAAAAATCGTGTCATCTATTTGTCGCTTTTGTATTTATATACTCTCTCATTACTTCAGTATGGTTCAATGCTCTTTTGAACAGTCGAACTAATCCAAATTTCCCATTACCATAAGTCGAGCCATTGAGTACATTCATTCTTAAATTTGTAGAAGTTCTGTATAATGATGTTGGGATAGTCCCTACAAACGTTAACCCCGTCTTTTCGATACCATTAAAATAAATCTTTAATTTATTAGCATTCGTCGAACCACCACCGTCATACGTTCCGACAATATGAACCCATTGGTTTAAAGGGTATGTAACCGTAGTATTACCGTATGCGACCGTTGTGCCGTTACCGCTTAATTGAAAGTATATTTTATTATCACTATTCATTACTATATTATAACTAAAACCACTCCCCGCAGCCGTTTGCTTATTCATTGCAGTTACATTTGAGTTCATGTAAACCCATAACGAAAAAGTTAATTGAGTTGTCATGTTTACAAACTCACTATTACCACAATCAATAAAATCACTACCACCCGAACTCATTCGGTAGCCATTGCGCTCATGTACCATCGTTGTGCCCGTTCCTTGACAAAAGTTTATAGTCGTTTCGTCTTGAGGTCTACGTCCTTGATTCTTTCTTAAATCGAGGTGTAAGACTAGGTCTTTGTCTTGCTGATTATACGGGACAGTAAATGAGCAAAATAAGACGAGTAGAAATATATATCTTAATATCCCCATGATACCCCATTCCATTTTTTACCTATGATTGCATCACTAGGCATGAGTGAGAAATTGTTTAGTTCGCTTTCGAAATCTTCATAGATACTTATCAAAGTATTATAATAATCCTCTGGCAGGTTTGGTATATTGGTAGTCGCATCATTTGCATCATTCTTGAAAAACGGCATACGCAAAGGACGCGATACAAACACGGCGTAATAAGTCAGCCCGATTGTATCAAGCCCGATAATATTAAACATGCCTTGATATGATTTCATGATATCTGGCGCATTCACTACGCCTACCAATGCAGTAGGTAATGGGATTCTAAACTCCCCTTGATAGTCGGTTATACCATCATCATGATGAACTACATTGATTATCTTAATCAAGTCTTGAGCATGTCCGCCTCTTGGTACGTTGCAACTTACTATTGTAGCTATTAAAAAAGCTATGATTATTTTTTTCATTTCTATGTTTTTATCTATTTGTTACGTAAACTGGTTTAAAATATACATTGTTCCCACTCGCTGAAATATTGCTACCTGTATAGTTGATTAGTACCAAGCTCCAAGCATCGGGAAGCGATTTGCCGAAAATTGAACTAAGCGAAAAAGTCGATTGTAGAACCATATTTTGAGTAGAGTAGGAAAGCACACCTAAAAGGATTAAATTATTTGGGGCGGCACTCGCAATAGTACAAGCTCCTTGAACGCCTGTAGCTTGTGAAGTAGTACCTAAAGAAGGTCCTAAGTAACTCGTACCATCGTAGTAAAAAGGGGCGATGTAGAGATAAATTTGTTTGTCATTTGCAGGGGCTGTGTTCGACATGGTCGCCTTTACAAATATCCTGTAGTCTGTAGCTTGTCGAGTTCGATTTATAACCGTGTCCGATTGCCATCCAACCGTCGCACTATTAGCAAGTGAATTTAGATTTGTAACGGTCATACTTGTACTTGAACCAACTGTATCGTAAGATGTGAATGTTGATAGACCACCACCGCCTCCACCGCCTCCACCTGCTGCGACATAAGCACCCGCGAGATCTGTAAGTGTAACTCTTAAACCTCCTTTGTCTGTAAGTGATAGTAACCCACTTTTGCCATCGGTTAAACTAGGCGCGTTGGTACGAACTTGACCATAAACATTATACCCATCAAAGGGAGTTTGTGTACTATCGGTTTTTCGAGCTAATACATTATTATCAGCCCATGTAGAAATATTGTCAACACTTGTTTGTATGTTTGACGCAGTAGCTTCAATTACCTGTACAGAACTAAGTATAGCGTCTGTAGTAAGATCAATAGTACTATCAGCGGTTCTAATCTTTTGAAGTAATGTATTCCCACTCGTTTGTAAAGCTGACGTGCTCGCACCTGTTGGAAGTGATATAGTACCAGAAATATTTGTAATCGAACCGTCAACTGTAATTGAGTTACCACCGTCTTGTATATTTACGGCACTTGCACCACTCGCATTATTGATTGTCACATCTCCAATATCAACACCGCTATTTGCTTGATTAGTAGATTGAACCGCAAATGTACCTGCGTTTGTTACCGGATGTGATGGCACCGAAGCCAAACTTACGGGTTGTGTAGCCTGCCAAAAAGTGCCAGATACAGGTATTGTTCCTGTGGTTCCAATGTTTACAGTTGGCGTGGAAGCGAAACCTGGCAATGTTCCACTAATTCCAAATGAAGTATTGGTAATATTTATTGCAGGTAACTGACTAATTTTCAAAGTTGACCTTTGAAACGTACTATCCATCTTGCTAAAAATAGAATCGGTCTTTAATTTCATTGCTAGATTATAAACGTTGGCTGTGGAATCCCAAAACTTACCTGCATTACCATTAAACATTAAGAACTTCTTAGTCCCTGAATTATCATAACCTCCAACTTGTCCACCAAATTGTGGTTGTGCGAATGATGCAAACGAAGCCAGCATCAAGGCTATAAATAGTATTCTTTTCATATTAGTTTATTATCATAATTTTTGATCCTACTTTTCTTAAATGTATTGTGGCTTCACTCATTACTTCTGTTTCTACTGTCGAACCACCGCTTCTATAAACTGTACCACCTGTAAACGTCAAACTAAAACCTTGACGCCCGTTGTAAATTTCGCATTCCGTTGTTAGTGCTGAAACGTCAACCGTTCTGTTTGTTGTTAGCAAATTATCGGTTAGTATATGCCCCGTTCCATTTGCTAGTGAAAAATTTGCATCCGTCTGAACAACAAAATTTGTTATTCCACCTCCACCTCCACCGCCGCCCGAAAGCGTCATTTTGAAAACATAAACTCCTGCCACTTTTGAATAAATATCACCGCTTAATGTATCTAAATAGTAATCACCGTTATACCCTAAAGAATCCGCAGGAGTACCAACCCCATCACGCCAAATAGTAATTCCATTGCCGTAACCCGTTGTTACATTTCCAGATAGTGAATAAACACTGCCACCTCCTCCCGATGGGATAACTCCGATATAAATAGTTTCTTCGATAGTCAATCTTGGATTTGTAAGGCTTTCGATTAAATAAGCGCCGGTTAAATCATCATGTGCACTACCTGTCAAATCAATAAAGTGTGAACTATATTCTAAAACACTCAAATATGTATTATCATGATTATAATCCAATGTTTTGCCCGATTTATACAATGGTGAACAGTTGGCTGGCTTATAACCGTTTAAGTATCTATGAACTTTATCAATCAAATCAAATATTATTAAGTCTTGATCCAAACTACCTTCAGTATTATAATGATGATGTTCTAACATAATTACAAACTTCACTTCATAAGATGTGGCACCGAGTCCAATGGGCATTCCTTCGCTAAATTGCATTTCCAAGAATGATGCAGGTGTTCTATAAACATATCCAGTACCTTCTTTTTTGCGTTCGATTTGATTATTCCACAAAGCCGAATACATGGGCACCGAATTAGTATCTTGATCCGTTACAGTGATGGATGATAATCTTGCTAAAAGGTCTAATATTGTTTCTTTAACTCCCATTATTTAGTAGCATATTTTAATTGTGAATCACCAGCACTTACATTATAGTTTTGTGTCAAATTTTGATTCGTTTGAATATTCACAAGTGTTTCATCATACAGAAATATTTGACCAGCTTGCACAACTGTATCAACTCCATCAAATGAATTATCATCCATTAATTTTACTAATCGGTTCAGTGTGCCGTATGTATTGAGGCAAACATCATAAATAGTACTTCCTTCTATTGCTATAAATTGCTTCATGATTGAATATTTGGATCTATGGTTAACGTTCCATCTTGGCCATATGAAACTAAAGGATTGTTACATTGATATAAGTCAGCATTTAATTCAATTATCACTTTTCTTGACACTTCTTGCTCAGCGCCTGAGCTGTTTAAGTAGTTATTAATGCCAACGCCCATTTGAGGATTTTCTTTATATGTTCCAGGCGTTGATTGAATAATATCTTCGATATGTTTGATATCAGAATTAAACCACTCAAAATCATTGTTGGCATTAATAAAACTTTTTTCAATTCTTATGTCTCTACGTGCTTCCATTAATGTTTAATTTTGGTATGTGAAATGTCAGCTTGTGTTGTCGTTGGCGAAATACTTCCAGTTTCTTGTGTTATGGTTGGAGCAGCGGTTCCTGTACCAGCCGAAAGAGTTAATACATGTGTATGCGCATTGTAATTCGTAATTAAATGATTCAATAAACTTTCAATATTTCTAATCTTGATTAGTAATCCTTTGTTTGCATCCGTTGGATGTTTCACAATTGGCACTTCTTCATATTCACCACCAAGCCAAATAATACTTTCGATTTCAGAATACATTGAAACAAACGGTTCGACATAGCTACTCATTGAAACCACAACCGTGCTACCTACTTTTGGAATCATGAAAGATCCATCATCAACAGATGCCATTAATCGAACTTGGATTTCATTGGAGGCATTACCGCCCAACATATAAACTATGCAGGTTCTTGATGCCAAATCAACAGATTTAACCTCAGCATCAAATAATGATACCAAATCCCTTTTACCTGGATTAGCGAGTTCTTGTATCAATGTTTGTATATCCTTTGACATTATTTATTTTTAAAATCTATTTCAATCATTTGTTTAAGTCCTTCTGAATGCGAACCAAAATATTCAACTCCTTTTACTTTATAAATCCCGTTTTGTTCAGGTTGTATCGGATTTCTCAAATCAACTTCATCACCTGTTTTCACAAATGGTATTCCAAACACCATAAACTTACCTTTCAATCCATCATAGTGATATTGCTCCAAATCTTTAGTTGCCTTTTCAATTAAGTCGTTAATATTCGTTACATTAGGATAGAAAAATGTTCGTCTTTCGCCTTCGTTATTTTCTGGAACTCTTTCACCTTTACTGATAACCTCAGGCAAAACTTCGCCATTCTTAATCGTTACCAATACTTCCAAACGCTCTTTTTTAGTTTTTGGCGAACCATCCACACAAGTGCCACCTGTATTTGAGGTGATGGTACTATGAGCGATTGCAGATAGAACAACATCATCCTTTCTTTGCCATTCCAAATCTTGACCATCAGCACAAACATTGCCATCTTGACCATTCATGATAAATACTATTCTTTGTGCCTCACTTGGGTAGTATCCAATTATGCCACATCTCAATTCTGTACCTCTGAAATAAGAGAAAAAACCGTATGTAGTTTTTAATCGATTGAGTAATTGTGCTGCAGTTTCATTACCTACTAACAAAGTGCCGAAATTAGTTTTAGTGAGTGCGTTAAATGTTAGTGTAGTACCGAATGTTTTATTAGCCAAATCACAAATGAATTTCAATATATCCTCAAGTGTATCGGATGAACTAAATGATCTTGTAGGTAATGCCAATTGTTTGAGTAACCACATTGAATCTTCAACCTCTATCTCAATTGGTGTGGTCGAATAAACCTTTGAAATATAGCCATCAATTATCAATGAAGTATCTTGTATCGTTCGAACTAATGATGGTGATTCATATTGATAACCAGCATTCAATTGAACCGCATCACCTCTCATTAATAAAGGTTCTTTTGTGAATCCTCCGATATTGACATTCAAGCCGTTTAACGGATTCAAAGAATTACTTTCATCTCTAAAGTATAAATTCTTAGGAAAAACAATACTGCCTCTATCAGTCATTTCTAAGCGTCTTGAGGTCCATGAATAAGAAGTCATGAAGTCCAAATTAATTACACGATTCCTATCAGGATATTTATTCTTGATAGGCTTTTGAGTAATTTTTATATTTGTGACTACATTAAGCATTTGATATTCTTAGAATTGTTGGTGTATGAGATGATGCACTGATATTATATGTTTGGTATGAAATACCGCCCGATTCTTGTGGTAATGTATAGGCTTCAATAATTACTTCATGAATACCTAATTGGTTTAAAAATGGACATACGATTGCAATAGGAACTGGCGCATCTAACATGGCTTTCAAATCAAGTATTTCACTAATCGGAGTTACACCATTGGCACCGGTAATGGTTCCATCAATTGAGATATTATAATCATCTAAACCAATGAACTCCTTAACTTTTCCATCTCTTCCTTGTATATCAGTTTTCACAATCATTTTAGCCTGAGAAACAGAAATTAAAGCCGTGTATAGATTAACCTCATTGAAATTAATAATTTGACCTTCGGTCTTACCTTGGTAACTACCTTTTTTGAAAGTGATTGCAGATGATATGTTTTTAAATGTACTCATATTATTGCCCTGCTACTATTTGAAAGTCATTAATTGCACCCATTAAAGCGGCTTGAACTTGATCACCCATTTTGCTCAATCCTTCTTTGATCGTGGTTGCGTTGATAGTTGTTTCGCCAAACTTTTGAATTGATACGTTTATTGTAATTGATTTACTTCCAACCGCTTTTGATGCTGTTGAAGTTTTGGAAGGTGTAACGCCTCCAGCTTTTGCGTTGCTAGTTGATAAGGCTTTGGCCTTGCTAAAATTACCAAGTTCATCCAAGCTACCTTGCGCCCTTAAAACTCTGCCCCTTGCTTCTTCAATCGATACAGATGGGTCGTTTGCACTATTCAATAAGCCTGCTTCCTGCAATACTCTTTTTCTTTCTAATCCGAGATTAAGATCTTCTTGCGCTCTTTTTAAATCATCTTCATAAAACGATCTTCTATCATCAGATATTTTTTTTCTTGCAGCATTCTCATTCATCCCTTTTGCAATCAAGCCTTGCAAATCTTCCTCTAAATTATCTTTTGTATTTTTATTGTATTGATCCGTTAATCCTTGTTGGCTAATCTTTGCACGTTCTGCCTCGTCACCCATATACACATAAGCTGCAGCAAGTAATCCAACGGCTGTAATCACTAATCCAATAGGACCAAGTAAAGCCGTTTCTGCAACCGCTAGTCCTGCAGTTGCTGTTGTAGCTGATACGGTCGCAACCGTTAACCCTTCAATTAATGGGATTAATGTCATAGCCGCCAATCTAGCTGCACCCCAACCGATTGCAAGTGCTTTTATTTCGGTTCTATGTTTTACTGCCCAATCCCAAGCATCTCGAAGGCTTGATATAAATCCAGATAAAGTTTCAATAGTTGCGGTAATTACGGGTTTCAAATCATTGAACATTTGTACTTTCAATTGAAACATCGCATCCCCCAAATTCGATATTTGAACCGAGGTATTACCTGCCATGTTCTCAAGTCCATTGAAATAAATTCCACCTTCTTCATGTGCTTTTTTTAGAGCAGTTGTAATTTGCTCATAAGTTACTTCTTGCTTTTTGCCATGCTTGATGCCTGCTTCGTCTAAAACTTTATATAAATTAATACCAGCGTATGCAAATTGTTTCAAATCTAATGCAGAGGCAAAGCCTACATTCTTGATTTGTTGAAGATTGACAACCATACGTTGCAATTCATCATCACCTCCGCCAGTTGCAGCAATCGCATTCGATAAATTCAAAACCGCTTCACGTGCGCCTGTTGCTGTTTCATCTGCTGAAATCAAGGCTTTATTGGCTGCTAGTAATCCTTCAAACGCAAATGGAGTTTTAGTTGCATCCTCCATTGTATTATTAATCACACTTTGCGCCTCACGTGAATTTTGTAGTAAGGTTGTAAGTCCAGTCAAAGCATTTTCAACCGTTGTACCGGCATCAATCATCGACTTCGCAAACATAGAAGCACCAGCCAAACCAAAAGTTAATCCAATAGCACTGCCTAATGAACCAATTTTACTTTCAAGTCCATCAACAGCACTGCCAGCGGATGCAATTCCACTTTCGAATTGTCCTGACTGAAGACTTAAAATATATTGTACTATGCTACTCAAACTTTACTTGGTTTACAACTTCTAAATAATATTTTGTTTGTGCCCATGCTACATGAAATTCATCCTCACTTAATTCTTTCGGGTCTAAATGCAAACAGCACCGAATCAATGCAGACATACGCCCATATTGCTCGGTGCTGTTGTTAATAGTATGCTCGTCTATTTTTTTTTAAACTGATTCGTAGCGTACACAATAATATCCATACAGAACCGAGCGACTCCTAATTTATAAAAGTCACATTCGGACGCATCACCATAAGTTAATGAGTTTGAATGTTCTTTTACTTGACACATTAATCGGAGTTCTTCGGCTGCCATCATTGAACCAACGATTGAGGCCTTATCCATTAATGCCAACTTAGTTGTGTAGTTCGGATCCTGAATGAATGATACTATTCTTTCATTTGTCCCGTCTTGTTTTAATTGAACACAACAATGAACTTTAGATACTTTTAATTCTGCTTCAATTTCTCTGCACTTTTCTTCGTATCCTGTTAATTCTTCTGCTGTTAATTCAATTGGTAGTTTTGTTTCTTTACTCATATAGTTTTAGCTTTTAGGCAAAATCTATTCCTGCAACTGCAAGATTGATCTTACAAGTTATTTTTGTGTCACCCGACTTAATACCCATCGGATTATTCTTGAAGTTTACTGCTCTCAAAGTTTCTTTTCTGAATGCAACACCAGGACCACCAAAGGTTATAATGATGTCGAAAAAAGGAAGTTTTGTTGGGTCTTTTTCTGGCGACAAATCGATTATTCTATTCCAAACTTCTTTGTAAATAGTGATGTCAGCCGTGTATTTATTTTGACCATAACCGCGAGATACTGGATCTTGTTGGAGTGCGTAATTATCATCAATTTGTTGTTCTTTAGCGTAATTTATTTCCATTACGCCTGTAACTGGGCCAATCAAAGGAATGATTACACCGACATTTGCACTGGCATAGGCTACGCCATTAATTAAAGGTATCATATTTATGCTATTGATGGTTTAAAGCCAATTGGAATTTCTATTTTTCGAGCAACGCCATTTATTACTAAGATCACTGCGATAGTCAAAGTAGATGTAGCGAGTACGTTTTGTGATGGATTGATGGTAACAGACTTTGCACTTAATTCAGCATCTCTTACCATTTGGTCAAGTGCTGTATTACCAACACCTTCGAATTGAGCAATTGTATTATCGCTTAATGTACCGTTTGCATTGAATTGAATTGGTGAATTCAAGTAAGGCAAATAAGATGCATACAATATTCTCTCAGCTTTGCAAATCGTTCTGTTGTTCTCCATGTAAGCATAATCACTCGCTTGTGAACATGCCATGTGAGAATCATTCAAGTACGTTCCACTATACCCTGTAAATTTCTTTAAGAAGGTATGACGTTTAGTGTTCAATGCCTCAAGTGCGTTTGCAGATAAAGCAGAAACTAATTGTCCATTTGAAAACGCTGGTACTTCTAATTCAGTTCCGTTACTAAAGTTTGAGACCTCAACCCATGCCTGAGAATCACTTACTTTGCGTAGCGATGTCATGCCTAATTGAGCGCCTAAACATGTGATTGATTTGATACCAGAGGTACCATTCATTTTGTAAAGGAAATTTCCATAACCTGCACCGTCTTGACCTAATACATTTTGAACATTTGTTGCAGTCAACGAACTAACATCAAACATCGTTGTGATGTCTGTTGTTGCTTGTGTATTACCTGCATATAATGCCTGTAATGGTTGATATAAAGACTTGTTTGTATTTGCAATTGTGTTCAATGCTGTTAAATCAGCACTGGCCCAAACAGCATCTTTATAAACACCAATTTGTCGAATTTCTCCAAGTGCGTTGTTTTGCATGTCGGTTACTTCACTAAAAGTATAAGTACCAGGAACAGCAAAGAAGCCAATCCATAATTTACCCTTAGGTTGAATTCTAAAGAACTCACTTACTTGATAATAGAATTGAACGAACCTTGATGCTACACCTGCAACTGTTGTACCGATTTGACCAGTCAAAGTTCCTGCAATTGTACCAACAATAGTAGCAGACAAAGGAGTTGTACCATTCAAGAAAGCGCCTAATCTTTTAGGTGCAATGATTGTTACAGCACCAACTGAACTTGTCGCACTATAACCGTGTGTTGTGGTTCCTGCATTGATTAAATCTTTATATGCAGTCGCTAACAATGTGACAGTTGATTCAGCAGCCGTTTTAGTAAAAACTCCTAGTGATGTGATTTGTGCCGCACCATTGGATTCTTTAATATCGTTTACTTTCAATTCAACTGTATCTCCATTGGCACCAACAGCAGTGAATGTATAAACACCTGTTGCGGCCGTTGCGTCTGAATAATCTTTTAAGATACCAGCCGTTACAGCATCATCGGCACTATACAAAGCCTTACAGCGAGTTGCAACCGATGTAGTTGCGAACCCACTTGGCAGTGTGCCATTTGTGTAAAACAAAAGCGCACTGATATGGTCGTTATTAGCCAATGGGCGACCTAAACCACCTTGACCTTCTTGGAAAACTATGCTTGGTAAAGCCATTTTTGTTTTAGTTTAGAGGTTAGAAAAATTAAGCTTGTATAGCTCTTCCTATTTCTTGCCATCCTGTACCATCGAACATGAATTCAGCCGATACTGTTTTAGATGCAACGGTTGATAATGTGCCAGCAGGTTGGAAGCCTGTTGAGAACGTTACAACTCGAATAGAAGCATCCGATTTGATTAAGAATGTAATCGTATCACCAACCATTGGAGGCGTGGTTGCTGTTCCAACACCAATTGTCAATGTCAATGCACCAGCCAATGTGATTGCAACAAGGGTTTTCGCTGCATATGGACTTGTAGTGATTGCTATTGATGCAGCATACGCTGGATTTTGATAATCATTTTTGACAAGACGATTTGTATTGTCATTATTTTTTGCGCCTGTAAAACGAGGTAATGTGCTCATTATTTATAAAGGTTTTTTTAGATTGAATAATTAATTTCTCTTCTTTTTGGTTGATGCAGTAGCGTCACCTTCAACAGCTTCCTCAGTTGCTTCAAGCACTTCCTCACGTGTGAGGATTTGATGCTGGTATTCTGGATGATCTGAGAGTTGATAATCTCCTGCTTCATTGAAGTAAACCTTATCAGCCTGTGGGCTGACAAGGAGTAATTTTTGTAATTCGGATAAGTTTTCTTGCGTGTTCATTGGGAATGATTTTAAGGTGAATACTATCCGTAAGTAGCAGCGATGTTATAAGATATTGTTTCTTCATTCCATCCAACTTGTACGTCCGCTTTCATCAAACATTTAATGAACCATAATTCAGAATTGGCTTGAAGTTTTGATAACTGAATATTGCTTTCATCATCTTTCGAGTTAATACCCATCCATAAATTTGAATCCATGTCAGCGGTACCCTTAGCGATGTAAAAACAGTTTGCAGGGAAATTGGCAATCTTAACTACCTTCAACCCTCTGAATATATCATTACCTCTTTGAGTAATATCAACACCCTTATTGGCTTGTGCGATTTGATATTGAGCGTATAAATCGAAGGTTCCGTATGAACAGAATATTTTCATATTATCATCATACTTTAATTCCTCAGGAATCAAATCAAAACCACGTTGGAATTCTCCTGCAATATTCACCGCTGTTAATGTAACCGGAGATGATACCGCATTTTGAGCAGCTACAGCAGATTTACGACGAATACCATCGAAGTATTTATACTTACTTGTTGCTGCAAGTGTTGTAGATGAATTCCAAATCGCTTTGTTGAAGTACTTGCTATGGCGTTTCATTACTTCACGAACCACAACTGATTCAACCGTAAATGGAACAGTGCGATCAATTAATGTTGGATTCAATTGAGTTGCAAACCAATGATCTTCATAATCACGTGGATTAAATTCATAGTAAATCATGTAATCTGCAGGTGTCAACACTTGGCCAGTAATTGTTGCATTACCTGCAGGCGTTGGTGTCGCGGCTCTATCTTGAATAAAGTCGTCAAACGTTGCATCCCATCTCGGAATAGTGTATTTCTTTTTGATACCATCCTTGACATAAATATGTCCACCTTGAACCGTATCATTAGATGTAATTGCTCGAACGATTAACGTTGCAGCGGCTTCACCTGCATAAGTTGTATCAGTGAGTGTTAACCCATCATACAAAAGACCAAGGTTCATTTCTGTATTGATAACACCAAAGTGTTTCAAGATACCGAGAACAAAGCCTCCAGTTAATAATACCCCTGCGATCAATAAAAGCGATGCTCCAGTGATCATTGAAAACAATGTACTTACCAGGGCAATTAGTACAAGTGACGTTAAGAATTTAGTTGTCTGTTTCATTTTTTTTTACTTGTGGTTTTTTAGGGTTATTATTATCCTTTCTTTTTTTCTAAGTTGTTTCGGATTTCTTGCATGATACCAGCGGCTGTTACAGCTCCTGCACTCGCTCCAGCTTCACCTCCTGTTGGGATTTTATTGTTCACTACATTCAATGGAATTGACTCAAGCAACTCTTTGGTGTAAGCCATATCAGCCTTTGCCATGTTTACCCATTTAGTGAGTATTTCTGGTTTGTCACCAATACGATTTTTGAAACTGTTTACCATTTCAACCGCTGCTGTTTCCTTTGTGGCTTCCTCAGCCGCTTCAGCTTTAGCTTTCTCAGCTTGCAGGGCTTGATTAGCAGTTTCTAACTGATTTGTGAGGTCAGTCACTTTGTTCTGAGCCTCATTCAGATTGTTCTCTGCTGTTGTTTTATCCGCTTCAAGTTGATTGATCGCGGAAAGGATCGTTTCTTCGTTTGATCCATCAACAAGTTTCAACTTGTTGGTAATTTTTAATAAACTCATTGTAATGGGTTTTAAATTTGAAATTGATTCGTGTAGAATATTATTTGAGAATGCCATCATTGCCTTTACATCAGCAGTTGGCATATTCTTTTTATTGCTTTCTTTGGTTACTTCGATTTCAGTACATATTCCTTTTTCAAAACATTCGCTTGATCCTAACCAAGTAGTAATGTTCATCATGTAGCCAACTAATTCTGTAGATAGATTTGATTTTGACGATAGCATTGATTTACAACTTTCAGTAAATGCGTTCATTGATTTTTCATCACCTCCAGCAACTGGATGCATCATGAATTGTGCAAAGTCTGCCATTACTCTTTTACGGCCTGCCATGAAAACAAGACCGTGAGCACTAGCACAAATGCCAGTGTTATAAGTATCAACAGGAGTTTTAGATTTAAGGATTGCACTAAAGATGTTCATTGCTTGAATGATATTGCCACCAGGACCACAACACCAAACCTGAATTCTCTTTTTATTCATGGTGTCTAACCACAATAATTCTTCTTGAAATTGAGCGCCATCAATGTAAGGTTCACCATCCCAACTACCATCTTCATTGGTCGTCATACCGATTTGCTTATTTAAAAGCATTATTGGTTCGTCAGAATTTACGTCTACTGTGTACATCTTGACGTAAAACTAAAAGACCTCCAATTCGGAGGTCTAAATGTGAGTTACAATAATTTTTATTTCGCTAAATTACGATTTGATTTTAATAATTCTTCCCTTGCATTCAGAGGTAAAGTATCGAAGAATAATTTAATCCCAAGACAAGCGACATCGCTTTTACTCATATCATGTTTGACAGCATATGCACTCACTAAGATATGATAGTGTGGTGAAGGGTAGCATTGCACTCTTCGAACCATGGCGACGGATTTCTTCTTATTGTCCTGACTCATTAAATAACATTTTACCGTTAAAATTAAACACACCAACAGCCGTGTATTGGTGATTATTTTTTGCATTGTAAAGAACCTCAACAACAAAATCACCATTGTCTTGTCTGCTTATATCTACATCCTCAAAGGATTTGAAGTTTTGTATTGGTTGAACGACTCGATTAGGCGCATCGGCATTGTATTGATTAAATTCCGATATTGAGTGTTGTTTTTTACTGCAAGCCATGAAGGCAAATAGTAAGATGAATGATAGTTTGGTTTTCATAATGTATATTTTATTTGTAAAATCCTAATCCGTTTAAGTGTATAACTGATCCTGAAATAGTTAAAGCACCACCGCCAATAACAGTTTGAACAGAAACTTCTCCTGTACTTGCAACCTTCATTATTAAATATTGCCCTGCACCACCTAATGTATCTAGGTATGCAAAGAAATATCTATCTGCACTCGGTCTAAATTCGGCATCTATCGTAGTAATGGTTTGGTTCTTTAATGAACTTAAACCTGTTACGAAATTGCCCGAAAACTCAACCTTATTTTGATTTAAAATAACTTTTGCTGTTTGAAGCCCATAAGTTCCCGTTCCATGATCCCAAGTATTTACTAATGTCAAAGAAGCAATACTATTGATGTAAATCAAATTAGTAATATCATAAGGGCCAGCGGTCGCTGTTGCACCTGCAAACACTGCTGTGAAATCTGCATGAATATTGTGCGTTGAACCGTCTGTAAATGTTACGGGATCAAACTCAGTACCTGTTCTGTAAGTGTTAGTTAATGATAATACAGCTATTTGTCCAGCACCAGCGGTAAAGGTTGCAGCAGGTACTAAATAAATTTCATTGGATGCAAAAACAGCACCTGCAGAAATAATATAATTCAAACCTGTGCCGGTATTCTTACAACCATACAACACATAAACATTTGACGAATTATAAGAATCACCAATGGCATTGATCGCTAATTGTCTAGCCGTTTCTATATGCGCATCTTGCAAGTGGTCTAATGTTCCTTTCTTGATCTTAGCCGCTTTCGTGCTTGTAATATTTGACGTTAATACTTTTTTCATTTTATAATTTTATTTTAATAATCTTCAACTAAATAAACCACTCCAGCGGTAATGTATTGATTTGCAAAATCTCTAATTTGTTTGTCCTCAAGTGCGCCAAATGTTGGGAATCTTGATGCAGGTACTCTGATAGTAAATGAGTATGTAGAAACATTTGTATCGTATGCGGTTATTGATTCAGTACAGGTGTTTGAAAATATCGCACTACTCATTGACTCGGTAAAACCAATTTGAAACATTTCATCATCCTTTACAACATCTTCGATATAAATATCGCTTAATGCAACATCAGGATCTGTCAAATAATTAGTTGCATATTGCTTATTTAAAGCATAAGTAAGAATCATTCTTCCTCCATAAAAATGCTGGCTTTCATCAACGCCGATAAAGTTCTTTTGCACTAAACGCCAATCACTTGAAGTACCTGGTTCTGTTGATGTGCTTGTGGCTGAGACTTCATACACTGCGCCTGTTTCAGGATGGATATAAATCTCATATTTATTATAGGTACCTGCTGTCCATAATGGAGCACCTAAAAAATTATCTGCACCTTCTTTGTACGAAAGAAATAGATCCCAATAGTATTTCAACCTCGAAAGTAATCCTTTGAGAAAAGTCATTATCTCAGTTGTCCTTTCGTGACTTGGTAATATGCTTCTAATGAAGTTTTGTATATCTATGTAAAACATTATTCTGCTATGTAGTTTAATGTGTCACTAAATGTATTGCTCGCTGTTGTCTCTTCAACCAAATAACCTGCACCCATGGTATATTTTCTATTGATCCAATCACCATCAAGCACTAAATCAATACCACCAAACAAAGACTGCGAATCATAACGAACTGCAACACGATCAAAATAAACATCATTCACGCCTTCAACAGCTCTTACTAATGATTGTAAATCAGCCATGATAATATCACCTCCAAATCTTTCAATTGACAAAGTGTTTAGATAATTATTAATAGCTGTTTCAACGTTTGCTTGTATAACAGATGAATAAACACCTTTATAGTAAATATCAGCTTTGATGTATAACTTATCGCCTGCACTCGTTGATGTAATATAAGTAACACCTGCTGCACCAATCATGCTGACATAATTCTGTAAGGCTAGCAATTCAGCCCCGCCAAGTACACCAAGCGGTGTGCCTTTAGCAACCTTTATATTTACTGTACCCGTAACCGTTGAGCTAACAGCGCAAGCCGTTACAATCCTATATGCAGGATTAATTACAGGATATTGAAGAACACCACCAACGGCTACTAAATATTGCGGATTGGTAGATGAATATTGAAACTTGAATACTTTATCTTGTAACCAATTGGCAGTAGCAGCTGCACTATTTCGTTGAATAACTTCCATCCTTGCAATCTGTAAATCCATCAATTGTTCGAATAGGCTTTGCCCTATTGCAACGACATAGCATAACAAACGAATTACATTTGTCTTACTCCATAACGTTGGATTGATAGTTATGTTCACACTAGCAAACTCATTTACCAATGTGGTTACGATATAATCATTGCATTCTTGTACTGTACGTGCCATTATTTATATATTCTTTTAAAGATTACGATTGTGCGAAGCCTACCTTTTGACCACCACTGTTTAATTCCTTTGTAAAACGGATTGTCAAATATTGTTGGTGCTTCAATTCCTTCACGTTTAGTATAGTAAACCATGGATGCAGGATAAGCAGCCGTTTCTGTTCTAGTAAGAACTGAACTTGCTTTAGCAAATAGAAAAGTGAATACAATCGCAATCAGTAAGGTGTTGAATAATTCAATTGTTTTTATCATGGTTTCCAAATTTTAATCATGTGATCGTCAATCGCTTTGAGTTGTAGCCTTTCAAGTGTTTTAGTGTGAATCATGTAAGGTCTGGCTTCGATATTCGCATTGCCTTTATTATGGGCCTCAGCATAAGGAAGATCGACCGCAAGTCTTACTTGCTGCCAAGTTGAGTTTGTAATTGATCGTGATACCTTACGACGAAGGGTACCAGTTCGCACAAGTATTGGAGACGTGCGACGTGACAATCCTCTTTTCTTTGGATATTTATATTCGGGTGTTCCTTCAATACGTCGTTGAACCTCTGGCCATTTGTGTTCATCCAATGCGCCTTTTTCAAATGATTCCGTGAAATGATTCTCAGTAAGTTTTGACAATACAATTGGAAGCTCACGTTTTGTGCGAGCTAATTTGTTTCGAACTTCTTGAAAATTAAATCTGTTTGCCATTAGTCAAGTACTCTTTGTTTTAGTTGAACAGTTAGTGTTTTAGTCATGAATACAGATCCTTTTTTGACCTTGCAATCTTTGAAACTTACATAGTCAGTCATATTGATGTCATCTTCTTTTTCGGGTTCCATCCGAATCAATCCATCTTGAAACATTCGCCATAATTTAGGCGAAAGCGTAACCGATTCAACAGGTCGTTTGAAGTGCTTATAATGTGCAAGGCATGACCTAACCATGTCAATTGCAAAGTTTGGTTTGTTCTCCGTTTTATTGATGATAGTTAAACTCATTTTATTGATTTGTTTAGTACATAATCGAATATGTCATTTGATATTTGTAACCACTTTACTATTTTTGGTTCCCCTTTGATAGATTTTAATTTAAGTCCAAAGTGTGTATTTGTCTCACTTCTAAACAATGCGACATCGTTTAAAGTAAAATTCTCTGTATTTGGTTTATCAGTTTCATTTGAATACTTCCCATAGGATAGTAATTTATTTTCTATCCCAAAAGAAGCATGCCCTAAATATTTCACTTGGTTTGTCATTCTTGTTCTGCAAATTTTGGTAATGGTAAATTGAAATTGTTACGTGCGTATTCTCTATACTCTTTAGCAACATCGAAATAAGGATGATCAGAAGTAAATATTTGACCAGTCTTACCTACGTTATTGATAAAAATATCTTGCTTCTTTTCTTTCATTGTTTTCACAACAGGATCAACAATAGATGATGGGTTTTTTGTAAGAGAAACATCAGATCCTCTTTGCTTTACCAAGCATTTACAATTGAAATGATTGGTTGGTGCGACTTTATTCCAAATCGGATCATCAACTAAAGCAGTGAGTCCATCAAGTGGTCTGCATATGATACAAGCGTCACCAATAGCACTATATTGAAGTATAGGCATCACATCCTTTTGTCTTTCGATTTCCTGCCATTTAGCAGAACTATCAGCCTGTGCAATTGCCGTATTGTATTCTGTCACGCCCCAATTATTATTCCAGTTGTCGTATGTTTCACGTGCTAGTTTATTGAATTCACGTGACGTGCGAACATTGCCATCTTTATCAACTAAAAGTGATGTGATTTCTTTAGTTTGTTGAAATGTTTTTGCAGCACCAAACATGTAAGTATTAGTAAGTAACTCTTCAAGCACTGGTAAATCCAAAGTGCTTACTGTTTCTAGTGATGCCTTAAATCCTTCAAATACTGCTTTCTTTAAATAGTCAGTCATCGCATTATAGTAGCCCTCAGGAAGATTCCATTCAGTAATAGATCCATCTTCTATGCCTTTAATCATAGCTTGAATCTGCTTTTCACTGTATGCTATTTTACCCATACATTTCTTTTAAGCGGTTACTAATATTTTTAGATATTGGCTTTGATGGTATATTCGGCACCTCAGTTGTGGTTACAGGAATCTTTGTTTTCTCTGTGAAATATGCAGGGTCCATCTGTAAGCCTGCATTCTTTATTTTAATAGCTAAATCGGCAACATTGTTGGCATTGTCATCATCTTCATTGTCATTAATCAAACTGGCAATAGTTCCCTCAGGTATAAGGAATCCATGCGCTCGCATTTTTGGAATCAAAACATTATTAACCAAAGCCATCATATTTTCGCCATCCTCAGTTTGCTTGTCTTCCAATGCTTTTTGAGCAGGTGAATCACTATTATCGTTTCCAAGTTTGCCAGGTATTGATTTAATGGCGTCAGAGTGACCAAGAATTATTTGAGAACATTTATCTTCAATACGTTGTTCAGTATCTCCAAAAGCCTGCCATCCTGAACCGCTTCCACCTGATGGATGAAAGATGATATCTACATCGGGTTCAGTAATTGCAAAACCTTGTGTACCCATTTCACGTGCAATGTTTTCAAGTTCTGCACGTTCGCTTTCTTCTGTAACAATTGATTTGATTTGTCGAAATGGTGCAATGTTTACTTCAAGGTAATCACCATTGAATCCCAATAAATTACGAAGGAATATTTCATACATTGACAGCTCACAATACATACCATATCCGCATGGTGATGTTCCTAATTTATTCGGAGTTGAAACATAGACATAATTATCTTTTATTGATTCATCCTCCAGGAACTTAACGCCTTCAGTCATGTTTTCATAAGCCGTCACATTGAATCTATCAGGTGAAATATGAGTACGTCTTACAACCTCAGTACCTACAAATGAATTGTTTTCGATATCCCCTAAGAAAATCAATGAATACCCATAATACTCAGCATCAAGTGCAAAAGAAAGAAAGTTTTTAAACCATGCCTTTTTCATTGTTTTGCCTCCTATGATGTCGCAAAACATTTCAGTCACTTTTTGGTCAACGCTTCCAGATGCATTTGTAAACTCCCATTTTCTTAATAATGTAAGTCCTTTTCTTCTATTCACACAAGCGGTTATATGACCATTCTCTGCTGTATTGAGAAACATGGTTTGCATCTTCACACGAAATGGGAAATAAGGCATTTCAGCTTCTGCAATTGCTTCTTTTCGAGTCTTTGCATCTTGACGAACCCTACTTACAACAGCTTGTGCAATGCGAGCACGTTTATTGGTTCGCCCCTTACTTGTAAGCTGTTCAATCTTGTTTGATATCTTCGTTATAAAATTAGGAGTTGCCATTAGTAATTATTGTTTTGTTTTGGAAGTCTCGATCCCCAGCGTGAACGCATACCTGATTTAGGTTGAATTTTTGGAAGTGATGCTGTGATATAATCACCTTTGGCACAACTCTTCAACCAGCTTATTGCATCGTCATATCTTTTTACTCGTAGGTCTGGAATATTTCTCGGTGCGATACGTGAATGGATATGATACAATACAACATCAATCATGTAGTTCACCATTTGAGGATTACGATTATCGCC
>JACCDT011206952.1_pt1 | contig 20540 bp, 27 predicted proteins | sample 7446291 | NCBI WGS metagenome assembly JACCDT01 (sample SAMN15323446, study PRJNA562643) | freshwater metagenome | isolation source: river surface water | place: USA:Blue River Watershed | collected 2017-08-17 | reverse complement strand
TGACGTAACTGGTAGCCGTATCAGACTTAAAATCTGCTGGGAGTATTCCCGTGGGGGTTCGATTCCCCCTCGCCCTATAAAATAAATATAAGATATGGGAAAACCCTATGTCTTATCGTATCGATCATGCATACTGCTGGTACAATAATGGCAGTATGATTGTGAAGATGTATTTTATCAATCATATACCCTTTACATTTGATGAACTTCCAGATGGTCATTTGTACGATCAAGATCTTTGTAGATTAGCGGATAAAGAAAGAACTTTTGAACCAGAGGACTTGTATAAATCTTCATTCTATCTTATAGATGAAGAAGCACATCCATGTTTATTTCCAGTCGATTTGGAAAATCCAGAAGATATGCCAAATGATGAATATTATCAACTTGATGAGGAAGATTTAGCGAGTTGATAAATACTAATGCTTATTCGTGGTTGTTTAGGCGGAAAGGGGTCTTATGACCCTTTTCTCATATAAATACATATAACCACGATTAAAGCAGATGGAATATTATACTTACGCTTATTTGCGTAAAGACGGAACTCCTTATTATATTGGCAAAGGTAAGGCAGGAAGGATAACTAATAATCTACATAGAATCGCCATTCCCAAAGAAAAAGAGAAAATAATTTACTTAAAGAAAAATCTTACTGATGAAGAAGCAAGAAAACACGAAGTTTATATGATATTTTTACTTGGTAGAAAAGATCTACGTACAGGTATTTTGAGAAATATGACTGATGGTGGAGAAGGGTGTTCTGGACGTGTTTTGAGTGAAAAAACTAAAAAGAAGTTAAGTAATTCTCACAAAGGTAAGAAAAAAAGTGAAGAACATAGGAAAGCATTAAGTGAAGCAGCAAAGAAAAGAAAAGCGAGTAAAAAAACAAGAGAAAAAATCAGTACTAGTTTAAAAGGTAGAAAAAATCCTTCTTATGGAAAAAGGTGGTGGAATAATGGATTAGAAAATAAACTATGTATTGAGTGTCCAGGTGAAGATTATAAATTAGGGTTTTTAAATAAGTATTGGATTAAAATGAATAAATAAATTACAAGGAAGAAATTTAACGGAGTAATATTGCCGTGCCATTGAACAAACTGGAAAATTTCATAAAGAATACAGAAGGACGTATTCTTTATGTTAACCCTAATGATCTTGATGCTACAGACAGTATTGAAAATCAAGGTAATTCACTAACAAAACCATTTAAAACAGTACAAAGAGCTCTTATTGAGAGTGCAAGATTCTCATACTTAAGAGGTAACGATAACGATATTACAGAAAAAACAACAATTCTTTTATTTCCTGGCGAATATATTATAGATAATCGCCCTGGATATGGAATTAGGGAATCGAATAATGCACCAAGGGCAGTTTCTCCTGCGGGAGTTGAATCAGAAGCCATTGCAGAATTTGATCTTAACTTAAATTCTAATTTTGACATCACTCAATCAAATAATGTTCTCTATAAATTTAATAGCATTTACGGTGGTGTTATAGTTCCTAGAGGAACATCAATCGTAGGTTTAGATTTAAGAAAGACAAAAATAAGGCCCAAATATGTTCCAAATCCTACTGACCCAAATGTAAAAAATAGTGCTATTTTTAGAATAACTGGTGCTTGCTATTTGTGGCAACTTTCTATTTTTGATGGAAATGAATTAGAAACCGTTTATACTGATCCAGTAGATTTTTCAATTAATAATAGATCAAAACCTACTTTTTCACACCACAAATTAACAGCATTTGAATATGCAGATGGTGTAAATATTCCGTCTCAATTTAATTTTAGTGATTTGGACATGTATTATTACAAGCTCACAAGAGCTTATAATAATGCTTCTGGAAGAAACGTTGATCAAAAATACCCAGATGAACCAGGTGGATTAGCAAAGCAAAGACCAGAATGGGAAATTGTAGGTGCTTTTGCTACAGACCCAATCAATATTAATTCTATAATTTCTGGTGATGGTGCAACTCCAGGTTCTATTGTTACTGTAGTAACTGATTCGCCACATAGTTTAACGTCAAATACCCCCGTTAAAATTCGTGGTGTAAACGTTAGTGATTACAACATATCAACAAAAGTTCAAACAGTTATTAATGAAACTAGTTTTACTTATCTTTTACCATTTGTAAGAGATAATCTTCCTGCAGGTTCTGCTGCTGGTCTTAGTGCTTCTGCAGCAACTGTCACTATCGAAACTGATACCGTATCTGGTGCATCTCCATATATTTTCAATATCTCTTTACGTTCAGTTTGGGGTATGAATGGAATGCACGCTGATGGATCTAAAGCATCAGGATTCCGTTCGATGGTTGTTGCACAGTTTACTGGAGTTTCATTACAGAAAGATGATAGAGCTTTTGTAAAATATAATCCACAAAGTAGAACTTATGATGGTATTAATATTTCAAAAGTAACTGGAGCATCATTAGCATCTGGATCTTCATCGACTAATGTTTCAACTGTTTATCACCTTGATTCTGGGGCAGTTTATAGAAAAGGATGGCAAGCATCTCACATTACAATCAGTAATGATGCATTTATACAGGTAGTATCTGTATTTGCAATTGGTTTTTATAAACATTTCGATTCTAGATCTGGTGGTGATGGAAGTATTACTAACTCCAACTCAAACTTTGGACAACATTCCTTAGGATGTGATGGATTTAAACAAGAAAGTTTTGATAAGGATGATAAAGCATTTATAACATCAATTGTTACTCCAAGATCAATTATCACAGAAGAAACTGATATTGATTGGATTTCATTAGACGTTAATAAAACAAAAACAGTTGGTATTTCAAGTCATCTATATTTGTTTGGGTTTGATGAACAAGATGATATTCCTCCTGTAATTACTCAAGGATATAGAATAGGATCTAGGTTATATGATAGTCTTTATATAAATGTTGATATTGATGAAAATACAACCAACACATATTCAGCGTCAATATTGATGGTTGATAGAATTTCATCTAATGTTTCTTTTGGTTTAGATAGTTCTCAAAAATCTTATCTTGCGATTCAACCTAACAGTCAATCTGTTATTGATATTGGGCAAAATAATATTAAAAATGGAGAAAAAATAAGAATAATTAGTGAAACTGGTGATCTTCCAGAAAATATAACTGCCAATAAAGTTTATTACGCAATTACAAATGAAGCAAATGCAACAAGAACTGACGGAATAGTACTTACAACCGACCAGATTCAAATTGCATCTTCTAAAACAAATGCTGATGCGGCAACTCCACAATATCTTAGAATTTATGGTGGAGTTCAATTAAAAATATTAAGTTTGGTATCAGACAAGAGCGCAGGTGAAATAGGATCTCCAATTCAGTGGGATTCTTCAAATTCAAATTGGTATATCCATGTTAATACTAATAATCAAATTTATACAGCATTAACAACTTTAGATAGTGAACTTTTAGGAGAGAGAACAGAGGTTTCATATTTAAAGAGATACGAAGATAATAGAAGTTTAGATGAAAAAATCTATAAAGTTCGTATTGTAATTCCAAAAGAACTTGAGAATGCAAGGGATCCAAGTGATGGATTTATTATTCAAGAATCAAGTACAACTGGTGCTAGAAGTAACTCGGATTTTAGTCTTACTTCAATTACATCTTCGGATTATGCTTATAATAGAAATCCAAGATTTATTAATAAGTGTACTTACGATAGTATAAATGAAATAATTACTGCAACATCTGATCTCCCACATAATTTAAAGATGGGTGATCAAATTATTATTAAAAATGTAAAAAGTTCAACAAATCCATTTGCAGTATTAAATCGTGGATATAATGGAGTATTTCTTGTCAATACAATAATAGATGATAAAACATTTACTTATAGTGCAACTGACATTTATGATGTTTTACACTCTCCAGGAACTTTTACAAGTAACACAAACGTTAGAGATATTTCCCTTCCTAGATTTGAAAGGAACGATAATAAGAAAAATTTCATTATATACAGAAAAGAAGTCATAACACCATACATTTACAATGTTCAAGATGGTGTATATTATGCCTATTTAATTAATGCTTCAAACCAGATTGAAAGTGAATTTACAGATCTGCAATATTCGCAAAATATTGTTGATTTATATCCACAACTTGATAGGGATAATAAAAATGATAACCCTCCTGCAGCATCATCTTTTGCAAAAAGAAGTCCATTAGGTGATGTTGTAACAAGTGATCTTAAAAAAAGCATAACTAGAGAAACTATTGATAAATTATATACAGGATTTGGAATTTCTCCAGTAGTTACTAATGTTACTTCAAGTACATCTTCAGCAACAATTACGTTCGATAGAGAACATGGATTAGGTGGAGTTATTACGGGCACATTAAATGGAGGAACAGGACACAGTGCAGGAACATATCATAATGTAAAATTATATAATAACAGTTTCTTAACAACATGGGATGGTGCTACGGCAAGAGTAGTTGTTGGTGCTGGTGGAAATGTTACTTCTGCAGATATTATTTCTGGAGGATCTGGATACAATAACGGAGAAACTCTGTTCTTTGATACTGCAGTTATTGGTGGAGCACCAAGTGCATCATACACTATTGCAACTTCTGGAATTTCTACTGCAATCGGAAATACAATTCAATTAACTGGTATCGGAACAGTTACTGATGGATTCTATAGAATTACATCAATACCAGCAAAAAATCAAATTTCTATTGCAAAAACTGCTGCAGATATAGTCCCTGTAGTTGGTCAATACTTTGTAAATTCAAATATTCCAATTACTGTCTCTTCTACATCTCATGATTCAGCAACAGGAATTACCACATTTACTTGTTTTTCAAGACATGGATTAGTTTCTGGTAATCAATTTAGAATTCTTGATCCTAGTAATAATAATTTAGGAGATTATATTGTTTTAGCATCTTCTTCTACAACACAATTTACTGCTAAAACTTCTGGATTTGGATTAACTCCAAGACATATTTTAAAACATTCATTATCCTCAAATGAAGGAATTGCTGATGATACTGGAGAAAATCTTTCCTCCAGAGGATCATTCTTCTATGATAATGAATCTATGGAACTGAGAGCAAACATCCAAAGTGATGCTACTTTCCCAGTTCAATTAATCAATTCTGGAATTTCTACTACAGGAAGATTTCCATTAGGGACATATATTCAAATTGATAATGAAATTATGAGAATTACTTCGAGCACATTAAGTGGTCCAAGTAATAATCAAATTACGGTAATTCGTGGTGCCATGGGAACCCTTAAAGAAAATCATTCTAATGGTTCTATAATTCGTAAAATTAAATTAATCCCAATTGAATTCCGTAGACCTTCTATTTTACGTGCTTCTGGACATACATTCGAATATCTTGGTTATGGACCAGGAAACTATTCAACTGGACTGCCACAACTTCAAGTTAGAACACTAACAGAAAGAGAAGATTTCTTATCACAATCACAAGAAACTTCAGGTGGTAGTGTAATTTATACTGGAATGAATAGTGATGGTGATTTTTATATCGGAAATACAAAGTATTCTGCTGCAAGTGGACAACAAACAACTTTTGATATCCCAGTCCCAACTATTACCGGACAAGATCCTTCGAGATTGAGTGTTGTTTATGATGAAGTTATCGTAAAAGAAAGACTTCTTGTAGAAGGTGGAAACTCTGGAACTATACTTTCTCAGTTTGATGGTCCTGTTACATTTAACGGTGCTGTTACATTTAATACAGATTTAACAGTTTCTGGAAAACTCAGAGTTACTAATAAAACACAATCTACTTCATCGGGAACTGGTGCTATAGTAGTTTCTGGTGGTGTTGGAATTAATAAAAATCTAAATGTAAATGGAAATATTACTGGAAATAATTTAATTACTGCTGGTGTTGGAATTGTTCCTGATACCTCTAAGGGTGCATATATTGGAACATCTTCTTTACCATTTAGTGATGCATATATTGGCAACATTAGAATTGGTGTTGCCAATGATCAAACTATTGATACTTCATCTGGCAATTTAGTTTTAAATTCTGCAGTCGGAAGTAATGTTGCAATTAATACTACAACAACACTTTCTGGTAATTTAACGCTTACTGGAAGTAGTGTAGTACCTGGCCCAAATAGTGGAACACTAACTGCAAATTATCTTGCTGTACCAAATATTACTCCAATTGGAAGTATTGTAATGTGGGCAGGAACTGCAGATAATCTTCCATCTTCTCCAGGTATTATACAATGGGGAATATGTAATGGGCAAGATTTAAACACCTATACATATAGAACTTTACATGCAATTATTTCTAATACTTATGGCGGAACGGCATACCAAGCTGGCATTACTGACCAAATAGGTGCAACAACAACTTTTAGAATTCCAAATCTAACAAATCAATTTGTAATATCGTCTAGTGGAAATGGCGGAACATCAGTAGAAGGAACATTAAAGAGATCTGGTGGATCAAAAGATTCAGTTGTTATTGATCACTTCCATACATTAAGTGGTGATGGAGGACACGTTCATGGTGTTACCATTAATGAAAGTCCTTCATTATCTTTAAGTGGTAGTGCTAGTGGAGGATCTCACTCCCATAGTGGAACAGCAAATGCTTCTAATGCTCCACACTCTCATGGAGGAACTGCTAATAGTGCTGGGGGACATGATCACGGATATACTAGAACTAATACTAATGATGGTCCATCACAACCTGGTGAAGCTAGCAATAACCGAGGTGCTAATGGGGATAGAACAAATAGTAATGGATCTCATACTCACCCATTAACTATCAATGCAGATAATGCACCACATAGTCATCCAGTAACTATACCTGATAGTGGTTCACATTCACATAGTGTTAGTGTTTCTGGTGGTGCTCACGGACATGGTGGTTCTGTTACTGGAGTTGGTGGACATACACATACAGTTGATGCGACTGGTGTTAGTGGAACTAACTTAAATCTTCCTCCTTATTTTGCGTTATTCTACATAATGAGATTAGTGTGATCTTTATAAAATAAATAACTATAAAATCAATTAAGATGGCAAGTTATAGAAGGTCATTTAATTTCAGAAATGGCGTCCAAGTAGATGATGATAATTTTATAGTAAATTCTAATGGATTGGTTGGAATAGGAACATCAGTTCCAACTGAATTTTTAGACGTTAGGGGTAATGCTTTTATTTCAGGGACTCTTACTGTTAATAGTATTTCTGGAACTTCCGTACAAAATCAAAGTGGTTCATTTAATAGATTAAATGTTGGTATAACATCATTTACTTCTGGAATTATAACAGCTACCTCTGGAATCGTAACATATTATGGTGATGGTGGAAAACTTCTTAATTTGCCAACTTCTCAATGGTTAGATGTTGATGTTGGTCTAGGATTTACTAGCATTTATTCTCAGGGTAATGTTGGTATTGCAACAAATGATCCTAGATTTGCTCTTCAAATTGGTGGAAATAATAATATATTTGGATTTACTGACGGTGTAGGAATTGATAGAAGAGGTAATATTTTATCTACAGGTATTATTACTGCTAGAAGTTTTGTTGGTTTTGGTTCGGATTTAACCCTAATAAATGCATCAAATATTTCATCTGGTACTTTAAATAATTCTAGATTACCATCAAGTATTAATTTATCTGGAACAATTACTGCACCCACTTTTTCTGGAAATTTATCTGGAATAGCAAATACTGCAAATTCCGTTACCACAACTGCAAATATAAGTGTCAACTCTGTTAATAGTACATTTTCAAATGTATCAATCTCAACAGTTACTACATTATTATATTCTCAAGAAAAAATTGGTATAGGAACGACTAATCCATCATCAGATCTACATTTAAGAAAAAATGGAACTACATCTATTCAATTAACGAGTGATGGTTCTAATATTTCTAGATTAATTCTAGGAAGAAGTGTAACATCATTTGGGAATAATGGAATACTTCAATATGGAAACACAGACATTTCTTATGCATTTAGTACACAAAATTCGTTAGATTTAATTAACAGTTCTACTGGTAATTTAAACTATTATCTGCATCTTGGCAATCCAGGAATTTCTACAGGTTCTTTTAATTGGTTGTATGGTCAATCTTTATCCAACTTAATGACATTAACATATGGTGGAAGATTGGGACTAGGGGTAACTAATCCATCAAATACACTTCATGTTGTTGGAACTTCAACAGTAACTGGAGATTCTTATTTTGGAGGAAATGTATACTTATCAGGAAGCATCACACCATCTACACTCACAGTAACGAATAATGCAATATTTAATGGGAGAGTAGGAATTAATACACTATCCCCAACATATTCTTTCCAAATTGGTAGAGAACCAATTTATGTAGATGGGGGAATAGGAATTAATCCTAGAGGTGATGTATTTACTGCGGGTGTTGTTACCGCAACTAGATTTGCTGGTGATGGATCAACAATAACTAATTTAAATGTATCTAATCTTTCTTCTGGAACTATTTCTGGAACAAGAAATATTAATATAACTGGAATTATAACCGCAACTAGATTTGCTGGTGATGGATCAACAATAACTAATTTAAATCCATTTAACATCTCTTCAGGATCTATTGAAGGATCTCAAAATATTAATACCTCAGGTATTATAACCGCAACTAGATTTTCTGGCAACGGATCAACATTAACTAATTTAAATGCTTCGAATATTTCTTCTGGTCATCTTTCTGGATCTCAAAATATTAATACCTCAGGTATTATAACCGCAACTAGATTTTCTGGCAACGGATCAACATTAACTAATATAAGTGGTTTTAATATTACAAGTGGAGAAATTTCTGGTACCACATCACTCAATACATCTGGAATAGTTACCTCTACTGGTGGATTTACTAGCGTAATAGGTCAATCTCCGGTACAAATAACAGTATCTGGATTAAATCTTATTCTTAATGTACCTGGTGTTGGTTCAGTTACATTAACTCTCACCCCTTGACACAATCTCCAAATCCCATTAGAATACCTTTGTTAGGGTTGAAGATGAGACTGTGACACTTTAAGAACTGGTATAAGGGCTCTGCACAGAGCCCTTTTTTTACTGTATAATACTTTCAAACAAATTTAATTCAAATGCTGATCTACGTTCAAACCTGTCGTGAATGGAAAGAGCTTTATGATCTTGGTAGGAGACGTTTTGGATGTTTTGTTGGATTTACAACTAAAGATGATGTAAGTCTTCGTCATGCCAATCGAGATTATTCTCACTTCATTTCTTCTCCATATGTATATAAAGTATTTGATGTTCATCCAGAGTTGACTGATCATTTCATTCATAGTGAATTAGAACAAGTTTCTTTTCAAAAGTATAATAAAGTCTGTGAAGAAGGACGTTCTGCTGATTTTCTTGTATCTGATTATGAAGAGGAAGAGGCACTTGAAATTATTGAAGGTGTAATTCTTCGTATGAGCGAGTTTTTCTACGAATGTGAGAAAAACGGCACTCTAATTACTGCGAAAGAACGAAAAGAGGCGAGAAATAAGTGTCAAGATTATCATAGGCAAGTTCGTCCTTCATTACTTAAGCATTGGAATGGAATATTGAAATTTATTCCAAAAGATGTTAGAATTTTAGTGGATGGTGATGCTCATGGTGGATTTACACGATTTTTGATTGATAATGGATATAGTGATATTACTGTGTGTGAAGAAATTATGAGTCTTCCGCAAATTTACAAAGAGAAAATTAAAGTAGATATGAATCCTTCTGGAAAATTTAAAGCAGTATTAACAAATCCTCCTTATAATGTTGGGAACAATCCTAACTATTACTTGAAGCACGTTGAGAAGCATCGAGATCTTCTTGAGGATGGTGGTCATTATCTTGCGATTATGCCGAATCGTTTTCTGGCACCTTTTTCTAAGGCAGGTAAGACAATTAAAGGGTGGTTGCGCTTTCATAAAGTGTATCCTAGTTTGAATCACTTTTTTCCAGGAGTTGCAACTTCTATTGGTGGTTTTTATGCAACTAAAGAAAATCTAGTTGAGTTTAATGAGTGTGATTTTGAATATTTGAAAGAAGGAGTTACGATTCGCCAATCTTTGGAAACTCCAACGGCAATCGTAGATCCATCTCCTATTCGTACAAGCATTATCAACAAAGTTATTAATTCACAGTTTCCAAAGTTGCAAGAAACTGATGATAAAGAACCTTTCATGTATATTGATAGTGTGTGGGAACGGTTCCGTGAATCAACACCAAAAGGTGGAGAAAAAACTCTCATTTGCCGAGTAAATGAGACTAATATCCATGGTACTCGTTGGGAAATGAATACCATTCAACAAACACAAGATAATGCTTGGTTCCTTTCACGTTCTCGCCTTGGGCGATTTGTAATGTATTGTTTTGCTAATGCTGCTCAAGTTAATCTTGGATTGATTCGACACATGCCAAAACTAGAAAGTATTGAACAAACTAACGAATTCGTGTATAATCTATTTGGTATTACTGATGAAGAAATTAAGCATATTGAAACTTATATGAAATGAGTAAAAATAAACATAATGCAAATCTAGGATCTGAAATTCAAAGATCCGATGAACGTATTAATGAAACTGGGGAGGTTTTTACTCCTGCAGAATTAACTTCACATTGTTTAAAAAATTTTCCAGAAGATATTTTTAAAGATCCAAAAAGTACTTTTTTGGATAATTCTGCAGGAAATGGAAATCTTCTTATTTCTTTAAAAGAGATATTATTAAAATATCACACAGAAGAACATATTCTCAATAATATGATTTATGCGGTTGAATATATGGAAGACAATCATAAGGAGCTCTGTGATAGGTTAGGTGTATCAACGGATCATCCCCATTATGTGTGTGCTGATGCTCTTACATATGATTATTCCTTTGGGGAACCAGTAGGGTTGGAACGATTCTTCTAGTGGCACATGGGGTTCCTGCGGGGACCCCTTTCTGCTATAATAGTCCCATACGCAACGGAGATCTTGTTCCAACTTCGCCCCCATCAACAAATTGCTCTTGATGCTCTTCGGCAGGTTGCCAAGGGCATCTGTGTTTTCCCTACTGGCGGTGGTAAAACCAACGTTGGTATTTTTGATGCGATTGAGCAGTTCCTTTCTGATACTGCTCAAACCATCGTGGTGGTTGCTCCTCGCATTCTGCTGGCAGAGCAACTGTCTTCGGAGTACCTTGAATTCATCACGAATGCTCATGTGATGCACGTTCATACGGGTGAAACACATCACTTCCGCAGCACTCGCCCTAACATTATCCGTGCCTGGTGTGAGCAAGTGGAAGGTCACAAACTGATCTTCACCACTTACAACTCTCTGCAGCAACTGCAACGTGCAGGTATTGCCGTGGACACCATCTACTTTGATGAGGCACACAACTCCATCAAACGTAACTTCTTTCCTGCCACAGAATACTTTGCTGCAGAAGCAAAGCGTTGCTATTTCTTTACTGCAACTCCCAAGTATTCTTCTGTGGTTGGCAAACCTGGCATGAACGATACTGATGTTTATGGTCAGATTATTGCCAAGGTTCCTGCTCCTGATCTTGTCCAGGGTGGTTACATCATTCCTCCCAAGGTTATGATGAAGGAGATGCGCCTCTCCATCAAGGGTGAGGATATTGCTCAACGTGATTGTGAGTACCTTCTACAAACGATTGCAGATCATCCTGTCAATAAGATCCTGATCTGTGCCAAGGCAACCAAACACATCGTTGATTTGCTTTCTGGAACTGATTTTGCAGATCAACTGGCAGAACAGGGTTATTCTGTGATGCACATCACTTCCAAGCACGGTGCCTTTATTGATGGTAAGATTGTGAACCGTGAGGTGTTTTTTGACACTCTCAATCGGTGGGGTAAGGATGCCGATAAGAAGTTTGTGGTTCTACATCACAGCATTCTTGCGGAAGGCATTAACATTTCTGCTCTAGAGGCAGTTGTATTCATGCGCTCTATGGATGTTGTGGGCATCGGACAAACGGTTGGGCGTACTCTGCGCCTACACCCCCAGGATGCTGCTAACATCCGCTCTGGTGCCCTCCAGGCGGGCAATCTGGAGGCATATACCAAATCCTATGGACTGGTAATCTGCCCCACCTTTGACAAGGCATCTACGAACACCGCACGGGCAGTACAGAACGTAGTTGACATCATCTTCAAGCAAGGTGAGGTTGCCGTAAGTACTATCCGCCGCTGATTTTCATTCAATTATTCAATTACAAAGGAGTCTTTCAAATGAAGTACGTTGTTCAACTCTACGTTGCTGGCAAAGTGTTTAACGAAGAAGTTCAAGCAGCAAATTTTAATGATGCCAGAGAAACTGCTCTTGCACGTAACCCCAAGGCAAAAGTGATTGGCGTTAATGCTAAATTCTGATGAATAATATTCAAAATGAAACTCTCCTGAATCCTACCCCAGGAAGTCCTAACGGTTACGTGTCTAAAACTGGTGAATGGGCAGCAGTTCCTTGTGGAAATAAATTTGTTATTATTCACAATGGATACCAAGTTCATACTTCAAATAATTATAAAACTGCAGTTTCTTATATTGAAAAAGAAATTAAGGCAGCGGCCAAAAAAATCAAAGGACCTCTTGATAAATTTCTATGACTCAATTATTTACCTGTACTTCTGATGCTCCTTATGACAAGCATACTTATGAAGTTATTTTAAAAAATGGTGAAAAGCGTTTTTTTAATCACTGGGAAGATGTTCATCGATATTGGTTTGAGAATAATAAAATTCCTGATTTTTTAGATATTATTCTTGTACATGATAAAAAAAGTAAAGAAAAAGTAAAGAGTATTGGATTTTCTCAATAAATAATTTGAATAACGGAGAAACTTATGCCTGCTCTGTTTCTCACATCAATCTTATCTTGCTCAGATATTGTTATGGCTGCAAATAGATTGGTAAATGTTAAATTATTGACTTCTGCACAAAAAACAGAAATTCTTCTGGAACTTAAAAAAATAGTTCCTTCTTGTCCTTTGATTATCAAACCAAATGTCAGAAAATGAAACTCAAAATGAAAAATGGAATCGTGGACTAGATTTATTTGTTGAAAGTGTTCATAAACCAGATCATGAACTTCGTCAATGTGCTCATAATCAAAAATGTTATAATGAACTTATGGAAGTTCGTGAACATGTGATAGAATATCTTAAAACTATTAGAAAATGAGCACATCTTACATTTACTTCATTATATTCTTTTGTATTGCTTACTTGATCATTACGGATCAATCATGCGCAAAAGGGTTTTATATGCTTACGCAACTCGCAAAAGTACAATACGAAAAAACAAAATGGTGGATTTTATACAATCCAGCAAATCCTATCGTGAAGTATTTGATGTGGAGAAGGGCATATAAAATTGCTAAAGAATTGCAAGATGAGTTAAAATCTAAATCTAAATAACAGTATATTTGGTAATACGTATGCTTTCTACACAGTATCGTCTTCGTCTTGAATTTATTTGTGATCGAATTGTAAAACGTGAAGAAGTACAACTTGAAGATATGATTTGGGTAGAAAAATTAGCAAAAGCAAACCGTTCTGCTGCCACAATACTCCGTCAGGCAAGACGAAAAGCAGAGAACCCTGACATGGTTGAAGGGGGTATGGATGATTTTCTCAATCAATTAGATATTGGTGGTTTGGGGAATGAAAGATTTGGTAAAAGAGGTTTTGATAGTATTGATGACATGGTTGATTGGTGGACTGAAGATAAACCAGATGATTGGAGACAAAGAGATTGATGGTGCTCAAAATTGCCAACTAAAAACTAAAATTATTGATGAATCTTTTTATATAAAAATAGATAATTTTTATGAAGACAAAAAACTTATATAATTTCCCATCTCAATTTGTTTATTGGGAAAGTATTGAACAACACGAAGAAATAAAAAAAAATATTTTTCAAAAAATTATTGATCACTCCAATACTTTAAATCAATTATATAAAAATAAAGATGATCTTGAATATTATAATAGTTATATGTGTAAAACAAGTTATTTTTTAAACGATAATAACGACAATTTTTTATTCAATTTATTAGAAGAATACAATTATTTGAACTTAATTATTTGGAATGTAATTGATAATTTACTGGAAAATAAAAATTTAAATATTGTTCAATATCCGAAAAAATCAAACATAGGAAAAATATGGTATAATGTATATTCTCCTGGTGGTTATCATGACATGCACACTCATGGTGCTCATGAGGGTTTTGCAGGAGTATACATTTTAGATCTTAACGAAAAAAATACCACTACTTTTTTTACTTCTGGAAATAAGTTTTTTGAAAAAACTTTTTATCTTGAAGATATTAGTGAGGGTAGTGTAATAATTTTTCCAACTAATTTAATCCATTCTGTTCGCCCATCTCTAAAAAATAGAGTGACTATATCTTTTAACATTAACTGTTCATTTTAACCCATGATTAAAAATATTCTTGATAATAATTTTTTAGTTATAAGAAATTTTATTGATTCGGATAGAGCAAAAAATTTATCGGATCAATTTAAAAAATACTGCCAAGAAAATTATACTGTTAATGATCCTAATGTCCCAAATACTCCATCAAAATATAATTACCTTCCTTTTTTAGAACTTCTGTGTGAAAAAACACCAATAGTATCTGAGAGTATTGGTGAAACTGTTTTACCAACTTATTGTTACTCTAGAATATATAAAAAAGGTGATGTTTTAAAAAAACATACTGATAGGGATGCATGTGAAATTTCTTTAACATTACATTTAGATGGTGATAAGGAATGGAAAATTTATGTGGAAAATCCATCTGGAGAAAAAATTCCCGTTAATTTAAATAAAGGAGATGCACTTTTATATTTGGGGTGTATCGCACCTCATTGGAGAGATGAATTTAATGGAAATTTTTATTCTCAAGTATTTTTGCATTATGTAAGAAGTAATGGAGAAAAATCATATACTTATTTTGATAAAACGAAAAACATTTCCTCTTCAGATTATGCAATTAAACCTTCTTCAAAATTAGAATCTTTTATTACGATTTATGAAAGTATTGTACCTGAAGAACTTTGTAATTTAATTACAAGTCATTATTCTACTGATGATGGGTGGAAATCTTCCCAAATAGGTTATGGTACTATTAATAAATCTATTAGAAATTGTGAGATTATTAATATATCCTCCGAAAACACAATTTTAAAAAATCCTAGTGTTCGTAAAGAAATAGATAAAAAAATTTTTGATGTAGTTTCAAATATAATTACTGATTTAAAAAATAAGTTTAATACTATAACTATTTCTCAAGATAGTGGATATGATCTTTTAAAGTATACTAGTGGTGGATTTTATTCGCAACATACTGATTCATTTACTGAACATCCAAGAACAATCTCCTGTTCTTTGATTTTAAATGACGATTATGAAGGAGGAGAATTTGCATTTTTTGATAGAGAATTAATTTATAAATTAAAAAAAGGATCTGTGATTACTTTCCCATCAAACTATTTGTATCCACACGAAATAATGCCAGTAACTAAAGGAACCAGATACTCTATAATTACATGGTTTGTTTGATGTGACACTTTAAAAACTGACACACCTACCCTTGACTTTTACGGTCAGGGGTTTTATAGTATATGAAATTCGTTAAGATCATGAATTACGATTTTCCTATTATCAATCATATTAATGATGTTATCCCTCACATCGAAGATCGCTCTGAATTTAAGGTGATGGTGAAGGATTGGTATACGGTCATTAATTATATGGTTGCGTTTGAGGATACGTTTTCTCTTATTCGTCATCGTACACATTATAATATGTGGGTGCGTCGTGAGTGTCGTGGTCTGATTTTTGATACTGAAACTGGTAATCTAATCTCCCGTCCTTACCATAAGTTCTTTAACGTTGGTGAGCGTGAAGAAACTGATATTAACAAAGTTAATCTGTATGAACCTCATGTAGTTCTGGAGAAGTTAGATGGTTCTATGATTCGCCCGATTCCTACGAAAGAAGGTTTTCGTCTTGCTACCAAAGCAGGTATTACTGATGTAGCAATGAATGCTGAGGTGTTTGTTGCTGACAAACCAGAATATGCTAAGTTTATTCATTCTTCTATTGCTTGTGGTTTGACACCTATTTTTGAGTGGTGTTCCCGTAAGAATCGTATTGTGATTGATTATCCTGAGGATAAATTAATCCTCACTGCTGTCAGGGACAATTTGACTGGAACTTATCTTCCTCATCCAATAATTGTGGAAACTGGTAAAAACTACAACATTCCTGTTGTAAAAGCAGTGGATGGTCTTTCCGTTCAAAATATTAACCTGTTTGTCAATCAGGTTCGTGAATGGGATGATGGTGAGGGTATTGTGCTACGTTTTAATAGTGGTCACATGGTCAAAGTGAAAGCAGATGAGTATGTCCTTCGACACAAATCTAAAGAGCAGATCAACCAAGAGAAAAACGTTATTCAAACTATCCTGAGCGATTCTGTAGACGATCTTGTGCCGTTGCTCACTCCTGACGATGCCACCCGCCTTAAAGAGTTCCAGAAAGCCTTCTGGGCATCTGTGGACGATCTGGCGTATGAAATGGCACAGATCTATCTGGGTGGGAATTCGGTGTATCCTGATAAGAAAGATTTTGCTGTGGAGTTTGTTCAGAAGAGAATTTTACCAATTCATGCTCCCATCATGTATGCTATGAAAGGTGGTAAGGGTTCTCGTGCTACTATTATTGACATGATTAGTAAATCTTTATCTACTCAAAATAAAATTGATCAAAACCGTTGGCTTTGGGGTGGATTAAACTGGAATTATTCCAACATAGATAATACAAATTAATTAAAGGTCGATGGAAGACTTACTTATTGAATCAAATAAAACTATACTTGTTCTTAATGCAAGTTATGAACCTATTAATTTTACTAATTGGAAGAGAGCAATTGTATTGCTTCTTAAACAAAAAGCACAACGCCTTTCTGCCCGTGTAATTCGTCTGGTCAATTATGTAAAGTTGCCCATCGAAAAAATCATGGCAAACAAACCATCCCGAAGCATGATTTATAAACGTGATGATCACATGTGCCAATACTGCGGTTCATTTAAAAATCTAACAATCGATCATGTTATTCCACGTTCTCGTGGTGGAGTTGATTCTTGGGAAAATATGGTTGTGGCATGTATGCCCTGTAATACTCAAAAGGGAAATAAAACTTTAGAGGAATGGGGAAAAACACCTTACAGAAAACCAAAAGCACCATTTAATAGAATGGCACTTGCTTTAAATAAGAGTAATGTGTCCGAATGGAAGGAGTACATTTATGCCTGAGATGATTATGTTATGTGGAATTCCTACTTCTGGAAAATCCACATATGTTGAAAAACTGAAGAAACTTGACTACTGGAAAGATGCAGTAGTTCTTTCTACTGATAATTACATCGAAAAACAAGCACAACGGATGGGTCTGACTTATAATCAGATTTTTGATGATGTAATCAAAGATGCAACACGGGAACTTGAACTTGAGTTGAGTATGGCAAAGGACAAAGGTAAGAACATTATTTGGGATCAGACAAACTTATCAGTCAAGACCCGAAAGAAAAAACTTTCTAAACTACCTTCCTTTTATGCAAGGGGTGTGCTATACTTCACTATACCACTAGAGGAGGCGCTGGAACGAAACGAACATCGTGAAGGTAAGTTTATTCCAAGGAGTATTCTTCACCGAATGTGGCATCAATTTGAAATTCCAACTATAGAAGAAGAATTTGATTATGTTGAAAAAGCTACGTTGTAAAGAACGCTACAACCATCACTTTGAATATAAGAATGATATTGACCGCATCGTAAAAATCTTTGCAGATCGTGGTTATGAAATCTCACACTCTGATGCAGTCCGTGCCTGGGAAGAATTTTCCGACAGTATGTGTGCTGGGTGGATGTCTTTAGGTGATGATGATGAAGTGTTCCAAGATACTTTTTATTATTTTGAGGAAGTGGCATGACTAAAAAGCGTAACTGTTTTGTGTTTGATTTGGATGGCACTATCTGTGATGTTCGTCATCGTCGTCAGTATGTTGCAACCAAACCCCGTAACTGGGATGCCTGGAATGTTGGTTTGGTGAACGATACTCCACATTTGGCAGTTAAAAAAATATTTCAAGCACTTCGTAATTCTAATGATTATGATACTGATTTGATTATTGTTTCTGGTCGCTCAGACGATTATAAGGAGCAAACGATTAAATGGTTATCTGATCATGAAATCTTCTATGATGAAATCTATATGAGAAAGTATAAAGATCATCGTGATGATAGTGTTGTAAAGAGTGAGATTGCTGATGAGATTGAGAAAACTCATCATGTTATTGGAGTTTTTGATGATCGAAAGAGAGTAGTTGATATGTGGATTCGGCGTGGAATCTGGGTGTTCGATGTTGGGCAAGGCAACGGACACTTTTAAATTTTCTTGACTTTGAAACCAAGAGGTTCTATAATATGATTAAGAAAAATTATAAAAATGACTGAAAGATCTCAAGCGTTTATGAATGCCATTTGGGAGGCACGAAATAATGGTGCTGATACCGAAGAAAAATTAGTTTCGTCAATTCTTAAACTTATTTCCGAAACTGCTGTATTTTATAATGCACAAGATGGTAGAATTGTTCTAGATAAAAATGACATTTTGCAAATTGCAGAAGAACTAAATGAAACTCTTTAAATTTTCTCACCGTGAAGACTTTGGGCACGAATGGTATGTTCAAATCCTTCACAACAAACGCTGGGCACTCTTTCAAGGTTCTGTCAGTTGGAATGATTATCCTAGTTGGCCTTATATTCAAATTAAATCTGGAACTGGTAGTCTCTTGAGTATTATGTTCTGGGTATACCGATTTGGATTTGACGTTGGTATTATCGAATATACTTGGAACTGGGAACGACATGATCAAATTGAAGATGAAATTGATAACTTTGATCATTAATAATAAATTATAAATTATGAAAGTAAAAGTTGTATCCGATCTTCACCTTGAGTGTTGTGAATATGAGCACGAACTTCCAAATCTTGGTGAAGGTGAAGTTCTAATTCTTGGTGGTGACATTCTATGTGCTCGTCACTTCAAGAAAGACGGAAATTTTCGCAAGAACTATGAAAGATTTGTAAAGCGTTGTTATGATAATTTCGATCATATTCTTTACATCGCAGGAAATCACGAAGCATATGGATACAACTATGAAGGTAGTTGGAATGTCCTGAAAGAGCATCTTGGAAATCACTTTCACATTATGGAAGATAGTGTAGTCAAGGTTCAGGACTGGGTGTTTATTGGTTCTACATTCTGGACCGATTTTCGTAATGAAAATGCCCTGGAAATGATGGAAGCTGCACAGTGTATGAATGATTACAAGACCATTCGTATCACTCCAAAGTATCGGAAAATGAATCCAGATGATACTTTGAGTTTCCATAAAAAATCCAAACAGTTTCTTCTGGATCAGTTAGAACTATTCAAAAATCAGAAAATCTGGGTTCTGACGCACCATGCACCCTCATATCAGTCCGTTCACAAAAAATTCAAAAATGGTGGAATTGCAAATGGTGCCTACGTCAGCGATCTTGATGATCTCATCTTAGATCATCCTGAGATTAGAGTCTGGTCTCACGGTCACACTCATACTTCATTTGACTATAAGATTGGTGATTGTAGAGTTGTGTGTAATCCAAGAGGATATTATCCACTGGAAATGAATCCAGACTTTAATTCCGACTTTGAAATTGATACAGACAATCTGTAAACTGTCACATGTGCATTTCATAGATACTCTTTCTGATGTATAATAATTTTGTAATTGAAATAAAAATGCACTATTTCTTTCTTCTTAAAGGTGCTATAGGATATCCTACCAATGACTAGAATTAATCATTTCGTGAGTAAATCCAAGAAAAGCTGGGAAATCATTACGGAAATTGCGGAGTTAGTAGAATGAAACCAAAGTTTCGAACTGTATTAGAAATAGCACTTGAAGAGGGTGTTCGATTTGGTTGGAATCGTGCCCATAAGCATAATCCTAATCCTGATATAAATGCTGCTACTGATGCTATAGTAGCAGAGATTATGAATTCCCTTGACACTTGGTTCACAATGGAGGATTTTGAATGAGTTTTTCTAAAACTGTCTCTGTTTGTGCTGCTCTTGCAAGTATTTTTGCTGCTGGAGCTGCTGGTTGGAAACTAGCAGATGAAAATCAACCTCAACCAGTAGAACAGACACAAGATGTTTCTGCTTTTGAAGAAAAAATTAATGACCTTGAAAAACAACTTGAACAAGTAAAAGAACAACCAAAACCCGAAACCGTAGTAGTTCAGAAACCTGTAATCCCTCCTCCTCTTCCACCTGTTCCCGAACCTAAACCAGGAGAATTTGAATGACTTACGACCAACTCTACGAGCACATTACCTTTTATGTTTCTCAAGAACTTGATGATAAGCGTAAAGCATGTTTGAT
>JACCDT010292819.1_pt1 | contig 20551 bp, 15 predicted proteins | sample 7446291 | NCBI WGS metagenome assembly JACCDT01 (sample SAMN15323446, study PRJNA562643) | freshwater metagenome | isolation source: river surface water | place: USA:Blue River Watershed | collected 2017-08-17 | reverse complement strand
GGCCGATTCAATGGCAGGGGAACAAGGATTCGAACCTTGGAATGCCGGAATCAAAATCCGGTGCCTTAACCAACTTGGCGATTCCCCTACACAACCTGTTGTCCGGCCGATCGGCCAGACGAATTCGCATCACGACGGCAGCAGCGAAGCCAGCGGGTGCGCCGCCAGTGTCCTGGTCTTCCAGCTGCGCCACTTCGGTGGCACTTGCCGGAGCACCGCATCCGCATCGCTTTCCGATGTAAACGCGGCAAACACACAGGCACCGGAGCCGGTCATCCGTGCATCGCCATGATCCGACAGCCACTTGAGGGCGTCTGCGACCGGCGGGAATGCGCGGGCGGCTACTGCTTGCAAGTCGTTTTTTCCATACACCGGGAGGTGCGTGGAAAAGTCCGCTATTCTGACCACGTTAGTGTTCCGTGTCAATTCCTTTGATTGAAAAATTATCGGCGTCGGTACCGATACGCCCGGATGCACGAGCACAAACCAGGATTCCGGCGTCGTCATCGGAGTCAGCCGCTCGCCGATGCCCTCGACGAACGCATTTTGTCCGAGCAGGAAGAACGGCACATCGGCGCCCAATTGCAGGCCCAGCGCCATCAGCTCGGCGCGCGTCAATCCGGTGTGCCACAGGTGGTTCAGCACGATGAGCGTGGTCGCGGCATCGGACGAGCCGCCACCGATGCCGCCGCCCATTGGCAGCCGCTTGTCTATGGCGATATCGGCGCCCGGCACCGTCATGCCGCGTTCGGCCGCAGCCGCTTGCAGCAGCCGGGCGGCACGTACGATGAGATCAATGTCGCCTGGCACGCCGGCGATGTCGGTGGTGCGCACAATCCGGCCGTCGTCGCGCAGGTCGAAGTGCAGCTCGTCGCACAAGTCGATCAGCTGGAACACCGACTGCAGCAGGTGGTAGCCATCGTCGCGCCGGCCCGTCACATGCAAGAACAGGTTCAGCTTGGCCGGGGCCGGGCAATGATGCAGCGAGGAAGACAACGCTCAGTGTCCGCTGTGCCAGTCATCAATCACAATGCGCAGCGCGATATCGCCGCGCACGGCGTCGACGCGCTTGGGCACGGCGACGTCGCCACTGGGCTGCCAGACCGGGTAGCTGAGCTGCCAGCCGTCACTGTCGAGGCGCTCGGTGCCCTCGGGCATGGCCGCCTGCAGCTGGCCATCGGTGCCGCGCACGAAGCCTTGCAGCCAGTAGCGCATGCCGTCGACCGGCAAAGGCCAGCCGAGCGCATCCTCGGTCAGCGCATCGGGACTGGTCGCGGCACGCCGCACGCCACCGGACTGCTCTAGCGTGGCTAAGCCCGGTGCGATGCTGATGCGCGCAATGGTCTGGCCCAGTGGCGAATACAGCTCGATATCGGTGCTGTCACGGTGCTGGCTCCACTGAAACTTGCCTTGTACCGACTGCGTTTTGCCTTGCACCGGATAGCGCAGCGACAGCCGTCCGGCCAGGGTCAGGTCGTCGGCGTAACTGCGCACGCCGACAGGCAGTGGCGCCACGGACGCGCAGCCGCCGAGCACGACCAATGCGCAAGCGAGCGTGCAGAGGAACCCTCGCCGCAATACTTTACGGATCAAAGCTTGACCTGCAAGCGTTCGAGGGTGCCCTTGAGCGTCACGTTCTTCGGGTCTTTTGCGTTTGCGTCGCGCCACAGCTGGCGCGCTTCCTGTTCACGGCCCAGCACCCAAAGCACTTCGCCAAGGTGGGCGGCGATCTCGGGATCGGCCTTGATGCCGTATGCATGCCGCAGTGTCGCCTCCGCCTGCTCATAGCGGCCCAGGCGGAATTCCACCCAGCCCAGGCTGTCCATGATGTACGGGTCTTCCGGTGCCAGCTCGCTGGCCTTGCGGATCAGGTCATAGGACTCCTGCAGCCGGATATTGCGGTCGGCCAGCGAGTAGCCGAGTGCGTTGTACGCATGCTGGTTGTCCGGAGCGACCTGCATGATGCGGCGCAGCTCTCGCTCCATCAGTTCGAGCTGGTTGGCCTTTTCGGCCAGCATCGCGTGCTCGTACAGCAGGTCGACATTGTCTTTTAGCGTGGTCAGCGCATCGGCGACCAGCTTCAGCGCCTCGTTCAGCTGGCCGGCGTCGCGCAGCAGCTGAGCTTCGCTGACGATCAGCTTGGCGCGCTCGTCCTCGCTTTCGATGTCGAGACTGTGCAGCACCGCGCGCGCCTCGTCCAGCTGGCCGCCCTTGGCGAGTAGTTGTGCACGCTTGACAGCGGCCGCGAGATAGTTCGCCGCATTGCCAGGATCGACCATTTCCAGCCATTTCAGCGAGGTCGCCGTATCGTTGCGCTCTTCGGCGATCTGCGCCAGCACCAACAGCGCCTGGCTGGCATCGCGCTCGCGATCGGGCTGGCCGTCGAGGGTCGCAATATACGCGGCCAGATATTTTTCGGCCGACGGCAAGTCACCGCCCTGCGCCGACAGCAGGCCCAGCGCATACAACGTGGTCTGGTCGTTCGGATTTTGCTGCAGCAGCGTCTCGAATTCGGCGCGCGCGTCGTCCACCCGGTTCTGCTCGAACAGCATGCGTGAATACGCCAGGCGCACTTCGCGCGCCTTCGGATTGGCGCGCAGGAAGTCCGCCAGCGTTGCAGCGGCCTCTTTTTTATCTTCGATGATCTGCGCCAGCGTTAATGCGGCAACTTCCGATCCCGGATGGCTAGCCAGCGCGGCGCGCGCCTCGGTCAGCGCCAGCGCGCGCTCGCCGCTGACCATGGCAGTCTGCGCCAGCGTCAGCCGTGCTTCGAGCGAGTCTCGGTACGGCTCCAGCAGCTCGCGCAGCAGCGCAGTGCCGCGTTTGCGGTCCGTCATGCGGCCCAGCTGGCGCTGCACTGAGGCGATTGCCACCGGCAGAGTCTCCGGCGTGCTGGCGGCCAGTTGCTGCGCCAGCGCCTGTTTTGCCTCGTCGGCACGGCCATTGGCGATCAGCAGGCCGGTCAGCGCCTGCGACGCTTCTTCCGACTGCGGCGCCAGTTCGCGCCAGACCCGAGCGGCCTTCAGCGCCTCGGCGCCCAGGGAGCCTGCTGCCGCGAATTCGACGGCGCGACGTGCCAGCCGCGGGTCGCGCGCGCTACGTGCCAGCGCGAGCATGGTCGCGTAGGCGGAAAAGGCCTCGCCGCGCTGGAAGGCGAGCTCGGCGGCGAGATATTTGTACATCACCTCGGGGCTCAGTACGACATTCGGCAATGCGTCGGGCTTGATCGCTTTGCCTGCTGCGGGCGGCGCAGCCTGTACGGCAGTGGCCGACGTGAGCAACGCTGACAAGGTTAGAATGATCGACAGTTTTTTCAATTGAATTCCCGTGCGATGAGGCGAGACCATAATTGCTGCGCCAACCCGACTGAGATCAGCGAACGCCGATTTTACGCCGAAAGCCGCGATTGCCTGGCCCGCCCGGTTTGATCCACGTTGTCACGGACCTTCCGCATGCCCGAACTCCCTGAAGTCGAAGTCACCCGGCGTGGCATTGCGCCCCATGTCGAGGGACGCACCGTCACCGGTATTGTGCTGCGCCGCGACGGCCTGCGCTGGCCGTTTCCACCGGATCTGCCGGCGCTCTTGACCGGGCAGGTCGTGCGCTCGACCGCGCGGCGTGGCAAATATTTGTTGCTGAATTTCGATCACGGCACGCTGTTGATCCATCTCGGTATGTCTGGACACCTGCGCGTGCTGCCGGCCGGCCTGGCGGCGCAAAAGCATGATCATGTCGATATTGAATTTGGCGCTGAGCTGATGCGCTTCACCGATCCGCGCCGTTTCGGCGCGGTACTGTGGCATGCGCAGACGGACGGCGATATCGAGCAGCATCTGCTCCTGCGCAGCCTGGGCGTCGAGCCGCTCGGCTGTGCCGACCTGGCCGAGCGGCTGTATCGCGGCACGCGCGGGCGCAGCGCGGCGATCAAGCAAGCGCTGTTGGCCGGCGATATCGTGGTCGGTGTCGGCAATATCTATGCGTGCGAGAGTCTGTTCGAGTCGGCGATCCATCCGGCCACTGCGGCCGGCAGGGTCTCGCGCGAGCGCTATGCGCGGCTGGCTGCGGCGATTCAACGTGTGCTGGCTGCTGCCATCGCGAAGGGCGGCAGCAGCCTGCGCGACTTCATCGGCGCCGACGGCGCGTCCGGCTATTTCCAGCAGAGTTATTTCGTCTACGACCGTGAGGGCGAGCCCTGCCGGCACTGCAGTGCCTCGGTACGCCGCATCGTGCAGGGCCAGCGTTCCACCTTTTATTGCCCGCGCTGCCAGCGCTGACTGACCATGAAACGACTTGCCGACAGCGCCTCCGCCGCTGCTGACCGCACGCTTGCCGACCCCGAGTTTTCCGAGCGGCTGATCGCCTGGCAGAAGCAGCATGGCCGCCATCGCCTGCCGTGGCAGCAGACGCGCGACGCCTACCGCATCTGGCTTTCGGAGATCATGTTGCAGCAGACCCAGGTCGCCACCGTGATTCCCTATTACCAGCGCTTTCTGCAGAGGTTCCCGAACGTGGCGGCGCTTGCCCAAGCGCCGGTGGAAGAGGTCATGGCGCTATGGGCCGGGCTGGGCTATTACACGCGCGCGCGCAATTTGCACCGCTGCGCGCAGGCCGTGGTCGAGCGACATGGCGGGCAATTTCCCGCCGATGTCGAGCTGCTGGCGGACTTGCCAGGCATCGGGCTGTCGACGGCAGCAGCGATCGCTGCATTCGCCTACGGTGCGCGGGCAGCCATCCTGGACGGTAACGTCAAGCGCGTGTTCTGCCGTGTGTTCGGTATCGAGGGCTTCCCCGGACAGACGGCGGTCGAGCGCCAGTTATGGCTGCGTGCTGACGCACTGCTGCCTCAGCAAGACATCGAGGCATACACGCAGGGGTTGATGGACCTGGGCGCCACCGTCTGCACGCGCAGTAAGCCGCGCTGCGGCGACTGCCCGATGCAGGATCGCTGCGTCGCACTGGCCAGCGGGCGCACCGCCGAGCTGCCCGCGCGTAAGCCCAAAAAAGCCACGCCGGAAAAGGCGACCGTCATGCTGCTGGTGCTGCACGACGGCGAGATCCTGCTGGAACAGCGGCCGCCGATGGGTATCTGGGGAGGTCTGTTGTCGCTGCCGGAAATGGATCGTCTCGGTGCCGACCCTGGGTCGGATGATCTTCCTGCGGGGGTTGGTAGTGCGCTGCTGCCGTTCGGCGAGGCGCATGCGATCGAGACGCTGCCGGAGTTCGTGCATGCATTCACGCATTACCGGTTGCGCGTGACGCCGCTCTGCGTACGCCTGGCAACGCGTGCCGATGTCGCCGCGCAGCGCGCGTATGCGTGGTGGCCGCTGGGCGCGGCCGTCGATGCCGGGCTGCCGGCACCGGTAAGGAAGCTGGTGGAATGGGCGAAGATGGTTGAGCGCGGTTGAAGCGTTCTGTGCTCTGGCGCCGTTCAGAGCACGCCGTTCTCGCGCAGATAGCGTTCGACCTGTCGCAGCCGTTCGCCCGCGTCCGCCGTCTCGAGCAGCTGCTGCTTTTCTTCGAGCGTGATCGGCAGCATCTCTGCCCAGCGATCGGCCACCCAGCCGGCATCATCGAGCCGGTGAGGTTCGGGAAAAGGGCTGATGTAGCGATCGTCATCGTCCGCTTGCGCGCGTTGCTGCAAATCGGCGATCAGCACCCGCAGTACGTTCGCGCACAGCGACAGCGACTCGAGGGTCTCAGGAGCATCGGAAGAGTCAGAGGCGTCTGGCGCCGTGTCTTCTGACGCAATGATCTCGATGCGCGCCTCAAGTAGCTGGCTCGGCTGCGTGCGCGTCTCGACGATACGGAAACGCTCGCCGCCGCGCGTATTCAGCAGCAGCACGCCGAATTCCGGCATGTCCCATTCAATGATGTGCGCCAGCGTGCCGATCTCGTAGGGCGCTGCAGCCTGGCCAACTTCGCGGCCGGCGCGGATCGCTACCACGCCGAACGGGGCATCGGCCTTCATGCGTTCGCGCACCATGTCCACGTAGCGTGTCTCGAACACTCGCAGAGGCAGTATGCCGTCGGGGAACAGCACCGTCTTCAGCGGGAACAGCGGCAACCAGTCGTTGGCAATCATGGCGCTTCAGTCCAGTTCGCGGTGGCGCACCAGCACGCGCGCACGGTCGCGAAAATCCTGCGCGAGCCGCTCGACCATGAACACCGAGCGATGCTGTCCGCCGGTGCAGCCGATCGCCACCGTCAGGTAACTGCGGTTATCGCGCTGGAAGGAGGGCAGCCATTTGTCGACAAACGCGCGGATGTCTGCGAGCAGGTCGAGTGCCTCCGGCTGGCCGTTGAGAAAATCGACCACGGGCTGGTCTTTGCCAGTCAGCGGGCGCAGATTTTTGTCGTAATAAGGGTTCGGTACCACGCGCACGTCGAACACCAGATCCGCATCGAGCGGCACGCCATACTTGAACGCAAACGATTCAAACAGCAGCGACAGCGGCGCATGGTCGCCGTTCTGGATCATCTCGCGTATCCATGCGCGCAGCTGGTTGGCCGACAGTCCGGAGGTGTCGATCAGGTGGCCGAGGCCCTCGACCTCGGCCAGCATCTCCCGCTCCAGGCGGATACATTCGGTCAGCGTCGGCGTCTGCTCCTGCGGCACAGCCTGCGCCACCCGATGCGACAGCGGATGGCTGCGGCGCGTCTCGGAAAAACGATTGATCAGTGATTCGGTCTTCGCCGTCAGGAATACGACGTCGACCGCATGCCCTTCGGCCCGCATCCAGGCGATGGCATCCGGCAGGTCGGACAAGGAGGCGGCGCTGCGTGCGTCGACGGCCACGGCCAGCTTGTCTTCGCCTTCGGCCGCGCGTGTCTCGACCAGCGCGCGCAGCAGCGACGGCGGCAGATTGTCGACACAGAAGTAGCCAGCGTCCTCGAGCGCGTTCAGCCCGACTGATTTGCCGGAGCCCGAGATGCCAGTGAGAAGAATGATGCGCATGCCCGCATGATAGCGGAAAGACTGTGGGGCAACGGACGGCACCGTCGTCGGCGCGTCACTCGCCGTCCATTGCGCGCTGCTGCCGCTCCATGAAATTGGCCAGCGTATCGATGCCGCGCATCTGCAGGATGGTGTTGCGCACCGCCGCTTCGAGCAGCACCGCAATGTTGCGGCCTGCCTCGACCGGGATCACCACTTTGCGGATCGGCAGTCCGAGCACGTCCTGCGTGTGCTGGTTCAGCGGCAGGCGCTCGTAGTTCTCTTCGAGGGTCTTGCGGCGCACCAGGTGCACGATCAGCTTCAGGCGCATCTTGCGGCGAACCGCGGTCTCGCCGAAGATAGTCTTGATATCGAGCAGACCGAGGCCGCGCACTTCCAGCAGGTTTTGCAGCAGCGGCGGGCAGCGTCCTTCGATCATGTTGGGCGCAATGCGCGCGAACTCGACCGCGTCGTCAGCGACCAGCCCATGGTCACGTGAGATCAGTTCCAGCCCCAGCTCGCTCTTGCCAAGTCCCGATTCGCCCGTGATCAGCACGCCGACGCCGAGCACGTCCATGAACACGCCATGCATCGTCACGCGGCTGGCCAGCTTTTTCGACAAATAGACGCGCAGATAATCGATCACCTGCGCCGCCGGCAGCGGCGTCGACAGCAGCGGGATGTTGTTGTCGATGCAGACTTGAAGGATGTACGGATGCGGCTCGAGCGACTGCGCAATGATGAAGGCTGGCGGCGAGCCGGCGACCAGTTCACGTGTCTGGAAAGTCCGGCTGTTTTCCGAGATGCGCAGGAAGTAGTCGTTTTCCTGCTGTCCGAAGACCTGGATCCTTCCCGGGTGGATCAGGTTCAGGTGCCCGACCTGATCGGCGGCCGACGCGGCGTCACCGTAGATGACGCGATCGCTGCCCGCCTGCCCCGCCAGCCAGCCCAGCCGCAGCGACTCATGGTTGTCTTCGTACAGCTGCTGGATCGACAGGGGGATATTCGAGGGCATGATCAGGCGTGGCTGCGTTCGGAGGGCTGCCAGTTCACCAGGCGCTGGTGCAGCGTTACCGGGTCGGTATCTTCGCTCATCGCGGCACGGAAAGTTTTGTCGGAAAACATTTCGGCGATCTCTGACAAGATCTCCAGATGCTGCTGCGTCACGTTATCGGGAATGAGCAGGAAGATCAGCAGATTCACCGGCTCGCCGTCTGGCGATTCGAAAGGAATGGGTTCGGCCAGTCGCACGAAGGCTGCCAGTGGCGCTTTCAGGCCGCGAATGCGTCCGTGCGGCACGGCCACGCCATGGCCCAGCCCAGTCGAACCGAGCCGCTCCCGCGCAAACAAATTGTCCGACACGGTCGAGCGGGCGATGCCGCAGTTGTTTTCGAAGATCAGGCCAGCCTGCTCAAACGCGCGCTTCTTGCTGGAACACTCCAGGTCAAGCACGACATTCTTCGCCGGCAGGATTTGGCTGAATTGGGTCATGATGCATTGCACAAAATTGGCTGTCGCCCGCATTATAGGAGCTTTCTCATGCCGGCGCGAAAAATGTCCGTCGCCGGCCGGGCGGTGCTCCGGCAGCGCCCGATCGATGCAAAATTCCTGATAAATAGCCGGTCATCGTAACTATCCAGGCCGATTTTTCAGGGCGCTCAATCTATACCCCGGCATCGGCGATAGCAATTGCTTTGACGTTAAGCCAGAGGCAAAGTTGGTCATGTTTTGTTTTTTTGCATCATCGGACGGTATCGATGACCTGTCTTACTGACGGGCGTTGCGGGCATTCGACGGCATCTTCGACAACGAAAAATTACTGCGCCAGGGGTTGATATCGATGCCGCCGCGCCGTGTATATCTTGCGGTAACGAGCAGCTTGGTCGGCTGGCACCGGCGCAGGATGTCCATGAAGATGCGCTCGACGCACTGCTCGTGAAACTCCTGGTGGGTACGAAAGCCGATCAGGTATTTCAGCAGGCCTTCCTGATCGATCGGCTGGCCGACATAATGAATCTGCACGCTTGCCCAGTCCGGCTGGCCTGTGACCAGGCAGTTTGACTTTAGCAGATGCGATACCAGGGTTTCTTCGGCCGGCGCTTCGTCGGAATTGATGGTCAGCAGCGCTGGCGACGGCTCATAGCGGTCGACCTCGATATCGAGCCGGTCGAGCAGGAGTCCGTCGAGTTCACCCATTTGCAGCGTGCCGAATTGATCGGCCAGGGTCAGTTTGACTTGTACGGTGGCGCCGAACGCGTTCGACAGGTCGGCGCGCAGCAGTTCGAGCAGCGCTTCCGGGCCGGCCACTTTCGACTGGTTCAGCGAATTGAAATACAGCTTCATCGACTTCGATTCGACGATATTCGGCGTATCTGCCGGCACCTGCAGCGTCACGATAGCCACTTGCGGCTTGCCGCGCATGTTCAGCCAGGACACTTCATAGGCATTCCAGACATCCATGCCGAAGAAAGGCAATGTGCCGTGAATGCCGAGCTCGGTACGCTTGTCCGCGCGCGGCATCGGAAACAGCAGCGTCGGATCGTAGGTTGCCTGATAAGTGCTGGCCTTGCCGAGCGGCGAATCGGAGGGAGTGTTGGGTGAGGTCATGAGAGCGAAATCCATCGCCGTAAGCGGATACGACGATGGAGACAATAAAAAAATTCAGAGGAACAGCTTGTACGCCGGGTTCCCGCTTTCGTCCCACGCGCGATATCCGAGCGTCGCCAGGAAGGCGCGGAAGTCCTTCATCTCTTTCTTCGGCACCTGCAGACCCACCAGCACCCGGCCGACGTCGCCGCCCTGGCTGCGATAGTGGAACAGGCTGATGTTCCAGTTCGGCGCCATGCTGTCGAGGAATCGCATCAGCGCACCGGGCCGCTCCGGAAATTCAAAGCGGTACAGGATCTCATCCTGAGCCAGCGCGCTCTTGCCGCCGACCAGATGGCGGATGTGCAGCTTTGCCAGTTCATCCTGGGTGAGATCGAGCGTGCGGAAACCGTGCTTCTCGAACTGCTTGCTGATCTTGCCAGACTCATCGCGGTCCGCGATCTGCAGGCCGACGAACACGTGTGCCTGCTTCGCGTCATTGATGCGGTAATTGAATTCTGTGACTGCGCGTGCGCCGATCAGCTGGCAGAGGCGCTTGAAGCTGCCGCGCTCTTCCGGGATCGTGACCGCGAATACCGCTTCGTGTGCCTCACCGACCTCGGCGCGTTCAGCAACGAAGCGCAGCCGGTCGAAGTTCATGTTCGCGCCGCAGGCGATCGCCACCAGCGTCTCCCCGCGCAGCGGATGGCGCGACTTCGCAGCGCGCTCGACATAGGCCTTGGCGCCCGCCACCGCCAGCGCGCCGGCAGGCTCGAGAATGCTGCGGGTGTCAGTAAACACATCCTTGATCGCCGCGCAGACGGCGTCGGTGTCGACCAGGAGGATCTCGTCGACCACTTGCTTCGCGAGCCGGAAGGTCTCTTCGCCGACTTGCTTGACGGCGGTGCCGTCGGAAAACAGGCCGACGTCCTGCAGCATCACGCGGCGGCCGGCAGCAAGCGAGCGCGCCATCGCATCTGAATCAGTGGTCTGCACGCCGATTACCTTGATGTCCGGGCGCACGGCCTTGATGTAGGCGCCGACGCCGCCGATCAGCCCGCCGCCGCCGATGGCGACGAAGACCGCATGGATCGGCCCCGCATGCTGGCGCAGGATCTCCATCGCGATCGTGCCCTGGCCAGCGATCACGTCAGGATCGTCGAACGGATGTACGAAGGTCAGCTTATGCTTTTTCTCCAGCGTCAGCGCATGCTGGTAGGCGTCCGAATACGAGTCGCCGGCCAGCACGACTTCGCCGCCGCGCGCGCGCACCGCATCGACCTTGACTGCCGGCGTCGTGGTCGGCATCACGATCACAGCGCGGCAGCCGAGCGTCTTCGCCGACAGCGCGACGCCCTGCGCATGATTGCCTGCCGATGCGCAGATCACACCGCGCTTGAGCTGTGCCGGCGTGAGCTGCGCCATCTTGTTATACGCTCCGCGCAGCTTGAAGCTGAAGACGCTCTGCATGTCCTCGCGCTTGAGGAAGATCGGGTTGCCCGTCCTGGCCGACAACGTGGGCGCCTGCTCCAGCGGGGTTTCGATCGCCACGTCATAGACGCGCGACGTCAGTATCTTTTTCAGGTAATCGGTCGTCATGGCGGATCATTATAATTGACACCCTTTCGCCCTCGTTAACACCCTCTTCTACCGACTTCCAGCCCCATGCTTGTCTCGGCCATGACCGCCTTGCTGAACGCGCTTGCGCTGCCGGTCTTCAGCCTGCCGGCGCTGTTCCTGGTGGCGCTGGTGTCGGCGACGCTGCTGCCGATGGGCTCCGAGCCCGCACTGTTCGCGCTGGTGAAACTTCATCCCGAGATGTTCTGGCCGGCGCTGCTGGTGGCCACGGCCGGCAATACGGCCGGGGGTGCGATCAGCTGGGGCATGGGGTTGGGCGCCAAGCGCGCGTTTGCCAGAGAGAGGCAGACGCGCTGGTTCGGCTGGCTGCAGCGTTTCGGCCCGAAGACCTTGCTGCTGTCGTGGTTGCCCGTGATCGGCGATCCGTTGTGTGCACTGGCCGGCTGGCTGAAGATGCCCTTCTGGCCCTGCCTGCTGTACATGGCGCTGGGCAAGCTGGCGCGCTATCTGAGCGTGACCGGGCTGTTGCTCGCCGTACCCGACGGTGTCTGGCACCGTCTGCTGAGCTGGGGCTGATCGCCTCAAAAGCCCCAGTGTGGCAAGGGCTACTGCCAAATCCTTGTGCATCGCAATACGTTAAAATGCGTCTTTAGATTCTCAGGCCTCATTCCCTCTGATGAACGCCCCTGCGCAAATCCAAGCCCTGTTTACCGACGCCCCCGAAGGCGGCCAGCCGTCCCGCCTGCGTGAAATTCCTTACAACTACACCTCGTTCTCCGACCGCGAGATTGTGATCCGGCTGCTGGGCGACACCGCCTGGGGGCTGATATCGCAGCTGCGCAGTCTGCGACAGACAGGCCGCTCCGCACGCATGCTGTACGAAGTGCTCGGTGACATCTGGGTCGTGCGCCGTAACCCGTACCTGCAGGATGACCTGCTCGACAATCCGTCGCGCCGCGAGGCACTGATTGACGCGATGGTCCATCGCCTCAATGAAGTCGAGCGCCGCCGTGTGTCGGCCGAAGGCGACGAGACGCTCGAGCCCGAGATCCGCCAGCGCAAGCAACATGTGGCCACACTAATCACGCTCGCGCACAAGGCGGTCGAAGAATTCGCCGCAGAGTTCAAGCTGATGCAGGAACTGCGCCGGCGTGCGCGCCGCGTGCTTGGCCGTTACACTGCGGCCGATAACATCAAGTTCGACGGCCTGTCGCGAGTCTCCCATGTCACTGACGCGACCGACTGGCGCGTTGAATATCCGTTTGTCGTGCTCACGCCCGATTCGGAAGACGAAATGGCGGGCCTGGTGAAGGGCTGTATCGAGCTTGGTCTGACCATCATTCCGCGCGGCGGCGGCACCGGTTATACCGGCGGCGCGATCCCGCTGACGCCGATGTCGGCCGTGATCAATACCGAAAAGCTCGAAGATCTGGGCGCGGTCGAGATGCAGCGCCTGCCCGGCGTCGATCGCGACTACGCGACCATTTACTCCGGTGCCGGCGTCGTCACCAAGCGCGTGTCGGACGCGGCCGAAAAGGCCGGCTTCGTGTTTGCGGTCGACCCGACGTCGGCCGAGGCTTCCTGCATCGGCGGCAATATCGCAATGAACGCCGGTGGCAAGAAGGCGGTGCTGTGGGGCACGGCGCTCGACAACCTGGCCAGCTGGCGCATGGTCGACCCGAACGGCGACTGGCTCGAAGTCACACGGCTCGACCATAACCTCGGCAAAATTCATGACGCGCCGGTGGCGCGCTTCCGGCTCGAGTGGACGCATCCGGCCGAGCGCGGCCGCCGCAACAAGCCCTTCCGTACCGAAGTGCTGGAGATCGCCGGACGCGTGTTCCGCAAAGAAGGTCTCGGTAAGGACGTCACTGACAAATTCCTCGCCGGCCTGCCCGGCGTGCAGAAGGAAGGCACCGACGGCCTGATCACGTCGGCGCGCTGGATCCTGCACAAAATGCCGAAATACGCGCGCACCGTCTGCCTCGAATTCTTCGGCCAGGCCCGCGATGCGATTCCGTCGATCGTCGAGATCAAGGATTTCCTCGACGCCGAGACGAAGAAAGGCGGTGCGATTCTCGCCGGCCTCGAACATCTGGACGAGCGCTATCTGCGCGCGGTCGGTTATGCGACCAAGTCCAAGCGCGGCGTGCTGCCGAAGATGGCATTGTTCGGCGATATCGTCGGCGACGATGAAGACGCAGTCGCACGTGCCACGTCCGAAGTGATCCGTCTGGCCAACACGCGCGTCGGCGAGGGCTTCGTCGCGGTGAGCCCGGAGGCACGTAAAAAATTCTGGCTCGACCGCGCGCGCACTGCCGCGATCGCGCGCCATACCAATGCCTTCAAGATCAATGAAGACGTTGTCATTCCGCTCGATCGCATGGGCGAGTACACCGACGGCATCGAGCGCATTAACATCGAGCTGTCGATCGGCAACAAGCTGAAGCTGCTGGACGAGCTGTCAGCCTTCTTCGCGAAGGGCAATCTCCCGCTGGGCAAGAGCGACGACAGCGAAGGCTTTGACATTCCGCCGGCTGAGCTGCTGGAAGACCGTGTCGCCGAAGCATCCGGGCTGCTGGCGCACGTGCAGGCGCGTTGGTCCTGGCTGCTGAAAAATTTCGATCAGCGTGTCAGCGCCGTGCGCGGCCAGCTCGACGAACTGGGCCTGGGCAAGCAAGCGGCCGACATCGACGCGCGCGTCGCCGCGCAGCCGGACGCCACGGTATTCGACCTGTTGCAGGACCGTACCATCCGCGTGTCGTGGAAGGCCGAAGTGCGCGCGCAGCTGCGGCAGATCTTTAATGGCGCGGCATTCAAACTGATCGTTGACGAATGCTCGGCGATCCACAAGCGCGTGCTGCGCGGCCGTGTATTCGTTGCGCTGCACATGCATGCCGGCGACGGCAATGTGCACACGAATTTGCCGGTCAACTCAGACGACTATGCAATGCTGCAGACCGCCCATGCGGCGGTCGAGCGCATCATGGCGCTGGCGCGCTCGCTGAATGGCGTCATCTCCGGCGAGCACGGCATCGGCATTACCAAGCTCGAGTTCCTGACCGACGCTGAGATCGGCGAGTTCCGCGCGTACAAACAGCGTATCGATCCGGAAGGCCGCTTCAACAAGGGCAAGCTGCTCGAAGACGCCGACCTGCGCAACGCCTATACGCCGTCGTTCGGCCTGATGGGCCATGAGTCGCTGATCATGCAGCAGAGCGATATCGGGGCCATCGCGGCCAGCGTCAAAGATTGTCTGCGCTGCGGCAAGTGCAAACCGGTGTGCGCTACGCACGTGCCGCGTGCCAACCTGCTTTACTCGCCGCGCAACAAGATTCTCGCTACGTCATTGCTGATCGAAGCCTTCCTTTATGAGGAACAGACCCGGCGCGGCATCTCGATCCGTCACTGGGAAGAGTTCGAAGATGTCGGTGCCCACTGCACGGTCTGCCATAAGTGCGTGAATCCGTGCCCGGTCGATATCGACTTCGGTGACGTATCGATGAACATGCGCAATCTGCTGCGCAAGATGGGCAAAAAGTCCTTCAACCCGGGCACGGCCGCATCGATGTTCTTCCTGAATGCGACCGATCCTGCGACCATCAATGCTACGCGTCAGGTGATGATCGGCTGGGGCTACAAGGCCCAGCGTTTCGCCAACGATCTGTTCAAGAAATTCGCGAAGAAGCAGACCAAGACGCCGCCGGCCACGGTCGGCAAGCCGGCCGTACGCGAGCAGGTGATCCACTTCATCAACAAGAAGATGCCGGGCAACCTGCCGAAGAAGACCGCGCGTGCGTTGCTCGACATTGAAGATGACAAGTTCGTGCCGATCATCCGCGATCCGAAGGCGACCACGGTCGACAGCGAAGCGGTGTTTTACTTCCCGGGTTGTGGTTCGGAGCGCTTATTCTCGCAAGTGGGTCTGGCCACGCAGGCGATGCTGTGGCACACCGGTGTGCAGACCGTGCTGCCGCCCGGCTATCTGTGCTGCGGTTATCCGCAGCGCGGCAGCGGCGACTTCGACAAAGCCGAGAAGATCATCACCGACAACCGCGTGCTGTTCCACCGCATGGCCAACACGCTGAACTACCTCGACATCAAGACCGTCGTCGTCTCCTGCGGTACCTGCTATGACCAGCTGCAAGGCTACGAATTTGAGAAGATCTTCCCCGGCTGCCGGATTGTCGACATCCATGAATATCTGCTCGAGAAAGGCGTCAAGCTCGAGGGGGTGACCGGCACGCGCTACATGTATCACGACCCCTGCCATAGCCCGATGAAGCAGCAGGATCCGCTGAAGACGGTGAACAGTCTGATCACCACCGGTGATGCGCAGAAGATCGAGAAGAACGACCGCTGCTGCGGTGAATCCGGCACGCTGGCGGTCGCGCGCCCGGACATCTCGACGCAGGTGCGCTTCCGCAAGGAAGCCGAAATGGTGAAGGGCGCCGACAAGCTGCGCGCGGACGGTTTCAAGGGCGACGTCAAGATTCTCACCTCCTGCCCGTCCTGCCTGCAGGGCCTGTCGCGCTACAACGACGATTCGGGCACGTCAGCCGACTACATCGTCGTCGAGATCGCCCGTCATCTGCTCGGCGAGAACTGGCTGCCCGACTACGTTGCGCGTGCCAACGATGGCGGCATCGAGCGGGTGCTGGTCTGATCATGAACGTGACAGTCACAGGCTGCGAGCTGTGCGAATCGCCGGGCGGTGAGGTGCTGCACCAGGGCGCGCAATTTCGTGTGGTGCTGGTCGACGATGCCGACTATCCGGGCTTTTGCCGCATCATCTGGCGCGACCATGTGACAGAAATGACCGACCTGCCCGAGCTTGATCGCATGTTGCTGATGGACGTGCTGTGGCAGGTCGAGCAGGTCGTGCGCGAGGTGATGCAGCCGGAGAAGATCAACCTCGCCTGCTTCGGCAACATGGTGCCTCACCTGCACTGGCATGTGATCCCGCGTTTCACCGATGACCGTCACTTCCCCGCGCCGATCTGGGGACAGCCTCAGCGGGAGCCTCAGCGCGCTTCGTTACAGGTGCGGCGAGAACGTATCGACGCTCTACGAGCCCGAATGGGCCAGCGACTGGCGAGCTACCTGTAAGCCCCGGCTGGGTGCCTGTTCAAGCGACAACGTGCGTCAGCAGGTGAGTGTGGGCACAGCAAGGCGGCCCCTGCAAATTCTGCGCAAAGAGCTGGGTCAGTAGCCTCAGGTAGCCTCAGGGTTGATGAACTGCTCGAGCATGTGCAGTTGCTGGAACATGAGGTCGGTGTAGACCCGGGCCGCGTCCGCAGGTGCGTCGATGCGGTTGATCAGATGGCCAGCGGAGGACGGCGCGCCGACACGCGCTCCAAGCGCTTCGCGAAAGGCCGCCAGCAAGGCATTGCCCAGATCGTTGTTGGAGCGCAGGTCGGTGGCGGTCAATGAGTTGCTCACTTGCTGCCATGCCTGGAGCCAGGCGGTGCCGATTTCATCGGCCAGCGACGCGTAGACACCGGCCTCGTTCAGTCGGGCGGCGACGATGCCGGGCGTGGGCGGCTGCATCATTGCGCTGCGATAGTCGCCCTTCGCCACAGTACTGTCGGCGCAGCGGGCGAACAGATCGCCGAAGACGGGGGCGATGTCGTCGCGCTGACGTTCAGCGGCCAAGTCGATACGGCGGGTGAGCCACTGACGGGTCATGCTTGTTAGCGTGGTCTTCCAGTCGTTGTCGAGGCCTAGAGATGCGTAGTGGGCGGCAGTGGCGATCTCGTCGAGATCAGTTTCCAGCGTCAGGTACAGCCCATTGACGGCGGCCTCGAAGGTGCGTTCAGCCGGGACGCCTTGTCTGAAGAGGCGCTCGCGTATCGGCGGTAGGGCACTGAGCAGCGGCAGCAACCGGGCATGCACAGGGCTGGGCACGCCCGTCAGCACCAGAGTCTGTGTCAGTGCATTCGTGGACGCATTGGCTGGCGGCATCAGCAGCGCTCTCCAAAGTTCAGGCATTTCGCTATGTTCCGCCCCCATCATGGCCGGCAGGTCGACGGTCGATTCGCTGTTGGCGTAGACCAGGAACAGCGCCAGATCGCGTTTGAGCGGATCGGTTTGACTGAACCAGACATCGCGAGCCAGGTGACGCTGATCAGGCTGCTGTCGCAGCGATTTACCGAGAGCGTGGAGGATACGGCTGCGGATGACTGCGCCCTCATCGGCGCTGCTATGGTTGTCGCTGTCGTCGGCGATCTCGATTTGACCGACCGCCAGGTGTAGCGCGTGTTGCCTCTTGTGGTTTTGCTGGCCGATGCGCAGGCCGGCACTTAACAGCATCTCGACGGCGGTCGCATCCTGCCCCTCCACGGCCATCATCAACGCATCATTACCTTTGTCGGTGACGTGATGCAGCGGCAAGCTCGGCTCGCGTAACAGCAGTGACAGGGCTTTGTGGCGTTCCTCGAAGTCGTCTGACCAGTGGGACGAATAATCAATTCGCAGTAAAGGATTGTGGTCAGCAGCCAGTCCCACCGCCCTCGGATCCAACCGAGAGAGCGGCAGCAGCTCGCGAACGATGTCGGCCGATACGTTGACTGCCTTCAGTAGCGCCTGCATCCAATAGACTCGCGGCAGGTTGGCGTGCAATAGCGCTTGGAGGATCGGCCGACTACCTCCCGCTACGGCACAAGTAATCGCGTTGAAGGTGCTCGAGTTATTGGGATCGATATTGGCGTTCCGCGCCAATAGAAATACGACCGAGTCGTACGCACGAAACTGACAGGCAGCCAGTAGCGGCGTGTGCCCGACCCAGTCGGTACGCTCGATGTCTTCACCGGACTTCAGCAGATAGTCGAGCATCGCAACGTGATTGCCCCGCGCGGCATGCGCCAGCGGCGGTGAATGATGCGCTGGCACTTGCTGGCCGGCGCCGAAATCAAGCAGGTATTGATAGAAGCTGATATTCCCGCTCTCCGCAGCATACGAAAGCACGGAAACATCGGCACTGTGCAGCTGACCAAGCCAGGCGCCGGCCATGACGAGCAATTGACAGATCTTCTGATGGCCCTGCGCGGCGGCAATCAGCAGCGGATTCTCGGAGAATCCGTCATCGTCATCGTTGACGTTGACGGCGACGCCGCGGCTGATCAGGAGCGCACAGGTCGTCGTGTGGCCATGCCTGGCGGCGGCTACCAAAGCTGGAAGTTGGGATTGTGGATCCATGCCGGCGTCCAGCAACGCCGCACAGGTTGCCGTACGTCCGTGCTGGGCGGCGAAATACAGGCTGTCATTTGCCGGGTTGTCCACATACGGCAACAGAGCAATGGCAATGGGCGTGGCGCCTGCCTTCGCGGCGCAATGCAGGGCCTCCCTTGAGAAAGTCCTGCGCTGCCTTTCATTGGCTTGGGACCACAGGGTTTGGAAGACCTCGGGATCTCCCCATTCTGCCGCGAGTGCCAGTGGATTGTCGTCACTGGTCTCGGCGTTGCCAAGGGCCCGCTGCTGTAACTGCCTGGATAGCTGGCTTTGCAGGGCCGCTCGATCGAGATCGGTCGAATACACGACCACGTCCATCGTATTTTCATCGGCTTCGGTTTCGATAGCGACCACGCCATTCGATTGCAGCAGCTTCAATAAATTGCGGCATTCGTTATCGAAAATTCGCACGGAAAATTGTCCAGAGGCCGGCCGGTGCTCGGGGATGAATAGCAGATCGAGTGCCACGCTGGTGTCGCCGTCTCGCAAGGCGACCTGCAGCGCTTTCGCTTGTTCATGCGTCAGATCCCGCCGGATTCCGGCTTGCCAGTTGGGGGGAGGCTGGTCCGAGTCGCCCGTTCGTATCGATGACTCGGCAGGATTGCCGAGGGTATATGGATCAAGCCCGTCAACCCAGTAGGCGCAGGTATTGGTGATGGCGTCGACGGCGGCCATCGAGCCGGCCGCGCGCGCCTGCTGCGCAAGTTCGCGCAGCAGCGTGCCGGATTGGTTGGCCAGACCGGTGGGCAGCAGCCAGTGCAACAGCGATGCCTGATTGGCGAGGGTGGCGGTGTGCAGGAGATCGGCAAAGGTGTCAGCCAACGTCTGAGCGAAGTCCTCGACGCCGGGGAAAGCCACGCCCTGGCGCAGCAGGGCTAACCTCTGACGGAAGTAATGGACCTGAAAATCAAGGTCGGTGGCGGGAGGCAGAGTCAGCTGGACGGTGTCGCCGTCGGACGCCACGACTTTGCCGCCGTGGCCCTGGATCAGCGCAATGAGCGCCCCATGCTGTTGCCAGCTGAAGAGTTCGGTGACCAGTGGCGGCGGCGGTGGTGGCGATGGAGGTGCTTCGGTGCGCTGGCGCTTGAATTCGGGCGGTGTGGAGGGCAGTGAGGCATCGTCGTCGGTGTCTTGCAAGAATCGCTGCCAGGTGCGCTTGAGATCGTGGCGATGAGCAGGATCCTCGTCATCGCTGCTGTCGATGTCCATGCCACCTGTCTCGGGTGACAGCGACCGCATGACGGGGGCAGTCAGCGGGCTGCGATGGTCCGCCGGTGTTCCGGGAGGCACGGGGGCCTGTGGCGGCGTTGCCTGCGGATTGGCAGGTGCCTGCGGGTCAACCTGTGGTGGGTAGGGAGGAGCAGCGCCGATATTGTTGAACATCGCAGAACTTTCATGAATTGGCATGGAAGCGCTGAGTGCGCCTCCGGGCGCGGGTGTTCCTCCTGTCGTTGAGTTGTCGGATTACCGGACCTGCGCAGATAACAGGTGACCGGATTCAGCGACGTGAATCCGGCCATCCTGGATGGTTCCGGCAGATCAGGTGGACTCGGGGGTGATGAATTGTTTCAGCATGTGGAGCTGCTGGAGCATCAGGTGGCTGTAGACCTGCGCTGCCGGGGCCGGTGCGTCGATACGGTTGATCAGGTGGCCTGCAGTTGACGGTGTGTCGAGACGTGCTTTGAGCGTCTGACGGAACGCGGCCAGTAATTCATCCGCCAGCTGATCGTTGCTGCGCATGTCGAGCAGCGTCGCCGGCGAGAGTTTCACCTGCTGCCAGGCGTGCGACCAGGCGGCGTCGATTTCATCGGCGAGTGCGGCGTAGACGCCGGCCTCGTGGAGGGCTGCGGCGACCTTGCCGGGCTCAGGGGCGGATTGCTTGAGCGCGGTGAGATAGTCGTCGCCGGCCAGGGTGCCAGCGGCACAACGGTCCAGCAGATCAGCGAAGACGGGGGCGATGTCGTTGTTCTGGCGCTCGGCCGCTTCGACGATGCCGTGGGTCAGCCACTGAGTCGCCATGGCCGTCAGCGTTGTCTTCCACTCGTCGTCGAGGGCAGTCGCTGCGTAATGAGCAGCGATGGTGGCGTTGAGGGGGGTCGTCTCTGCTTCGAGGTGCACATAGAGTCCGTCGATCACGGCCCGGAAGACGCGATTGATGTCGGCGCCCCTTTTGAAGAGGCTCTCGCGTATCTGCGGCAGCTCGCTGATCAAGGGGATCAGGCT
>JACCDT011978298.1_pt1 | contig 20566 bp, 25 predicted proteins | sample 7446291 | NCBI WGS metagenome assembly JACCDT01 (sample SAMN15323446, study PRJNA562643) | freshwater metagenome | isolation source: river surface water | place: USA:Blue River Watershed | collected 2017-08-17 | reverse complement strand
TCGCTGATAGCACCTCTGAATTGACGATCCTTTGAACCACCGTATGGATTAGTTTCAGGAGTCTTTTCTGCGGCAAACATACCGGTGTAATCTTCGCCTAACTCTTCTTCATCACGCTTATACTGTGCATTACGTGCGGCATCTTCAAATGCTTCTTCTAAACCATATACTGCTGATTCTAATGCATTCTTTGCAGACAATACGCCATCAATACTATATTCTAATGTTTTACTGTCAATACCTTCTGTACGTTCTGCAAGCATTTGAATTTGAGTAATAATTTCACCTACTGTATCATCATACTTGATTGCTTTAGTAATTCTACGTGCTTCGGGTAATGAGTATTCAGGATCGTGTAGTGTATCACCCTGTGCTTCTGCTACACCTTGTTGTTTATCTTCAGGTTTAGTAGTTAGTATAAACTCTTTGCCAACGTTAAATGATTTCTGCATCATCTTAACTGCAACTGCATTGGCATGCTTCTTGCCATTAAACATAACGGGGTCACCGTTGCGGTCTTTAAAGATTTTACCATTAATACGAATATACCACGTGCCACCTTCTTGCTCTTTACGCTGACGGTCTAATTCTTGTTCACGTTCCCATTCGGCTTCATGTTCACGGCGTTTGAAGTTACGCTTTTCTTGTTCGATTGGATCATAACCGGCTTCGTCTAAGTTAAACATATCAGCATAGGTAGATAGCATGTTTTCATCTAAGTCTACAATGCTTTCACCCATACGCCAGCCACCACCCATCTTTTTGTATTCTTTGCTGGCATATGCATTGGCGTATGCACTTGGATACACATCAAACTTGCTACGGGCTTTTGCTTTTGCTCTAGCCCACTTTTCAGGACTTGTTGGCTTTGGTTTCTTTTTCTTTTCGGTCACTAGACCCTTCATGATGCTACTCATTGCTTAGTCCTTCTTAGATACGTGTTGTGGCAAACCCTTATGCTTTGTCTTAGCAAAGTCTTTAACGTCGCCTTTTGTCATTGACTTAGCAACATCTTTTAAATCTTTGCTAGCGCCTTTAATCTTTTCACCTTTTTGCATAGCATGTGCCATGCCAAAAAACTTTTGCTGTGCTTTGCTTACAGCCTTTTCGCTGACTACTGATTCTGCGGCAATGCCACCTGCAAGTGTACCTGCAGTCATTTCATGTACACGCTTACCTTCTAGGTATTCACGCACTGTGTTTAGATAGTCATTTGCCTTGATAATCTTTTCTTGTACCCAACCTTCAAGACCATCCTCTTCGCTACGATCTTTGATAAGTTCATGAATTGCTCTAGCATTTTTTACTGATTGAAATAGGTCACTACGTGCCATTTCAACTTCGTGATCGATACGACTTGCACCATGCGGAACAAAACCGTTCTTACGTGATGCACCTTGTCCGGGAATAACAATTAAGTCTTGTTCGCTTAATTCCGCTTCGCTTACTGTAGCACTTTCTTTAATTGAATTGGCAAATTTCTTATTAGTCTTTTTACCAGTTAATAAGTTTCCTCCCTTTTGATTGGGATAGATGCCCTTGCCTCTAGTCTGCGTACCTCCCATTGGGGTAGCAACAGTTGCTACTGAGCCTGCTGTAGTTGATTCATAAATGTCAGAGATTTTCATAGTTCAATAATCCGTTTTATGTAGTATTTATCACGTTCTATAGATTTGGAACTAATAAAAAAGGCCCCAATAAAGGGGCCTTTTCATTAACAACTAAGATAGTATTAGGTGTTTAGTGTGATATTACCATCACCGTCGGGTTTTGGTGCAGCCTGAGCAGCCGCTGCCTTAGCAGCCTGTTCCTGAGCATACATTGGACCGATTGTGTTCATTAGATGTTGCTGATTTTCCATACAGAAAACATAACTACCTGAATGTCGTAGCAAGACACGCTTATCGACCCAGATTCTTCCGCCTAAGTCACGCCAGTTTTCACAGAATGTCCAATCTTCACTGTAGTAACGATTCTGACGAACTGCGGTATCAAAGTAAGTCTTTAGATACTGATCGTACTTAGGGTCAAGTCCGATATCGTTCTTATACTGCTTCACAGCAGGGTGACTATTCATCTTTTCAAATACATGCTTCTTCATCAATAAGAAACCGGTGCCTGCTTTTGAAACTTCCTGTAGACCATCTGGTCCTTCTTCAGCACCTTCGAATCCGTTGACAACCCACTTAATTGGCATAGTCTTCATTGGATAAAGACCACCGATAACGTCAACGTCCCTGTTCAAGAGGACTAGCAAATGCCAGGGCTCCCAACCAATATCGGCGTCCACAAAGAATAAGTGTGTCGCTTCGGGCATATCTAAAAACTTAGCAGTAAGTGTATTACGTGCGCGGCTAATGAGTGATTCATTAACCATTGTTTCTAGTGTCCAGTCAATGCCTAACTGTCGGGCTGTATTAGCCCACTTGATGAAACTCATAAATGTTGATTCTGTCAGCATGCCGCCATAGCAGGGCATTGCAATGTGTACACGTGTTGTACGTAAGAAATCAACGTTGACTTGCACTTGACCCTGTTGGGCTTGTGCATTTTGTTGCTCGGCTGCAGCCTGCTCTGCAATCTCATGTACCTTTTCTACAGGTACTGTCTTTGGTTCTGCGCCAGACTGTGCTGCCGCGGCTGCCTTCGGTGAATTTGGTTTCTTTGCCATGAAGTCCTCTCTTGTTGAAACGTACTATTATTTACGTCTAGAGAGGGGTGTGGAATTATTTTTCTTCTAGATAATCTAGACTTTCATCGATATGTTTGGGTGTTTTGCCTGCCTTCTTCATTGAGATGGCAATAGCAGCCTGTTGTGCAGGATTAGAAGCCTCAGAAACTTCTCCACTCATACCAACATCTAGCATCTTAACTACGTTCTGTGCTAGTTTCATATTCTGTTGTGTAGCAGGATATAAACTCATAACCATAGCAGTCTTTTGCTTTTCATTTAGACCGGGCCATGCATTACGAATTTCAGTAGCACTTTTAATTCCAGGACCAAACTCTACAGTAGGTAGATAAGCCATATATGCATGCTTACCAAAAGGTTCTAGTTCACCACGCTTGAATGGTTGTAAGTATGCAGGCTCACCGTTCTTTTTAACGCCACCTGGAATAGGACTTTCTTTCATGTCCTTTTGACTGCGCACAAAGATAACTACATCTTTTTCAGGATCATAATTCTGTGTAATCTCTTTAGGCTGAAAGGGGCTTTTTACTTGAACAAAATGTCCAGGCTGCACACCTGCGACTTTTGCTAGTTTCTCTTTTAATTCGTAGGGGAAAGGTCTTGTCTTAGTATCATTACTTGCCGCAACATACACTTCTGCATCGGGAAATGCTTCACGTGCTGAATTGTACAGTGCCATATGGCCTGCATGAAATGGGTGAAACCCACCGGGCATAATGACTACTGTACTCATTTTAATAACTTACCTTGACAAAATTGACGACACCGCCCTGAAAGTCCTCAATCTTTGCCCTTACATAAACAAAGTTGCCTTCAATATTGGTGTATGCTGTTGCATTACTTGCAATCTCTGGTGCTGAATTGCTGGCAGCATTAGCGTTTGCTTCTAGTTCATAAACTCTGAACCAGTCACTATTACTGGGTGTTGATGCTAATGTTGCTTCGATAACAATGTTACCAGTACAGTTAGATAATCCATATGTAACTGTTTGCAGGTCTTGATTACCTAGATAATATGCTGCCGCTGGCTGACTGTTTCCGGTGACTGTGTAAGGTGCACCGTTGCCTGGATTAACATAGGCAGTTTGGGGAAGCAGTATCAGTGTAGTGGCTTGACTCATTATGCTTTCACCACCTCAACAATAACTGCTTCACCCACTAGTTCTTGGGCTACTTGCTCTAATGCTTGCTGAATATCATTGTTAGCAATGTCAGAACCATCTGCATCACTGTCCTTAACAATCTTACTAAATTTAATTAGGACTACATCTTCTACGATTTTAGCCATAAATACTCCGTTTCTATTAGAGTATTTATCTTAGTCCGTTTTCTTTTCTAATTTGTAGGATTTGCCAACGATTTCAGGGAACATGATACTAAAGTAAGTTAAAGTACTTTCTTCATTATATCCAATGAATTGTCCGGGATGTACCCAAGAATTACGATAATTGCTAGTACTTACTAGGTTCCTTCGTAAACCATCACAGCCTTCAACAATGTCGGTTCTATCTAAAAACGTCAACAAACTATCACGATCATCGGCTGTAATACGCTTGCTCTTAAGATAGACTCGATACTTTGAGGGAGGATCTTTCTTAAAGTACTTAACTCCGGCGGGGGAAAGCAATAGTTCTGTTAATTCTGCATCAGGCTGAATAGTTAACATTTCTTGTAAAATAGCAATGTCGTTAGTAAACACTGCCAACTTATCACCTTCATGCCTGTACGTGCAATCAGAACTATGCAAGTTCTTAAACTGGATGATTTTCTCAACTTCTAAAAAGTCGATATCCTCTAGTTTGACTTTCCCCCGCCATGAACGATCTTCAAAAATTACATCCTTGACTGTGTTTTCAAAATCTACTATTGTACGGGCACTGTGTGCCCAGTACAAGTGTTTAGTTTTGAATATACCTCGATAAATGTACTTGTTAAAGTACAGTCTTTCACGGTCTACCTGGTTCATGTTCAACTTGGATGATGCCATCTTCGCCGACCCTCGCAGATTGTTTGTTTGTGATGTTGAATGCAATTTCATTGTCCTTAATTACTGCCATTACGTTGGCGTTTGATACACGTTCAAACAGAATCTTTTTAGATAGTGGAACACGCACTAGTTCATCAATCTTACGTGCTAGAGGACGTGCGCCCATCTTGCTATCATAACCCTGTTCTGCCAAATATTCAATGACAGGTTCGCTCAAGTTAAGAGTAATGTTGTGCTTTTCTAGTAGGCTCTTCTTGAGGTCTTCCGTGAACTTAACAACAATCTTCTTAATAGACAATGTATCCAACTTATTAAACTTACATACCATGTCTAGACGATTACGGAACTCAGGCTTGAAGAATTGCTTCAATGCCTTATCATCTTCACCAGTCTTTTCTTGAGTGCCGAAGCCAATGTTGTTCTTCTCGCCATCTGCACTACCTAGATTTGATGTTAAGATAATCAATGTATTCTTACAACTGACTTCCTTACCATTTGATCCAGTGATACGACCTTCATCAAGAATCTGCAAGAAAATATTGAAGATATCAGGATGTGCCTTTTCAACTTCGTCAAACAATAGAATTGAGTGAGGATTCTTGCTCAAGTCTGAAATTAGGCGTCCACCTTGCACTTGTGAATCACCAAAGCCTACATAGCCTGGGGGCGGTCCAATCAAACTACTTACGCTATGCTTCTCACTGTATTCACTCATGTCATACTTGAGAAGTGGCATATCTAAGTTCTTAGACAGTAGTTTAGCCAATTCTGTTTTACCCGTGCCTGTTGGGCCCAAGAACAAGAAACTTGCTGTTGGTTTTGTTTCATTACCGATACCAGCGAATGAAACGTATACACGTTCAAGAACCTTATCTACTGTCTCATCTTGACCATAGAGTTTATTCTTAACGTTTAATTCTAGGTTTTGAATACGTTCAAAATTATCACCTGACAACTTATCAGCAGGAACGCCAGTATACTTTTCTACTTGTTCGTGGATAAGTTCCTTAGTGATAATTGCATCACTATTACCTAATACCTTCTGCTTGGCACAAGCCGCATCAAGCAAATCAATACTCTTGTCAGGATTCTTACGATCATGGATGTAACGTGCTGCCGCATCCACTGCCGCATTGATTGCGTCTTGTGTAATGTTTACCTTGTGGAAATCATTAAGACGTTCAGCAAGACCTGAAAGAATACGTACTGTTGTTTCATGTGAAGGTTCATCTACTGATACCTTATAGAATCTACGCATCAATGCACGATCCTTTTCGAAACTCTCGTAGAACTCTTCCCATGTAGTGCTTGCGATTACCTTGAGTGTACCCTTAGTAATAGCAGGCTTAATCATATTAGCAAAGTCAACTGATCCGTTTGTCGAACCACCTGCGCCTTGCATCGTATGTGCTTCATCGATAAAGAGAATTGCCTTCTTCTTGGTATTAAGTGCATCTAATACCATCTTTACCTTTTCTTCAAAGTCACCGCGATAGCGAGAACCTGCAAGCAATGAACCAATCTCAAGGCTATAAAGTTCATGACCGTTTAAGAAGTCAGGAATCTCATCATTCACAATAGCATTAGCAATGCCTTCTGCAATCGCAGTCTTACCAACACCTGGATCACCGACCATCAATACGTTTGACTTGAAACGCTTTGCGAGTACATTGATAATATCATCAATTTCCTTACTGCGACCAATGACAGGTTCTAGTTTACCCTTACGTGCCATGTCAGTAAGATTGGTAGTATATTCTTCTAGGATTTCATCTGCCTGATTATCAGTTAGACTGCTAGTGAATTCTCCACCCTTATAATGCTTTTGCCAAAATGCTACGAATTCATTCTTAGACACGCCATACTTCAATAGGAAGTAATGAGCATGACTATTGCCTTCTGCGGCAATACTCAAATACAAGTCAATAGTAGTAACTTGTCTGCGCCCAGTAAACAATACTTGGGTTACGCTACGATTCATCACACGTTCTAGTGTGTTTGTACGCTTAGGCTGAACGTTTGGTTCTTTAGATTCAATGGCATGTAGACCATTGACATACGCTTCAACCTCTGACACCATTAAGTCAGTGTCTACGTTGTACTGATTCAAGCACTTCTTAAACGGAGGGTGCGTAATCAATGACAACAACAGGTGTTCGACTGTCACATATCCATGCTGTCTTTGCTTTGCAGCCTCAACGGCACGTTCAATGATATTTTCAATTTCTGGTGATTGTTGCAATTTATTTTCCTTATGTAAAACTATTTATTTTGACTACGCTTGATACTATCAATAATATCAGTGTCTATACTATCAGGTATGAAGGGTTTAATCAAGAGTATTTGGTCACCAAATCCACCATTCACAGTGGGCATGCCTTCTCCCGCAATCTTAAGTTGCATCCAAGGCTGTGTTTGTGGTTTGATAGTAACTTCTAATGTTCGTTTACTAATTGTTGTGAACTGTATTTTAGTTCCAGTGATTAAGTCTAACACTGAAACGGGTAAATTGGCATATAGGTCATCGCCCTTTCTGTCAAATCGTAAGTCAGGTAAAATTACAAACTCTACAATTAGTACACCACCGTCGATAACATTATCATAACGAATTTGATTACCTGTTTGTAGACCTTGTGGAATTTTGATATTGATTACTTTAGTACCTTGTGGTGTATTGAGTTTCAATATTTGATCTACACGATTATATGTATCCACAAGTGATACAGTTACACGTGTTCTATAAATTTGTTGATGATTACGTTGACCAAAGGGATTGCCTTGTCTTTGTCCAAACACTTGTCCAAACAAATCATTTAAATCAAAGCCGTTAACGTTGAAGTCAAACCCGCCGGGTTGTTGGCCAAAGTCTTGAAATGGGAAGGGTCTAGCAGGATTATCATATTGCGCCTTTTTATCAGGATCGCTCAATGTATTATATGCTACACTAATTTCTTGGAATTTAGTATTGTCACCACCACGATCAGGATGGTGCTCCATCGCAAGTTTGCGATATGCCTTTTTAATTTCTTCTTGAGAGGCTGTACGTGGAACTCCCAGTGTGTCATAATAATCCATTGTTAGATATTAGCACACTGGGAGTTATTTGTCAAGAATTATTTTAAGATTCCACCCAATGATGGTGTTGCTGGTGGATTTGATGCACCAACTGAAGTGTCATTGTTAGATGCACCCTCAATCTTTTCCTTAGTACGACCATAAGCCGCGATACCAAGAACAGCACCCATTGAGATGTGGAATAGACCAGCACCCATTAGAGTTACTGGTTGCCACTGTGTTGTTACCTGACCGGCGCCAACTGCTTGTAGTACTGACCATAGAATTGGGAACAGTACAAAGTCTGTAATACAGACTACCATGTACATCCAACCCATTGCTGGGCGCCACTTCTTATTAATCCAGTCTTCACTTTCTTTACTATGCTTCACAAGAACTTCTGCGTTCTGTGCCGCATTGTTGCCTGCTTGTGTCAGATTTAGCATCTGATTGGCCTGTTGATTTCGTTGTTCCATTTGTCCGTAAAACTCCTTATCTTGGACCATAGAGGCATGATGCTCATCATTCTTTGCAATGATTTGCATTTCTTCTTCTTCGTATCTACGTGTTAAAATTGTACCCATAAATTACATCCCCGCCATGGTTTTTATTGTTTTTATATAGGCGTCATCCTGATGCAATGACTTTGAATCAAGACCCGCAAGGTTTCTGAATTCATTAAGTTTCTCATCTTTCTCCCTTTCCATTTTATACTCGTTAGGGTTGAGAATCATAACTTGACGAATTACTTCTTCATCGGCATCGTGGTCATCACCTTCAATTTCCACTGTCCAATCTTTTAATTTGAAACCAGTTAAGGTTTCAAGGTCTGATAATAGTTCAATAATTCTTTCTGGAACCTTACTTCTACGGTCCATTTCTACGAAAACTAAGTGTTTGCCTGGCTCAATTTCACCATCACTAACACTAGCATCTAGTACGAAATTATATCCTCTTTCAAACCAACTAACAAGATCATCACCTGCTAGTTTACTATTCACTTTGAATGTTACAGTGACAACATCTTTATCTTTACCCATTTTAGCAGAGTATTCATCTACTGTAACTCGGGGAGATAATTGTCCTTCCATATCCATATAGTCTAGGCTCATGTTATACTCCTGTAGGAGCAGGTTGACCCTGCTCTTCTTCTGCATCTTGTTGCTGGGCAGTACCTTCTTCATTCATATCTGAATCAAGGTCCTCATCGTATGCGTCCTCAAGGTCAGATAAGTCAATAGTTGCGTCAGCAAGGTCAATAGAGCCTTCTTTAATATCATCCATTAATTCAAATGGAACTTCAATTTGCACGAACCAAATACTCTTTTTGGTCATCTTAGGATAACGTGTACCCTGTACAAAATCTTCGTAATCTTTTACTTCTACTGGAACTTTGATACTTGATTTAGCGTATGCTACTTTGCATCCGATGTTCATTAATCTTAATGCGGCTCTAGGATCAGGCATCAGTTTGTATGGCCACATAAATGTGCATTTTGCACTGTATCTTCCAATAACAGGACCCTGTACTAATTCCCCAATAATCCAGTTTTTAAATGCATAAACGTCGGCTTCGTCTAACACACGCTCAAAGTCGAGTAATGTGGACATAGAGCCGTCTGACATATATACGCCTCTGATAGTATCTATAATACTAACAAAGTCAATGTCATTAAAAAATTGGTCTGCTGGTAAACTTTTCATCTTGTATTTATCTTTTTAAAGCCCTATTGAAGAATCCGGGGGATTTGAGTCCTACTGGGGTTAGTATAATATTTATCATAGGAACACCAACTTTAACAACTGCACTGTTTACTGAATCACACACCTTAAATACTTACGAAGGACAAGATGTTCTTCAAGAGTATAGTGTATCAAATCATAGGAGAAACACTTTGAGTAAAAGAAAGACTAGCGCACTCAGACAGAAAGACACACGTTACACTAATAAAAGGTATATTGATGAAAGTAAAACATTCTACATGAATGAGTCTAAAACAATCGACTTCTCTCAAGCCCAGCAACAGCAGAAAAAGCCACGAAAACCCATCGATCTAGTACCACAGAGTATAAATCAGGAAAAATATATTATAGCATTGACTGACCCTGAAACAGATATCGTTATGGTGAGTGGTCCGGCTGGAACTGGTAAAACTTATCTTGCTATGTTGGCAGCGATTAAGGCCATGAGAGCGGGCGAGTGCGATAGAATTATCTTAACAAGACCGGCAGTTGCAGTAGATGATGAAAAACACGGGTTCTTACCCGGAGATTTAAATCAAAAAATGGAACCTTGGGTCAGACCTCTTTTTGATATTTTAAGGGAGTATTATAGCGTAAAAGAAATCAAATATATGTTAGATGAACAAATTGTTGAAATTACCCCATTAGCATTTTGCCGTGGACGTAACTTTAAACATGCTTGGATCATCTTAGATGAAGCACAAAATGCTACACCTAGTCAGTTAAAAATGTTAATGACTAGAATTAGCGAAGGAAGTAAGATTGTCATCACTGGTGACGTTGAACAGACTGATAGGAGAACTCCTGAGAATGGCTTATTGGATCTTAAGCAGAAAATTCAACAAAACAAAGTGCCGGGTATGACAGCCTGTGAATTTGATATGAGGGATATTAGACGACACAAGATTATTGAACACATCCTTAAGATGTACTCGTAAAGTAAATGGGGCGTAAGCCCCATTTATTTTGTCTTTTGTTTAGCAGTGATAGGTGCTTCTTTTTCCAACTGATTAATCAGATTGGGATAGATTTTTGCATAGTAATCACGCATTAGTTCGAAGGTGGTGTCATGTACCTTACCCTCGATAACGCATTTGATTACCTTCTTTTCTGCGAAATCCATGATGATATTTGCATTCATAGTGTCAGAGGTACGAACACGCTTACTTACAGAAACAGCCTCATCAATCTGTCCGCCAACCTTGCGGAAAAAACTAATTAAAAAATATCTCATTGTTTGTCAAACGTCAATTCAATAGTGCCGCCTTGCTCAAATTCATTCCAAGCAAGAATTTCCTTACCACCATTAGTGGTCTGTACAAACACAGTGTTATTTGCATTAGCAGTCATCTTAATTGACTGACCATTAGGATCCATCCAACCACGATCTACCCACACACCAGCAGTAGGTCCAAAACTGCATGAACCTTGCATAAACCAAATGTTTGGTTGCTGCCAAAACTTCAATGCGTTGGTATTGTTTGGATCACTAGTAGTGTTTGACCAATTCTGTCCGGGACTAATTGTAGTTAAGTCGCCGGTGGTATTGTGTGTTACCGTAATGTTGTAATCTGTGTTATTATTAATAGTTAATGTTGCTTGCCATGACATACTGTATTCTCCTGTGTTCTATTTAATATAGAAAGAGGATAGTGCTAAATTATAGTGTATCCTTAGGGACTTCAATGTATTTTGGTTCCCCGTACGTAATTTCAACATCTGATATTTTCCAAAACTTATACCATGGCTTCTTAACAGGGTCGTAATTAACCTCACGAATACGCCAGCATAATTTACCCTTACGCCACACTAGTACTTGCTGATGGCTCTTCCAAGACTTCATCCAGTCAACTCCACCAATGTCGCTGCCAAACTAATCTCAGGGATACCAACAAGGGGTAGATTAGCAAGACCATTGCGAATCACAATGATTGCCGCATCCTTACGCTCTTGATCTTTACCCCACAGGTCTAGATTGTCGTACATCCAGCGATATGTATCTTCAATACGTGTTGGATACATAGAGATATATTGCATCAATTGCTGCCGACCTTCAAGGATCTTACCATTCTTGAACAATTCAGTTGCCTGCAATAGAATGCTATCTTCACTAGCACCTCCTACTTGTACAGGAGTTAACTTAGCATTAACACTGTTATTCTGCAACTGATTCAGACATTTACGCAAGTCTGGATATGTACCACGAACAAATGTATCTAGTACGTCTAGGTCAAATTCAATACCTTCACTTACTAGAACAGTTGCCGCACGTGCTGTGAATTCAGTCATATCGGGCTTTGCGATATGAAATTCATGACAGCGTGACTTGAGTGCAGGAATGATCTTGTGTTGATAGTTACAAGTAAGGATATAGCGTACAGTCATGTGATACGCCTCCATATCATTTCTCAAGGCGGCTTGCGATGGCTGTGTAAGATAATCAGCCTCGTCTAACAGAACGACCTTGAACTTGCCAAAAGGCATAGTCTGCACAAACCCGTTAATTTTTTCACGTAAGGTGTCGATGCCGTTCTCACGTGAAGCATTAATCTCTAATACATCATATTCTTCTACGCCAAGTTCATGAATTAGAACTTTAGCAAGAGTAGTCTTACCTGTGCCGGGGTCACCACTCAACAATAGATGAGGGAAACTACCATCACGAATCCAACTCTCTACTTGATTCTTTTGCTTTTCGTCAACGAACACATAATCACTGACGGTGCTGGGGCGATACTTTTCAACCCAAAGTTGATTTTTCATAGTTAATCTTTTTTGTGGAAGTTGCTGAGGTTAGTGTCATTACCAAAATCCAATGGGAAGTCGATATCTTTTACTGTCTTGTAAATCTTTGAAACTGCATATGCGGCTACTGCGCTCATCCCGAAGATTGCTACGTAGGGCAATGCAGTTCCAATCTTGTGCTTTAAACTATCTTTCAATGTATTAATCCTTCTTCTCGCCGAATAGATTCAGTAACGATAGAAAGATATTAATAAAATTCAGGTACAATGTCAATGCCCCTTGGACTTCCTGAAGATAATTATCGCCCGAAACACTCAATTCGTCACGAATTCGTTGTGTGTCGTATGCTGTTAGCCCCAGAAAAATAAGAATGGCCAAAGCACTAATAACCATAGCAAAGACAGTACTACCGATAAAAATATTAACAATACTTGCAATAATAATGGCAATAAGACCAACAAACAGAAAACTGCCAAAATTATCAAGACTCCTTTTAGTAAAGTATCCATAAAAACTCATTGTCCCAAAAAGAATGGCTGCACCCATGAATGCAGACACGATTGATCCCATATTGTATACAGCAAAAATAATTGCAAAACTAAGTCCCATCAATGCCGCAAATCCGTGTAACACTAGTTGTGCGCCTGTTCTTCCAATACCTGCATTGAGAAGAATGGGGGTTAAGAAAATAAATGCTAGAGGTGCAAAAATTGTCACCCACTTCATAAAGCCAGTAAAGAAGAATGCCATCAATGCTGGGCTAGTACTTACTAAGAATGAAACAACCATACTAACAATGATTGCTAGTGTCATGTGGTTGTATACTTTGAGCATAGAACTATTAATTTCTGATGCAGTTTTATATCCGAGAGATGTGTTAATGAACATGATTTTTCCTTTCTTTGGTAAGGTGAGGGGACTCTGCCCCCTCACCCTCGATAATATTAATATACTTTATCGCTCATGGTTTGATCGTTTGGCTTCTCATCACTTACTAATAAAATATCATTGTTATCTACTTTACGGATTACTTTCTCGCCTTCGGGAGTATCAATAGTGATACCTCGTGTCCAGCGGCCGTGTGCTATCATAATATATTGACCTACTTCAATATCTTTTACTTTTGGTCCAATTGCGTATACCTTGCCCCAACGTGGGCGAATACCCGCACTTTTCATATCATCGTTCATAATAATAATACCGCCATTGCTGATACGTTCTGTGAATTCCATATCAGATACAATGATAGTATCGTTTAGTGGTACTAGTTTTTCTACTTTTACTTTATTGATAGTTGCCATAGTTTATTATTTGGAGTCTTTTGCTTTAATCTTTTCAATTTCTAAATCGTCATCTAAGGAATCTTCTAGTTCTAGTTCCTCAGCAGTCAAGTCAACTTTGTGTTCTGGCTTTGGTGCTGATTCTACTGGACGTAGTGATTCCTGTCTCTTTTTAACAATGTTGGCTGCACGATTAGTTACGGTCTTTTGATATCCGTCTCCAACCTTCTTTGTTACGGGTACAACAACTCTACCCATTGCGTCAATTGTGTCTCCACGTGCATTGACATTCATGTTACCTACGGCACGTACCTTTTCATTCCTTGCGGCTAGTGCGGCCATATCAACAGTCTTTCCCATCGCAGTTCTGTATTTTGCCATGTTTTTCTCCTATTTCAAGAATTCATCTATCGATAAATCGTAATATAGACTATTTATTCGATGGATACCTATCAAATATAAAACAAAACTACTGACACTTGAACCTCGACCTACACCCCATACAATGTTGTTTTGTCGCATTGTGTCAACAAGATATTTTAGATATTGTAAGAGAATGAACATACCTCTTTCTTGGTACATGAGTAGTTCTTGTCCCGCACGTTGCAGTTCCTCGTCAGTTTTACACTGATCTAATACATATTGTGCGATATCAAAATTTTTGTACTCTTCGGGCAAGAACCAATTGCTTTTTAGTTCATTGTCGAACTCTTCAATAGACTTATCGCTAAGTGTATAGTTTATTAGATTGGGAATGTCAGATAGTTCTAGCCCATTGTCAAAGTTTATTGCGTGGGTAACTAATACGTTTTTTAATTTAATGTTAGGATCACGCATATACAGGTCGCACAAATCCTGCTCAGTGAATATTTGTTGACCATATATATCTGTAATCATAGACGTATGATAACACAAATCACACGTAAGTCAACTAAAAAGGTAATTATTTTTTACCTTTTTCTTTCCACGATAGACCTAAATCTACCCAATGCGTGTCATCAAAGAGTTTGACGATATTGGTTTTGTTTGTCGCTGCCTCAGCATTGTTTAAGCATATGGTAGGTTTGTTCCACCAGTAGTTGCCACCTAGTACGTTTTCAGCAACTTCAGATACCATAGTAAATCTTACACCCTCACTCATAGTAGAACCTACAACTAAGTCAGTGACTCTTAATCTACCTTCCATAATTGCATTAAGTTTTTGTAATATTACCATTGATAAAATTTGATCATAAGGATCTTCAGGAAACTCACAAATTTTTAATCCAGCGTTTTTGTATTTTTCAATGATATCAGTTTCTTTACTGTTAATGAGAATTGAGTTTTGCAACACTGACATTAAAAAATGACTGGCTCTATCCATAGCAACATTTTGTTCTCGTATACTGTCTGTTTCTACAAGAACCGATATGGTAAGATCATAAGAATTAATGTAAAATTTATCTTCAAAATGCACTGCGGTTTGAAAATAAAAATCTTTTTCTATTCTAGTGGTCATGACTTCTTATCAATATTAATTTGATTATTGAGTTTTTGTTTAGCAAAAATCTCATCCATTTTCTTTCTATGCTGATTTCTATAACTTTCAATAACCATTTGAATCTGATGAATCAATGGGCCATTATTAGTTCTAAAAGCAAATGTCAACTTATTGTTTAGACTCGTAATTGCTTCTTGTAATTCATCTAAACTTTTATCGGATAAATCGTTAATGAATGGATGTTCCATCGTTATTAAATTACCATGAACTCAAGTTGATACGTCTCCAAATGTCAGTACCAACATAAGATGTTGCAGTAGCATTAGCGTTTGCTACAGTGCCTAAAGTTACAGTAGTGCCTGCAATACCATTGACTCTACTTCTACTAATTGTAATGTTGCCGGGAGTGTTGCCATCAGTAGTTTTGACATAGTACACTGTGTTGGCTACTAAATTAGAGTTAGCCGTGTCCACGTTGCCAGAAAAAATGATAGGTGCATTGACCACTAAACTAGTAGTTGAATCTAGAGTTATGTTTCCAGATACATTAGTTGCGGTCATTTCTCTAGAATATGTTAAGGAATCAAATGTGTCTACGCACACATACATATATGCCGCAGGATTTGCAAACATATCTGACGTTGGGCTACTGTTTCCTGCTAAGTTGATATTTGCACCACCAACAGATGATGCTACAGTAAAGGTAGTGCTAGAAACAACGTTACGCACATAGTAAGTAGTACCGACTGTAATATTTGCTTCCATACTCGTACCAGTAAACACTAATGGCAAGTCAGGATATAGTTGTGAAGTATTGCCTGTAGTAAAATAATCTGAGGAGTCTGTACTAGTAATTTCTAATTGACTAATTGATGGGCCTACTGCAATTGCGCCCGGTGAATCACCTTGTAATCCTGTTGGAGGAACATCACGTGTAATAACTTGTGTTGACTGGAATGGTCTATTTGTTGGCATTACACTGATGGTATTGCCGCAGTCCGTAGTAGTTAAGTCAAGTTCAATGATTCCTACGTTTGCAGGAGCAGTGATAGTTGCTACGTTGCCTACTTGAGTGTAATTTTCAAGAATCGTAGTTCCATAGTTATTGTTACTAGAAATACATGCATTAGGCAACTGAATTAATGAAGTTGCTACATTAGCATTAGGGATAGTTAGTCTTAGTGTAATAGTCTGTTCAGTATTAGTGGGAGCCCATCCACCAAATTGTAATGTCGTGTTACCTGAAATGGCGCCGTACTGTACGTCTGCTCTACTTGCATCAACTAAGATTGTACCAGATAATGCATTACCTAAGTTAAATGTAGTGTGACGGAAACTTCTTACTGATGCATTGCTAATCAATGTATTAGCCATGTCATTGTTAAGCACGGTATCTGTTAGTGCTTGCTTTAATACTACTTTATTTTGTAGGTCAGTAATCTCGTTGGCAGCGGTATTTAGGTTGTTCCTAATCTGCGCAAAGTTATCCCTAAAACCCTGAGAACTATTGTTCTGCCCGGGCACTGGGTAATTTGTATCGATTCCGTTTGTGTTAATTTGGCTCATAAGTCTCTATTCCGTAAATGTATTTAGTATTGTGTTCTGTCGGGTAAAATAGTTTCTCTAGGGAACAATACATAAAAGTCTTTGCTGTCCAGTGGATTAGGAGTAGGACTTGCACTTGGTAACCCGGTCCAAGCAGGAGGACTGACGTTTTTATCATAGTTAAACGTTGTACTCTTGTCAACAGTAAATCTATCAATCTTAAAGTTGATAGTATTCAATGTATAAGGAGTGTTCAATATTGGATCTTTCCAATTATTATTGATATTGTTTTTGATTGTTTCAGCATAGCCCGGCAATGTATAACAGATAACCCAAGCAGGAGTGTAACCTAAGGTAGAACCATTAAGTTGCTGACTTGTCATCCACTTAGGCAATAGTCTAAAGTTATACTCTTGTCCTAATTCTTGACCAACCCGTTCACGCATATTGGGCAAACTATTTGGATAAAGCAATCTAGCATACCCAGGAGTCAAACTTGTGTAGAATTGTTGTCCATTAGGTGCCTCTACGTAACTGGTATAGATATCAGTTTCACTAGTATACCATGGGCCCAATTCTAATGGAATAAAACGAGGCCAAAAGATTTCTTCACTGATACTTACACCTTGTGGATTCACTAAGTTATCAACGATCTGACTGTAAACAACCTCATAAATGATTTCACCCGCATCATTTCTAGCAATCGCTGTTTTTAATTCACCTAATGTAATCTGTCTCCAATAATGATTCTTTGTAATTGCCGCAACATACTCTTCAAAACTACTTGCATAGATACCAAATGCATGCTCATAAACAATTGCATTAGCCTTTCCAAAGTATGGATCAGTTGGTCTATATAGATATTCTTCAGGAATCAATGCATTGTTATCTAATAGTGTTGCTAATAGATTTCTATCACTGATGCTTGGTGTACATTTAATGTACAATGTATCTGTTGGTTGACCATATTCTTGATATACACTCAATGTAAATGTGCGTGATGATTGCACGATGGGAAACTGAGGAGAATATGCTTGAATTGTAAATGTAAAGTCAGTAGTTGAGTTGGGTGCTAAGAATGTACTAGTGGGTTGATATGCAACCACACCTGAGATTTCACCGTTGCCCAAAAGTGTTAAGTTAGGTGGCAACTGGCCACTTACCAATCTGTACTGCAATGCAACATCGCTTGTTGCTTGAACTTTTGAAATACTAACGGTTCCGTTATCTACAGTACCCAATGATGTTGGAGTGATCCATGTTATATCCCCTACAATATCATTTCTAATTCTAAATCCAAAGTTAAAGAATGGTGTAAAAATTGTAGGGTTAGTAGATTTTCTTACTGATACACTAAATGTAAAATCATTGATGCTGTTATCGGCAATGACAGGATAACCGTTAATCCATCCAGTTACTGGATCTCCAGTTAAACCCAAAGGCAAATCAGCAAATACATATTCTAGAGGGCTACCATCAAAATCATTTCCTAAAATTCTAAAAGAAAAATAATTGTCACTAGTAATTTTACCGATGTATGCTATGTCAGATGGTTGATAAGTATAACCATCTGAGTCAGGTGGCAATACGTAATAACCATAATTTTGTTCGTTTGCACTGATGTTATATGTAGGCGGTCTGGTATTATATATTGTAGGAATTCTCGTATTTGGAGGATATCCCGGTCCACCTTCACTTGCTGGAGCATTTTGATTGATTACTGTAATGAAGTATGATTCGATATCACTACCTAAAGGACTTTCTAATTTCAAAGTAAATGAATATGTTTGAATTGTAGGTTGACCAATAGAAATAGTAGGCAATGTAGCATTCATAAATCCAACTGCATCACTCAATGGATATACTGAACCATCTACTGTAGTACTAATAGTAAATGTAGTATCATTAATAATGCTATTAATATAATAAGTTTGATTTGCAGTGATTCCACCAAACTCAGTCCCAGTAAAGTTAATAGGTCTGCCAACTCTGAATCCACTAGTACTCACACAAACAATAGTATTTGAACTTGTTGCTACAATATTAGTTGTAACTAGTGGTAAGTTTAAATTTAAGATTGGTGGCTCTGCGTAACCTCTAATTAATCCACTGCTATTGATTTCAATACCGGGTGGTAATTGACCTTGAATTAGTCTGATTGATACTGGATTAGTACTAATTGGATTAGAATATTCTACAGGAATTTCTACCCAAGTACTATCTAATGTATTGATTAGTGTTCCAGTAGGAGTAATAAATTGAGGGATAGCAGAACCTGATACAGTAATAGAAAATGTTCTGTCTCTAATATTTTGATAGTTGTCAGTTGCTCTAACAACAAAGTTATTAGAAACGTCTGAAGTAACTAATACTGGAATGCCTGAAATTAAACCGTTCTCATCTAAAGAAAGTCCTTGGGGTAATGACCCGCTAATTACTTGATACGTTACGGTTACTGCAGGTAATACTGCGGTTGCACTTAACTGAAATGTCATAGGTACAGTTGAAGGATAACTTCCAATTGATCCCGATGCAGTATTCCAAATTGGTTGAGGTAATGCATAACTCATGCTCATATAAAATGATTGTGTTCTACTATTACCTAAATTGTCTGTTGCCTTTACATTAAATGTATACACTGCACTACTATATACGATAGGAGTACCTATTAAATTTCCCGTAGATGAAAGCACTACTCCGTTAGGTAATACGCCTCCCGCTAAACTATAAGTTATTGAGGTTGCAGGTACAATGGGGACAGCCACTAGTAGTATACTCATAGGTTGACTACTAATATATGAACCTAAATTAGGTTGTGTTTGCCAAACGGGTAGTGCCATGTTAATCCTTAAGCAAGTGCTTTAAGCGCAATATCGTAGTGATGCTTTCTATCTTCTAGACCAATTGTACCGCCATTGATACGTCTTGTTAAGCCTACGAAATCGCCCTTATCTGCATAGATATTTAACTTGTTTGCATCCCAGAACCAACCCGCACTTGCTACTGCGCCTTCGGCTGTTTCTAAATATTCTACGGCTTCGTCTAATGATTTACCAATTGCTTTAGCAAAACGTGAATAATTGTCTTTACCGGTCAACTGAATCAATCCACGACCGCAGAACTTGTAGCCGTCGCCTGATGCTTCACTGCCGTTACCCATACGATCTGCATAAACTTTGTTTGCAATCTTCTGTGGATTACGTGCATACTGATTTGCAACAGCCATTGTAGGGAAACGCTTAGGCCATACTTTCATCAATGAGGCTGCTGAATAACTCAAACCTTCTTTAACGAAATTGAAACCACCTGATTCGTGTGCAACTTGTGCTAAAAATGCAGCCATTCTCTTTGGATTTTCAAACAAACCAAAGTGTTCACCTACTTCATTCAATGGTTCTACATATTTTGCTAAGACTGTTGATTTAGTCTTAGGACAAATTTCTTTTAATAATTCTAATGTGACTTTTGACATACTCTATTATCCTTCTTATTATGGTTTGCCTTGTCCGCGTGAGGGTTTATAACTCGCACGTTTGTTTTTATTCATACTGGAAAACTTAATGCTACCTGGATTGCCACCAATAGTAGTTTTTCCTTTTTGCTGATCAGTGAAAGAGATTTTTAATCCTCTGCTTGATCCGATACTTCCTTTACCTTTTGCCATTAACTAGTTCCTTCTCTTTAGGCATAAGTTGCACCAACTGTGTACCATTGTGTAGTCGTTGGAGCAATAAATTGTAGTGTTGCATTTGCAGGTTGTGTAAACGCCGCATTTGCAGATAATGAGTTGATTGCCGCACCTGATGCAGGATATACAAGCAATGCGTTGCCTCCAGTATTCGTAATTGAAATTACCATACCAGCAACCGCTGTTGGAAGAACTACACCGGCGCCGCTAGCAACAGTAGAAACGACATTCATTTCTTTAGTAATAGCAGTTGCAGTACCTTGTGTTGATCCTGCCGCACTGATGCCTGTGCCAACGCTACGAATTACATAACCAGTAACTGTTAAACTGCCGCCTGCTGTCAAATTAGCAT
>JACCDT010169726.1_pt1 | contig 20570 bp, 19 predicted proteins | sample 7446291 | NCBI WGS metagenome assembly JACCDT01 (sample SAMN15323446, study PRJNA562643) | freshwater metagenome | isolation source: river surface water | place: USA:Blue River Watershed | collected 2017-08-17 | reverse complement strand
CCCAGGACCCGCAGGTGGCCGCCCGGCAGCCGGTGGGGTATTTGTATTCGGGTGCCCGGCTCACGCTGCAGCCTCAGCCCTGGCTGGAAGTGGGGCTGAGCCGAGGCATGCAGACAGCAGGGGCGGGTAGACCTTCTGGCGCGACGAATTTCGTCAAGGCGTTTTTGGGGCAAGAGGTCAACCAGAACCCGGGCGACCCGCCCGACACCAGCAGCCAGATCGCCGGCTTTGATGTGCGCGTGCGCTGCCCGCAGGCCTGGGGCACGTGTGCGGCCTACACCCAGTGGATGGGCGAAGACGCGGCCGGCAACCCGCCCTTGCCCTACAAGTTCATGAAGCTGCTGGGCCTGGAGGCCACTTATGGCCAAGGGCGCTACCGTGTGTTTGCCGAATACGCCGACACCAACGCAGATGCTGCGCCAGGTTACACGAACCGCTATTACCCCCAGGGCTACACCAATGGTGGCCGCTGGATCGGCAGCGCCCAGGGCGGGGGCAGCCAGGTCACCACGCTGGGCTGGCTGGACGCGCAAAGCCAGCGCATGCTCAAGCTGCACACCGGCACCGTGCTGTGGAGCGTCGGCTCCGGCTACCCCAACACCAGCGCCCCCCACGGCACCCTGCGCGGCCTGAGCGCCAGCCAGACTGTGCAATGGCAAGGCCTGAGCTGGACACCCGAACTGAGCTGGACCCAGCTCAGCGACGGCCAGGACACAGGCGCCAGCCAACGCCACAACCTGCGGCTGGGGGTGAGTGTGCAGATGACAATGTGAGGTGGTGGCAGACGGCGCAGCCGAAGCAAAGTTGATGAAATTGAACAGCCCTTTTGGGCTGTTTTTTTGCGCTGTCAAGATGCGTGTCGTGTCCCCGATACAACCACATCCGTGGGCGTTTGGGCGATCCTGAAATGAGTAAATTGATGTTAGCTGGGAAATTTTTCGATTCTTATCGACATTACAATCGATTGGCTTCCCGCTGGTATTGGATGCACCAGTTGGGTGCATCGATCCCATCGCTTTCACTCTGACAAGTTTCGTGTCATCTTGCTGACCAACAATTGTTGGAAGTTGTCCTGTCGCCCATCGACGGGACTGCGGTAGCCTGCTCAACTGTTTTTAAAAAATGACCATTCTTGTGACTGGCGGCGCCGGCTTCATCGGCGGCAACTTCGTGCTCGACTGGATCGCCGGCTGCGATGAGCCGGTGGTGAACCTCGACAAACTCACCTATGCAGGCAACCTCGAAACGCTCGCCAGCCTGCAGGGCCACCCGCGTCACACCTTTGTGCAGAGTGGTAATCCTTCCCTCTATTTTGTACTGTAGCAAGAAGTAGAACGGTTGCGCAGCCATGGCCAATCGCTGCGTGGAGAGTTATGCAGACCATTCCTATTCTTTTCATATAAAGTGTATAATTCCATGATTTAATGTTATGACGCAGAGTTCACCATCAAATCATCAGTCTATTGCTGGCTTCCTTTTTTTATTATCCTATGCTAGCGCCAACACCGCTCTAGCCTTTTCATTAAATCCAAAATACTCCCAAGGAATTAAAGTGCTGATTTCAAAAATTCATAAAATATAAATTAATCAAAATCATTGTTTAATCATTGGCGCAAATCTTTTAAATTTTCGGTTTTGATTTATGCTCACTGTAACTACAACTGCGGGTAAATCTTTTCAACAAAGCCAAGAGCAAACATTACTGGATGCTGCGTCACAAGCTGGCATTGCCATCCCTTATAGCTGCAAATCTGGTCGCTGCAGCGTCTGTAAATGCAAAGTCATAAGTGGGGAAAGTAGCCCGATAACAAATGAGGCGGGCTTATCCGACGAGGATAAGGCTGAAGGCTGGATTTTGAGCTGTGCCCGAACTGCCAAAACCGATTTACTGGTTGATGTAGAGGATATAAGCAGTATTGCTATACCTCGAGTCATAACTTTACCAGCGAGAATCAACAGCATCGAAAAACTTGCTCCCGATGTTCTTCGAATTAATTTGAGACTGCCTCCAAATAGCGCATTCAATTGCTTGCCTGGTCAATATATTGACGTGATTGGGCCTGGCAGTATGCGTCGCAGCTATTCAATCGCAAATGCTATAAAGTCAGGTACCCTGTTGGAGCTGCACATCCGCTCTGTTAAAGCAGGGGCAATGAGTCGATATTGGTTTAGGGAAGCGGCAATCAACGACTTGCTTCGAATCAATGGCCCTCTAGGCACATTCTTTGTACGCGAGTCTAAAGATATTGATCTGTTTTTCCTGGCTACAGGTACAGGTTTTGCCCCTGTTAAGGCTATCTTGGAGTCGATGGCATCATGGAGTTCTGATCGGTATCCTAGGTCTGTGACTGTTTTTTGGGGGGGGCGCAGAGAGAGTGACCTTTATATGGATCCTCCATCTAGTCCGATTCACTATGATTACAAACCGGTACTGTCACGTGCAAGCGATGGCTGGACGGGTCTTCGTGGTCATGTGCAGGAAGCGCTGCTATCTATGGGACCAGATCTGAAAAACGCTGCTGTTTATGCCTGTGGTTCTGATACCATGATTCAGGGGGCCAGGCGCACCCTGACGGCTGCTGGCCTGCCCAGCAATCGATTTTATGCCGATGCGTTTGTTTGCTCGGCTGTATCTTGAGAAAGAATTGATACCTATGAAAGCAGTGATTTTGGCCGGAGGGCTCGGTACTCGATTGAGTGAAGAAACTGCGACACGCCCTAAACCTATGGTAGAAATCGGCGGGAAACCGATTTTGTGGCACATCATGAAAATGTACTCGCATCATGGTATTAACGACTTTATTGTGTGCTGTGGTTATAAGGGCTACATCATAAAAGAGTATTTCGCCAACTACTTCCTGCACATGTCGGACGTGACCTTCGACATGCAGGCCAACACGATGCGCGTTCATGAGAAGCGCGCCGAACCATGGAAGGTGACCCTGGTAGACACGGGTGATCATTCTATGACCGGGGGTCGTCTGGGGCGCGTGGCCCATTACGTCAGGGACGAAGAGGCCTTTTGCTTCACGTACGGTGATGGTGTCGGAGACAACGACATCGCCGCGAGCATTGCTTTCCATCGCAGTCATGGCAAGGCTGCGACTCTGACGGCCACCTATCCCCCCGGTCGGTTTGGCGCTTTGGACATTCAAAATGGCCAGGTTCGCAGCTTCAAGGAGAAACCGCGTGGAGACGGCGCACTCATCAATGGCGGCTTTTTTGTCTTGTCTCCAAAGGTGCTTTCCCTGATCGAGGGCGATGACACCATTTGGGAGCAAGCGCCGCTCATGAAGCTGGCCAAGGACGGCGAGTTGATGGCTTATCCGCATCATGGATTTTGGCAGCCGATGGACACGCTACACGACAAGAATACGCTGGAAAAAATGTGGGCCGATGGCACCGCGCCCTGGAAGAAGTGGGACTGACATGGGCTTGCAGCAAACCAATCCCGATTTCTGGCGCGGCAAGCGCGTGCTCTTGACAGGCCATACCGGCTTTAAAGGCAGTTGGCTGGCCCTTTGGCTGCAGTCCATGGGTGCCGATCTGCATGGCATGGCGCTGGTGCCGCCCACCAACCCGGCTTTGTTCGATGTGGCGCGGGTGGCAGAGGGGATGGACCACCAGATCACGGACATTCGGGATTACGAAAAGGTGCGCGATCGGGTGACAGCGATCAGGCCAGAAATCATCATCCACATGGCCGCGCAGCCCTTGGTGCGACTGTCTTACCAGCAGCCAATCGAAACTTATGCCACGAACGTGATGGGGACGGTACATGTGCTTGAGGCCGCTCGCAAAGCGGGCAGTGTGCGGGCAATTGTCAACGTCACGACCGACAAGTGCTACGAGAACAAAGAATGGGTTTGGGGTTACCGCGAGGACGAGCCTATGGGTGGGCACGACCCTTATTCCAGCAGCAAGGGTTGCGCGGAGCTGGTGAGCAGTGCTTATCGCAAATCATTTTTCAGATCCGAGGGCATCGCCATGGCCACGGCACGTGCGGGTAATGTGATCGGCGGCGGAGACTGGGCCACTGACCGTCTGGTACCAGATGTCTTGCGTGCGCTGGAAAAGCGTGAACCGGTGCAGATCCGCAATCCGCACGCTGTCAGGCCTTGGCAGCATGTGCTCGAACCGCTGTCTGGTTATCTGTTGCTGGCCGAACGTCTTTGCGAGGACGGCCCCACTCATGCCGAGGGCTGGAACTTCGGGCCCCGCGATGAAGACGCCCAACCGGTGCAGTGGATCGTGGAGCAACTTTGCACCTCTTGGGGCCAGGGCGCCCGCTGGGTGCAGCAGCACGGGGATCATCCGCACGAGGCTAGTTATCTCAAGCTGGACATCTCTAAGGCCCGCCAGCGCTTGAATTGGACCCCGCGCTGGTCTCTGCAAAATGCGCTTGCCCGCATCACAGAGTGGCATCAGGCCTGGCTCGGTGGGGCGGACATGCGTGTCCTGTGTCTCCAACAAATCCATCAATACCAAAGCGAAGCATGACTGTGACGACCCCCATTCAATTTCAGCCTCAACTCGATAAACTGCGCGGCCAGATTGCCGACTTGGTGGAACGCTATGCAGAGCTGGCACATGCGCCCCAACCGTTTGTCCCGGGCCAAACCCCCGTGCCTGTCTCTGGCAAGGTCATTGGCGCCAGGGAGCTGCAACTGATGGTTGATGCTTCGCTAGATGGCTGGCTGACCACAGGCCGCTTCAACGCGTTGTTTGAAGACCGGATGGCGAAGTTTCTGGGCGTCAAGCATGTGCTCACGGTGAACTCTGGCTCTTCGGCCAACTTGGTGGCGTTCTCTGCCTTGACCAGTCCGAAGCTGGGAGATCGTGCGATCAAACCTGGCGATGAGGTCATTGGGGTGGCAGCGGGTTTCCCGACCACGGTGAACCCCATACTGCAGTTCGGTGCTGTGCCGGTGTTCGTGGATGTGGACCTGGCCACGCACAACATTGATGCCACGTTGATCGAGGCGGCAATTGGCCCCAAAACCAAGGCCATCATGCTGGCGCACAGCCTGGGCAATCCGTTCAACCTCGAGGTGGTGACCGCACTTTGTAAGAAGCACGGTCTTTGGCTGGTGGAGGATTGCTGCGATGCATTGGGCGCCACCTACAAAGGTCAAATGGTAGGCACATTTGGTGACATCGCGACCCTGAGTTTTTACCCTGCGCACCACATCACGATGGGCGAGGGCGGTGTTGTCTTCACCAACAACAGCGAGCTCAAAATGATCGCGGAGTCTTTCCGTGACTGGGGTCGGGACTGTTATTGCCCACCCGGCAAGGACAACACCTGCGACAAGCGTTTTTGCTGGACCAAGAAAGAACTCGGGGGTGATTTGCCCGATGGCTACGATCACAAATACACCTACAGTCATCTCGGATACAACCTGAAAATCACAGACATGCAGGCGGCTTGTGCGCTGGCGCAGATGGACCGGCTGGAGGATTTCATTGCCAAGCGTCGCGCCAATTTCACGTACCTCAAGAACCGTCTGCTCAGTTGTGCCGACTTCATGCATCTGCCCGCGGCCACGCCGGGCTCGGAACCCTCGTGGTTTGGCTTTCCATTGGTACTCAAGGAAAGCAGCGGTGTTCGACGCAATGACCTGATCAACTACCTGGATCAAAACAAGATCGGCACCCGACTGCTGTTTGCCGGCAACTTGACAAAGCAGCCTTACATGGCGGGCCGCCATTTCCGGGTCAGCGGCGACTTGAAGAACACGGACATCGTCATGAATCAGACCTTCTGGCTCGGCACCTTCCCCGGCTTGCAGACACAGCAGCTCGATTACATTGCGGATAAGTTGGAAGAATTCTTCGGCCTGAATTTCTGAACACGAACAGCTTTTGGATCAACTATTTTTGAAAGACGTTGTAATGGAATTGAACTACAAAATTTTTGCTTGTTTGAAAGGCGAATTCGAGGCAGAAGGCCTCACGCGTGTTGATGTGGCCGCGGAAGCGCTGTTCGCGGCGCGGCAAGGCCTTGACTACTTGGTCAAGATCAGTGGCGCAGAGGCAAAGAGTGACGTTTTTTACCTGGCTGATCTGGGTGTCACTTCTCTCGTTTGTCCCATGGTGGAGACGCCCTTCGCAATGAAAAAGTATATGGAAATGCTGCCCGAAGGCGCTTTCGAGCACGTGGGCGTGACGATCGAAACCATCACTGCGGTGGCCAACATCGAAGGCATTCTTGCTGAGGGGCGGCACTTGAGCGAAGTCACCATTGGTCGCACCGATTTGACAGCGTCGTACAACGGTGACGGCGTTGAGTCGGACCGCACCACCGAGATGGTCAAGACGGTGGCCCGTGCGGCCAAGGCCAAAGGGCTGAAGGTGACGATGGGCGGTAGCATCACCAGGCATACCCGTGAGTTGTTGATTGCGGATGCCGATTTGCGCGGCCTGCTCGACCATGTCGAGACACGCAAGGCCGTGATGCCAGTCGAAAATTTTTTGGAGGAGTCGGCGCTCAAGCAGGCACTGAAACTCGAAGAAGTGCTGTTGCGCCGTCGCGCGCGTGAGTCCGAACGCACCATGCCTGCGATTTCCTCGCGCTTGGCGGCGTTGGTGAAGAGGGCTTGAGCAATGAAGCCGCTGATCCTTTTGGACTTTGACGGTGTGCTCTTCAACAGCGCTTACGAGGCCTACCAAGTTTGTGAGTGCATGGCGAAGGGGGATCCATTGTATCGGCATGACCTGTCGTTCGACGAATTCATGGACTTCCGTGCCCAGTTGACAGACGCCTGGCAGTTTTGCCGCCTGTATCGCAAGGATCGCATCCTGCGCGACATCACCAGGCTGCATGAGGTCAAGCCGGATCAGGAGGATTGGGCCTTCTCGGAGCGTTTCTTTTTGGCCCGTGCCGAGATGATGAAGGATCCAGAATGGGCCAAGCTTATGTCGCCTTACCCATTTTTTTATCAGCTGCGCCCGTTGCTGGTGCAGTACCGGGATACCTTCAAGATCCTCTCGACCCGCAACAGGGCATCGATCCAGCGCACCTTGGAATTTTTCGAAGTCGATAGCATTGAAATTTATGGCCAGGAGAACATTCGTGAGCATGGGTCCAAGCTGGGTGTGGCCAAGCACCAGCGCTGGCTGGAAAGCGGTCGCTACGTTGTTTACATCGATGACATGAACTCGCACCTCGAGCCCTTTGAGACCGAGGTGGATCTGTGCCTGCACGCCGGCTGGGGCTACGACGTGGCGCATGTGGACAGCTACACGCAGGGCCAGGCTTTTCAGATCATCTCCGGCTTCCTGAAGGTGGCCCATCAGTAGCGGTGGTCGAGCAGCTTTGGCGTGCCGGTTCTTCATTCCCTGACAAACCAAGAGATTTTCATGAAATATAGCGATCAGATTGGCGAGTGGCTGCGTGACCTGGGCTACACCCATTACTTTTATGTCGGGGGTGGCAACATCATGCATTTGACCGAAAGCCTCTCGCGTTATCTGACGGGGGTGCCGGTGGTGCACGAAGTGGCTGCAGGGATCGCCGCCGAGTACTTCAATGAAATTGCCAAGCCAGGCCAGCGCGCGCTGGCCCTGGTTACCACGGGGCCTGGTCTGACCAATGTGGTGACGGCGGTATCGGGCGCTTGGCTGGAGAGTCGTGAGTTGTTGGTGATCGGTGGCCAAGTCAAGGTCAGCGATCTGGCCTCCGACGGATTGCGCGGGCGCGGCATTCAGGAGATCAACGGTGTGGAGTTGTTGCGCTCGACCACGAAAGCCGCAGTGCAGCTTCGTGAACCGCTCGACGCGGGTGCGTTCAAGGCCATCGTGTCGCAGTCCTGGCTGCCCAGGAAAGGCCCCGTTTTTCTGGAGATGCCGCTGAATGTGCAGGCGGTCACGGTGGAGCCGCAGCCGATAGGCGCCCCTGAAAAACCAACGTTGCCAACCGTCTCCGAGTCAGACATGGCCGCAGTGGTTGCCCGTTACAACGCGGCGAAAAAGCCTGTGCTGTTGATGGGTGGCGGTGTGAGCTACGAAGTCGCGCGGTCCCTTGAGCCCCTTCTGGCCCGTGCGCGTGTCCCCGTCATGACCACGTACAACGGTGCAGACCGGGTGGATGGCTATGCCGCAAATTACCTTGGCCGTCCGAATACCTGGGGGCAACGCAGCAGCAATTTGTTGATACAGCAAGCAGATTTGATCCTGGCCGTGGGCACTCGGCTGGGCATGCAGCAGACGGGCTTCAACTGGCAGGAATTTGGTCGTGAAGCCTACATCGTGCAGGTCGAAATCGACCCTGCGGAACTGAACAAAGGACATCCGCGCATTGACCTCGGTCTGCGTGTCGATGCGGATGATTTTCTGGTGCGCCTGGCGAACGCTTCATTGCAACCGCATGATGCCTGGCTGGATTACGCACGCAAGGTGCGTGAAGCGGTTCCGCGCGTGGAGCCCGTCAATCAAACTGGCGATGACTACCTGTCACCCTACGATTTCATTGTCACGCTGGAAAACTTGACTCAGGCCGATGATCTGGTGATCCCGTGCAGCAGCGGCAGCGCGTTCACTTTGTCGATGCAGCTCTACAAGCAGCGCAGTGGTCAGCGCATGCTCACGAACAAGTCGCTCGCATCGATGGGCTATGGTTTGTCTGGCGCGATCGGAGCGTGCATCGCTGCAGGCAATACCAAGCGCACCATTCTGATTGAGGGGGACGGTGGTTTTGCCCAGAACATGCAGGAGATCGGTACTGCCGAAATCAACAACCTGAATTTGAAGATGTTTATTTTTCATGATCAGGGGCATGCATCCATCCGCATGACACAGATCAATTACTTCAAGGGGAAATACCTTGGATGCGATCGCCGCTCGGGCCTGGGCTTGCCGGACTGGAGCAAATTGTTCCCTGCGTGGAATGTGCCGGTTGTAAGCGTGAACAGGGGCTTTGAGCAAGACCCCGTTTTTCTGGAGCACTTCAATCGACCGGGGTTATGTGCATTCATTGTGCAAATCGATCCAGAGCAAACCTACTTTCCGAAGATCTCGAGCCGAATCACGGCAAGTGGCTCTATGGAGTCGAATCCGATTGACCGCATGACACCGGAAATCGATTACCTGGACGGCTTGTCATTTGATGCTTGATCGAGGTTTCGTGCCATGCATGTTTTCATCACCGGAGGAACAGGATTTTTTGGAAAAGCCCTGTTGCGTCAATGGCCAGCGGATGTTCGGTTGACATTGCTTTCGCGCGACCCCGATCGATTCCGGGCGTCGCATGGTGATCTGCTGAGTGGTAAGGATGTCGATTTGGTGAGGGGCGACATCATGGTCCCTGATACCCTCCCACAGGGCGATTACACACACATTTTGCACGCCGCTACCGATTCCACGTTCGGCCCACAGCTGAGTCCACTGCAACGGTATCTGCAGATAGTGGATGGCACTCGCCATCTTCTGGATTTAGCTGTCAGGCTGAAGGTGCCTCGTTTCCTGCTGACCAGCTCGGGTGGAGTCTATGGTCCTCAACCCATTGACATGAAGCAGATTTCAGAGGACTACAGCGGCATGCCGGACCCGCTGAAACCTCAGCACGCTTACAGCGTGGCTAAACGTTGCGCAGAACACCTGTGTGCACTCTACAGCGATCAATATGGGTTCGAGGCTGTCGTGGCAAGGTGTTTTGCGTTTGTGGGTCGCGATTTGCCATTGGATGTGCATTTTGCAATCGGCAATTTCATTCGCGATGCGTTGATGGCGCACGAGATCGCCGTCGCCGGGGACGGGAGCCCCGTCCGTTCTTACATGGATCAACGAGATCTGGCTCATTGGCTGATGTGTCTGCTTCGCCAAGGTCGCGCAGGGCAGGCTTACAACGTCGGCTCCGATCAAGAGTTGAGCATTGCGCAATTGGCCCACCTGGTGCGGGATGTGCTGGCACCAAACAAAACTGTTCGTGTGGCTGGTAAACCCACAGAGACGAGTTTTCGCAGCCGATATGTGCCTTCGATAGACAAGGCCAGAAATGAACTGGGCCTGGTGCTGAACTATTCCTTGGAGTCATCTGTGCGAGAGGCCGCCCGTTTTGCAAAACTGTAGTCATTCAAGCGTTGTTCTGCAACAGCCAAGTGACTGAGGCGCATTTTCATGCCTGGCCTTAAAGATCGCATCCTGGATCCGCAGAAAATTCGCTATCTGGTCACGGGCGGGATGAACACTGTGTTTGGTTATGCTGTGAGCGTGGCGACTTATCATATCTTGTTGCCCCAGTATCCCTTGCTGGTGGCTGCTGTCATCGCGAATATCCTAGCCATTACATTCTCATTCATTTCTTATAAAATTTTTGTGTTCAAAACCTCTGGTAGCTGGTTGAATGAATACCTTAAATCGTACATCGTCTACGGTGGCATGGCGGTTTATGGAATCATATTGCTTTGGCTGCTTGTGGAGAAGGCTCTGTTGTCGATTTGGCTTGCGCAGTTGGTGGTCACATTTTCTTCTGTTGTTATTTCTTACATCGGCCATCAACGATTCACATTCAAGAGATAATCAATCAAATCAATAAAAGGCTGGAGCGATGGAATCCAAGGTTCTGATCAGTGTCATTTCACCGTGTTTCAATGAAGAAGCAAACGTGGAGGAGTTGTATTCGCGCGTGTGCAAGGTGTTGGAGCAGTTTTCATCGTACGATTTCGAGTATTTGTTCATTGATAATGCCTCCACGGATGACACGGTAGCTAAACTCAAGGCAATTGCCGAGCGGGATCCGAGGGTCAAGATCATTGTCAATACCCGAAATTTCGGTCATATACGTTCGCCCTACTGGGGAATCATTCAGACACGGGGTGCGGCAACCATTTACCTTGCTTCTGACCTGCAGGATCCGCCGGAGTTGATCCCCGAATTCATCGCAGAGTGGGAACGCGGTTATAAACTGGTGCTTGCTACAAAACCAGTCAGCCAATCCAATGCGATGATGCATTTTTTCCGGCGGACATATTATCGTTGGCTTGATGCCATTGCGGATGTTTCCCTGGTTGCGGATACCACAGGATTTGGTCTTTACGATAAATTGGTGTTGGATCACATTCGCGCCATCAACGACCCTTATCCGTATTTGCGGGGACTTTTCTGTGAACTGGGTTACGCTATAAAAACGGTTCCTTTCAATCAACCGCGTAGATTGAGGGGTATTTCCAAGAATAATTTTTATACGCTCTATGACATCGCCATGCTGGGAGTCGTGAGCCATTCTTTGGTTCCGATCCGCATCGCTTCTTTTCTGGGTTTCATATTCGGCGCATTGAGTTTGCTGGCGGCATTGATGTTCTTTATTCTGAAAATTCTGTTCTGGAGCAGTTTTCCGATGGGAGTGGCACCTCTGATCATAGGAATGTTTTTTATGTTTGGCATGATTCTTTTATTCATCGGGGTGTTGGGTGAGTACATCGGCGTCATTCATGGCCATGTCCGTAAGCGTCCGATTGTTGTAGAGCGCGAGAGGATAAATTTCTGATATGAATTTCGTGGCTGCATTTGCTAAATCATGATTGATACCCCCAATCTTGAAAAACGGCATCCAAGTCGATGGAAGGTGTTGGTATGCGCCGGCTTCATTTATGTGCTTTTGGAGATGGTATTGTACAAAATGCTGGGTGTGGTACTGAGCGCCAATGTTTTGGCGAATGTGAACACCGTACCGACTTATCTGGACTGGGCATTCTATTTTTATTTCCCTGAAAAAAAGCAGAAATTTTATTATTTTCTGATGTTTTTAGGTACAACATGGATTTATTTTTTTGTGGTTGATTTGTATTTGAATTTCTGGATCCGCCGTTGTGTTTCTCCTGCTGGGGAATAATTTTATTATGATAAGGCGTTTCTTTCTTTTTTTGGTTTTTTCTGTTGCTGCTCTTCAGATATTAGTTTTTGTTTTTCATATTTTTTCCGATTTGAAAGTAAAGAATGAGTATATTTATCTAAACCAAAAAACTATCATGCGTGACGGTTCGATTGTTGATAACGTTGATTTTGAAAATACATATCTTTCGAATCTGGATTTGCATGAAAACTATGCTGGCGTTCCTTCCTCTTTGAATGTTTTTAATTCTGGTTCTCAAAAACTGAACATTAACCGTGTGCCGGATTATCGATATGTTCCGGTTGGAAAGTTCGGTGACGTCACCCATCCGGAGAGTAAATTTCACAGCCTCTCGAGAGGCATGGACCGGATGTTTGTGTTGAACCCTTATGAGCAGCGCGAGATAACCTATGCATATTCAGCGCTCATGGATCGATTCTATGCGGACTGTGCGAATCTGCACGCGGTTGCCGAAGCCAAAAAAGTCTATGACAAGCTCAGCACTGCTCAACGTGGCGCAATGCCGCTGGTCGAGTGTGAAGGTGCGCAAGACATTGTGATCCCGTTGGTGGTGGCTGATAGCGACGAGCACTTGCTTCAGAAAATCGAATTCATCGAGAAAAACATCGATGAAAAATACCTGCAAGTTTTCGATCGTTATTATTTTCACGAAGTGCCGTTTGTTCTCTCGCCAATCCTTCAAATGAAACTGGGGCGTCCATATCGGGAAATTTTCTCGCAGTATGGTTTTTTGAGTGTGTTGGGCATATCGGCACTCATGGATTTTTGGGGTGGACTGTCTTTTCCTAATTACGAAAAGTCAATTAAATTTTCCTATCTTGCTTATTATGTAATTTTTTTGACAGTTGTGTGGTCGGTGTTCGCGCAAACCAAGACGCGCGCACTGTTTTTACTGTTCTTCAGCCTCGGGTTCTTTGCGAACAGTTATTATTTTTATCAATATCCCCCCGGGCATGCGCCCGTCAGGCATTTTTTTGATTTTGTCTTATTTTATTGCGTGTGGAGATATGATCATGCAGGACGTTTGCGTTTTTTCCTGCTGGGCGCACTGACCATGATGCTTTCCATATTCACTGACCGAGATTTTGGCCTGATGTTGGCCGCCGCTTTTTGCGCGGCAGCCATTTACTATGGAGCCTATCAATGGTTGGATCCTGCCCATGCGCGGGCACAGGACAGAAAAACATTAACGATGGCCACGATGCTTGCACTGGCCGGTGCCGTTCTATCGTTATGGCTTTATCCGCTGGCGGCTAATCCCAGTTCACGCTATTTTTTAGATGGTTTTTATTCTTTTCCTGTGCCGAACAAGGCTTTCGCCATGGTTCTGTTCAGCATCCTGACCCAGGCTTTGGTGGTTCTTTTTGGGGGACGATGGCTCTATGCGCGTGGCAGGTTGCTTGCTTTTCTGTTTGCTGCCTTTTACTCGCAATTGCTTTATTTTTATTTTGTCTGGGGCGGGGGACATGCGCATTTCTTCCCGCTGTTGATCATTTACGTTTTGCCTTACATGCTTTTGCTGGAAATGGTCGACTGGAATGGATCCGTGTTGAGGCGTTTCGCATCCGGTACGGCCCTGTCAGTTGTGGCAATTTTCATGACGGTATCCGCACTGAGGTTCTGGCTTGATTACCAAGGTAGCCAACAAACTTTCCGCAACCACGTGACTTACCAGTGGAATTTACCTGCTGCCAAAGGGATGATTGGCACGGTGGACCCTGCGCCTTTTGTGGATGCCACTGTGAAAATCCAGAAGCACGTTTCTGGCAATCGTGTGTTCATGATTTCAAAGTACGACAATCTTCTATCGATTCTTGCCCGTAAGTATGCGGGTACTGAATTCCATGAACTTCGCTCCATGATGGTGACCGAGGATGATTATCAACGCGTCAAATCGCAGCTGCAAGATTCAGAAATTCTGTTCATTGACAATGACATCGATCGAGACTTCGACGCTGAATTGAGTAAAATTTCTGTATGGAATATGTACCCGCCTTTCTTTATTGAGACCAGACGACAGCGCATTCCCAAGCTTGAGGTACTGAGGCGTTTGTATCGCGAGTTGGTGCCTGGGAATTATGAATTACTGGACAAGGGCGCGCTGATCAGCGTTTACCGGAAAACACGATGAGCAGCGGATTCCCGTGCGCAGTCTTTTTGTGATTCTTCTTCAGCGAGGCTGGCAAGGCGCCGGAGGAGTTGTTACTTTACTGGTACTGATTCGATGCCTGAGTGTCGAGGGACAGGGCTGGTATTACAGTTTTTTGAGCCTGGCAGCCGTTTACACGATTTTTGACCTGGGCTTGTCCGTCGTGTTGTCTCAGCAGGTGGCCCATCAATTTGTCGGTCTGACCTGGCAGGCGAAGGGCCTGTTGACTGGCAATGCCCATCAGGTTCAGGCCTTGCAGGGCTTCGTTCGGTGGGCGGCGCGCCGTTATTGCCTGCTTGCAAGTCTTTACTGGCTGGTACTTTGTCCATTGGGCATGGTGTTTTTTTACATGCGCGAAAGTACCGAATCACACCTCTGGATGGCGCCGTGGGTGTTGCTGATCACGAGCACGGCTGTTTCCATGTTGTTCATACCATTCATGGCGATTGTCGAAGGCAGCGGTCGGGTATTTGAAGTCTATTCGTTGCGTCTGATTCAGGGTGTGGCGGGGTCATTGACCTGCTGGGCCGCGCTGCTGAGCGGGGGCGGCTTGTGGGCTGCGGCGATGCCTGCAACGCTGGGCGCGGTGATCGCAGCCGCTTGGTTGCTGGGCCGTCGACCGCACATGCTGCGCATGTGCATGGGGACCGTTCGACCAGCAGACCTTGAACGGCGAGTGTGGTCATTGCAATGGCGAACGGGGCTGACTTGGCTGTCGGGTTATCTGCTGACACAGGTTTACACGCCCATTCTGTTTCATTTCGAGGGGGAGAAGGCCGCCGGGCAGTTGGGCCTGTCATTGACCATCGCCAACATGCTCGGTTTAATGGCGCAGTCCTGGCTGGCGCGCAGTCTGCCCGCGATGGCGGCTGCGGCAGCCCAGCAGCGCTGGATGCAGCTTAACCGCTTGTTCCGCAGGGATTTCATGTACTCGTTGGTGACATATTTTGCAGGCATGTGCGTCTGCTTGGTTTTGACCGCGATGATTCAGGGCACCAGTTATGCGGATCGCCTTCTTGAGCCTGCCGTCTTTTTTGCACTCATGCTGATTTGTCTTGCAGGGCATGTAGTGGGCGCCATGGCGGCGCATTTGCGATCCCATCTCTCTGAACCCTTGGTTTGGGGGGCTGTGATGGGGGCAGGCATCAGTGTGCCTGTTGCTGTGTGGGCTGCCGCTGTCGAGGGTACCGCCACGATGGTGAACAGCCTGTTGATGGTACAAGCGGTGGTCATTTTGCCGCTGACGATTGCCATATGGTGGCGTTCGCTGAAGGCTCTGCAAGGCTAGAAATGAAACACGATACTCCGTTGTTGACCATAGCCATTCCTACCTGGAATCGCGCGCGCTTTCTGGCGTATTCCCTTGAGCAATTGGTGCAAGAGGCTGATGGTTGCCCTGAACTTGAAGTTCTGATTTCTGACAATGCAAGTTCGGATGACACGGTCGATGTCGTTCGCCGTGCGATAGAGCGTGGTTTGCGCGTCCGCTACGTTCGCAATGAAGTCAATATCGGATCCGATCGCAATATTGCCCAGTGCTTTAATCTGGCTTTGGGACGATATGTTTATATTTTGGGTGACGATGATGTACTGGTCGATGGCATGTTAGCCAAGATTTTGGCCAAGCTCAAGGAGTCATCGCCAAGCGTGATACTGCTTCGTGCATACGGTTTTGATCGTGATTTCAGGGCCGAATCGCCGGGTGTCCAGGGTGGCTGGGTGTCTTATTCGACGGTCGAGGCTTTTCTGTTGAGGGCAGGTGCTCAAATCACGTTGATTTCGGCGTGCATCATCCTTAAAGAGAGGATTTCTTCCCTCGATGCGAATCAATTTGTTGGATGCAGCCTGGTGCAGGTTCACCTGGTGTTGCGCGCTTTGCTTGAAGCAAAAAATGCGTTGAGCTATGAAGGCTACGCGGTGGCCTGCAAGCGCAACAATTCGGGTGGGTATTTGTATGCCAGGGTATTTGTTCAGAACCTGGGTGAGATTTTGGATGCCTACCGCTCCGAGCAGTTGTCTTCCAGGGTGATTTTGCGTTTTGAAAATAATCTTCTTCAAACTCATCATCCTTATTATGTCTGGAGAAGGGTTTATGCCGAGTCCGACGAATTGAGGGAGTCCAGGTCGATTTTCGATCAGCGCTTCATGGGTCGTTGGCATTATCGGTTGTTTGTGTTGCCGATGTTCATGTTGCCGAAGCCACTAGCATGGGTATGGGGTCTTTTCTCGGTGCTGATTGGGCGTGCATTTTTTGGGAATGATTTGCGCAGGGGATTTTATTTTCTGGTCCATTGGGTTCAGGATTTCATCAAAAGAGCGATGTTCAGGGCTTCCCCTCCATGACTGGTTGCATCGATCTGGAGGTTTCTTTGGTGAGCCATGCCCACGGTGGTTTAGTGTTTGAGGCGTTGGAGGCCATAGCCCGTGCATGGCCTGCTGAGGGTTTGAGGGGTCGACTTTGGCTCACATTGAACTTGCCCGAACCAGTACTTGAGCAACGCGTGCAATCGAGGTCATGGCCTTTTGAGCTGCAATGGATCCGTAATCCGGTGCCCATGGGGTTTGGCGCCAACCACAATCAGGCGTTCGTTCGCATGAGAAGCTTGGGGTCGAGTCCATGGTTCATAGTCATGAACCCGGATATCTTCTGGCCAATGTGCGCGGCAGATTTCTGGTGCGATCTGCTGCAATCCCAATCGTACGTCGATGTCGGGCTAGTCTGCCCGACGCAGACCGATGTGCAAGGGCGCGTTCAGGACTTCGCGCGAAAACTACCTACTCCCTGCGCGCTGGCGCAGCGTGTGCTGCTTCGTCTGCTGGGCCTGAAGCCATCTGGGACGGCGACCTCTGTCGAATCTGCTGATTGGGTCAACGGCGCCTGTATGGTGTGGTGCAGTAATGCATTTGAGCAGATCGGAGGTTTTGATGAACGCTACTTCATGTATTGCGAAGACACGAACATTTGCCTTCGGCTTCAGCTGGCGGGTTGGCGCATGCAAGGTGCAGACTTGACGGTGGTCCATGATGCGCGCCGTAACACTGGGCGCGACTGGCGACATTTGTCTTGGCACATTCGCAGTATGCTGCGTTTGTGGTGCTCTAGGGCTTATTGGGCTTACTTGTTGCGGTTCAAGGTTTTGTGATCATGGATTCCAGCTTTCGCAGGAATGACACCGTATCACAAGAGTAAAGGAAGGTTGAAGCGGTGTTGCTTCTTGCTTTTTTGAGTTTCGTTGTTTCTTTAGTGGCTGTGCTTTTCGTGCGCCGCTGGTTTCGTCGGCATGCACAAAATTACGCTGCTGATATGCCCCAGCGCTTCCACGCTGGTGCCGTGCCTCGCTTGGGTGGGCTGGGCATGTTGGCTGGCTGGTTAGTGGGTTTGACTGCCGCTGCCCTGGTGCCGCGTTTGGGGTTTTTCATTGGCGTATCGCTGGACTGGACTACCTACCTGGGCTTGTTTTTGGTGGTGTCGTTGGTGGTGCTGGTCGGGGCGGCAGAAGACGCCACCCAACGTGTGTCCGTGCGTTGGCGGCTGGGTTTGACAGGTCTAGCTGGTTTGCTGGCGGTCTGGTTGCTCGGAGCCTCAGTGCCGCGTCTTGGCTTGTCTGTGCTGGATGCCTGGTGGGCCTCTCTGCCCTGGCTGGGCATGGTGCTGGCGGTGCTGGCCATCATGGGGCTCACGCACGCCTTCAACATCATTGATGGTTACAACGGCCTGGCTGGGGCGGTGGCGGTGCTGATTGGCTTGGCACTGACACACATCTCTTTGCAGGTGGGTGACCGGCCTTTGGCCGCACTGGCGCTGTGCATGGTGGCCTGCACCATGGGTTTTTTGTTCTGGAATTACCCGCGTGGCTTGATATTTGCCGGTGACGGTGGCGCCTACCTTTGGGGCGTGGTGATTGCGCTCATCAGCATCTTGCTGGTGCAGCGGCATGCGCAGGTGTCACCGTGGTTTCCGGTGCTGTTGCTGATTTACCCGGTGTGGGAGACGCTATTTTCCATTTACCGTAAATGGGTGCGAGGCGATTCTCCAAGCATGGCCGATGCTTTGCATTTGCACCAGTTGGTCTACCGCCGTCTGGTACGGGCCATGTTTGAAGAAGACGATGCCCGCGATCTGCTGGCCCGGAACAACCGCACTACGCCTTACTTGATTGCCTTTGCCTTGATGTCGGTAGCGCCTGCGGTTTTTTTCTGGAACAACACCTGGGTGCTGATGGTTTTTACGGCCTTATTCATCGTCACTTACGTGAGTGCGTACCTCATGATCGTGCGTTTCAAGATTCCTGAATGGCTCAAGTCGTGAACAAAGTGAACGGGGTGGTTGGCTGGTTTGTGGCCGCTTTGTATTTGCTGTTCGCTCCGTGGCCTGCTATGGCCAACGTGGCTTTGTTGATCGTATTGCTGGGCGGTTTGTTGCTTACACGCCCTGCGGATCTTGGCCATTTGCGCTCCGTTCAACCTGCCTGGTGGATGGCAGGGTTGTTTGGTTTGGTGGTGTTGGGTCTGTTCTATACAGCGGCCCCTTGGTCATGGGCTGGCCTCAACCTCGGCAAGTACGCCAAACTTGCCTATGCTTTGGTAATTTTGCTGCTGTTGATCAAATTTCCTCAGTGGCAACGCCTGGCTTTGCGGGCTTATGTGCTGGCGATGCTGTTTGTGCTGGCGTCTACCTGGTTGAATATTTGGTTCGTGTTGCCATGGTCGCACAGCAAAGAGCCAGGCTGGGGGGTGAGCCATCATGTGCTCTTCGACTACATCATCCAGAATGTGATGATGTCCTGGTTTGTGGTATATGCCCTGTCACAGGTGCAGTGGCGTAGCATCACATGGCGAAGCGCCGGTTGGCTGTTGGTGGCTCTGTTGGGTGCACTTAGCATCAGCCATTTGTCTCTGGGTCGCACAGGCTTGTTGGTGCTGATGGCTGGCCTGCTGGCTTGGGTGGCATACAGCGGTGGAGCACGGCGGCTGCTGCTGGGGCTGCCAATAGCTGGATTGGCCGGGGTAACGCTGGTCATGTCTTCCAGCTTGCTGCAGGGTCGTTTTCTTCTGGCTTGGCAGGAGTTTGGCAACCGCCATGCCGATCCGCTCACATCTATCGGCCAGCGTGCCTACAACTATGAAAAGACCGCGCAGCTGATCGCAGAAAAGCCTGTTTTCGGACATGGCACGGGTGCGTTCCACACCGAGATTTGTCGCCTGGTTGAAAAGCCAGAGTGGTGTCAGATCTTTAATTGGCATCCGCATAACCAGTTTCTGATGTTTGGGGCAGATCACGGTTTCGTGGGTATGCTGGTGTATGCGGGTCTGATCGCGTCCTTGTTTGTCATGGCCTGGCGGTCGCCGCATGCAAAACCACGTGTCTGGCTGGGTGCTTTGGCTTCCATTTTGTTGGTGGACAGCATGATCAATACGCCGCTGTTCAGCTCTTCCGAAAGTCACTTTTTCGTGTACATGATGGCTTTGCTGGTGGCGATGAATGCCGGTACGGCAAAGGGTATTGGAGTTTTTCGAGCTGAACGATAAAGATCTTTCTCGTGCTGGGTTTTTTGTTGATCTGATGCGTTTGAAGAAAGTGTGTAAGAACGAACCTGGTTGCATTGTGGTAGCTGGGCGAAGCAACTACAGCAAGGCGTCTGCGTCACTGGAGATGCTTTTGGCGGATCTGCAGGCTGCTGGTTATGCCGTGGTGTGGTTCGAGCCGCGTATCACACAGATCGCGCGATGGAAGGACGCACGACTCGCGAGGATATCGCGCGGTAGACTCCTCGCCTGGTGCCAAAGCAATGGGGAGGTAGGCAGACATGTGCGGCGCTTTGTCACAGGCCTCATCTTATTGATGCGGCCTGACAAATGGATTTATTTTTCGCAGTGGTGGAGCAGTCCCAATGCGCTGGCTGCGAAGGATTTGCGTCAGTTTCTCAAGCAGTGGCCAGAGCAGAGTGTGCACGTGTTCGCACACTCTGCGGGAGGCATTGTGTCCTCTCTGGTGGCCGATGAGCCTGCGGTCGCATCGGTGCTGTGTTTTGGTTACCCTTTTAAGCACCCTGAAAAAGATGAAGAGCCTGTTCGGACAGCGCATTTGGCGGCGGTCTGCAAGCCTTTGCTGATGCTTCAGGGTGATCAGGATGCGTACGGCACAGCTCTGGACGCACAGCGCTACCCACTGTCGGCCAGTACGGTGGTCATGGCCGTCGACGCAGACCATGAGTATGACCGGTTGGCACCACAGGTGTACCAGCGCTGTCTGGAGCGGTTGCTCGAGTTTCTGCCCCCACCCCGTTCGGACTGAGCTTGTAGAAGTCGTCCCACACCCCGCTCGGACTGAGCTTGTCGAAGTCCGGGGAACCCTTCGACAAGCTCAGGGCGAGCGGTGTGGGATGCTGCCCTTCTACAAGCTCAGGGCGAACGGTGTGGGGCTCAGGGCGAACGGGATGGGAATCCATTTCGTACACTACCGTTATGAAATCGCAAGCCGTTCGTAAAGCCGTCTTTCCCATCGCGGGCCTGGGCACCCGCTTTTTGCCCGCCACCAAGGCCAGTGCCAAGGAGATGCTGCCGGTGGTG
>JACCDT010408977.1_pt1 | contig 20582 bp, 24 predicted proteins | sample 7446291 | NCBI WGS metagenome assembly JACCDT01 (sample SAMN15323446, study PRJNA562643) | freshwater metagenome | isolation source: river surface water | place: USA:Blue River Watershed | collected 2017-08-17 | reverse complement strand
AGTCGGCCATGACCCACGATGGGCCACTGGTTGAGTTCTCGAACTCAAGGTCATCCACAAGCGGTGTCGCTGAACTGGGGCCACGGAAAGCCAACCTGGCCATCATCCTCATGCCGAACCCAACCTGGCGAATGGGATAATCGTATACCGCCAAGGCCACCTTGGCCCCGATGATCAGTTGCTGGTTCTTGACCCTGCGCCAGTTCACCACGCAAGCCGTGGCGTAGGAGTGCATGGCTTCCTCCCCGTTGAGGCCCCACTCCTCCCCGTCCATCAACGACAGCGACGACTTCAAGAAGGGCTCGTCGTGGAAGGCGTAGGCGAAGGAGCAATCGACCTCGGCCGTCAGGACAGCCTCCATCCCTGGGGTGTCGCCGCCGGGCAGTTCGGCCCCGACCAGTGGGATCGAGAACACCTCCCAGCGATCCTCGCCCTGCGTGGACAAGCGGAACTCTCGCTGCCCTTGCCCATCGAGGAACCGGCCCTGAGTTGACGCCAGGTCCCCGAGGGTTACTGCTGGAGCCACTCTGCCATCTCCCAGTCCGGCCCCGATGTCGAGAACTCAACTTCAGGGGTGTAGCTGGTGGGGGTGGCGAACGCCGGGCCGTAGAAGGTCAGGGTTGCTATCCCTTTGGCGCTCCCTAGTCCCGTGATGGAAAGAGCGACGTTCGCTCCTATGAACACCTGCTGCTCCACTATCCGTCGCCACGTCACAGCGCAGGCTGAAACGGCAGGGAAGGATGACCCGTCCCACGTCTGCCCGTCAGCCAAAGCCACCATCACGTCAAGCATGGGTTCTTCGGCAAAGCCTATGGGGAACTTGCATATCTTCATTTCCTGGCCAGTCGACCCTGAATCCCACGGGCCGTACCCACCTGGGGTCCCAACCGGGACGCGGAACTGCGACCAACGCATGGCGCCTTGCTGGGATGAGCGAAACTCACGCTGGCCCTGATAGGACAAGACGCGCCCCTGGATCGAGCTGAGGTCGCCAGTGGTGACACCCATCAGGGGTTCGCCATCTGGTTGTAGCGAACGTGCCCGTCGTCGGTGATCTCGATGTACCACCCTGAGTCGATGGGGCCCATCCAGTTGGTGGTCAGGTCCATGGTGTACTCGCCCGTCTCAGCGTCGTATGTGGTGCTCATGGACTGCACTCGGTGCAGGAAGTGATCCCAAGATGTTGCCTCGACCAACTTCACCTGATCGTCTGGGTCTATCAGCGGGTTAGCCCACGCAGTGATCCGGCCTCCGTGTCGGGCAAAGAACATCCTGATGCCGGTCAACTCGGCCATCATGATCATGTCCCCTATGGGGATGTCCTTGTCGAGTTGCCAGAACGCCGGGTAGGTGGCGCCCCGCAGTTGGACTCGCCGCTGCTCGGGTGGGCCGGAGGCGTCGCCCGTTTCGGTCGTGTCCCATGTGGCGTGCTTCACGCCGTCCTCGATTGCCGGGTTGCCTTGCGAGACGATGATGTGGGACCTGTCCGACCTTCTGGTCCACGAGCCCGTGAACCCGGTAAGCACGTGACGCTCGTGAATGGCGAAGCAGGTGCCGGTCTGGCTGCCGTCGTAGAGCCGGTTGCCTGCCTGCCAGATGTTCTGAGACGTCATGCGAAGTCCGCCTTCCTGGTCGACCCATGCCCGGTAGCCGACGATCTTCAACACCTCCTTGATGACGTCAATGGGCTGCTTCTTGTCGAAGAACTCGGCCTTGAACGGGGCCGGGGAGTCGATGCCCGTTTCCTCAACGTGCCCCAGCACTCCAGACCCGTCCGGGGCATGGAATCCAGCCCATAGCGCCATCAGTTCGGCAATGTTGATCAGGTCGTCATAGTTCGTCTCGGTCGGGACGAACCCGTCGGGGTCCCCGTTGACCTCCTCGTTCCAGGTCTTGGAGTAGAACTGGAGCGGGTAGCAAGCATCGGGCATGAACTTCGGATACAGGGTCTGGTCAATCAACAGCGACCCCAGGTCGCGCGCTATGACCACCAAGTCCCCGTTGGCAGAGATGTTGGTGTCGTCGATGATCCAGACTCCGGTCGGAACGACGTAACCAGCACCGAGCGCCGCGCCCAGGCCGAGGTTGTACCCGCCATACCCCTGGTAGGTCTTGACCATGCTCCCCGGGCCGAAGTGACCGTAGGACACCGACTCACCCGGGAGAGTGATCTTGCCCCAGTCCGACCCTGTCTTACCCCAACTCGCGTCACCCTCGCCTTGACGCAGCGAGAAGTAACCCTGGGAGTCGATGTCGGGTCCGCCGCCAGCGGCAGCGTTCTTGATCGTGAGATTGAGCTGCCCGCAATCTTCGGTGATGGATCTGGTGATCTCGATTCGCTTCACGATGGACCGCGGCACGTCGATGTCGGCACCGGTGTCGGCCCAGCGCCTAAACGGCATCCGTTCAGGCTCGTAGACCGACGCCGACGACGACGAGTCCTTTGCTAGGTGCCATGACGGGTTGACGGTGACGTAAGCGTTGGCCCGGTTGTCGCTGATGAACAGCCCCGAGTTCCAGATTGATTCGAGTGCGGCTGACCGCCTCATCCGACTATGACCGCCTCAGCCTGGTAGTCCATCGCCCAGGGGTGGTTGTGCCGGTTCTTGCGGGTCGGCTTGAACGACGTCAGGTACAGCTCGAAGCTGTTGCCAAGCTCGTCCGTAACAAGGCATGTCTGCGGGGACTCGTACCACGAGACCATGAAGTTGTAGTGCGACTGGGTGAGGATCGTTCCCGAGAACGGGAACATGGACGGGTTGTGCCTTCCCTCAAAGATGATCGGGTTGGCGTAAGGGGAAGTGGCCTGCGATGTGATCGTGACGTTCTTCTCACGCTGGGGAAGGGCGCCCTCTTTCGGGTTGATCGGGAACTGGCCAGATCCCCATGACCCACTGAAGTTCCACCTGACGACCATTACACCCACTCTCCCGTGGCGAAGGAACCTGATCTCGGCGAGGCATCGAGCGCCGCCGCCACGGCAGCCGTGGTGCGGGCCACATTACCGGACTCGAACACGTTGATGGTCACGACGCGGTTGTCGATCGACTGGACCTGGTTGTAGGCACCCCACGCCGGTCGGCCCTCACCGCGGTTGCGGCTCAACCTGCGGACCTCGTAAAGCGTAGGCAGGGAAATCTCGGCCGGGATGTTGAGCGAGGAGTCCGACGACATCTCTTCGCGGAGGCTCTTGATCCTCCGCATGATCTCATATCGGGCCTTCTTGTTCGTCTCGGGGATGGTCAGGAGTTGCAGTTCCAACTCCTTGATGAACTGCTCTGCCGTGATCTTGTCGAACTCATACAAGTACTCAAGGTCATCGCGCTTGTCGGCGCGGGCGGCGTCCACGGCTGCCGTCTGGGCCCGAATGGCGGCCGCTTCCAGGGCGTAGAGCTGGGCCCCGCCCGTGCCGTTCGATCGAGCTATCCTCAACCGCTCCTGCGCCACCATGGCGTTGCGGTTGGCCACGGCCAACGTGTCGCCAATGGACTCAGACATGGCATTGGCCACGTCGATCTGAGCTTCCCACATGGCCTGCATGGCATCTTCGAGTGCAAACTGAGCCGACACTTGCTGCGCCATGGCCTGGAGACGGGCCGACTCCGTGTCGGCCCGCGCCACGGCAGCGTTGGCGTTGGCGAGGTTCTGCTGGGCTTGGGCGACTGGGTCGCGGGCCAGTTGTGCCGACAGGAGGGCCCCCCTGGCCTCAGCCGCAGCCCTGGCCTCGGCGGCAGCGTCAGAAGCGGACTTCCCGTCTTTCTTTCCGCCCTTGGCCCCCAGCTCCCTGAGGTCGACAACTGAACCGTCCAGCTCACCGAGGGAAGCGAGTGCTTCATCCAGTTCAGCCAGCCTGTCTGCCAGCGACCCCGTGAGGAAACCCAGCCCCAGTTTGTCGATGGTGGCCTTGATGAGCGCCACCGCCCGGCGCTGGAAGTTCAGTGACGCCCGCAACAACGACTTGTTGATGTCATCGGACGTCATCAGCGCATTGGCGACGATGGCCTGCGCCTGGTCTGCCTTGATGTTCAAGACATTGGCCACCATCTGGACAATCTCTCGCGACCGGCCGAACTGCAACTGGCTGACGATGAGGTCCGTCCGCATTTCCTCAGACACCGTGATCTTCTGAGCCAGGAGCCGGTCACGCTCGGCTGGATCCGTCGCCGCCTCGATCTGGGCATCTAGGTCCTCCTGCTGCGCCTTGAGGAGTGCCATAGCGGCCTCAGCCCTGGTGGAGACAAGCTCATACCGGGAGTTCTTGATCGCCTCGTAGGTGGACCTGGCGATGTCCACATTGGTGTGCCCGGGCGTCCCACCCTCGATGCCCGACAGTTCCGACAGTTGTCGTCGTAGGTCCTCGGATGCCTGGGCATCAGAGACCGTAAGTTCATCCTTCCCTCGGTCAAGAGCGCCCAGCATCGCCATGAGCCGAGCGGCGGTGTCGTCCTCCCCCTCCTCCTCCGCCGCCCTAATGAGACGCACCAGGGTGGCGCGGCGCTTCATATATACGGCGAGGACGTCCTGGAGGCCAGCTTGGCCGGAGTCGTAGAGGTCCTTCATCAACTTGGACGCTTCCTCGAACTCCTGCTGAGAGGCAGTGTTCTGGGAGTCCAGTTGAGACACATCCAGAGAGTCGTCGTTCAGGATCTCCTGAAGGTCGGGATTGCCCACCAAGCTCCCGCGGCTCGTCACGTAGGCAAGCAGTTCCTCTATGACTGGGTTGTCAGGATTGGAGCGTCTCAGCTCTATGAGTTTCTGGAACTCATCCATCCTGAAGCTGCCATCACCCCCCACGATCTCCCTCAGGATGGAGCGAGCAGCCGCCGACAGCTCCTCTTGCCCGCCTTGCACCAACTCCGACATGACCTGCCAAACCTTGACCCACTCCCCAGCATCATCCTCCTGAAGGTCCTTGAAGAAGGACATGATCCCGTCGGCTTGCTTGAGTGCGCCCTCCGAGCGCGATGCGGCGCCCTGTCTCGCTAGGTCACCACTAGCGCGCTCCCACGCCCCGCGCTGCGACACATCCAAACTATCCGGCAAGACGTAGTAGGACAGGGCTTGGAGTCGCTCAAACCCACCAGCCAAAGTGAACCCGCCGGAGAAAAAGTCCGGCCTGTCCGGCTCCATCTCCCTGGCCCTGCGCTCCATCTCTGCTTGTGATGCCGCCCCCTCCACTCCCAGCCTGAACTGCTCCATGTTCTCGGCGACGCTCTCGCGGAACGCCTTGCGCCCCTCCTCGGCCGCAGCCAAGGCTCCTTGATACTCCTCGTACAGTTGGAAGAGGGATGTGGCCACGGTGGCTGCCGCCATTTGACCCATAATCCGCGAGTTGGAAAGGTTGGCCCTCATCCCCGCCCTGTCGGCGGGGACGGGGACTGGAGGGCCATACATCGGGGGAACTACACCGCCGAACGCACCCGTCTGTGGGCCGGTCATTGTGCCGGGCATAGTCCTGAAGTTCTGCCAAGCAGCGCCCATCCGACCTGTAATGCCACCGACCCCACCAGAAACAAGCCCGCCGAGCTTCAAGCCTGCCGACGTCGCGGCGGCCTTAGTCATAAGCCCAGACAGGACTTTCCAACCGGCCACGGAGCCCAGGACGGTGGTTAGGTGGCCCCCCATCAAGTCGTTCAGCTTCTGAACTGCACTTATGACGAGGGTCAGCCCGCTGACCACCACGGCGCCGAACATCGCGCCCTGGACCAGGAGGTCATCGAGCCCCGCATCAAACAACTTCTGGCCGAACTCCTCGGCGGCTCGACGCATCCGGTCAAAGGACAGCCGGACCGTCTCTTCATACTTATCCCACCTGTCCTCGAAGGCGCCCTCCTGCACGAGGCCGCCCTCCAGAACGGCGGAGGTTCTCGCCGGGTCATCCAGAAGCGCGTAGAAGGTGGCCGACTCCCTGCGGGAACCGACGATGGTCGCCAGTTGGTTCTGTTGCGTGGCGTCCATCTTCCGGTAGTTCTCCACCAGGACCTCCAACACGCCGGGGATGTCGCCCTCCCCGAACTTCGACATGAGGTCGACAACCGCCCCCTCGGTGCCGTTGTTCAGCGCGAACAGCTCGTAGAGCTTGTCCTGCTGCGCCTGGAGGGACGGGAGAATGCGCCCCAACTGTTCAGCCAGCGCCGTCCCGGACTTGCCCGACCTGGACTGGGCCACCGCACCCAGGCCGGAGAGCTGCTCTTGAGTGAACCCCAACTCCTTGCCCAGTGGGGCAAGGTCTGCCGTGAACTTGAGGATCTCTGCGCCGAGAACGCCGAAGCGGCCCTCGAATGTGGTGATCGTGTCGAAGATGTCCTTGAACGGCATGGGGGTGTCGTCCGCGCTGCGGAAGGCCAGCGCCACGGCCGTCATCGAGTCGGTGATCTCTTGCTGGCTCAAGGTGGAAATCTTGGAGTAGCGGAGCGCCGCATCGGCCTCGCGTTGCGCCAGGGCTATGTTGGGTGCCCCGGATTCTCCGTCGGCGAAGGCACCAGCGAGTTGGCGGGTGACGTTGGCAACCTCATTGGCCTCAACACCGGCGACCAGCGACGTCTTATGGATCTCGTCACGGACGTTCTCCATCGAGACCCCAGCCGCTGCCGCCCCCAGGGATGTGAGTTGGGATTCGATGATGCCCAACTCGACCTGGAGTTCAGTGGACTCCCGCAAGATGTTGGCACCAAATCCCAGAGCCCCATACATCAAGCCACCGGAAGCAGCGAAGGACGCCGTCGTCATCAGGCGAGAACCCGCCAACTGCCTGATGCCCATGAAGTCAGTCGCTGGGCGCGGGAGGTTGTCGCCCCCGGCCCTGTTGGCAATCCATGCCTGGAAACGCTGAGTCCGAGACGCCCCAGCTTCCCGACCCACGCCAGCGTCCCTCATCATCTGAGCAGCACGCTTGTTGGTTTCCGTCGCCAACATCCGCTCCGCCAGGATTCGCCGCGCCCCGACCTCCACCGATTCAGCGCTAGCGGCGCGCTCCCGTGCAGCGGTAGCCCTAACAGCGTCAGCGGCCTCCTTCTTAGCTCCACGCAACCTGCCTTCGGCGGCCAGGTCGTCGTCAGACCTCCCGGCCAACTCCCTGGCATCGACGTCGACTTTGCTGGAGCGCCTGGCGCCTTGCAGTTCGGCCCTGTCGGCCCTATCGGCTTCAGTCTCAAGCCCAAGAGCTGCGCGCTCCCTGGCCCGCCGCTCCCTGGCCGCCGCCAGGCTGGCCTCCCCCTCCAGGTCATCCAGGCCGAACCCGGCACGACCTTCAATCTTGGCGATCCGGGACAGGAGCTGCGCTTGACGTTCAGGACCAGCGCCAGCCACCAGTTGAGCCCGCAACTCCCTCCCGGTCAACCCCAGGAGGTCGGCAACCATCTCCTGGGCCACGGCCAGGTCCTCGGCTGAATCCCGCATCCGTCTCAGCGAGGACAGGTAAGCCCTAGCTTCCGCTGACCTTTCGGCCAGCGTCTGGTCGTCGTCGGGGAGCGTCGTCTCGTTGGCGTACTCCTCCTGCCCTATGCCTGTGAGTAGCCCGTAGAGCCTCCTGAGCGCCTCGTCCGGGCCTGCCGCGTTCATCGCCAGGGCTTGACCCGGTCCACCTGAACGCATGACCATCTCGAAGAGAGCAAGCTGGTCCTGGGTTAGGAGATTGCCCAGTCGCCCGTAGACGACGTCGGCGTCGTCCGTTCCGCCCCTGTCGGCCTCCCGCATGGCCTTTGCGTCGTCGGCAATGCCCTTCTTGACTTGCTTGGAGTAAGCCAGATCGGCGTCCACTTGCGTCTTGACGCCACGAGGCAGCGCCGCCTCGACCCGCTTATCTAGCTTCTCGGCCGCCGTGGCGGCGGCTGCGTCCCTGGCGGCCCGAGCGGCGGCATCGGCCTGGCCCTGCGCCAACCTGACGGTCTTGACATATTCCGTCCCACCGGACGCACCCAGATCCGACTTGCCGATGTCGACCCCAGCACGCCTGAGCGCAGCCTGAACACCCCGACGCAGGTCCGCCATAATCACGCCAACGGCCGCCTCCAGGTCCTTGGCGCCACGGCCAGACACGACCCCTCTGCTGATGGCATCCTGGACAACAGACTCCAGTTGCCCCTGGACTGTGGCCAGGTCGCGGGTCGCCGTTCTCGCCGGGCTGCCAGCGCCACGTTGCCCAGACTGGGCCGACGCCAGGGTTGCTATGGGGGTAACGGTGCCAGACGCCGCCCGCTTCATCTCGGCGATGAAGCCGCCGATGTCGGTCCGATCTACGGTCGGCTTGATCTTGATTCTGAACTCTTGCGCCATGGCTTTGCCCCCGAGGTCAGTCGCGCCAGGAATCAGGGATTAGAGAACTCTGGATCCCCTCTTCGTCGTCATCATCGTCATCGTCATCGTCGGTGCCGTACTTCTTCTTGCGATCAGCAAGCACCTTGTTCATGTGACGCTCCATCTCCCATGGCAGCGGCCACTTCCACTCCGGCGGCATCTCAGAGCTGTCCAGGTTGGACTGAAGCTCAAGGATGTAGTCGGCGTGGGAAACGGCCATTACCCACTCGCTCGGGAGGTCTTGGAACGCTTCGCAATCGGGCGGGCGGAAGGAGCCGATGCCGGAGCCGTGTCGGGCTGCTCTGACGAGTCCGAGGAACCGGGCTGACCCGGCGAGTCTTTTCCCTCCACGCCCTCGACGGACATCTCCGCGTAGGCCAGCGCCAGACGGCTCTTGATCATGGCCTCATCGCACTCGTCATACTCTTCGACCGACTCGAAGTACAGCTTCCTGCGATCGTCGGGAAGTCGAGCCGACATGAACGTCCGGCGCCGCAGGTACTCGTCCATGAACACCTGGTCCCCACGCCGCTTGACGCAGGCCGTCATGGCCTTCTCGCGCAGGTACTCGATCTCGGCATCCTCGTAGGCCGACCTGAGGTCGTCGCGCTCTTCGGCCACGCGCTTGGCCACCTTGTCGTGGAAACGCGACAACTCGGCCAGTACGCGCTTGGCGTCCTCGGACTCGGCGTCACCGAGCTTGAGTCCGGGCTCGTCGGCTGTCCCGTTCCACGCCTCTTCAAGCCCTGAAAGGTAATCGTCGTTGGACCACTCGTCCTCAGCGGCCAACTCGCCATGCACCGAGAGGAGCTTCTGTTCCAGGTCCTCGTCGATGATCTGGGTGATGAGTTCGTCCTCATCCATCTCGTCGATGAGGGTCCTGAGTTCCACGGCGGCATCCGAGTCCGGGTCCCTCAACGCTGCCACCATGCGAGCCCTGGCTGCACCGGCTTTGCGGGCCACCTCCGCCTGCTCCACCTCGTTCAACTTCACAACCAAGACCACTTCTTCGGCCTCGGTCTCAGGCATGAACTTGACCTCGGTGCTCACCTTGTACATATCGCTCAACCGCACAACTTGCTCCTTTACCTTTGATTGATCCTTGCCTGCAAACGAGACAGGGGGGAAGCGTCACACCCCTAGCGGTGACGCTTCCCCCCTGTCTAGCCCTGCGCTACGGAGCGCCCTTGATGATCTCCAGGTCACCGGACGCTGACGCCCACTGGAACTGCGGTTCCACCTTCTGGTTGACCCGAGCCCCGAACGCTGGCGGGCGCACACGAGCGTCCCGGCAGCGGAAGGTCTTGAGTCGGGAGCCAGTAGTGGGGTGGTTGATGCGGAGCTGGAGTTCCAACAGCGCCGACTGAAGGAGGTTGGAAACCTCGGTGGTCGGGATACCGGCGATCTGGGCGGTCCGCTCAACGTAGTAGCCGATAGTCGACGGGCGCATCGTGATGGACCCGTTCACCTCGGGAACGTCGTAGTCCGACGCCACGTTGTGGGGGTTACCCAGCTCTTCCTCGGCCTCCATCTGGACTCGCCAGTTGATGTCCACGGACTGGACGCCTCGCCACCAGACGAGCGGGGGCCGCAGCGTGGTGTCCACGCCGGTAGCCGTCGCCGTCGCAGCGGCAGACAGCACGACCTGAGTGGCGTTGTTCACCGTAACAATGGTGGTCCCGGCCGGGATGCCAGCGGCCTCGATGAGGGCGCCAACATCAGCCGACGAGAAGGCCGACCCAGTGCCAGTGATGGTGGTGCTGGCGTTGGTGGTGGCAATGGTGAAGGTCCGCGACGGACCCACCCCCAGGTACATCTCGATGTCCTTACCGCGGACAGCGGCAGGCTTGACCGACGGGGTCGGGTGGACGGTCTGGGCAAACGTGGTGTCCGTTGCCGAGAAGTAGCAAGCCGACACGGTCGAACCACCGGGGGCCGCCGCGGTCAGCGTGAACCCAGCGCTGGTGTTCGTGTAGTCGGCACCCTGGAACAACTGGGTGTAGGTGCCATCCGACTTGTGGAGGCACACGGCGAGGGCATACAGGTCAGCGCCCTTCTCCACGGTCTTGACCGCCGCGTTGGTGAAGTTGTAGGGCCCGGTCCCGGCGGCAGCCCATTCCTGTCGGTAGGGGGTGTACCCGGCCGTGTACTGGGAGTCCGAGGTCAGCGAGAAGGTCTGAGTAGCGTTCTGGCGAACACCGAAGCGCCACGAAGCCGACTCCAGTTGGCACTGACCCCAGATCACACCAGCAACGGTGTCCTTGGAGGTGCCAGCGTCCTTCACTGGCGACACGATGTCGAGGGGCTTGGCGTCCCGAAGGTCGATGATGTCGCCCGCCACGAGGGTGGTCTCATCCACTCCGGTCAGGATGGCTTCGGTCTCGACCGTGGTGTCCAGGGACTCAAGCTCGATCGAGACCTGAGGGTTGTCGGTGGTCGTGTCGACGGCAAGTTCGTTGCCGGTTTCGAGGATACGCTCCTCTGGGAAGTTGAGGCTGGAACCGCCCGTCGACTGGAGGCGATCCACGAGAAAGCCGTTCCCGACGGTAAGAACCTTGCCCGCTTTGATGCTCACAGATCAACTCCAGGGTAGGTAAAGAACCGAGTGCTTACAGGCGTTCATCGGCATGGGATAGGGCAGCATTCACCCCCTTAGCGTCGGATCGTGGACGTGCGCACCTTCTGTGTGATGGCGGCTGGGCGCACGTTGCTGATGCCAGCCTTCCATGCGTCGTCAAGAACTTCCTTGTAAGCAGGCCCGATCTCATGCGCCACGCGCTCAAGACCTGTGTCCAGGAAGTGCCTGGCGTCGATACCCTTGGACCTGCGGGGGTTCATAAGCGCGTTGAAGGAACGCTCACCATCGCTGCCGCGGACCCGCGTGGTGCCCTTCCTTGGCCCCGTGCCAGCCAAGTAGAACTGGTCCTTGGAGCCAGCACCCCCCTTGGCTGGGGCGCTGCCTGTCCAGAAGTAGCCCTTCGGGATCCAGAAGCTGGGTCGCGCTGGCTCATTGAAACCCAGAACAGCCACGACCATGTTGGACATCTGGACGCCGAACTGCTTGTTGGACCCCTCACCGGCTGGCGCCGCGCCGAAGTTCAGTCGAGCCCACTGTGCCGCCCTGCGGTTGAGGAGTTCCACGTTGATGAACTCCAGGCCCTCGGCCGTGGCTCTGTAGAACTCCGGCGACTCCAGCGCAGCCAGGAGACGCCCGCCCGAGTAGCGGTCCCCGGTCCGATACCCACGCGGCCCACCTCGGGACCGAGTCGCCCTGTATGAATAGACGACCGACGTCTGGGCTTTCGCCCCAACCTCTCGGTGTGCCGCTAGGAACTGGTCGGGCATCAACCCTTGGTCGATGATGCGGGCCAGTTCGGCCATCTGCTTGGATGCAACCCTCACGGTCGCCCCCACCACCTCGCTTACAGCTTGGGCGAGGGTGTTGCTCCCGTATTGCTGCATGAGCGCCAAGGTCTCGAACGGGACGAGGTCGTTGCGGAACTGCCCGAGCGGCAACCGATTAGCCATGGTGCGCTGGTTCCGTAACCGAGGAGTGGATCCTCTCCAGCAACTCGATGGCGTACCCGTTGAGCATGATGTCGTCGCGGGTCGCCGATGGGAGGACGGCCACGATGACGTCAGCGAACTCACCAACGGCATCGAGGACCACCTTGCGGAGTTCGTCGCCGACTACCCCCTGGTCCTTGGCCTCCAAGATGGTACGGGCGCATCTCTTCTGGTGTCGCCTCACCAGTTCAGTCATGTCCTCCAGCGCCGTCATGCCCTCTCCTCCTCCAGGAGTGCCGAGACGGACACCCAGAACCGGCCAGGGGTTGTGGACGGCTTAGGTTCCCTGTGGATCTCCACGTCGGTGATGTCGACCAGGAACAGAACGGGCGGGGGGTCCACGCCGCCCGGGAGGTCGAGCACCTCGAAGCTGGGATCATCGCGTCCGATGGAGGGCATCTTGCCTCGCAGGATGTCCCTCACATCACCGGCCAGGTGCCGCCCGAGCGCCAGGGACTCCGGGTAGATGTCCACCCACGCCATGGTGCGATCGAAGGTCAGGGTCGATCCGATCTCACCTGGGTCGTCGTAGTGATCCTCAAACTGGATGATGGCGGCGTTGGTAGGGATCTCGTCGTGGAACTCCACTGGGGTCGTCAGGAGGGTCAGGGGTGTGCGCCCCGAGGCTGCCACATCAAACCAGCCGAGTTGGTCTAGCGATTCCCGGACCATGCGAACGAAAGAATCGAAAACGACGCGGTCCAGGAGCCCGCCCTCATACACACTCATGCCTCGTCCCTTGCTCGCACGCTGATCTGTTCGATCTGGACGTCGAAGAGCCCGAGTGGGATGAGGCGCTTCACGCGCATGTACTCAGAGCCACCGAGCCATACCGACGTGAAGTCTGAGACCAGCGCCCACTCGTCCTCGAACATGTAGAGGGTGGCCGTGTCCTCGTCGAACTCACCCAAGGCCGTGCGAGGCTGACCACGAGCACCCACGGCCGACTTGGTGTCGATGGCGCACAGCACCTGCACGGGGGCCCTCGCGGCCTGGCCGCCGATCGGCGCCACATTCCAGTCGTAGGGATCGCCAGCGTCGTCGGCTGACGCGAACACCCGGCCGTCGGCGAAATGGAAGGTTGCCTGCTCCTCGACCACGGTCGGGGAGCCCATCTTCATGGCTGCCCGGATGGACTCCCTGAACTTGGCTCCACTGAAGGACCCCTTCGGGTCCACCCCAGCCATCAGCCCACCCAGGCGGCGGAGCCGGACATGTATGCGCCCTCTCGGCTCAAGACCATGTCGATGATGCTGCCGTAGGCCCCCAGGTTGGTTCCCACCAACTCGGCCTTCAGGAGGTTGAACTCCGCACGCTTCTGCTTGAGAAGCTCACTCAAGACCTGAGCCGACCTGCCGACCTCATAAGAGACCGGCCCCGCCGTGGCGACAGACTTGGTCTCCAGCGACAGGAGCTTGGCTTCCAGTGCGTTGAGGGATGCGATGGCCACCACGATCTGGGCTAGCTCCATGGGGATCTCTTCACCGCCCGATTCCGCCGGGACGATGTTCTCGCCGTCGGCGTCGGTGCGCCAGTCCGTGAAAAACCCCTTCATGCGGCCCCACCAGAAGGCGTTGGCCAGGGCCGCTACCCATTCCGATGTGGTCGCCTCAAAGAAGGACTCGCCCGGAGCGTTCAGGGACGACTTCAGGTTGGGGACCAGGAGTTCTATCTCCACCATTCGACCTCAGGAGTTGGCCATGAGCTGGGACGCCAACTCATGGAAGTTGGTTCGCTGCGGCTGGGGGAGGAACTCTGAGGGGGTAGCCGTCCCCTCGGGTTGGGGGGTCAGGGTTCGGGACGTGGATGGGAATGACCGCGAGGGGTTCAGTTCCAGGATCCGGTCCCGGATCATCTCCACGCGCTTGGCACCAGCGTTGGAGTTTGCAGCCACCTCCAAGACGCGATTGAGCGCCGCCTCCGACGTGATCTCATTGAGACGACGCTGGGCCCGCTTCCAGTGGTCCGACAGCAACCCCTCGATCTCGGAATCGGTGAGATGGTTCGGGCTTGCCGGGCCGGAGTCCGACAGGCAGGTGAACGTCCCGTTGGTGAAGGGGTCGAGTTCGGGCTTGGCGTTGGTCTGGTTGACGGCCCTGTCCTGGGGCGTGAGGACAACCTTCATGTGCCCTCGGACCGCCTCCTGCCGGATGGAGCCATCAGCGCCCACCTTGTTGATCAGCCAGGTGGCTGCCGTCTCGTTCTCCCAGGTCTCAAGCTCTACCGTTGACACGGTCCTTCTCCTTTCATGCCGCACTGAGCGGCTCCTGTGAGGTGAATCGACACCAGCTGGCCCATCATTCGATCTCTACATATCCCCGAAACGACGAAGGGGACCGGCCCTCAGGCCAGTCCCCTTCCTGTCGCTGATTGGCGTCAGTGTCAGATCGAGGTGTCCACGATCCGACGAGCCCGTTCGGGGCGGATCACCGCACATCCGAAGGTGCGGACACCCAGGATGTTCGAGTAGAACCCCTCGGGGGTGGTCCACTCGGCGGAGTGCATCCCGCCCCAGAAGCCACACTTGGAGGCGTCGGCACCGACCACGAACATCTCGTTCGCCGGGAAGAAGGAGTTGCCGTCGGCGTCCTTGTGGTTCTTCAGGCGGATGATGTTGGTGCCTCGGTACTCGCCCAGACGGCCAGTGCGAAGGATCTCCTCGTTCGTCGCCGGGGTGAACCCGTTGAGGTCTTGGAGTTCGTTCACGATCTGGTCGACCATGGTGCCACGGCCAACGACCGAGACCGGCCCGTCCAGGGACTCGTCCACGACCTCGGTGATGGCCGTGTTCAGAGCCGGGAGGGACAAGCCAGCGCCGCTGATGTAGTACGGCGAGACGTTGGTGATCGCAGCCTGGAAGGCGCCCAGGAGCCGCTGGTTGATGGCGGCGTCCATCTGGCTGATCGCCAAGGAAGCCATGGAGGCCATCTGCCGGGAGAACCCGGAGCGGATCTTGTCGGTGCGCTCGTTGACGTGGTAGCCGACGTAGTCTCGACGCAGTTCAGCGGTCTCGCTGGTGATCACAGACTCGTCGATCTGGCCGCCAGAGGCGACGAGCCAGACCTTGAGGCCCTTCACCTCTTCGATGAGGATCCGCTCACCATCCTCCACGGTTTCCACCGTGGACATCAGGTTGAGGAGGCTCTCGTGGGTGAAACCCTCGAAGATGGTGGCCTGGACGTCGTGGACGTGCTCAGCACGCCACTCGTCGTCGTACCAGTTCTCGCGGGCCTCGGCGTCAAGAATGGCGATCTTCTCAGCGAGATCGGCGTCCTTACCGCCAAAGTCCTTGTATCCGATCTGTCGGATGCTGCCCATTGTGTTCTCCCCTCTCAGAAGAGCATCTGGGCTTCGACGAGCCCGTTGGTCGAGTCGATCCCGGTGACACGGAGCCAGCCGTTGGCAGCGGTGGTGGTCCGCTTCCAGTAGCCGTTGGTGTCATCGCCAGCGCCGGGGGTGAGGTAGTCACCCAACACGAGGCTGGTCATGTTCACCATCACCAGACCGGTGTAGTTCCTCAGGTTGAGGAACGAGTGGTCGGTGGTGTTGCGGAATCCAACGCGCACCTCGGTGCCGTGGACAACCTGAGCCGCGGTGTAGGCGGGCACGTTGATGACGTCGGAGGCACTGTTCAGCGCCGAGTCCAAGCCATTCAGGCCCTCCCAACCTTCGTCCCACACCAGGATGCCTCCGAGTCCACCGACAGCCCCGGCCATGGGGGCATCGGCGGCGGCCAGGGCCACGGCACGGCGCTTGTCAGCGGTGTCGGTGGCGCCGGTGGCCAGAACGGGGGCCCCCTGAGGGAGGGCGGTCGAACCAGTCTTGTACCGGCCGAGACGGTGCTCGGGGATCGGCGACTGGAGGAAGGAGAAGTTGCGTCCGAGAGAACTCATCGAGACTGCCCTTTCAGATTCTGCCAGTGATGGCGTAGCGGTTGGACATGACGTCCCGGACGAGGTTCTCAGCCTTCTCGCCAGCGTCGCCGCCAGCACCCAGGGCCGAGTGGCCGGGCTCCTTGGCCTTGCCAGCAGGCGAGCCAGCGGCAGTCAACGCATCGGTGATGCGGGCCTTGACGGCCTGGTAGTCGGCCAACTGCTCGGCCCACTCATCGGCGACCATGGCGGCCCAGCGGTCGGAGTTGGCCTCGATGCGGGCCTCGACCTGATCGGCCGGGAACAGTTCCAGGTCGCGGACGGCCTGGGCGCGTTCAGCCTTCACTAGGGCGAGGGCGGCTTCGCCATCGAGTCGCTCCTGCTCGGAGGCAAGAAACGCGATGGTGTCCGCAAGCTGGTCCTCGACCGCCTTGCGTGCGACGGCCTCGGCGTCAATCTGGCGAAGGAGATCAGCGACCCGGGCGTCGCTCTCCTGGGAATCGAGTCGGGCCTGAAGGTCCGAGATCTGCGAGAGCAGTTCGGCCTCCTTGTCCGCTACGGCCTGCGCCACCGCTGCGGTGACGTCGGCTTCGGTGATCTCGGCCACTTGGGCGTCTCCTGGATCGTTGCTGACCGCTGCACATAGGGTGCAATCGGCTGGATGGTCACCCATGAGATCAACCAAGAGGGCATGCGCTGCCATCTTCGCCTCAAGGGAAACATCCACGGTCCACACATCGACACCGCATGGATGCCCATTCATTCACCAGGCAGGACTTCCCTCACTGTTACCAGTAAGGCGTCCCCAAGAACCTTACTGTGAAATGATGGACGGAGGATCAAGCCTCGACAGTAAGCACCTGAGTCATCCGGGGCTAGCCCGTAGTCGATGAATCCATCAACCACAGCCTTGGCTGTGGGCGCCATGGCGTCAAAGTCCGTGAGCTGGTTCCGCTCATATCGGGCCTGCACCTCCACCTCAAACACGATCCCCCGCGGGAACCTGTTGAGCATCGCCAGGGAGGCCCCGGCATCCCGCCACTCCTTGACCAGTGCAGCCTTAGGGATGTGGTGCTTGGAGTACCACACATTCGCCGCTATGGGGCGGCCGAGCCAGTCGATCTCCCCGTTGAACGTCCACTGCCGCTGACTCATCCCTACCCCTGGTGACCTGGGATGGGAATGGGGATCGAGTCAGCGGCAGCCACCGTAGGTTAGAAGGGTTCCTCGTCGAAGTTCGGAGCGTAGGCGCCCTGTTGCGCACCAGCTCCAACTCCGGCCCCAGCTCCGGCCCCAGCTCCGGCACCGCTGGCGCCGGATCGCTCGATCTTCTGCACTTGGGCTGTGGCCCAACGCAGGCTTGGCGCCACCTCGTCCGCCACGACCTCGATCTTGGATCGCTTCTCTCCGGCATCGGTCTCCCACGACCGCTGCTCCAGCCGACCCGACACGACAACTCGCGTGCCTCGGTGTACGGATTCGGCCACGTTCTCTGCCATCTGCGACCAGCACTTGACGTCGAAAAAGGAGACCTGCTCCTCCCACTCGTTGGTGGCCTTGTTCTGCCAGCGCCGGTTGACGGCGAGGCCGAAGGTTGCCACGGTCTGACCGCTGGGGGTGTAGCGGATCTCGGGATCGCGGGTCACATTACCCACGAGGGTGGTGGTGTTGTCACTCACTGCCTATCTCCTAACTGCCCGCCATGGCGGGGGTTTGTGGTGGTTGCGCATCATTAGACGCGTCGGGGTCGGCGGGGGCGTCCAGTCCGTCGGCGAACCCCAGGAGGCGAGCCTGCCCAACGTCGGCCAAGAACTCCTCGACTTCGGTTCGCCATGAACCGTGACGGTTCAGAACCCCTGAGAACTCTTCCATGTCGTGAGGGAGGATGACGAGCTTGACGTACCCGGACTCGTCGTCAATCTTCAACCCGCAGTGGGACAGTTCGTGATCCACGAGCGCCGACTTCTGGGCGCTGGACAGCTCGTCCCACACAGGACGGGACACCTCGATCACGAAGAAATCGAGGGACGATGAGTCGAGGGCCCCAGGGGTCCCAAGTAGCGCGTACAGGCCCGAGACCTTGCGCGCTGATCCCCATTTCTGGACGCCGCCCGAGGTCTGGATCGACTCCCTGAACACGAACTCGATCCGAACCCCAGCGAGGTGGGGGTGGTGGAAGGGGATCAACTTCCCTGCCACCGTCTGGACTTCTGGCGCTGGACTGTAGATTGTCATGAGGAAATCTTATCACAGACCTCTCGACCACTGCGGCGGCACTCCCCGTTGGGCGGAAGGACACCCTCACTCCACAACATCAGGCCCAGAATGAACATCAAGGATCGCTGCACATCCCAGTCACTCAGCGCCGCCCCAACCAGCGAAACGCCTGCCAGCCGCAGGCACACGGACGACCAAGACCCATCCAGTCTCGTCTTACTCACCCAGGACAAGACCCTCACCTCACCATCCTCCTGATCAGATGGACTGACCTTTCAGGCTCTCGACCTAAGAAGTCGGCCACCATGCCACCGATCACCAAGGCCCGCCATTCAGCAAAGAACCACTCCCTGCGACCGAAGCCGACGGCGATGCTCGACATCTCATCGAGGGACGGGTCCGACTCCCCTGCCAGAAGAGCGTGCATTCGCTCCACCGGGACTCCCGACTTCTCTGCCGCCTCAGCCACAGAGTAGCCAGCTACCACGCCCTGAACGGCTACAGAGAACGGCGATGTTGAAAAGCCGCCGCCCCTCATCATCTCCAACCTAGACATAACAACATCCTCCGGCGGCATGACCCTGACGCCCCGCCCAGTGGGGGGACTCTCGACCTTGATGATGTCGGCAACGACAGCGCCAAGAACGTCCTCACTCATGCAACGGGAAACCGTCTCCCCCCACAGCTCGTCACCCAAGGCTGGGCGGTCGCCTTGAACCGACGCCACGATCGCTCCCCAGTTGATGGAACTCATCCCACCACCAACGGCGCCACGCCCTCATTGATGGGCCCATCCAGGAAACACCCAAGGAACCCGAACGCCTCAATGGTGTCAGCGATCCCCCTCAACCTCAACACAAGGTCATCAATGGAGTCCACGCCATCCAGGTCCGCTGAGAAGTCCCACGTCAGCATGTCAGATGTCTTGAACCCAGTACTTCTGGCTATTGGAGCGGAAATACTCATCAATCTCCCTGAACTCAGGCGCCGCCACATCCGTGACCCAAGACAGGATGTCCTCGGCCGTATGGTGGATCAATCGCCTCTCATCTTCGTCAACCGCGTTGTTGTAGACCATCACCACGGACATCAACTGATGCCAGAGTTCCAATGCCCGGTCAAGTTGGTGCTCGCGGTGTACCCCGAACACCCTCGCCTTCTCCCTGAGTAGCGCCAGGTACGCAGGGAGTGAGCCCTCACCCCTAGCCTTCTCGCGGGTAGCGGCGTCTATTCCTAGCGCCTTCTTTAGTTGCCGGATCTCCCCAGAGAACTCCTTGATGCGCTTTTGGAGGTCGACGCCATCCACGCGAGTTCCGTTGTAGTCGACACCGCGCGCCATGTACCTCGCCCAGCGGTAAGTCTGGACCTCCATGGCCACGACCCTGTCCAGGTCCTGAACGTCACTGACGTTAGAGAACTCAAACGCCGTCAAGTACTGCTGCGACAAGTCCTCGATGTAGTCAGCCTCTTCATCGCCGATCACCTCAAAGGGTGCGCCGCTGGGAAGTGAGACGCCGACAAGATCAATCATGCCGAAATCTTATCATCGACCAGGCGCCGCTCAGGCTGACACCGCCTCCGGCCTATAGGAGCGGAAGTCAGATTCACACAGCACCCGCCTGAACCGCGTCCAGGAACGAAGCGCCTCTGGGTAGGGGACCTCAGACCCACATTGCGTGCAGGGCCCCGGGTCGTCCTCGTCCGGGGCGCTGATCCTCGGCGGGGGGGCTGCCCCCTGGTCGTCGGTGACCTCCTGGCGCCCCACTTGAGCCACGGGTACCTTCACCGTCAGTACGTCAGGTTCAACATCCGGCTCGGGCCCAGGCTCTACTTCTGGTTCGGGGTCGAGTTGTTCCGATTCTGTCCCTGGGTCGGGGTCGGATGGGACCTCGTCACCCACCTCGTCGCCCGCATCCTCGTCGCCCTCACCTCCTGCTGGGAGTGAGACCACTGACAACAAGAGATCAATAGCAGCCTTGATGTTGGGGTTGTCGCCCGACAGGGCGTCCAGTGCGGAAATGGCGGCGTCCTCCAGATCAGTCAGTCGCCCCAAGGGTGCTAACTCGAACCCCTGGGCGAGCATCAACCTCTCCCTGGGGATCAGGTCGCCATTCTCAATCGCCTGCTGGATGATGGGCTCAGCTACAACTGAGCCCAGGAGCGGATCAGCTAGCAGGTCGGACAGGAGGCGATCTGCCAATCCCCTCAACCCCCGCGTCTCATCACGAGAGAGTTGACGGTCCACCTACATCCACCGCCTTAGTCGTCCCTTATGGTCCATTCCTATGAACCTATCAGTTAGGACGCGGCCGCGGCCCCACCTGATGCCGTAATCGACAGACAGGACAGTCGTCCATCATGGTCGTGCTCCAACGCGACCCATCCGGCATCGTGCGCATGTTTGATCAAGTCACGAGCCTGCCGAGGTCTGACCCCAATGCGGTCCGAAATCAGCCTCGTCACTGCCGGTGACGACCGAGATTCCGACACCATGTCATCCTCAAGCAACGCTTCGAGGAGAAGAAGAACCCCGCCAGCCGGAGCCTTAGCCGGAGCCTTAGCCGGAGCCTTAGCCGGAGCCTTAGCCGGAGCCTTAGCCGGAGCCTTAGCCGGAGCCTTAGCCGGAGCCTT
>JACCDT011572982.1_pt1 | contig 20620 bp, 17 predicted proteins | sample 7446291 | NCBI WGS metagenome assembly JACCDT01 (sample SAMN15323446, study PRJNA562643) | freshwater metagenome | isolation source: river surface water | place: USA:Blue River Watershed | collected 2017-08-17 | reverse complement strand
GGTTATTACCACTATGCGGTTTTGCCTAACACAACAGATCGCGCTGAAGTAATAAGGGATGCGCAAGCTCAGGCCCAAAAAGCGATTTGGCGGCTATCAAGTCTTGGTGGCTATACCGAAAAAGATCGTCCTTACGCATTGGATCTAGAAAACAACTGTGTTGCATCTTCAGGCAGTCAATGCACCAAATATGCCCCTAGAACTCTGGTTACCTTGTGGGCTGAAACCTGGATGGAAACCTTGCATGAAAAGACTGGACGCAAACCAATTTTCTACTCCTATCCAACATTTTTAGAGCAGGCGATGGTTCGTAGCGAAAAACTACGCCAGTATCCATTGTGGAAAGCGCAATACGGAGTAAACCCAGCTGATCCAACAGCCGAACCAGGTAGAAAAGTTTTTGGCTGCTTTGTTCATTCTTGGTCAACCTCTGATTGCTCATCTTTATGGCAGATCTGGCAGTACTCATCGTGCGGTATTGGTAAAAAATATGGAGTTGCATCTACCCGTGTTGATTTAAATGTTTTTCGAGGTGACGCGGCATCATTCCTGCAATTAACCCGTGGAGTCTGGACCCCTGCAACTGGTGATTTTCTGCCGGTCAAAGAGCCCACCACTATGTTGATTACCGATCTACGGGCAAGTAGCACCGATAAACCAGTTCGCATAAAGGTCGAGGTGAAAAGGCCAACTGGCAATCCAGTTGTTACCGGCACCGTTGCATTTAGATTAAATGGCGAGCGTCCACCAAGAGTTAATCAATCTCCTGTGCGAGATGCTTCCGGGGTTTGGACCTTAACTTTGCGGAATCTGCCCGCGGGATTAACTGAGGGCTTTGTTGCCTTTGTCGATCAAACTGGAACCCATGCAGAGATTAGACAGAATATTTCCTTTAGCTTAGAACAAGGTCCAGAGCCAACCCCTTCACCATCACCAACTGCGACACCAAAGCCCACCAAGCCAGTTGTTGCGGTTGATACCTGTAAAGGTCAGATTAAAAACTAACTAGCTTTAGTCGCGCTCTTTTTTGCTGCCTTTAGTATTTGATTTTGACGCTCTACCAGTAGTTGGTACTCCTTTATTGAAGCGTTCTTTTGCGGCTTCTTCCATCCTAAATGAGGAGCTATTAAATCTGCGATTTCCTCCACCACATCTAAACCTTGATTCTTATCCTCAAATGCGATGCGGGTTCTTCGTGATAACACATCATCAATACTTTTCGCACCTTCATGAGTGACGGCATAAACAATCTCTGCGCCAATATACGGAAGGCCTGGAATAACCGGCTCGAGAAGCTCTGCATCTTCTTGCGCCGGAGCTAAGACCTCTTCGATTAGAGAGCCGTAACGATTTAGTAGATGCTCAACCGTAGCCTCGGAGATATTGAGCTCCTTAGCCAGTCGTGGGATTTGATTCATCAATACTGAGTAACCCTCGGCTCCGATAATTGCCAAGGTTTCGGTGACAGATTCCGGAACCAAGCGACGCAGATGATTGATAGCTTCATCAACCGCATCCTGTGCCATGACACGGTAAGTGGTGTATTTGCCACCCGCAATTGAAACAAAGCCACGAGTCGGGCTATCTACAACATGTTCGCGAGAAAGCTTTGTGGTTGGCGAATCTGGATCTGTTGAAACCAGAGGTCTCAAACCAGCAAAAACACCAATTACTTGCTCTCTTCGCAACTTCGGCTCTAAGACTCGGTTGGCTTGATTAATTATGTAGGTGACATCATCGGCGGTGGCTAGCGGCTCTTCGCGACTTTCGTTGTAATCAGTATCGGTAGTTCCCACAATCCACTTGTCGCCCCAAGGAATAATGAATAGGACTGAGACATCAGTCTTGATGATTACACCAGACTCAGATTTGATGGCATCGCCTGGAACAATTATGTGAGAGCCTTTAGACATACGCACCGCGTAGCCTGGTTTCAAGCCAAACTTTTCATAGAGCGGATCGGTCCAAACGCCAGCGGCCATGATTGTTGCCTTGGCTCGGACCTCAATAATCTCATCGCTATCTAAGTCTTTGACTTTAGCGCCAACAACAGATTTACCCTCTTTGATCAATTCTTCACACCGAGTACGGGTCGTGATTACCGCTCCATACTTGGCTGCGGTTCGCGCAATGCTCATTGTGTGCCGGGCATCATCAACCTGTGCATCAAAGTATTGAAAACCACCAGTGACCACATCTAATCGAAGTGAAGGGGCTATCTCGCTAATTCTTTTTTGCGATAGATGTTTGTGCCACGGCAGCGCTCGCTTGAAGCCACGTAATGCATCGTAAAGCGCCATACCGGCACCAACATAGGTGCGCTCTTTGAACTTCTCTTGTAGAGGGTAGAGAAATGAAACCGGTTTAACTAGATGCGGTGAGAGTGTGCTGACCATGAGCTCGCGTTCATTCAAAGCTTCGCGCACAAGTTTGAAGTCATACTGCTCTAGATAACGCAGACCGCCATGAATCAACTTTGATGATTTAGATGAGGTTCCAGCGGCAAAATCTGAGCTTTCTACCAGCGCAACACGCAAGCCACGAGAGGCGGCATCTAAAGCAATTCCAACTCCGTTAATTCCGCCGCCAACAACAAGAATGTCGAACTCGTCATGGGCCAAATCATGAATCGCCTGTTGGCGTTGGCCCTCATTGAGGCTCGAATTTGAAAGCGGCACAGGCTTAGGATACGGCTTATGTCTTACATCGGCTCACTCGACCAAGGAACCTCAAGTACCCGCTTCATCGTCTTTGATGATGCCGGAAAGATTGTTGGACAGCATCAAATGGAGCACACGCAGATTCTGCCGCGAGCTGGATGGGTCGAGCATGATGCCGCCGAGATCTGGCAACGCACTAAAGATGTAATTGCTGGCGCGCTAAAGGCGGCCCGTATCACAGGTTCAGAGTTATCAGCCATTGGAATTACAAACCAAAGAGAAACCACCGTCATCTGGGATAAACAAACTGGTGAACCTTTAGCTAACGCAATTGTGTGGCAGGACACCAGAACCGCTGACTTTTTAAGCTCTATCCCGCAGGACAAGCAAACAGTTATTACCCATAAGACTGGCTTAGCGATCGCTCCATATTTCTCCGGCAGCAAAATCAATTGGTTGCTCAATAATGTTCCAGCGGTCCAAGAAGCGGTAAAAAGTGATCGCGCTCTTGTCGGAACAGTCGATACCTGGCTACTTTGGAATCTTTCCGGCGGCGCGCGTGGTGGAGTTCATTTAACCGATGTCACCAATGCCAGCCGAACCCTGCTCATGAATCTCGAAAGCTTAGATTGGGATCAGGAGTTGCTTGATATTTTTGGTGTGCCACGTGCAATTTTGCCGCAGATTAGATCCTCATCTGAAATCTATGCCCACACAGATCCTGCAGGACCTGTCGGCTCAGCTGTTCCAATCGCTGGAATCTTGGGCGATCAGCAATCTGCGATGGTGGGACAGGCCTGCTTCGAAAGAGGCGAGTCAAAAACTACTTATGGCACAGGAAATTTCGCTTTGTTAAACACTGGAACAGAGATAGTCAGATCCAAAAATGGTTTGCTGACCACTGTTTGTTTCAAATTTGGTGATCAGCCTGCACGTTATGCGCTCGAGGGCTCTGTTGCAGTTACCGGGTCAGCTATTCAGTGGCTCCGAGATCAACTACAAATAATCTCTGCTGCACCCGATATTGAGCCATTGGCAAAATCAGTTCCCGACAATGGTGGGGTCTACTTTGTCCCGGCTTTTTCAGGATTGTTTGCACCGTATTGGCGAAATGATGCCCGCGGAGTTGTTGTTGGATTAACTAGAGCCGCAACCAAAGCACATTTGGCTCGCGCCGCACTTGAAGCTATCTGCTATCAAACCCGTGATGTTTTGGATGCGATGTCAGCTGATAGTGGGGTAAAACTTCCCGAGATGCGGGTTGATGGCGGAATCACCGCTAACTCACTCTGCATGCAGATGCAGGCAGACATTATGGGCATCGATGTGGTCAGACCGTTGATTATTGAAACCACTGCATTGGGTGCGGCCTACGCAGCAGGTTTAGCGGTAGGGGTTTTCAAAGACACCTCAGAGTTGCATGCTAAGTGGCAAGAGGGAATGCGTTGGAACGCTGACTTGAATAGCAGCTTGGCTAGCTCTGGTTATCAACTATGGAAGAAAGCGATTTCTAGAACCCTAGATTGGCTGGAGTAAAACTAAACCGCTTTAATCCTTAACAGCAAGGCGTTTTCAGGGCGCAAAATCGGAGCCGGTAAACCAACCTGCTCTAAAGCTGCGCCGGTTATTACCGCGCCGGATTCCAACCAATCTGGATTGGATATCGCCATGAATTGAGCGCTCCCCGCATCCTTAACAACAGTGACCTGATAATTTTGCTTTGCGGTCAAGCCACGGAAAAACAACTTGGGTGCATGAGAAGCAACTATTGGCTGCAGTTGAACGTATGAGAAAAGACCCTCGCTCCTTTGAGTATTAATCACGCCAAAGAGATAGTGGGATGTATCTGGATAATCCATTCGGATCATCTCGCCAGAATGCAAAAGTGTTCGCTCATTTTTGTATAGAGCAATCCAACTCTTTAGGGCTTTTAAATCCTCTGCACTCAACGCGGTTAGATCACGCTCAACTCCTGCGTGGCCAAAAAGTGCCGTGGCCGCTCTAAAGGCCATAGAAAGATCTCGTCCAGTCTGATGCCCAGGATTAGATCCAATATGGGTGCCTAACAACTCTGGTGGTATGAACTGCATACTCCAACGTTGCATGCGTTGTCTCTCCAGCGCATCGTTGTTATCACTGGTCCAAAAACGATCTACCAAATCAATAATGCCAAGGTCAATGCGCGCACCACCGGAGGCGCAGGATTCAATCTCTAATCCCGGATGTCGTTTTTTCAACTCAGCAAACAATCTGTACAAACTCTTAGTTTGCTTTCTTGCCGCAGGATACCCAGAGGAGCCTGCATCAACCAGCGTCCGATTGTGATCCCACTTAATGTAGGAGATCGGATACTCAGAGAGAATCTTGCTGGTGTGCTCGAGAATGTAATCAAAGACCTCTGGCTTAGATAGATCTAGAACTAACTCATGACGCCAAGTTGGCGGAACGCGTCCTGCAACATTCAAAATCCAATCTGGGTGGTTGCGATAGAGATCTGAATCTGGATTAACCATTTCGCCTTCAAACCAAAGCCCAAACTCCATACCTTTACTGACAACATACTGAGTAATTGAGGCTAAGCCATTGGGCCAGGCCTCCTTACTTACAATCCAATCACCTAGTCCAGCGCGATCATTTCGGCGTGAGCCAAACCATCCATCATCAAGCACTACACGTTCTACCCCAATTTCTGAGGCGATATCAACTAGTTGGCGAATCTTTGCTTCATCGTGATCAAAGTAAACCGCCTCCCACATATTGAGTGTTAGCGGCCGCGGCTTTCTTGGATGAACATTGCGTGCACGCAGATGTTGGTGGAGAGTATTTGCTAAACCATCTAGACCTTTATTGGAGTACCAAGCGAAGAACTCTGGAGCGGCGTACTCCTCTCCGTTTTTTAGAATTACCTCGCCAGGCAACAAAACCTCGGCCGCGCCGATGCTTTGTACGCCTTCATAATTTTTCTCAACGCAGTATTGAACATCACCGCTCCAAGCTATAGAAACCGCCCAAGCCTGACCCTTAGCGAAATTGGTCTCTGCTTCTAAAGCAATCTGTCCAATTGTGTAGTTGTGACCACTGCGCCCTTCATGAGAATCGCGAACCCATCTACCTATTTGGATATCTCTGCGCTGCGGATTTCTCTCATTTGACCAGCGTCCAGCGAAGTCCAAGGCTTGAACCGCTTTATCACTTAGTGGCAGCCAGTAGAAAAGTTCATTTAATGTGTAATCGGCCCCATGGTTAACAACTTTCATGGCTGATTTCAAAACACCAAATTTATCAAGCTGTCCAGAAAGCTCCAGGGTTAACTGCGCATCTGCATCATGCAAAGTTGCCAGGAAAGAATTACTGGTGCTTTGGAAATTAGTTACTGTGAACTTGGTTGACCAATTCTGGCCAGCGCGATGACCTGAGATTGTTGGATAACCCAACCATCCTCGAGAATGCTCACGCATAACTCCTGGATTTTGCAGGGCATCAAAATCACTATGGGCTACTGATCTAGAAAATGGAATGTTCTCAAATCCGCCTTCAATACTGGCGCCCCAATACCGCACAACCAAAGCACCATCAACAACCTCGAGAAAGATATCGACTCCACCATTGGAGAGATGAGCCTTAGCGGACATGCAGGTAGAGTAATACTCACTATGGCGACAAAGAAATTAGGCGCAGGGGTCACACGCACCGATCGCACCCTGATGGATGGTCGCACTATTCGTTATTACGACACCAAAGGACAGCTTCGCGAAGCTGTCGATGAAAGACCAGCCGAAGAACAGCCTTTGATTGGCGAGATGCGACTAGACCCTCTAAATAACGAATGGGTCGTAATTGCCGCACATAGACAGGGGCGCATCTTTCTTCCTCCAAAGGAGTTAAATCCGCTAGCGCCTAGTCGTCCCGGTTTCCTTACTGAGATTCCCGAAAGCGACTATGAAGTTGTTGTATTTGATAACCGCTCCCCTTCACTTCGACCACCTGAATCTGAATTTTTTGCGCCGGAAAATCCTGATTTTTCCGCACCTGCAATCCCGGCCGCTGGAAAGTGTGAAGTGGTTTGCTATACCTCAGATTACGACTCCTCATTCAAGGATTTATCGCATCAGCAAATCCGCACAGTTTTGGAGGCCTGGCGTGATCGCACCTCGGAACTTTCAACCTTGCCATTCATTCAACATGTAGCCCCATTTGAAAATCGTGGTGAAGAGGTAGGGGTTACCTTAAATCATCCGCATGGTCAGATTTACGCTTACTCTTATCTACCACCTAAGACCGCCCGAATGTTAGAGGTCGCGCAATCACATTTGAAGAAAACTGGAAGAGTATTGCTCGATGACATCATTGCTCGGGAAATCTCAGACGGATCTCGAGTGATTGCAAAAAATGAACACTGGATTGCCTATGTGCCATATGCATCACGTTATCCTTTTGAAATTCACATTGCGCCAATAAATAGTGTTGCCGATTTGGTGGCTTTAAGTGAGGAGCAATGCAACACCTTTGCACCAATTGCCAAGGAGGTACTGCAAAGACTTGATGGTGTATTTGGTGTGACCATGCCTTACATCGCTTCTTGGCATCAAGCTCCAGTTAATGTTGGTCGGGATGCCCTACGCCTACACTGGCAGATTCAAAGTATTAGAAGAGCACCTGGAAAGCTCAAATATTTGGCTGGCTCTGAATCAGCCTTTGGTGCTTTCATGATGGATTTGAAACCAGAGCAATCTGCTCAACAGTTGCGGGATGTAAATCTTTAATCATGGATATTGCACAAGCCTTCGAAAGAAGCTTTGGCGCACCAGCGCAGGTGATTGCGCAAGCACCCGGGAGAGTTAATCTAATTGGTGAACACATTGATTACAGCCAAGGCTTTGTTCTTCCCTTTGCCATAGATGCCGTTACTAAATCTGCCATTAGAAAAAGAGAAGATAATCAAATTCGAATTGTTTCAGCTCAGCATCCTGAGGAGATGATTCACAGCACTGTCGCGCAGGTGCAGCAAAAAGGTGGCGCTGGTTGGTCGCGGTACATACTCGGAGTCATCTGGTCTCTAGAGATAGAAGATGGCCTGGATATATATGTAGATGGCAGGGTTCCGTTGGGTGCCGGACTCTCCTCATCAGCGGCTCTAGAGTGCAGCGTTGCAACCGCCTTAAATCACCTTTTTGATCTCGGTAGATCCTTAACTGAATTGGCACAGCTAACACAGCGGGCAGAGAATCAATATGTTGGAGTGCCTTGCGGCATCATGGATCAATCTGTTTCATTGATGGCAAAAGCCGGATATGCACTTCTACTGGATTGTCGCGATCTTTCAACCCAGCATATTCCAGTAGATTTCGCGGGAGCGGGCTTGCGACTACTGATTGTTGATACCAGAGCGCATCATGCATTGATTGATGGAGGTTACGCAGAACGACGCGCATCTTGCGAGTCAGCTGCTACCAAACTTGGCGTCACTTCTATGCGTGTGCTTGATATGCCACAGTTGGAAAGAGAAAAAAATAAGTTAACCGCTGTTGAGTTTCAACGTGCCAGACATGCGGTCTCAGAGATTGCCAGAGTTCTCAATGCCGTTGAAAGATTGCGTGATAAACACTTCTCCGAATTTGGCCAGTTACTAAATCAATCCCACGTCTCGCTGCGCGATGATTACACAGTCTCATGTCCAGAGTTAGATCTTGTAGTCGATACCGCTAACGCCAACGGAGCTCTTGGAGCTCGAATGGTTGGTGGTGGATTTGGTGGCAGCGCCATCGCGCTAATTAGAGATGAAGATGCTGGCAAAATCTCTCTAGCAATTGAAAAGGCCTTTGCAGACGCGGGCTATCCAGCTCCGAGATTTTTTGATTCTTTGCCCAGCGATGGAGCTAAGGTAATTAACTAACCGGGGTTACGGAGATAACTTCTACTCCGCCAATTGCGCTTAATACATTTACTAAATCCTGGGGATCATTTCCAGGAAATGCAACGGTGATGTCATCAATCCCGCGGCCGCCTTCAGAGGAGAGAACCACTAAGCCACGGATATCGCCGCCGGCAAAACCAATTGCTGAGGCGACCGCTCCAAGTGAACCTGGACGATCAGGGAGTGCTACGCGAATTCGGACCATTGCCATGGGCGTGAGTCTAAATGAAAAGCTCCCTGACTTGGACTCGAACCAAGAACCTGCCGGTTAACAGCCGGCTGCTCTGCCGATTGAGCTATCAGGGATCGGCTTACAGCGCGCAACTCTAGACCAAGGTTTCTGAAAGCGAGAAATTAAGCCAGACCCTCGCCCAAGGCCATTTCCTTCAGGTTTCGACGCTTGGTCTCCATTGCTACTAAATCCGTGAAAATCCGGTTGTACTCCGCCTCATTTTCCACCGGATTGAGCCGCTGCAGCGAGGATTTAACCTCAGCTATCGAGCGACTTAATGCCACCTCATTTAAACGGGCACAGATGCTGGTTACATAGCGATCAGAAATCTCGCCATCAGTCCTTATTGGCTCAACCGTTAACTCGGTAACAAAGGATTTCAACTCCTCTGAATCGGTAGCTGATAAATCGACCGGCGAGAAATCATTTTGGGTATCGATGAACTCTCGCAACTTAATGTAGGCCGGATGTGAAAAAGCATTTGGCTCTAACTCCCGCCAACTTCTCATTAAGGCTGGCATCTGTAAGCGAACCTTCAAGACCTCTCGCTCTAACATCAATCGAGGTTCATTTGGATCTGGTCGCCAATTACTTGTTGTAACATTTTCTGCAGAGCTCTTTAGCGTTGTATTGGCATTTTTCTTTACCGCGGCCAACACAACCTCTACCTCCATGCCTAACCACCCTGCCAAGCTGCGGGCATACTCTGGCCTCAATGAGGCATCTCTGATCTTTCCAATCAAAGGAGCTGCAACATTTAGAGCAGAGACTCTGCCATCAGCGTTGGTGAGATCAAATTGTTTTATGGCGCTCTTAATTGCAAACTCAAAAAGTGGCACTCGGCGCGCAATCAAATCCCGCACCGCTGAATCTCCGTGATGCTGTCGCAATTCACAGGGATCCATTCCGCTAGGTTCAACCGCGACGAAGGTTTGGGTTACAAACTTTTGATCATCGCCAAAGGCGCGCAACGCTGCTTTTTGCCCAGCCGCATCACCGTCAAAGGTAAAGATAACCTCGCCCCTAAATGCATCATCATCCATTAACAAACGTCTAAGAATTCTGATGTGCTCATCACCGAATGCTGTACCGCAGGTAGCAACCGCGGTTGTTATGCCCGCTAAATGCGCAGCCATAACATCGGTATAACCCTCGACAATTACCGCCTGGCGACGTTTGGCAATCTCTTTTTTGGCTCGATCCAGCCCGTAAAGCACCTGACTTTTCTTGTAAATCGGGGTTTCCGGAGTGTTTAAATACTTTGGCCCCTGATCCGCTTCATCACTAGCCAGCTTTCGCGCCCCAAAACCAACTACATCACCTGAGATGTCTCGAATCGGCCACATCAATCTATTTCTAAATCTATCTATCGGACCCTTTTGACCTTCTTTGGACAATCCCGCCAAGGTTAACTCTTCAACGGTAAATCCTTTAGCCCTCAAGTACTTGGTCAGTGAATCCCAATCATCTGGTGAATATCCAACCTCGAATGACTCACAGGCCGCTCTATCAAAACCCCTCTTGATCAATAAATCCCTGGCATGTGCTGCTTCAGGTAATTGCAATTGATCTTTATAAAAAGCAACCGCCTCGACATGTGCGGCAATCAATCTTGACCTCTGTCCTGCCGGGGCTTTTGCGCCGCCTGAGCTTTGTTCGTAAGTTAACTGATAACCAATGCGCTCAGCCAATCTCTCTATAGTTTCAGTAAAGGTTAGGTGATCCATCTTCATCACAAAGGCAATTACATCGCCACCAGTCTGACAGCCAAAACAATGGAAATAACCCCGGCTTGGAGTTACATGAAAAGATGGAGTTTTTTCATCGTGAAAAGGACAGAGCCCTTTCTTTTGGCCTCCACCAGCACCTTTTAGTTGAACATACTCCCCTACCACTTCATCAATAGGTGAATGGTCACGAACATAAGTGACATCAATATCTCTTATTCGTCCGGACATGGCGGTTATCTTATGCCCCCATCAATTTCTCATGAAGCGCATAAGCTCCAACATCAGTCAGTGATGCGACTTGATCAATTACAACCCGCAATTTCTCTCGCTCTGAACCGGCACGCTGCCACTCCTGCAAAAAGAAGCTCTCCAAGCTTTCAGGGGCCTTCTCCCTTACCGCTGAAACCAAATCGGATATCAGCTGTTGTTGCTTGGCATAACGCTCTTGAGATTTCTCCGCACGAATGATGTAGAAACCAGCCATAGATTTAAGTAGCGCCACCTCAGCTCTTTGAGCTCTGGGCACCAATAAAGTGGCGGAATATCTCACCAAATCACCATCTCCGTAATGGGTTCGGGTTTCGCGCTCTGCGGCCAGGGCAAACCGCCCAATTAACTGGCTGGTTAAATCTTTCAACTGGGCAAGGTGTCGATGGCTGCGATCAAACTCTTTTGGCCAACAGGAGAGATTTCGAAGTGAGGTTAATGCCGTCTGTGCCTCTGCTTGCGACAAATCAGACATGTAATCATCTACAGCGGTTTGGTAAAGAGAGGGCAAATCCTTCTCTAAATCATTGATATCGATCTGGCCGGTTACTAAAGCATCTTCCAGATCGTGCACCGAGTACGCGACATCATCAGACCAATCCATAATCTGGGCTTCGATACAAGTCTTACCTTCTGGCGCATCTTTTCTTACCCAATCAAAAATCTCTTGATCATCTTCATAGACTCCAAACTTTTTTGGGTTACTAATGGAACTCCATGGATATTTGGTGGCTGCATCAAGAGTGGCTCGCGTTAAATTTAATCCGACAGAGATTCCATCTCCATCAACTGTTTTGGCCTCTATTCTGGTTAACAACCTAAAACTTTGAGCATTTCCTTCAAATCCACCAAAACCTTCTGCGATTTTTGCCAAGGCTTGTTCACCATTATGACCAAAAGGTGGATGGCCTAAGTCATGGGCAAGACATGCGCTCTCCATTAAATCTGGATCGGCACCAAGTGCTGCTCCCAGTTCACGTCCAACTTGGGCACACTCCAAAGAGTGTGACAAACGGGTTCTGGGAAAATCACTGGCCCAAGGAACTGCAACCTGCGTCTTTGCTGCCAAGCGGCGCAAAGCAAATGAATGAATTATTCGGGCTCGGTCTCTAGCAAACTCAGTGCGCCCTTTGCGTTTTGCTGGTTCATCTAGAAAACGTTCCCGATCAAAATCAGAGTAAGCCTGATTTTCGTGGGCGGGTCTTAGCACCATAGTGTTCTTAGGCTACTTCTTAGGCTGTGTGGTCGCTAATGTGAATGCCGCGCCGACCCAGCGTTACATAGGCCAAATAAGCCCCGGTTTCCCTTACTAAATACTTAAATCCAACCTCTTCTAGGCTGGCGATACCGACCTTTGCTGGAGAACAGGTAGCGATAAATCCTTGATCATTTGCCATCGTCATTGACCTTAAGCAGTGGTACGGATCGGTAACAATAATGATGTCATTGATCTTTCCCCTCTGATTGGCTTCCTTAATAACTTTGGCAAATCCTTCGATGCTGCTCAGGGAATCTCTTCCAAAGGGAACCTCAACAACATTAGCCCGTGGAACTTTTTTTGAGATTAGCCAATTGCGTCCCGCTTTGGCTTCTGTATACCTATCTCCTGGAGCCCCAGCACCTAAGGTGTAAATCTTTGGTGCCAAGTTATCTCTATATATGCGCAAGCTTTCTTTTAATCTTGCAGAGAGCACCTCTCCTGGACGGCCATCCAATTGGGCCGCACCCATAACAACTATCGCATCAGCTTTTCGAATAGTTTGATTGTTTGCTGCGTACCAAGTTTTTCCTAAAGCCCAAGTGGGTACTACCAAGACCACCAGCAAAGTAAATGCAAGCATCCGCCACAACATTTTGATGGCAAACATCAACCACCAGATCCTGAATCTGAACCATCAACAGAGACCAGCTCTTCTGGATCATCTAGCCAGCCTTGCGGCAAAGTAACCGCTCTGCCATGACTGGTACGACCTCGTGGTGCATCACCGATTGCTTCTGGATATGGCTGATCTACTAATTGATCCAACAAAGTGCGAAGCTCGCTTAAGGATGAAACCATGCCAAATTGAGAGCGCATGCCACCTTCAACTCGGAAACCCTTCAAATACCAAGCCATATGTTTGCGCAGATCGCGACAAGCGCGATGTTCATCTTGGAAGTAATCAACCAACAGCTGGGCGTGACGCCACATCACTTCGCGAACCTCAAACAACCTTGGTAATGGTCGCTCGCCTTCTCCATTAAAAGCACGTACTAAATCAGCAAAGAGCCAGGGTCTGCCTAGACACCCGCGACCCACTACTACTCCCGCGCACCCTGTTTCGGAGACCATCTTTATTCCATCATTTCCCGACCAAATATCACCATTTCCCAGCACAGGAACCCCTGTTGGAGCTAAATGCTCAACAAGATTTTTTATCTTGCTCCAATCAGATTTTCCTTCATAGAACTGAGCTGCGGTTCGGGCATGTAGCGCAACCCAAGCAACCCCCAGATCTGCAGCGATCTTGCCGGCATCTAAATAAGTTTCATGTTCACTATCAATACCAACTCGCATCTTCACCGTCACTGGGATTTCATACTTCTTTGCTGTGTTAACGGCGGCAGAGACTAATGATGCAAAAAGTCTGCGCTTGTATGGCAGAGCTGAGCCGCCGCCCTTTCGAGTCACTTTAGGAACTGGACAACCAAAGTTCAGATCTATGTGATCTGCTAAATCCTCTTTACCTAACATTTCTACGGCGCGCTCTAAATCAATAGGGTCGGTTGCATATAACTGCACAGATCTGGGTGTTTCACCTTCACCCGGCACAATCATGCGCATGGTCTCTTCATTGCGCTCTGTTAAAGCACGCGCCGTTACCATCTCTGAGACAAACAACCCAGCGCCTTGCTCCCGACACAAAAGACGAAAAGCGGAGTTAGTGATACCAGCCATTGGGGCAAGCACCACCGGGACCTGTAGATCTAAGCCGCCATCTCGAATTGGAAGATGCAGAGGCTTTACTGCAGTCAAAGTATTTAACAACCTAAAAGCTTGGGCGCCAACCAGGATTCCACCTGGTCAATTCCAATCCGCTCTTGCTTCATGGAATCACGTTCGCGAATCGTAACCGCGTTATCATCCAAAGTTTCAAAATCTATTGTGATGCAATAAGGAGTTCCAATCTCATCCTGACGGCGATAGCGACGTCCAATTGCACCAGCATCGTCAAAGTCAACATTCCAGTTCTTGCGTAGCTTTGCCGCCAGATCCTTGGCCTTTGGTGACAGGTCTGCGTTGCGAGACAATGGCAGAACCGCGACTTTGACCGGCGCTAGACGGTAATCCAACTTCAACACTGTGCGCTTCTCCATTTCACCCTTGGAGTTAGGGGCCTCATCCTCGGTGTAGGCATCCATCATGAAGGTTAAAGTGCAGCGATCTACACCTGCCGCAGGCTCAATTACATAAGGGAACCAGCGATCATTGTTCTCTTGGTCAAACCAGGAAAGATCTTTTCCGGATTTTTCAGAGTGGGCCTTCAAATCAAAGTTTGTGCGATTAGCGATACCTTCTAGCTCGCCCCACTCAGTTCCGGTGAACTCAAACTTGTACTCGATATCTACGGTGCGCTTTGAATAGTGTGACAACTTCTCTTTAGGGTGTTCAAACAAACGCAGACGCTCTGGATTAATTCCTAAATCAATGTACCAAGCCAAACGAGTATCAATCCATTTTTGATGCCACTCTTCATCCGTGCCAGGTACAACAAAAAACTCCATCTCCATCTGTTCAAACTCACGGGTACGGAAAATAAAGTTTCCTGGGGTAATTTCATTACGGAATGATTTACCAATTTGGCCAATTCCAAATGGTGGCTTCTTGCGAGCAGTGGTTGCTACATTGTCAAAGTTGATAAAGATTCCCTGCGCAGTCTCAGGGCGCATGTAAGCCAAACCAGATTCATCCTCAACCGCTCCCAAATATGTTTTCAGCAATCCGGAGAACTGTTTTGGAACGGTGAACTTTCCTTTGTTTCCGCAATGAGGGCAGTTAACCTCATCCAAAGATTGTGGCTTGCGGTTATGTTTTGCTTCAAAAGCTTCCTCTAAATGATCAGCTCGATATCTCTTGTGGCACTCGGTGCACTCTGTAAGCGGATCGGTAAATGTTTCGACATGACCAGAGGCTTCCCAAACTTCGCGGGCCAAAATCACGCATGAGTCGAGGCCAACAACATCTTCACGGCCCATAACCATGGATTTCCACCACTGTCGCTTTACATTGTTTTTTAACTCAACACCGAGTGGGCCGTAATCCCAAGAGGCGCGCAATCCGCCATAGATTTCAGATGAGGGATAAACAAAACCGCGACGCTTGGCGAGGCTAACAATTGTTTCTAGACGATCTTGGGCCATGGTGGTCTCCATCCGGCTGGCTGTCGGCGGTGCGCACCGGTCGCAGTCCCATCACTTGGAGGTGATTTGGCCTGGGCGCAGAGCTAAATTTTAGCCCCAGACACGCTCAAACTCGGCCTTCCCCTGAAAATGAAAATCATTTTCATTTCTGATACTCTCCCAATATGAACCTAGCAATTCTCTTAGCAGCAGCCACAGCCATTGCAACCGCAGCTGGAGGGCTATTGGCGCTGCGCGCCAAAGATCGCCTTCATCTCGTCCTTGGATTGGCCGCTGGCCTACTTCTTGGTCTAGTTGCCTTTGAACTTTTGCCAGAGGTATTTGAATTATCAAACTCCGAGTTTCTCGGAGCACCCGCAGTATCGGTCGCGTTGATAGCGGGATTCCTGCTGCTCCACATGTTTGAAAGAGTGGTTGGCTCTCATGAACCAGCGGAGTCTGAATACGGTCACGATCACAAGCATTCAGTAAATGTGGCCGGTGGATTAGGTGCTGCAGCTATGGGATTCCATATCTTCTTAGATGGTCTTGCCCTTGGTGTCGCCTTTGCAATTGATGAGAAATTTGGAATCACAGTTTTCGTAGCACTATTGGTGCACGCGTTCAGTGATGGATTAAATACGGTTTCCCTCCTAATCAAGAGCGGCAAGTGGACCAAGAAGGGCGTCTTGTTGCTTGGAGTAGATTCAATTGCCCGCATCAGCGGCGCAGCAATTGGCTCTTCCATCGCATTCAGCAGTGAATTTACCGCGCTTTATCTCGCTGTGTTTTCGGGAATCTTGATTTACCTTGCTACCGGTCACATCCTGCCTGAGGCGCATGCCCGCCATGCCTCACGATGGACTTTTGTCTCCACTATTGCCGGTGTTGCAATTATGTGGGGTTTAGTTAGCCAGTTGCATGCTGTTCATGTCCACGTTCATGATGAAACCTCGATTGAAAAAGGTGTGGAAGATGGACATGATCACTCTAACGATGATCACAATCACACTGATGAAAAAGGTGAAGATTCCCATGGTCATGAAGATGAACACAATCACGACCACAATCATGATCACAATGAGTAGGCATGAACAAATCTGAGGTAAAGGTAATTGCGGTTTTAGAGCGGGTTGGTGGATTTGCCTCCGCTCAAGAGCTCTACCAATTGCTACAAAGAAGTGGTGAATCTATTGGCTTAACCACGGTTTACCGCGCTTTGCAATCTCTTGTGAGCGACAAGATTGTTGATCAATTACGGCGCGAAGATGGCGAGGCCATCTATCGATTATGCGGAGATAGCCACCACCATCATCTTGTTTGCAAACAATGCGGATCTACAGTTGAGATAGAAGGCTCAGCTATTGAGCGTTGGACCAAAGCGATGGCAGAGGAGCACGGGTTCCGCGAGGTGGGCCACACCGCTGAGATTTTTGGAATCTGCCCGGCCTGTTAATCATGGGTGATCTTCGCGGCATTCCAACACCAATTTGCCCATACTGCAGTAGCAATCTGATTCAAATTACTGCAGCATTTGATCCAGTTACTTATGAAATAGAGATGTATCTCATTGATAACGCTACCTGCGCTGATTGCGGTGCACTGCTCACCGCTCCCACGCCCTCAGATTTACCGGCCGCTTAAGGATTTTAGGACAGCCTGATTTGCCTCAGTGGCAGGAATCACCCAACGCTTAAAGTCTTCATTTTCAAATTCAAGAACCAAAACCGCTCTTCTCTTGTATACAACTGTGAAATCTTTCCCTTTGCGATGTCTCATTGTTCCCAACATAATCAAATATGGAAAGCCTGTGCCGGGGAATCTAATTCCTCTCAATACTTTAGAGCTCCATGGATTTTCCTCTTTAGTGATACTGCCGAGATTTGAAAGTTTTGCAGTTGGCGAGTTGCCGAATGCTCCAATTTTCTCCAACCAAGACAACTGGTAAGTGATTAAATTTTCCTTTATCTGCAACATGGCGGTATTCAATCAAAAATTGGACCGACGGTGCGACTTCTTTTTATCTCAAAAAATCCTGGATAGCTCGCAACCCCGACCACTCCATCCCAAAGTTTTCCAGCCTCTTCCCCTTTAGGCGCTGGAGAAATTACGGGACCGAAAAAGGCCGCACCCTCCACGGAAATAATTGGAGTGCCAACATCATTTCCTACCAACTTGATACCTCGTTCATGCGACTCGATAATCGCATCATTAAATGATTCTTCATTCATAGCTGAAGCTAAGGATTTATCTAGGCCGACCTCCTCAAGGGCAGCTTCAAATAAGGCTTGATTTACCTCATGCTTTTGTAAATGAATACGTGAGGAGATTGCGGTGTAAAGCGGCAAGGTTATTGCGGTGCCATTTGCTTTTTGAGCGGCTACGATAACTCTTGTGCAGTGCCAAGAGCGAATCAGTTTTGCTTTGTAATCCTCTGCCAACTCTTTATCACGATTTAGATGCGCCAATGAAAATAGGTTCCAGCTGACCTCGATGTCGCGAACCTTCTCAACCTCGAGAATCCATCGTGAGGTCATCCAAGCCCAAGGGCAGATTGGATCAAACCAAAACTCCGCTTTTGTCTTCATGGTTACGCCTTTCCAAATCGTCGTTCGCGGTCTGCATAAATCTCTATCGCCTTCCACAGTGTTTGCCTGGTGACATCGGGCCACAAGACATCCATAAACACCATCTCTGCATAGGCTGATTGCCAAAGCAGGAAGTTGGAGGTGCGCTGCTCTCCTGATGATCGTAAGAAAAGATCCACATCTCTCATTTTTGGTTCATCAAGATACTTGGCGAAAACCTTTTCATTAATCTGCTCTGGCTTCAACTTTTTGCGCTGGATATCCTGAGCAAGTTTTTGAGCCGCGTCAGATATCTCTGCCCGACCGCCATAATTGACGCACATGTTCAGGGTCAAAACCTTGTTCCGTGCGGTCATCTCCTCCGCGATCTCTAACTCTTCGATGACAGATTTCCAGAGTTTCTGCGGTCTGCCGACCCAACGCACCCGAACTCCCATGCGATGCATCTCATCTCTGCGTCTTCTAATCACATCGCGGTTAAAGCCCATCAAGAACTTAACCTCATCAGGTGAACGACGCCAGTTCTCGGTAGAAAATGCAAAGGCTGAAAGCTCCTTAACTCCAATTTGAATTGCTCCTTCAACCACATCAAATAAAGCACTCTCACCTTTTTCATGTCCTTTAGTTCGAGGCAGGCCGCGTTTTTTTGCCCAGCGGCCATTGCCATCCATAACCAAAGCCACGTGCTGCGGAACTTTGTCTTTTGCGATCTTTGGCGGTTTCACGAGCTAACTCTCTCGACCATGGGTAAGGAACGCAAACCTTTTTCCAAGTGCCATTGCAAGTACGCCGCTACCAAACCAGATGCTTCTCTTCTATGTCTCAATTCGCTGGCGTCAGCACTCTCCCAATTTCCAGTCAATAGATCTGACATCAATTGCAGTGTTTCAATTGAAGGGGTTGCGGAGGCAGATGGCTTGCAATTCACACATACTGATCCACCACCAACTAATGAAAAGTACTTGTGTGGACCAGGCGCCTCGCATCTGGAACAGATTGTCATTGATGGTGCGTATCCCGCAATGGAAAGAGAACGCAACAAATAGGCATCAAGAATTAAGGAAGGGTCATGTGATTCATGAGCCAAAGCTTTAAGGCCTCCGGTCAAAAGCAAAAACTGTTGTAGCGCCGGCTCGCCCTCGTTTGAGGTAAAGCGTTCAGCCGCTTCTAATATCGCCGATGCGATGGTCCACTTTTGATAGTCATGAGAAATGGCATCGCCAAAGTTTTCTAAACTTTCTACTTGCGTAACAACATCAAAGGTTTTTCCGGTGTAGAGCTGAATATCAACATAACTTGCTGGCTCTAACCGCGCACCAAACTTTGATTTAGTTCTTCTTACCCCTTTAGCGACAGCGCGAATCCGCCCATGTTCTCTGCTAATCAAGGTAACAATGCGATCAGCTTCACCCAATTTCTGGGTGCGGATTACAACCGCCTGATCCCGGTACAACGCCACGGGACCACGTTAGTCAAAGTAACTAGCGAAGAGCGCGATTGACCGCCGAAATGACCGCCTTTAGTGATGCAGTGGTGGTTGATGGGTCGATTCCGACCCCCCAAAAGGTGCCGCCATTGACGGTGCACTCAAGATAAGCAGCTGCATTTGCATCGCCACCTGCGCTCATTGCATGTTCGTAGTAATCAGCTACTTGAACATCAATGCCATGCGCCTGCAAAACTCGACAGAATGCGGAGATTGGTCCATTTCCATCTCCGGCAAGAGTCAAGGCTTTCTTGTTATCCAATAAATCAACACTCAAACTAACCTTGCCATCAGCGCTACTTGATTGAGTTAAACCAGATAATCTAAATCGACCCCATTGATTCTCATCTGCAGGCAGATACTCATCAACAAAGATGCGCCACATCTGGTCGGGGAAAACCTCTCCCCCTTGATCATCGGTGTGAGACTGAATTACCTGACTAAATTCGATTTGCAAACGTCGCGGCAAATCAAGCTGGTGTTCGCTCTTCATTATGTAGGCGACTCCACCCTTGCCGGATTGAGAGTTAACTCTGATAACCGCCTCATATGATCTACCAATATCTTTTGGATCGATAGGAAGATAAGGCACCGCCCAGGTAAATTCATCTATCTCTTTACCCGCAGCCTTGGCATCATTTGCTAGATGTTCAAAGCCTTTCTTGATGGCATCTTGATGTGAACCACTAAAGGCGGTGAAAACTAAATCGCCACCATATGGATGGCGTTCCGGAACTCGCAATTGATTGGCGTACTCAACGGTTCGCCTAATTTCTGGAATATCGCTGAATTCAATCATTGGATCTATCCCATGGCTCAGCAAATTCAATCCTAGAGTTACCAAACAAACATTTCCGGTGCGCTCGCCATTTCCAAATAGAGTTCCTTCGATGCGATCTGCGCCGGCCAGGTAACCAAGTTCGGCGGCCGCAACTCCAGTGCCGCGATCGTTATGTGGGTGCAAACTTAAAACTATGCTCTCGCGGTACTTCAAATTACGGTGCATCCACTCGATTGAGTCTGCGTAAACATTTGGTGTGGCTAACTCCACCGTGGCAGGTAGGTTGATGATGGTTTTCCACTCGGGAGTGGGCTGCCAAACATCATTAACCGCGTTGCAAACCTCGAGAGCAAACTCCAGCTCAGTGCCAGTGTAAGACTCCGGTGAGTACTCAAAGGAGATCTTGGTGCCAGGGACCGTAGACATCAACTCCTTGCAAAGCTTTGCGCCATCAACTGCAATCTTTTTGATGCCCTCTTTGTCTAGACCAAAAACAACCCGACGTTGCAATGTAGAGGTTGAGTTATAAAGGTGAACAACAGCCTGCTTTGCTCCAACCAAAGATTCATATGTGCGGCGAAT
>JACCDT011041570.1_pt1 | contig 20622 bp, 23 predicted proteins | sample 7446291 | NCBI WGS metagenome assembly JACCDT01 (sample SAMN15323446, study PRJNA562643) | freshwater metagenome | isolation source: river surface water | place: USA:Blue River Watershed | collected 2017-08-17 | reverse complement strand
GCACATGCTGGAAGGGGCGGTGCAGGTGACCCCCGATGAATGTCATTTCGATGTCGAGGCCGGCACCTACCATGGACGTTTCCGCTGGGACCACTCATGGGAAGTCGAAACTCACGTACGTACCTTCGGCCCGCAAAGCGAGCCGGTGTGCTGGATGCTGCTCGGCTACGCCTCCGGCTACACCACGGCCTTCATGGGGCAGCAGATCCTGTACAAGGAAGTGCAGTGCGCCGCCTGCGGCCATGACCACTGCATGATCGAAGGCCGGCCCGCGAAAGACTGGCCGGACGCCGAGCAGATCAAGGAAGATTACGAAGAAGATTCCATGCTGGTGCGGATGGAGGATTTGCAGGCCGAGATCGACAGCCTGCGCACCTCGCTGCAGCCCAGCGATGACCTCGGCGAGCTGATCGGTCGCTCGAAATCCTTCCTGCATGCTATCGACCTGATCCGCAAGGCGGCCGCCACCCAGGTGACGGTCATGCTGACCGGCGAGACCGGCGTCGGCAAGGAGCGCTTCGCGCGCACCCTGCACAAGATGAGCACGCGCGCCGACAAGCCTTTTGTCGCCGTCAATTGCGCCGCCTTGCCGCATGAGCTGATCGAGAGCGAACTGTTCGGCGCCGAGAAAGGCGCCTACACCGGCGCCGGCAGCGCGCGCCCGGGACGCTTCGAGCGCGCCGATGGCGGCACCCTGTTCCTCGACGAGCTGGGCGAACTGCCGCTGGCCGCTCAGGCCAAGCTGCTGCGCGTGCTGCAAAACGGCGAGGTCGAGCGCCTCGGTTCCACGGCCTACCGCAAGGTCGATGTGCGGGTGGTGGCGGCGACCAACGTCGATCTGGAAGCTGCTGTCGCGGCCGGGCGCTTCCGGCGTGACCTGATGTACCGCCTGAATGTCTATCCGATCGCGATTCCGCCCCTGCGCGAGCGGGTCGAGGACATCGAACCGCTGGCGCATCATCTGTTGAACAAATTCATGGCCCAGCACAACAAGCGCGTGGCCGGCCTGACTGACAAGGCGCTCGATGCGATGCGTCGCTATCCGTGGCCCGGCAATGTGCGCGAGCTGGAAAACCTGATCGAGCGCGGCCTGATCGTCAGCAGTGCCGGGCAGATGGTCGATGTCGGTGACCTGTTTGCGATGCCGGCCGGCGGGCCGGCCGCCGTCACCGTCAGCGAGAACGGGCAGCTCGAGCAAAGCCTGCCTTCGGACATGGATTCGCTGTTCGACGATTTGCAGCGGCGCGGCATCAGTCTTGATGCGCTCGAAGATTGCCTGATCCGGGAAGCGGTATCGCGTGCCGGCGGCAACCTGTCAGCCGCTGCGCGCTCGCTGGGCATGACGCGTCCGCAACTCAGCTATAGGCTGCAAAAGATCAACGGGAAGTAATCGTGGCAAAAAAATCCGTTATTCCTCTTTACGACGCGGATGCGCCGCCCGGCACCACGGGCTACCGCACGCTCATCGAGCGCACTTACGGCCAGTTGCGCGACGACATACTCGACGGCCGGCTGGCGCCTGGCGAAAAGCTGCTGGTCGAACGACTGAAGGACCGCTATGAGGTCGGCGCCGGCACCGTACGCGAGGCGCTGTCGCGGCTGGTCAGCGAGGCGATGGTGGTGGCCGAGGGGCAGCGCGGCTTTACCGTGGCGCCGGTCGGCATCGAGGAAATGATCGACGTCACCAACGTGCGCGTCGCGCTCGAGACCGAGGCATTGCGCGCGTCGGTGCGCAACGGCGACGATGCCTGGCGCAAGCGCCTCCAGCAGGCGTTCGACCGGCTGACTGCGCATGAGCGGCCGTTTCGCAGCGAGAACGTGCGCAGCTGGGAACAGGCCAACGCCGAGTTTCATGAAGCCCTGCTGTCGGCCTGCGGCTCGCCCTGGTCGCTGCGCGTGGTGCGCCAGCTGACCCAGCACGCCGAACGCTATCGCCGCTTCTCGATCGGCTTGCACAACGAGCGCGACGTGCACCTCGAGCACAAGCAGATCTTTGACGCCGCCATGTCAGGGCAAGACGCGCGCGCCGCACTGGCGCTCGAGAGCCACATCCGGATGACGCCTGAAACGATCATCCGGGCCATCCACGACGGCAGAAAAAGTTTTGACCGACTCTCTGAAGGAAAAGCATGAGCACCAGCACGACCAGCGCTGCGCCCTCGCCGGAAATCGGCAGCAGCATCCAGGCCGGCGGCATCGCCGTCAATTACCACGACCACGGCAGCGGCTTCCCGGTGCTGATGATCCACGGCTCGGGCCCGGGTGTGTCGGCTTTCGTCAACTGGCGACTCGTGATGCCGGAACTGGCGAAGCAGCGCCGGGTGCTGGCGCCCGACATGGTCGGTTTCGGCTTTACCGAGCGCCCGGCCGGCATGGCCTACACGATGGACAACTGGGTCAAGCAGGCGATCGCGTTTGCCGATGCGCTCGAGCTGCCGCAGTTCGACCTGGTGGGCAATTCCTTCGGTGGCGCGCTGTCGCTGGCGCTGACCATTCGTCATCCGGAGCGGGTGCGCCGTCTGGTGATGATGGGCGCGGCCGGCGTGTCCTTCCCGATCACGGATGCGCTGGATGCGGTGTGGGGCTACGAGCCCTCGTTCGAGAACATGCGCCGCATCATGGACGTGTTCGCCTATGACCGCGGCCTGGTGAATGACCAGCTGGCGCAACTGCGCTACGAGGCCAGCGCGCGTCCCGGCGTGCAGGAAAGCTATGCGGCGATGTTCCCGGCGCCGCGCCAGCGCTGGGTCGATGCACTGGCCAGCGCTGAAGCCGATATCGCAAAGATCGACAAGGAAACCCTGATCGTCCATGGCCGCGAAGACAAGGTGATCCCGCTGCAGAATTCGCTGCGACTGTCCGGACTGATCTCGCGCTCGCAGCTGCATGTCTTTGGCCGCTGCGGGCACTGGACGCAGATCGAGCATGCGGCGCGTTTCGCGCAACTGGTGGCGAACTTCCTGGACGAGGCCGATCAGGCCTGAGCGGCCAGCCAGACCCCGGCCCCCAGCCCTCAGCCCTCAGCCCTGAGCCCTGAGCCCTCAGCCGTGATGGGGGCTGAGCCCGCTTGTAGGCGATCCCGGTACCGGGCTTATCTGGCCCAGCGCGTGAACGAGGCCGGCCCGATGCGGCTGTACTCGTCGCGCGCGCTCTGTGCGATCACCTTCGGTATCACCGGGATGAACGCCCATTGCTCGCCCTGTGCCAGAAAGCCTTCGGCCCATGCGCCGCACAGCACGCCTTCTTCGTGCAGATAAGGCTCGCGCTCGCGGAAGTTGTCGCGGAATTCCTTGAGCAGCGCCGCTCGCCGGGCACCGATCTCCGGGCCGGCATCGGCGCTCTTGTCGCGTCGTTCGCCCGCATAGACTTCGTCAAAGATCTTCTGCGCTTTCCGGAACTTGCCGGACAAGGCCGCATCGTCGGCATTGGCCTCAATGAAAACGGCAAACACCGCCGAGCAGCGCAGTGCCTGGCTGGCGAAGCGGGATTCGTCGGCAGCTACCGGTAGCGCTGGCAACAGCAGCGACAAGCTCAGGGCGGGGGCAAGCAGGTTCAGTCGCATGGGGCGGGCAGGGTCTGTAAAGCTGAGGGCGGCAGGCGGCAGGGCAAGCGAGATATTATATTTAACCATATAATATTAATTCATCAGCTTAGCCGCCAGCCCGGCGGTCATCGATCTTAGCGTCTCATGATAACCATTGATAGTGAACAAGGACCTCCGCTCGAGGTTGGCTCGCAGGAAGGCCTCGACATGGGCCGGCTGCGCAATGCCGCCCAGCGTGCCGTGCGCGCGCTGCGCCTGATGGCCAACGAAGACCGGCTGCTGCTGCTGTGCCAGTTGTCGCAGGGCGAGTTGTGCGTGCAGGACCTCGAAGAGGCGCTCGATATCCGTCAGCCCACGCTGTCCCAGCAACTGGGCGTGCTGCGCAACGAGGGTGTGGTGAGCACCCGTCGTGACGGCCGTCGTATTTACTACAGCGTCAGCGACCCCGACCTGCTGCAAGTGCTGGGCGCGCTGTACCAGACATATTGTCCGAAGGAGTGATGATGACCATAGCCTGGAATGCCTTTACCCCCTGGTGGGCGCTGGCGGGCGGGGTGCTGATCGGCATCTCGGCTGCGATGTTTGTCCTGCTCAATGGCCGCATCGCCGGCATCAGCGGGATACTCGGCGGCCTGCTCAGGCGTGAGCCGGGCGATGCCGGCTGGCGCATCGCCTTCCTGCTCGGCCTGCTGCTGGCGCCGGCGGCCTATGCGCTGTTTGCCACGCTGCCGGCGCGCACCATCGAGGCCAGCGACGGTGCATTGGTGCTGGCCGGCCTGCTGGTCGGCGTCGGTACCCGTTACGGCGGCGGCTGCACCAGCGGCCATGGCGTATGCGGGCTGTCGCGCCTGTCGCTGCGTTCGCTGGTGGCAACGCTGGCCTTCATGGGCGCCGGCTTTGCGACCGTGTTCGTTACCCGTCACCTGTTGTCCGTTTAAGGAGCCCGCATGACATTGATGACTGCATTTCTGTCGGGCCTGGTGTTCGGACTGGGCCTGATCGTGTCCGGCATGGCCAACCCGGCCAAGGTGATCGGCTTTCTCGATCTGGCGGGCGACTGGGATCCGTCGCTGGCGCTGGTGATGGCCGGCGCCATTGCGGTCGGCGTGGTCGCCTTCCGCGTCGCCCATCAGCGCATGGAAACCATGCTCGGCGTCGAGCTGAAGCTGCCGACGAGCATGCATATCGACCGGCGCCTGCTGGTCGGCAGCGTGCTGTTCGGCATAGGTTGGGGCGTGGGTGGATTCTGCCCCGGACCCGGCATCGTCGCAGCCGGCGCCGGCGAGGCCAAGGCCCTGATTTTTGTCGCTGCAATGGTGGCCGGCATGGTCATCTTTGAACTGCTGGAGAAACGCAAGACAGCGCGGGCAGCGCAGGCAGTGATTGGTGCCGGCAGCGAAGCCGCTGGCCATGCAGCCGGCAAGACCGACACGCCATGACGGTCCATGCCCTCAGCGACTGGTGGCCGACACTGGCCACCATCGGCGTGCTGGCGCTGTACCAGGCGCTGCTGTCGCTGGCCGAGCGCTTCAACCCGCAAGGGGTGGCGCGCAGCAGTCACGCGAATTTGCGCGGGATCTGGTTCGATGCCATTGCCCGCCGTGCCGGCAACGAAATCCTGGCGGTGCAGACCCTGCGCAATTCGCTGATGTCAGCGACGATGACGGCCTCCACCGCGGCACTGGCCCTGATGGGCTCGATCACGCTGACAGCCCCCTCGTTCAAAGCGATGGTGAATGCCGACGCCTCGCCGGCCGATTTCCTGGTGCCGCGACATGTGCTCGAGCTGGTGCTGCTGTTGTTCCTGTTCATTTCGCTGTTGTCGTCGGTGATGTCGCTGCGTTATTACACGCATGCGAGTTTCATCGCGGGCATGCCGGCCGATGCGCAGGAAAAGCGACACTGGATACCGATCGGCGAGCATTACGTGCGCAAGGCAGGGCTGTTCTACAGCACCGGCTTGCGCTATTTCGTCCTGATCGCCCCGGTCGTAGTGGCCATCGTGCAGCCGCTCGCCGGGCCGGTCGCAGCGATCCTGGTCACGGCGGTGATGTACAGTCTCGATCAGAACCACCCGTCCTCACCCTGACACGTGCCCAAGCATCCCGCCGCCGCGTTGCGCTGCATCCGCTTCCCCCGAGGCTCGCTGCCGGCCGCGCTGGACGCGCTGTTTCGGGCTTCGCTGTCGGCCCTGCTGCTGGCGACATTCGCCTCGGCGCCGGCCAGTGCGACCGGCGTGGCTTCCCCGGCACGTCCGGCTGCCACCGGCAAATCTGAAATTGCCAGCAGTCTGGCGCTCAAGGAAACGGTACAGCGGCGCGGGCAGATAGCCAGCGTGGTCGTGCTGTTTCGCTACAAGCGCATCAAGACCGGTTACGTGACGAACAAAGAAAAGCCCCAGGTCTTTTATTACAACGCGTCCCGATCAACGCTGGAGTTCGATTGCGATCGCAAGAAATCGCGCATCGTGCACACGGTGTTTTTTTCTGACCGGGCCGGCCTCGGCAATGTCGTCCATCAGCAGGCCGCACGCAGCGACTGGACCGATGAATTTGACCGCCGCTCGCTGGGCAGTCCCTTCAAGCTTGCCTGCGGCAGCGGCGAGGCCGGCTGAGGATTTCCCCCGTGCGGCCGGGCCGCCAGCGCCAGGCTGGCGCCGTTGAGCCGGATCAGCTGCCGGCGGGTGCCGCGCAGTTGACCATCCAGTGGGTGCCGAAGCGATCCGTCAGGCTGCCGAAGTAGGCACCCCAGAACATGTCCTGCAGCGGCATGCTGACCTGGCCGCCATCGGCCAGCGCATCGAACAAGCGCCGGGCCTCGTCGCGCGTATCCGGTTCCAGGTTCAGGTGCACGTTGTTACCCGCGGTCACCTTCATGCCCATTGATTCCAGTGCATCCGTTCCCATCAGCATGTGGCCGCCGAGGATGGGCAGCTCGACATGCAGCACCAGCTGTTTTTCGGCCTCCGACAGCGGATGGTCGGGATGGGCGGGCGCTTCGCTGAAGCGCGCGACCGGGCCGGCGAATTCAGTGCCGAATACCCGGCGGTAAAAGTTGAATGCCGCTTCCGTGTTGCCGGCGAAATTCAGGTAAGTGCTGACGCGTGCCATGAGTGCTCCTGCGATGAGTGGCTAGCCGCGCGGCGCTGGCCGCGAGGGGGGGCCGAAATAGTCGCCCGTTTTGCCCGAATTTTCCAGTGGCCGATGCACTGGCTGTTGCGCGCTGTCGACTGGCGGGTCGCCAGATACCAGATGCCAGATGCCAGATGCCAGATGCCCGGCACGAGTCACCCCAGGCCCGGCATGAGTCACCCCTTGCCGGTCATTGAGCCGGGGCCGGGTTCAGAACAAGGGCAGCTGCGGCTCGCCCAGCAGATGATCAGCGACGAATTGCAGCAGCAGCCGGTGGTGCTCGCCATGGTGCCAGTAGGGCTGCATGATCTTCTTGTCGTACCAGAAAGCCTCGCTTTCCAGATGGCAGCCGACCAGCCCGAGGTTGCCCTGGACGATGGCCATCGGGTCGCCGTTGCCGTAGCTGGCGATGGTCTCGAACTCACCACCGGTGAAAGTGGCGCCGTCATAGAAATACATTCTCTCCTTGCGGCCCTGCCAATCGACCGGCAGCGTGGTGCCATACGAGGAACGAATGTCTGCCCGCGGTCGCTTGATGTATTGCAGCACCCGGGTCTCTTGCAGCACGCCGAGATAGTAGGCATCGGCCCAGTACGCGCCCATGCAGATGCCGAGGTACTTGCCGCCGCGCCGCAGGAAGCGCCGGACTTCGGCGGCATTTTCTTTCAGCGCATGGTGGAATTTGCTGGCGTCCCCATAGCCGCCGGGGAAGACCACCAGGTCGACATCGTCGAAGTAGCCCTCATGCACCGCATGCTTGGTGAAAATCTTCAGGTCATAGGCGGGCGACAGCGCGCGCACTATCCCGTTCACCGACTCGGTGGAACAGATGGGGTGGTGCAGGAAAATGGCGACGTTCTTCTTCACAAGACTGGCCGGGCATGCATTTCTGCAGAGGGTGCATTGTGCTAGATTTCACGCTGAATTGCTCACAAGCAATCACCGGGATTTGCACAGCAACTAGCGGAAGCATATCAAGATGGAAAAAATCAATGGCTCGGTTCGCAAGACAGCCCGCCTGCGGCGCTGGCTGGGCCGGGCTTTGGCCATGCTCTCGCTGGCCTCCGGCATCGCGGCCGCCATGCCGGTGGCGCCTGGCACCCCGGTCATCTTCACCGACAGCAGCGCGCGCGTGCTGGAAGACCCATCCGGCACGCTGACGGTCGATGCGGTGCTGGCCCGGCAAGCGGAGTTCAAGTCTCCGGCCAGCATCGGCGTCCCCGCCCGCAAGACCCGGTACTGGGTGCTCAGCGAGCTGGCGAGCCGGCTCGATGCCGACCGCGAGTTGCGCATCGATGCGCCCGGCTGGTATGAGGTGCAAAGCACGGTCATTGATGCCAGCGGCCGCCGGCTGGATTTGCGGCCCGGCTCGACCTTCCATGCCACCCATGCGCCCCTCGTCACGCTGGGTCCCCATGCCTGCGCTGCCACGACCGCCGACAGCCAGTGGCCGGTGTTCACCCTGCGCCGGGGCGAGACCACGCGGGTGTTGACGCGCCTGACATCGAATGCGAACACCCAGGCGTCCTCAGTCAGGGTGCTGTTCTTCGACCATGCACGCTATCTCGAATTGCGCCGCTACGGGCTGCACATCGAGGGGCTGCTGGTCGGCGTCCTGTTCGCGCTGCTGGTCTTTGGCTGGACCTCGGCCTATCACAACCGGGACCGCACCAGCGTCGCCTACGCGGTCTGGATCATGTTCGCCTTGTTGTCGGCCTCCAGCCTGCCGGTGCATGACGGCATACGCCTGTTCGAGCTGTACGTCGACGTCGGCAGCGGCCGCATCGGCAACATGACCAGCGCCAACCTGTGGCTGACGGTGCTCGCTTACGGGCAGTCGATGGGCTATGTGATCTTCGCGCGCAACTTCCTCGAGCTGAGGTCGCGCATGCCGCGCGCCTTCAGGCTGACCAACGCTTATCTCGCCTTCACGCTCGGCCACCTGTTCCTGCTGATTTTCGTGGACCACGGCCTCGGCCTCAAGCTGCTGTGGCTGCCGCTGTGGGGCGTGATCCTGCTGACGCTGCTGACCATCTGGGGCTGTGCCTATGTCCGTTTGCGGCAGGGACTGCGGGTGGCCAAGTTCTTCATGCTGGCGATGGTCCCCTACATCATCTTCCGCTTCATCTTCTTCCTCGGCCTGATCAATGTGCCGTCGCCTTTCACGCTGCTCGACAAGACCGGCTTCGGCTTCTTCATCCAGAACCCGAACACGGCGCAGGCCATCGGCGTCTGCTGCGAGGCGCTGATCATGGCGCTGGCCGTGTTCAGCAAGAACCGCTGGCTGCAGGAAGAGCTGACCCACACCATCGAGGCCAGGGCCGCGTTGGTGCAGAACCAGAACCAGGTGCTCGAGGCCACCGTCGCCGAGCGTACCCGCGAGCTGGCCACCAGCATGGCCCAGGTCGAGCAGCAGCACGCGATGGTGGTCGATTCCATCCGTTATGCGAGCCGCTTGCAGAAGGCGCAATTGCCGCGCGCACAGCGCATCGCCGGCCAGTTCAAGTCGCTGCAGGCGATCTGGGAGCCGCGCGACACCATCGGTGGCGACGTCTGGTGGGCCTCGCTGCCCGATGCCCAGGGGCGCATCGCGCTGGCGCTGGCCGATAGCACCGGCCATGGCGTGCCGGGCGCGATGCTGTCGGTGCTGATCTCGACTTCGCTGGAGCGCATGTTCGCGACCGACCCCGAGCTCGATCCGTCGGCCGCGCTGATGGCGCTGGACCACGCGCTGCGCGTCGGGCTCAACCAGGACAGTGCCAGCGCCGAGAGCGATGACGGCTGCGACGCCGCCATGGTGCGCATCGACAAGCGCGAGCGCGTGCTCGAATTCGCCGGCGCCAAGATCGGCCTGATCCATTTGTGGGCCGACGGCCGCGTCGACCGCATCCAGCCCTCGCGCCTCTCGCTCGGCTACCAGCAGCCGCCGTCGGCGGCACCGGCCTTGCAGCGCATTGCCTACGGCCCCGGCAGCAGCTTCGTGCTGGTCTCGGACGGCTTTACCGACCAGATCGGGCGCGACCACGGCGGCGCTGCCGCTGTTGATCCCGGCGCCATTGCCGATGCCGATGCCGGTGCCGATCTCGGCCCGCGGCGCGCCTACGGCTACCGGCGGCTGGTGCAGCTGCTCGAGGCCAGCCGCGGTGAGCCGGCCGAGGTCATCGCATCGCGCATGAAGGCCAGCCTCGCCCGCTGGCAGGGCGACGAGTTGCGCCGCGACGACGTGACCGCGATCGTATTCGCGTTTGATTGAGGCATCGCCGCAGGCGGGTCGGCTATGATGGCCGCATGATCGCGCTGCTCGACGCTTATCGCTCGGGGCTGCTGGCCCGTCAGCACTGGTGGAACAATATCGTCGCCGGCCTGGTCGTCGGCGTGGTCGCGCTGCCGCTGGCGATGGCCTTTGCGATCGCCTCGGGCGTGCGACCGGAGCAGGGCATCTATACCGCCATCATCGGCGGCGGGCTGATCGCCGTGCTGGGCGGCAGCCGGCTGCAGATCGCCGGCCCGACCGGCGCCTTCATCGCCATCCTGGCCGGCATCACGGCCCGCTACGGCGTCGCCGGCCTGCAGGTGGCAAGCCTGATGGCCGGCCTGATCCTGGTCCTGATGGGCCTCACCCGCATGGGTGCGGTGATCAAGTTCATACCGGCGCCGGTGATCGTCGGCTTTACCGCCGGCATCGGCGTGATCATCTTCGTCGGCCAGTGCAGTGATTTCCTCGGCCTGCCGCGCCCGGCCGGCGAGCATTTCCACGACAAGCTCTGGCAGTTGCTGCAATCGCTGCCGGCCAGCCACTGGCCGACGCTGGCGCTGGGCGCGGTGGGCCTGCTGCTGGCGATCTTCAGCTCGCGCCTGCGCTGGCTGGCGCGCATGCCTGCGCCGCTGGTGGCAATGATCGTCGTTACCCTGCTGCAGACGGCGCTGGCGCTGCCGGGCGTGGCCACCATCGGTTCCGCGTTTGGCGGCATCCCGACCGGGCTGCCATCGTTCGCCCTGCCTGAACTGCCGCTGTCGCAATGGCTGGCGCTGATCGGGCCGGCGTTCACGATTGCGATGCTGGGCGCGATCGAAGCCTTGCTGTCCGCGGTGGTGGCCGACGGCATGGCCGGCACCCGGCACGACGCCAACCAGGAGCTGCTGGGGCAGGGCATCGCGAACCTGGTCACACCGCTGTTCGGCGGTTTTGCCGCCACAGGCGCGATCGCACGCACGGCCACCAATATCCGCTACGGCGCCACCAGCCCGCTGGCCGGCATCGTGCATGCGGCGCTGCTGGTGGCGGTGCTGCTGTTCCTCGCGCCGCTGGCCTCGGACATACCACTGGCGGTGCTGGCGGCGATCCTGTTGGTCGTGGCCTGGAACATGAGCGAGGTCCGGCACTTCGCCCACCTGCTGAAGACCGCGCCGCGTGCGGACCGCGCCATCCTCGTGATCACTTTTCTGCTGACTGTCTTTGCCGACCTGGTGGTGGCGGTCAATGTCGGCGTGATCCTGGCGATCCTGCATTTCCTGCGCCGCATGGCCGAGGCGGTCGAGACCCAGCCGGTGGACGAGGCCGAGCTGCGCCTGGAGCTGGCCGGGCAGGGGCTGGCACCGCTGCCGGCCGACCTGCTGGTCTACGAGATCGCCGGGCCGATGTTCTTTGGCGCCGTCGAGAACTTCGAACGTGCGCTGGTGCATACGCATCTGGAGCCGGCTGCGCTGGTGTTACGTTTGCGGCATGTGCCCTTCATGGACATCACCGGCATCCAGACCCTGCAGGAAGTCATGGCCAAGCTGCAGCGGCGGGGCATCCGGGTGGTGCTGTGCGAGGCCAACGAGCGGGTGAAAGCCAAGCTGGTTCGCGCCGGCGTGATCGGCCAGCAGTTCGGGCAGGAGATCGGGCAGGAGATCGGGCAGGAGATCGGGCAGGAGAGCGGCGAGCCAGCGCGGGCCGGCTATGCCGACGACCTGGCGCCCGCCGTGCGCCTGGCCGCGCAGCATTGCCAATGAGCTAAGTAAAGCGACGTATTGTGCGTTGCAATAAATATTGCTTGACGTAGGTTTTTCTCCGGTTAGAATCTCGTTATTGCACCGCACAAACGAAATGTCCATCATCGCAACCTGGAGAAAAACATGAATTTCAATGTCAATGTTGATCAGCTGTCGAAAGCCACCAAGTCCCAGATCGAGAACCAGTTGCATGCTGCTTCCAGCCTGGCCGAGCAAGCGCTGCACGCCGTCACCGGCCTGGTCGAACTGAACGTTGCGACGGCCAAGGCGTCGATGGAAGACATGTCGGCAGTGACCCAGGAAATCCTGGCTGCCAAAGACCCGCAGGCGGCGATGGCCGTGATCCAGGCCCATGCCCAGCCGTCGGCTGACAAGGCCGTTTCCTACGCCCGCCACGTGGCTGCCATCGCTTCGAAGGCCCAGGCCGAACTGGCAGATGTTGCCAAGGCACGTGCTGCCGAGACCGCTGCCCACGTCAACGCGCTGGTGAATGACCTGACCAAGTCGGCCCCGGCCGGTACCGAGTCCTTCGTCGATGCCTTCAAGACCGGCGTCGCCAATGCCAACGCGGCATACGAGCAGTTCTTCAAGGTCGCGCAGACTTCGTACGACAAGTACCAGGAACAGCTGGGTGAAATGGGCGCGCATTTCGCGACCACCGCCAAGCCGGCCAAGTCGGCGAAGAAAGTCGCTGCCTGATCAGCCGCACGACCTCGGAACAAGGACTGCCTCGGCAGTCCTTTTTCTTTTCCGGGACCGCTCTTTCCGGTTTCCGGATTGAATGGCACAATCCTTCGGCATTTCCGTTGACGAGGATGACAGATGAAACGCTTGCTGACCCTGATGGCCTTGCTGATCGCGACCGACGCAGCCGCCGAGCGATGGGAACATTATTCGCGCAGCCAGGAGGCGACGCGCTATTACGACCCGGTGCGACGGGTCGCGATGAGCGGCATGGCCATCGTCTGGGACTTGCACGACCTGACCAGCGAGGCAGCCGAGCAGGGCCGGCCCTACCTGTCGGTGCTATACCCGACCGAATACAACTGCCGCCACCTGCGCACGCGCGTGCTCAGCGTGCACAAGATGGCCGGCCGCATGGGTAGCGGCGCCCAGGTCTCCGAAGACACCGTGGTCGGCGACTGGCGCGATGTGATCCCGGGCACCCCGGAAGAAAAGCTGATGAACATTGCCTGCGCCGGCGACTGAGGCAGCAGCGGCAGCCAGGACTGCCACGATAGTCACCAGAGTCACCACAGTCACCAGAGTCGCCAGAGTCACCAGAGTCACGAGAGTCGCCAGAGTCGCCATAGTTGCGACAGGCAGCCATGAAAAAGGGCCGGCAATGCTGCCGGCCCTTTTGCTTTCAACTGCGCTGCAGATCAGCTGCGCTGCGGATCAGGCGCGCTCGAAGATGGCGGCGATGCCCTGGCCGCCGCCGATGCACATCGTCACCAGGCCATAGCGCTTCTGCGTGCGCTGCAGCTCGTACAGGCACTTGATCGTGATGATCGTGCCGCTGGCGCCCTGCGGATGGCCGAGTGCAATGGCGCCGCCGTTCGGGTTGGTGCGCGCCGGATCGAGGTCCAGCCCGCGGCAGACGCCCAGCGACTGCGCGGCGAAGGCTTCATTCGATTCGATCACGTCGATCTGGTCCAGCGTCAGGCCGGCACGCTGCAGCGCCAGCTTGACGGCCGGGATCGGGCCGGTGCCCATCAGCGAAGGCTCGACGCCGGCCACCGCATACGACACCAGGCGCGCCAGCGGCTTGGCATTGGCACGCGCGGCCGCGCCGGCTTCCATCAGCACGCAGGCCGCCGCGCCGTCGTTCAGGCCCGAGGCATTGCCGGCCGTGACCGTGCCATCCTGCTTGATGAAGGCCGGGCGCAATGCAGCCAGCGATTCGACCGTGGTGCCGGCCTTAGGATGTTCATCGGTATCGAAGGCGACCACGCCCTTGCGGGTCTTGATCTCTACCGGCACGATCTGCGACTTGAAATGGCCGGCCTCGATCGCGGCCAGCGCCTTGCGCTGGCTGTCGGCGGCAAACTGGTCTTGCTCGGCGCGGCTGATGCTGTACAGCTTGGCCATGTTCTCGGCCGTGATGCCCATGTGGCCTCCGCCGAACGGATCCTGCAGCGCGCCCAGCATCATGTCGACCATCGAGAAGTCGCCCATGCGCGCACCCCAGCGGGCGCCGGCGGCGTTGTACGGGGCACGGCTCATGGTCTCGACGCCGCCACCGATGGCGATGTCGGCATCGCCGAGCTGGATCGCATTCGATGCGGTGACGATCGCCTGCAGGCCCGAACCGCACAGGCGGTTCAGCGTCAGTGCCGCCGATTCCTTGGCCATGCCGGCATTCAGGCCGGCCACGCGCGAGACGTACATGTCGCGCGGCTCGCAATTGATCACGTGGCCAAGCACGATCTGCTGTGCGGCGGCAGCCTCGATGCCGGCGCGCTCGATCGCCGCCTTGACCGCAATGGTCGCCAGTTCCGACGCAGCCATATCCTTCAGTGAGCCGCCGAACGTGCCGATCGCAGTCCGTGCTGCGCCGACGATGACGACTTCCCTTTGTTGAGCCATGAAATATCCTCGTTGATTGGTCAATGGTCTGTTGGACCCGTAAGCCAGAGACGGCCCGCGATGCTCAGCGTGCTCATCGGAACCCGGTCGACCGCTAGTGTAACGCCCTATGCTGCGCTGCGGAATTCGGATCGGGAAAAAATGGCCTTCCAAAAAATCCAAGGCCGGCCGCCATGATCTGCGCCAGAATCAGGTGGAAATCTTTCTTGAGCGGGCAGGCAGGTCTGGCATGAGGCGCAATCCCTGGTTTTCCCGATTCGCATTGCCGCTGGTTTTGCTGGCGCAGACGGCCATTTGTGCCACACCGGCCGCCGAGGGCGACGAATGCTTCTGGAATCCCGTCACCCGCCAATGCACGCCGGACAGCCAGCTGTATGCGCAGCCGGTCGATGGCCTGAGCGAGGCGCAATCCCGCCTGTTCGATGAAGGGCTCAGGCAATTCCGAGCTACCTGGACCGTGTTCCCGCGCGCCGACGGCGCCTGGGGACTGGGACCTTATTTCCACGCCAATGCCTGCACCGGCTGCCATGTGAACGGCGGCCGCGGACAGGTGGACGAGCAGGGCGGCAAGCCCGTGTTCCAGCAATTGTTGCGGCTGTCCGTCGCGCGGCCGGGTTCGGCCGGCGTCATTGATCCGCATCCGGCGTATGACCAGCAGCTCCAGCCGTTCAGCATCTTCGGGCCCACGCCCGACCCGGTCTCGGGCGAGGCCGATGTGCGCATCGACTGGCAGAGCGAGTCCGTCACCCTGGCCGATCGCACGCAAGTGCTGTTGCGCAAGCCGGCCATCAACATCAGCAACGCCAAGTTCGGTGCGATCGGCGATGCGGTCATGATCTCGTTGCGCAATACCCCAGCGCTGTTCGGCCTTGGCTACCTCGATGCGGTCAGCGAGGCCGACATCCTCGCGCTGGCGGCGCTGCAAAAGCAGGCGGGCTATCACGGTCGCCCCAACTATGTGACGGACGCCGCCACCGGCCAACGCAAGCTGGGCCGTTTCGGCTGGAAGGCCAATCAGCCCTCCATCAGCCAGCAGGTGGCGGCAGCGCATCTGGGCGACATGGGCATCACCAGCTCGCTGTTTCCGGATGAGGATTGCAGCGCCGTCCAGACCCGCTGCATCGACCTCACCTACAAGCGCGGCAAGCCCGAGCTGGACGACCCGGCATGGCAGGCCGTGAATTTTTTCATGGCCGCCTCCGAGGCACCGCCGCAGCGCAAGCTGAACGATCTGAGCGTCAAGCGAGGCGCGAAGCTGTTTGGCGAGCTCGCGTGTGCGGTCTGCCATGTGCCCGAGCTGAAGGCAGGCAACTATCCGCCGCTGCCGGCGCTCGAAGGCGAACGCTTCGCCGCCTATACCGACCTGCTGCTGCATGACATGGGCGCGGCGCTGGCCGACGGCCGGCCGGACTTTCAGGCCAGCGGACGTGACTGGCGCACCGCGCCGCTGTGGGGCATCGGCCTGTCGCTGCGCGTCAACGGCAGCGCCGACCTGCTGCATGATGGCCGTGCGCGCAATGTGATGGAAGCCATTCTCTGGCATGGCGGCGAGGCACAGCCATCGCGCGACGCCTTCGCCCGTCTGCGGCGCGAAGACCGCGAGGCGCTGATCGCTTTCGTCCATGCCTTGTAAACCTGAATACGGAAAGACTTTGCTTCGATGATGGCGCCGGAACCCAAGACAGTGCGCACCACGCGCCTGGCCATTGAATATCTCGAATGGAACCCCGATGGCGAGCGCAGCGTCGTGCTGGTGCACGGCTGGCCGGACTCGGCGCGCACCTGGCTGCAAGTCGTGCCGGCGCTGGTGGCCGCCGGCTGCCGCGTGCTGGCGCCGTCGCTGCGCGGCTTTGGCGGCACACGTTTTCTGGAGGCGGCCACGCCGCGCAGTGGCGAGCTGGTGGCGCTCGGGCGTGACCTGATCGAATTCGTCGATGCGCTGGGCCTGCGCCAGCCGGCGCTGGTCGGCCATGACTGGGGCGCGCGCGCCGTCGCGAATGCGGTCGGTCTGGCGCCGGGGCTGGCCTCGCACATGGTCTCGGTGTCCGTCGGCTATGGCACCAATGATCCTTCGCAAGCGATGGCCCTGGAACAGGCCCGCTGCTACTGGTATCACTGGTTCATGGCCACCCCGCTGGGCGAGCGCACCGTGCGCGAAGACCCGCGCGCCTTCGCCCGGATGATGTGGGAGACCTGGTCGCCGCCGGGCTGGTATGACGCGGCCGAATTCGATGCGACGGCGGCCGCGTTCGATCATCCGGACTGGATCGACATCACCTTGCATTCATATCGGCATCGCTGGGGCTTCGTGCCCGGCGATCCCGACTATGCGGCCGACACGGCGGCCCTGAAGCCCTTGCCAGTGATCGCGACGCCCTGCCTGGTCATCCATGGCGGTGCCGACTCGGTCAATCCGGTCGGCTCATCGGCCGGCAAAGAGGCGTGGTTCAGCGCACCGTATCGCCGCGTCGTCCTCGATGGCGTCGGGCATTTTCCGCAGCGCGAAGCGCCGCAACGCGTGGCTGATGAGGTGCTGCGCTGGATTACTTCAGGTTGAGCTCGTCCTTGACCGCATCCAGGCCGGCCTGCGCGCAGACCTCGTCCTGATCGGCCGAGGCGCCACTGACGCCGATCGCACCGATATGCTCGCCATTGGCGGTGATGATGGGCAGGCCACCGGCAAAGGTCACGATGCCGGGCACATGAACGATGCCCGGCACGCGCTGCTGGGCGATCTCGCCCAACAGGCGCGTCGAGCGCGGAAAGCCGGATGAGGTATTCGCCTTCAGCTGGGCAATCTCGATACTGGCACGGAAAGCATTGTCCATGCGGCTCAGGTGCTTCAGGTTGCCGCCGTCATCGACGATGGCGATCACCATGTTCCAGCCTTCCTTGCGGGCGCGCTCTTCGCAGGCAATCGCCATCTTCCTGGCCGACTCGAGATTGAGCGTCGTCTTCTTTTGTTGGGCAAGGGTCGGTGCGGCAAAGGCAGCGGCGCAGGCGACAGCGAGGGCGATCATTTTTTTCATGGGGGTCTCCAGGGTTGCCTCAGAAAGCAGGGCCAGTTTATCACCCGTGATTGTCGATATCGCCAGCACCCGCACTCGCACCCGCACCCGCACCCGCACCCGCACCCGCGGCGCTGCGGGTGTCATCGGTATCGCCGGCAGTGCCGCTCGTGCCGCCCATGCTGTTCATCCTGTTCAGCGCCGGCGCGTGCTGTCCTCATTCAGCTGATCGAGCTTTTCCAGCGTTTCCTTCTGCTCCGCACGTATCCGGGCCATCCGTTCGGCCAGCCGCAGCGCCAGCGACGACCCTGCCAGATCCGGCGCGGCATCCATCGCTGGCGGCGCTGTCCCGGCCTGTGACGGCGGCACGCTGACCGTGACTCTCAGGCCGGGGCCGGGCCCGGCTGCGGCGTCGGCAGTGATCTCGCTGGTTGCCGGTGATGGCGGCACGGCCGCGGCGCTTATCGACGGCGTCGCCGGCGAGGCAAGCAAGGGCGCGGGCAAGGGCGAAGGCAAGGGCGAAAGCGAGGATGAAGCGATGGGTGGCGCGGACAACGGCGCCGGCATCGGCGCATCGTTGATGACGTGGTAGAGGGTCGGCCCGGTCGCATCGACCAGCATCCTCAGGTCGCTGGGACCGCGACCGTCTTGCAGCGTGCGCTCGATCACGGGTCCCGAGCCGTCCTCGAGATGGCGTAGCGCTGTCGGCCCGTCGGCCGGCGGGTCTGCGTTGTCCGCCGACGGCGATGCAGGCACCGCGCGCAGGTCGCTGATCTGGCGCGCCACCGTCGGGCCTTGTGCATCGGTTCTGACGATGCTGTCTTTCGCAAAGCGCTGTGGCGGAAGGCGCGTTATGCCGCGCGGGCGAAATATGTCGAACGCCTTGGGTGCTGGCCCATCTGCGGCGCCGGCGTCAGCCGCAGGGGCAGCGGCAGCGGCAGGGTCAGCAGCCGGGTCAGCGGGCACATCAGCGTCATCGGGGGCAGGAGGGGGCATCGATCAGGAGTGGGCAGACCCGTGTCAGTCGCCTTGCCCGGTCACGGCGGCCGGGGCATGGCGCTGCTCATTCACGCAGGCCATGGTCTTGTCCCAGAACGCTGCGCCGCTGCCGCCGTACTGTGACGGCAGTCGCCGCATTTTACGATGGGTGCGCGCGAGGGCGCTTTCCAGCGCCTCATTCATCAGGCCCAGACGTTCGAGCTCGAGAAACGCCTCGCAGTTGGCGCCGATCTCGTCGCGTGTCGGGTCGGTCGCGTGCGCGCACTCATGGTAGTAGATGAAATCCAGCATGTGCGGATCATTTTCCCGGATCGAGCGGATCGTGACCCGGTCGTAAAAAATCACCGGCCAGCCATCCTTGTCGGGCCGCACGACGGCGGCGGCGCCGCCCAGTTCCGGATGGCGGTCGCCTGCGTCGCCGTGTCCCAGCCATTCTTCGGCCACGACACGGCGTTCGCCGTTGCGATCGACCACACATTGCACGACGCTGCCATCGGAGCGTTCATAGGCGTGCGCCATGCCCGTCACGACGGTCAGGGCGAGCATCAAAGCCAGCGGGATAGGCATGGTCGACAAGCTGCGGTTCAGTAGCAAAGGGCTTATTCGCAGGCGCTTTTGCCGCCCCAGTTGCCCTTGGTGATCTCGCCTTCGAGCTTGATCGGCCGGAACCAGCCGGTCTCGCGCGAATTGGCGAATTTGCCGGTACCGCCTTTACGGATATAGCGGCCTTCCTTTTGGCCACGGGCCTGGGTGAATGCATAAGTCAGCACATCACCGGCCACGTCCTCGACGGCGCACAAGCCTTCCGCTTCAATCGTCTGGTCCGGATAGATAACGGCGCCGCCGGTGCATTGCCCGGACAGGTTATTGAACTTCGATCCGTCGGCGGCGTTCATCTGGGTCGACGAGCGGAAATGCATGAAGGTGGTTTTCTTGCCCATATCGACGGTCGATTCGCCGATATCGATACTGGTGTATTCACCGCACTGGTCATCCTTGGCCACGGCATTGAGGGAAAACAGCAGCGCCAGCAGGGCGGGCAACAGAACAGGTTTCATTGCAGGTTCCTTGTGATTGTTTGTTTTTATCGGCGTACACGTCATTGTTTCCACAGTTTGCCATTTTCCGGACAAACCTGTTTGCGCCCGCATGGGCAGCTGGCCGGCGCACTGTTTTTCGCCTTAGTCGTCGATTGCCAACTGATAAACTTTCGACGGCTTGCAAAAGCTGCGAGAAAATAACCGTCAACTTTGCCGGGAATATTGTCGGGGGGCGGGCGGCGCGACCTGCCCTTCAACGGCGACCCATCGACAGTGATGGTCGACCCATGACAGGAGAGCTTATGACGTCAAGATCCATTGCACCCGATGGCCGAGCGCTGCCGCCACTGGCTGTTTTCAAACTGCTGGTCGAGGGAGCGAAAGAAACCCGGGCCACCGCCTATTACGGCGTCGTGTATGGCGTGATTTTCACCCTGATGGGGTATGCGATCGCCGCGCTCTATCAGCAGGTCTGGCAATTGACGATGGGGCTGACCGCGGCGTTTTTCCTGATGGGGCCCTTCATCTGCTGCGGCATCTATGATCTCTCGCGGCAAAAAGATCGGGGCACGCCGGTCAATCTCCTGGCGTCATTGAGCTGCTGGTCAGGCAATTGGAAAGCCATCGCCTTTTTCGCCGCCATACTGACTTTCTTCCTGATCGTTTGGCTGCGCGTCTCCGTGGTGCTGTTCGCCCTGTTCGCAACGCATAACTACCCGGAACTGAAAGACATGATCCTGAAGATCGTCTCGTTGGATAACATCGCCTTTCTCGGCGTGTGGTCGGCAGTCGGGTTTGTGTTTGCCAGTCTCGTGTTTGCGATGTCGGTGGTGTCGATGCCGATGATGCTCGACCGTGGTGCCGACACCATCGAAGCCATTGCCACCAGTGCCATCATCCTGTGGAACAACCCGGGTGCGATGCTGGTTTGGGCGCTGACGATTGTGGTGCTGATCGGCGCCAGCCTGCTATTTTTCCTGCCTTTGCTGGTCGTTACAGCGCCACTGATCGGGCACACGACCTGGAAGGTCTACAAGGCGCTGGTGCCGGAAAAATCGCTGTTCGCCGCCTGAATGGCGGCCAGCAGCAGCAAGGCGCCGTAGGGTGCAGTAGCGAGCAGCAGAAAGCAGAAGCAGAAAAAGGTGGTGCTGGGCTGTGCAGGGAGCGGGCGCGGTCGATCAGAACAGGCCGACGACTTTGCCGTTTTCATCGATGTCGATCTTGACGGCGCTGGGCACCTTCGGCAAGCCCGGCATCGTCATCACATCGCCGCAAATCATCACGACGAATTGCGCACCGGCGGCCAGCCGCACTTC
>JACCDT010760192.1_pt1 | contig 20622 bp, 13 predicted proteins | sample 7446291 | NCBI WGS metagenome assembly JACCDT01 (sample SAMN15323446, study PRJNA562643) | freshwater metagenome | isolation source: river surface water | place: USA:Blue River Watershed | collected 2017-08-17 | reverse complement strand
CGCGCCGACGCCGCCCGCGGCGCCCGCGGCGCCGCAGTACACGGTGAACCAGGAGGTGCGCATCTACGCCATGACCGAGACGCAGTTCAAGGTGGCGGTGATGGTTGCCGTCGGCGCCATCATGTTGATGTCGCTCGCGCTGTTCCTCTCCTCGAGGCCCCCCGGTTGGTCTGGCGGTTAGGTAGGATGGGCGCCTCGTCGGATTCACCGACTCGGAGTTTCAACGCCATGAAGCGGTTCCGCATCCCCCTGATCGCGCTCGTCGCCGGTGGTCTGCTCGTCGCCCTCACCTCGTGCGTCGCCGGCGTCGGCCGCGGCGCCGACGGCTCGCTGCGCCCGGTCGCCAAGTTCGGCGACGCCGCCCACGCCACCGTCGCGGCCATCGACCAGGCCGAGGCGGAGGGCAAGATCCCGAAGCAGTCGACCGACGATCTCTTCGGCCTGATCGTCAACGCGCTCGGCTACGTCCTGCTCGGCGGCGGCACCCTCGGCACGGCCTACGCCGGCGTGAAGACGGTCGCCAAGCGCCAGGTGGCGGCCTACGACAAGGAGCCCTTCGAGGGCCCCAACGGCGAGCGGGTCAGCGAGGCCGACCTCGTCCAGACCGCCGTCATCGCCGAGGCCGTCGCGACCGACGCGCTCGCCGCGACCGACGCCCTGAAGGAGGCCGTCGGCGACACGAAGCCGGCGTCGTAACCGGAGACCACGCTGTCGACCTCGGGGCCCGGCGCACCACGCCGGGCCCCGTTCGTAGGAGCGCGCCATGCAGAGCGGGTTTCACCTCGGCCGAGTCCCCGCCGTCCCCCTGATCGAGCACCAGGTGGACGACGTGAAGTGGCTGCTCGAGCGCATGTCCGTCGTCGGCGGCGGCATCCTCGGCCACGACGTCGGAGGCGGCAAGACGTTCGGCGCGATCGTGGCCGCCCACGAGGCCGCGGCGATGCGCCCCGCCGGCCACAAGGTGCTCGTCGTCTGCCCGCTGTCCGTCTCCCGCCAGTGGGTCACGGCCTGGGAGACGCTCTACCCGGGCGTGCGCGCGCAGTCTGGGCACGGCAACCTCCTCGGCGCCCCGTTCAGCCCGGCCGCCCGAAAGGCGGTCATTGAGACCGGGCACTGGGACGTCCTGATCGTCAACTACGACCTCCTGCCGGCCATCGCTCCGATGCTGGCGAAGGTGCCGTGGGCGTGCGTCATCGCCGACGAGGCCCACAGGCTCAAGGGCTACCGCGGCATGCGCGGCCGGTCCGGGATCCAGGCGAAGGCCCTGTTCACCTTCAGCGACCGCGCTGCGCTGCGGATCGGCCTTACGGGGACCCCGATCCTCAACGGGCCCGAGGACGCCTTCGGGCTCTACCGCGTCGTCAACAAGAGCATCTTCGGCGACGTGCGGTTCCAGTTCGACAACAAGTGGTTCTACAACGTCTCGCGCGACCGCCGCTTCTCGATCCTCGTGCTGCGCCCGGACATGCGCGCGCAGTTCACCGACATCGTCAACGAGAACATGCGACGGCTGACGAAGAGGGAACTGCCGGTGAAGTTCCCGGCGGAGACGGTCGCGCGGTACGTCGTCGCCATGCCGCGCGCGGTGCGCAAGGTCTACGACGACCTCATCGACGAGTCCATCGCCTACCTCGAGTCCGGCGCAACCATCGAGCGGCGGCACATCCTCGGGCGCAAACTCGCCCTCCAGATGCTCGCCTCCGGCGCCTTCTCCCAGGAGGTGCTGCGGCACGACGGATTCGGCGAGGACGGCGAGCCGGTGTTCGAGTCGTACCGCGACGTCCACGTCATCGACATGTCGCACAAGATGCGCGTCGTCACCGAGATCCTCGACTCGCTCGGGGACCAACCCGCGGTGCTGTGGGCGCACTTCCGCCACGAGATCGACGCGCTCAGGGACCTCCTGGAGAAGCGGAAGCCCGGCGGCTGCGTCGTCATCGACGGGCGCGTCACCGGCGGCGAGCGCGTCGACGCCGTCACGCGCTTCCAGTCCGGGTCCGCCCAGTGGCTCGTCGGGCAGCCCCAGGCGGCCGGCGAGGGACTGAACCTCCAGATCGCCAACAACGACATCTTCCTCAGTAGGTCGTACTCACTGAAGGACTGGGTTCAGTCCAGCGGCCGCACGCCGCGCATCGGGTCGAAGCACGACAGCGTCACCCACCACGTCATCATCACCGAGCAGTCCGAGGACGTCGTCATCGACGAGGCGCTGACCGAGAAGCGCAACGAGGCGTCGGATATCACGCGCGACGGCTGGCTCCTCTCCCTGCGGCAGCAGCGCACCGCGTCGTGACATGGGACGCCGGCGCCTCCCCCCCGCCTCCTACTTCAACTGGTGCCAGTGGTGCGGGCGCTCGTTCCCCGTGCGCGTCAAGTGCTTCGGCTGGCCGAAGAAGCCGGTGGCATACTGTCGGCCGATTCACGCCCTGGTGCATCACTTCGCCGGTGGACCTATGAAGCCCCTGCCCATCGTAGGCGACGGCGCGACCCTCGAGGGCAGCGACTTCCCCGCCTACCTCGCGCTCAGACTCGAGCCGCTGACCTACCCGTGGTCGACGCGACGCATGGGCCACTCGGCGTGGTATCGGATTGAGAACTCCATCACGGGCGTCTCGTTCGACGTCGAGGGCCAGGTGTATGCTGGCCTGGTGACTGAGCGTTTCAACGCCATCGAGTACATGCGGGGGGTCCGGCCGTGATGGAGTCCGAGGCCCGCCACCGCTTCGTCGCCCGACTCGAGGCGCTCGGGTGCCTGGTCCTGCCGCTCGAGCCGAGCGCGACGAACGGCCTCGACGAGTACCCGGACGTCGTCGTGCTCGGGCGTGACGGGCTCTGCGCGTTCGTCGAGTTCAAGCGCCCGCCCGGCGCCGGCGTGCGCGCCGGCCGGGTCCGCCCTGGGCAGCGGAAGACTCTTGCGTCGCTGGCCGCCCGCGGTTACTATGCCCGGGTACACGACAACGAACGCGGCGTCGGCGAGGTCGCCAGGGCCGTAGGAGTCATCCCGTGCTGAAGACGCAGGAACTGGCCGACAAGATGGCGCGCTACACCGAACTCTCGAAGGAGATCAAGGAGCGCGAGCAGGAGAAGGACGTGCTGCGCGCGGAACTGACGCAGCACATGCGCGAGGGCGGCGCCTCGATCACCGGCATCGAGGCCGGCGGCTACCGCGCCTCGATCTCCTTCCGAGAGAACTTCGGTTTCAACGTCGAGACCGAGACCGGCGAGCCGATCACGCACGACGAGGTCGCGTCGCGCCGCAAGGCCATGGCCGCCTTCTTCAAGCGGGTCGACGAGACGCTGTACGTCCCGTCCACCGAGAAGATCGCGAAGGTCATCGAGGCGTGGCGAGCCGACCCGAGGAACGCCGACAAGCCCCTCCCGAAGTGGTGCCGCCGGTCCGAGTCGCCGATCCTGCGCGTCTCGGGCAGCGGCGTCAAGTAACCCGAACCCCGGAGCAGCAACCGTGTCCAACAACGCCCCCGTCCCCTACGACCCCGCCATCGCCGAGGCGCTCGGCGGGCTCGCCAAGTACGTCGACCAGCGGCCCTCAACGTCCGGCTTCGCGCCGGCGATCCTCGAGATCGACCGCGTGGGCGGCGGGCTGGTGGACGTCAACACGGGAGAGGCCTTCCCCTCGATCAACATCGTGCCCGTGATGCTGCGCGAGGTGCGCTCGTACTGGGCGCGCAAGGGCACCGGCGACAAGCCGGACTGCCGCTCGACCGACGGCGTGCGCCCGGTGAAGGACGGGGACGTCGAGCCCCAGTCGCCGGAGTGCGCGACGTGCCCGTGGAACAAGTTCAAGACGGCGGAGACGGGCAAGGGCAAGAAGTGCAAGACGAAGGCCGTGCTCTTCGGCCTCCGCATGGGCGGCGACGGCCGCCTCCTCGACGGCGTCGTGATCCGCTTCTCGGCGTCGAACCGCTCGGCGAACCAGGCCATCCAGACCGCCGACAAGAAGGCCGCCGAGGCCGGCGTGCCGCGCCCGCTGTCCATCTGGAAGGTGGGCTCCTGCATCGAGCGCGCGAAGAAGCAGGGCGACATGGACTACGTCTTCCTCAAGCCCGAGTTCGCCGGCGTGGTCCCGAAGGACCAGGCCCAGCGCGTCGTCGAGACGATCAAGGAACTCGGCCCGGAGGGCGGCGCCGACCGCTTCCTCGCCGGCTCCAGCGACTCCGCGGCGGAGTAGGCCCATGCCCATCCCCCGCATCCTCGGCTTCGCCGGCCCCGCCGGCGTCGGCAAGGACAAGGCCGCCTCGGCAGTCCAGGAGGCCTTCGGCCACGAGCCGACCTCCATCGCCGACCTCCTGAAGGACATCGCGGCGCGCTGCTACGACGTCGACGTCAGCGTCCTCGAGGACGCGCGCGTCGCGCTGCGCGCTGGCCGCGCGCTGACCGACAGCCAGCGTCGCAAGATCGAGTCGGTGCGCCAGATGCTGTGGCGGATCGGCGACGCCATGAAGACCGTCGACCCGGACTGCCTCATGCGCGGCGCGCTGCGGTTCGCCGACATGTCGGTCCCGCTCCGAGCGGGCAAGCCGCCGCCGAAGTCCTGCGTGGCCGACGGCCTCGTGCTGCGGCCGAAGGTCGTCTTCACGGACGTGCGCAACCCGAACGAGGTGCGCATGATCCGGGAGCGGGGCGGCGAGGTGATCCGCTTGGTGGGTCCGTCGCTGTGGGGGAAGCCGCCGAGCGGCGACAGCCGCATCGAAGACCTCAACCTCCCTGTGCTCGACGTCTCCGCAGCGGCGGAGACCTCGATCACCCTGCTGCGCGCGGGCTCGGCCGAGCCGGACCGCCCGTTCAACGGCCGCGTCATCGGCTTCCTGGTGGAGAAGTACGGGGGCGACGAGTTCCTTGACTCCGACCTCGACATGAGCGAGACTTCCGACGTCGACGCGTAGGAGCGGCTCATGTCCGATGACTTCCTCGAGGGGCTGTGGCGGGCGACCGACATCGAGCCCCTCGTCGCCCGGCTTCTCCCGACGGGTCGCAAGATCCGCGGCGACAGCGAGTGGGCGGCGCCGTGCCCGTACTGCGGGTCGGACGAGAAGGACCCCCGGTTCTCGGTCGACCTGAAGGATGGCAAGTACAAGTGCTTCAAGTGCAACGAGGTCGGCAACTGCCTGACCCTCGGGAAGCGCCTGTGGGGCCGGTTGTGGAAGGCCGAGTGGGTGGCGGCGTGCCCGCGCTCGGCCGAGGTGCTCGGCGCCCAGGTGTCCCCGCCGACGATCAAGTCCGGCGGCGGCCAGGCGGGGCCTCGGCAGCGCAAGACGGCTGAGGATGCCTGGCGGGCCGGAAAGACGTCGCTGCTGGCCGCCCCTGCATCCCTTGACCCCCTCGCCGCGGCGTGGCGCATCGACGCCGGGTGGCTGGCGCAGCACGGGGTCGTCCCCGTGGACGGCGCCTTCGGCTTCCCCTCCTTCGACCCCGCCACCGGCGACTGCGTCGACCTCAAGCGGCGTCGGCTCCCCCCGCTGAAGGAGGGGGAGTCGAAGTCGGCGTCGTGGCCCGGGGGCAAGGCCGGCCTGTTCGGATTCGCCGCGCTGGCGGCCAAGCCGACGGCGACCGTGCTGATCAGCGAGGGCGAGAAGGACTGGGCGGTCTCCGCCCACGATCTGCCGGAGTACGCCGTCGTCGGCATCGGCATGGGGGCCGGCTGCTTCAACCCGTCGTGGGCCGAGGCGCTCCGCGGCCGCGACGTGATCCTCGGCTACGACCCGGACGAGGCCGGCGACGCCGGCGCCGAGAAGGCCGCGAAGTACCTCTCGGGCGTCGCCGCGCGCGTGCGGCGAATGCGCCCCCTATTCGCCGCGGGCCCGCTGAACGAGAAGGGCAAGAAGACCTGGCCCGACGGGCTGGACCTGTACGACTTCCTGCGCGGCGGGAAGGGGACCGCGAAGGACCTCGCGGCGCACCTCGAGAAGTCCGACGTCGCTACCGCCGCGTTCGACGCCAAGACGTTCATCCGGGACACCATCGCCGACCTCGAGGCCAGCGGGGACGAGGTGGACTGGAACGCCGTCAGCGGCGACGCCTTCAAGGCCCTCGTCCGGGGCGGCGCGCGCTGGGTCCGCATCGAGGGCGCCATCCACTGCGTCTTCGAGGGCAGCGTTTACACGGTGACCTCGAGGGACCTCGGGTGGCAGCGGCTCATGTTCACGCTGTGCGGCCGGACCTCCGAGGAGAAGGAGGGGCGGATCTTCGCGAAGGTCGTCAGCCTCAACGCCGACCTCGCCGCGGCGACGCCCGAGCAGACGCCGGCCTGGTGCGTGCGCAAGGGCTTCTCCGTCTACGTCTCGATCAACGACGTCGCGGGGCGCATGGTGCGCATCAGCCCCGACGACATCACGGTGCTCGACAACGGCACGGACGGCGTCGTCACGTTCCCCTACGAGGGCGCGCGCCCGGTGCGCCTGATCCCCGAGGCCGAGTACGACCACTGCAAGGCGATGGCCGACTTCGACAAGGCCACGTCGTACTTCGCGTGCGCCGAGCGCGACCGGCTGTTCCTCCGGTGGTACGTCCTCACGATCCTGCTCTACCCCTTCGCCCAGACGCACCCCGTGCTGCGGTTCCGCGGCGACTCGGCGGCCGGCAAGTCGACCGCGGCGAAGGCGATCACGACGATCCTCTACGGGGAGCCGATCCTCTCGTCGGCCACGAACGCGGCCCTGTACCGGCTCGCCCGCCGGCGCGCGCTGACGGCCATCGACAACCTCGAGGAGCGCGACTTCCGGGCGAACCCCGAACTCCAGAACTTCGTGCTCGTGTCGGCCACCGGGCGCGCGCGCGAGAAGAGCGCCCGCGACACCGACAACGCCGTCGTGCGCGAGGAGGTGAAGTCCCTCTTCCTGTCGACCGGCATCGAGCCCGTCGGCACCGACAAGCCCGAGGTCGTCAACCGCACCGTCGAGGTCGGCTTCGACGCGAAGCACGGGACGCCCGGCTTCTACGAGGCTGGCTACATCGAGCACCTTCAGCGCGAGCGCGACCTCTTCTGGAACCTGATTTTCAGGGTGACGCAGGACTCGCTGCGGTCTATCAGGGACGGGAACCTTCAGAAGTCGCTGAAGACCATGGGCCAGCAGAAGCGCCGGCTCGGCGAGTTCTTCGCCCTCATGTCGATCGCTCAGACGGGCGGCGACGAGGTGAACGCCATGGTGAAGGACATGCTCGCCGGCTTCGACATCGACGAGAAGGACACGCACCACGACGGCGACGCGTCGGTGCCGATCTTCCGGGCGATCCCGGCGTCCACCGACGACCTGTCGATCCCCACCCAGAAGGACGGCCCCTGGATCCGCACCGACTTCCTGCCCACGCCGGACCTCTACCGCGTGCTGTCGTTCGTGGCGCGGAAGTACTCGCTGGAGTTGCCGTGGAAGTCGGCCAACGCCATGGCGACGCGCCTGAACGCCGACGCCGCGGTGAACCTGAAGGCGCACGGCGTGATGATCGAGCGCCGTCGGACGAGCAGCGGCCGCCTCATCCGGGTGTCGGTCCGCGAGCGCGTGGACGCGACGGGCCAGGAGGAACTGGCGTGGTGACGCGACGATCGAGACCGCAACTAGTCCGGGTGGGAGACGCGGCTGAATGCTGCGAAGACGCGCTCTGCACAACGGGGCGCGTCGTTGCCGTTCTGTGGCCGGTAGGCGACGTCGTTGTCCAGTGGGACCTCGGGTCCGGCTGGGCCGTGAGTAGGCCGCCTGGGTCATGGAGCGATCCGTTCGTCTATGAGTTCGACGAACTAATCATCCTCCCTGGCGGCCCCAGCGGCGCATCATAAACGCCGAGAATCAGGCGCGGAAGACGACGCCGGCGTAGCCTGACCGCCCGTCCTCGATCAGGACGTTCTGCGCGAAGGGCCTGTCACCGTTGAAGGTGATGACCGTGACGCCGTGGGACCAGCCGGCGAACGCAGCCTTCTTCATGTGCTCCCACTCGCGGTCGAGCACTCGGAGGCACGGCGCGGCGGTGGCAGTGATGGAGCCGAGCACGGCGTTGCGCTTCGAGACCTGTTGCGGCCGGTGCGTGTGGCCGTAGAGCACGTCGCAGCCCAACTCGAAGAGGTGCTTGCTGGCGTGGTGCTGGTTGTACCAGTGCCCGTGGAACACGCCGAGCCGGCCCACCATGTAGGGCTCCTGGCGCTCGCGGTCGATGTACTCCCAGCCCGTGGCCGCCAGGTTCAGCGCGGCGGGGTCGCACACGTCCTGCGGCAGCGAGGTCTTCCACTTCCTCAGCGCCGGATCTTGCAGCGCGCGCGTGTAGCGGTACTCGTGGTTGCCCTGGAAGAACCTCCGGCGCAGCCGTCCGGCTCGCCGCGCGCTTCCGCCGGTGCGGCGCCGCCACCCGGCCTCGTGGACGATGCGGATGTCCTCGTTCAGCCGGCGCCCGTTGGCGAACTCGTCGGCGACGTCGATGCCGGCGTCCTCCGGCGCCGCCTCGTGGCGGTTGAGCGAGCAGAGGTCGAGGCTGTCCCCGAGGTTCCACACCTCCTCCGGGCCGACGTGCTCGATGATCTGCATCGCGACCGACCACGCGCGTCGGTCGACCTTCACCCCGTGGATGTCAGAGACGACGACGACGGACGTGGGCGGCTTCGTCACTTCTTGGCTCCGCGCAACTCGGATACGCTGGCTGCGATGCGCTCGAGGGCCGCGCGGACCTCGTGGTCGTTCCGCACTCGCTCGTCGTGCTCCGACTTGAGGTCGGCGCGAACCTCCGTCAGCAGCGACTTGGACGTCTCGAGCAGGGCCGCGCGTAGCGCGTCGACGGTAACCGGCGCGGCGCCGGGCTCTGGCTGCTTCGGCGCTGGAGCCGCGCCGGCGGCGAACACCTTCGGCACGACGACGCTTACGACGCCGGCGAGCACGAGGCACGCGAGCGCCAGCAGGAGCATGGGGTTGCTCTTCGCGACGCTCTTCACGGTGTCCGCTCCGACCTCTGCCGCGCTCTTGGTCATGGTGGTCTCGCTAGTCCTCGAGGATACCAAGGCGCTCCACCTCGGCCTCGAGCGCGTCAGCGTTCCCTTCGTAGTCACCGGACTCGTCGCCACGCATCGCGTTGAGCATGCGCGTGAGCGAGGCGCGGTTGCGGAGGCTCTTCTTCGCGTCGTCGATCCGGCCCGCGCGCAGCAGCCCGAGCACGCGGTTGCCGTTCGCGATCTGGATCGTCGATGCGTGGTACTGCATCTTCTCCTTGGACGCGTCGGCCTCGTCGGTGTCCTCGTCGACGTTGGAGCGGAAGCGGAACTTCCCCTGGTCGGAGACGACGAGCGGGTCGGCCTCGAGTTCCTCGCGGGCCTTGACCGACTTCGCGAGCGTGGGCTGCGGTCGCCGCGGCTTCATGCCGAAGAAGGTGGAAATCGCGTCGGGCACGTCCGGAAGCCGCCCCTCGCTGTCCGGGCGAGCCGCCGGCGCGATGGGGTTCGGGAGGCCGGCGGCCTCGGCGACGCCCATCGTGTCCGAGAGGATCGACGGAGACCACTGCTGGAGGATGTACCTGGCGTTGAAACGCCACGCCTCCACCTCTCCATCCTCTGCGTCGATGCCGTACTTCTTCTTCAGGCCCGGCGCGCCGGAGTAGAGGTCGGTGTCCGTGAAGACCTCGATGAGCGGCTTGAAGACCGCGCTCTGGCCGCCGACCACGGCGCCGAGGAAGCGCGAGCCCGGCGTGCCGGCGCGCTCCTCGGACGGTGTGGGCTGGAAGCCCTGGAGCAGCGTCTGCTGGGGCAGCGCGCTCCACAGGCTGACGAAGCCCGGCTCGCCGTCCCGGTTGAACCAGGGCATCGAGAAGGCCCGCTTCAGCATCTGGCCCATGTTCTCGCCGGGGGCCGAGGCCTCGAGCGCGGCGTTGTACTCCTCCTCGCTCCTGCCAGTGACCGCACTGTGCGCCGCGCGCAGCAGCGAGAAGACGCCGGCGACCTTCGCCATGGCCCACGGCGTGTGCTTCAGGATCGTCGGGAGGTTGCGCATCATCGAGTACTGGAAGCGGAAGAACGACCACCCGCGCGCGATGCGCTTCACGCCGTCCGGCACGTTCGACATGTCGTAGATGCCGCGGACGCGGTTGACGGCGTCCTTGTGCTTCATCCCCTCCTCGCGGAAGTAGACGTAGAGGCCGGCGCGCGACGCGGAGTCAGCGCGGCCGTAGGCCTCCTCGAGGGTCTCCTTGAAAGGGATCATCTTCGAGGCGACGTCGAGCATCGACTCCACCGCGCTCGCGGGGCCGTCGATCTTGTACCGGCCGCCGGCGCCGAGGTGCGCGTTGGTGATCCTGGTCGGGGCGTCGTTCACCAGCACGCCCTCGCGCCGGAGGAACTCGGCCGTCACCGGCACCAACTTCCCGTCGACCTCGACGCTCTTGCCGATGGTTCGGCCGGCGGACAGGCGCAGACCGTCGTTGTAGACCTGGGCGATCTTCATGCCGGGCACGCCGTGTACCATCCAAATCAGCGGGTTGCCCATCCACTGCACGACGTGGCCGCCGATGCGGTAGGCGGTCTTACCCTTGCGCACCGCCGTGTGGATGGCGTCGTAGACGCGCTCGAACTCCGAGGGGCGGTGGACGTAGGTCTCGAGGTGCGACCACAGGCCGCGGCTGACGTGGTGGCCGGCGAGGTCGCCGAAGGTCTTCAGCCCGTTGACGCCGAGGGCGTCGTTGCTGATGCTGACGTAGGCGCCGGGCGCCACGCCGGCGGGGATCTGCCCGGGCGGGAGCACGTCGCCGGTCTTCAGTCCGTGGTCGCGGATCTCCTTGAACATCCGCAGCATTTCGACGGCGTGGATCTCGGATGACATGGCCTCGAGGACGTCGCGCGTCGGGTTGCTAAGGTCGAGCCCCTTGGCCTTCGCGTCGTCGATGCTGCGGCTCGAGCGGTAGCGCGCGCGGCCGGCGCCCTCGACGACGTCGACGGCGCTGATGGAGCGCCGCGCCTCGCCGGTGCGGTCCACGAGCCCATCGGGCGTCGGCGTCAGCGTGGTCATCTTGTCGTGGCGCGCTCGGAGGTCTGCGAGTTCGGTGCGCTGCACGTCCGACAGGCGACCAGCGCGCTGCTTCTTCAGCAACTTGCCGATGCGCTTCTCGATCGCCTTCGTGGTCTGCTCACTCCACCGGAGGTAGGGGAAGTACTTCCCCTTGTGCGCGGCGTAGGTCTCAGGCGACATGAGCCCGACGTCGACCATCTGCTGGCCGAGGTCGTCGAAGGCCTTGCGCACCGCCTTCGTCACGTCCTCGTACCCGGCGAGGTCGCCGCCGGCGTCGAGCGCCCGGGCGAAGTTCTCGAACTCGGCCTTGGGAACCCGCTTGAGCGCGTCGACCAGCGGCGCCATGTGCTCGACGATGAACTGCTCGCGACGGCCCTGTGAGCGGTTCTGGATCGCGGCCACCTCGGGGTCCCAGTCCAGTTCGGTGAGGTTCTTGCGGAACCACGACCGGAGACCAGTGCCACCCTTGGAGCCGAAGAGCATCCAGCGAGTGAACCGCAGCGTCGGGTCCGTCACCGTGCCGACGATGCGGGCAGCGACGCGGTCGACGCCGGCCTCAATCTTCGCCAGCGCGTCGACGACGTTGGACGCCAGCGGGAAGATGCCAGCGTTGGCCCTCTTGAAGACCTCGGGGTCCATCGGCGTGTCTCGACCGACGGGGACGAGGCGCACGGTGTCGCCGTCGCGGACAACCTCGAGCATGCCGTTCTCGGAGGCTACGATCTCGGGGTAGTCGGTGAGGTTGTGACGGCGCGCCTTCTGCACGCGCCACAGGCCGCCAGGAGCCTCCTTGTCGGAGAGGGCGTCGGAGAACTCCTTCGCCGTCACGTCGAGCGGGACGCCGGCGGCGCCCCAGTCGCCGGACTCGATGCCCTTCTCGATCTGCTTCGTGCGCGCCTCGACGAAGGCCTTGCGGGCCGCAGTGGCCCGGGCGGAGTCGCCGGACTCGAGGGCGGCGCGGAACTCGTCGCGAGCCTCGTCGACGAGCACCCGGCCCTCGACGTCCTCGCCGCCGCGGTAGGTCTCGGTGGACCCGTCGGCTCGCTCGACGACGTCGCCGGGCTTCAGGCGCGTCGACATGGCCGGCGCGTCGCCCTCGGAGTCGATGGCCGCGATGTCGGCCTCGGTCGGCTCCTCGAACCCGTCCTCGTCCACGACGCGCTCAGTGACCTTGCCATCGATCTCGTTGAGGATGTCCTGGCGGATGTCGCCTCGAGCCTTCGGGACCTCGCGCGCGTCGCGCTCGGCGTCGATGACCTCCATGTCGATCTCGGCGTCCTGCTCCATCGGGTCCTGCGCGTTCGGCCCGTGGACCTCCTCGCCCTTCTTGAACATGTCGGCGAGGAACGCGCCGAAGTCGCCGGCCGCGAACTCGGCCCGCCGGTTCTCGCTGATGTACGGGGCGACCTTGTCCAGAATCTCCTTCGAGAACTGGGCGGCCTGTTCGAGCACGGGCTTCATGGCCTTCGTCGGCGCCTCGCCGCGGACGAGGTAGGCCTCGACCTCTCGGGCCCAGACCTCCTCATCCCGCGACGTCCACGCGTCGCCCGGGCGAAGGCCCATGACGGCGCGGAGCCGCTGCTTCATGGCGCCCGGCATGTAGCGACTGGCGTAGTGCGCCAGTTCGTGCGACAGCGTTGTGGCGTCAGCGTGCTCGGTGAGGGCGATGAGCGCGCGGCCCTCCTTGGCGAAGTTGCGGAACATGCCCTGAATCTCGCTGCTCGACTCCGAGAACGGGACGTCCTCCGCCGGCTCGCCGCGCCCCTCGACCGGGCTGAGGGCGTTCAACTCGTCGCGGAGGTCCTCCCACCCAGCCTTCTCGCCGGACGAGAGCATGCCGCGAATCGAGTCGGGCTCGAAGGAATCCGGGACCGCGGACTTCAACTTCGAGTAGGCGTCGACCGCAACCTCGAGCCGAGCGCGGAGGTCGGCCTGGATCGACTCCGGCCGTCGGGCGATGGCGACCTCGAGCGCGGCGCGCGCGCCCTCCATGTCGCCGCGAATCATGGCGCGCTGAGCCCGGACGACCGCGACCCCGTTGTCGTTCAGGTAGCGCAGCGCGGCCGTCCCCTTCTCGCTCTGCACGACGCGCCATCGGATGGTCCGCCACAGCCCGGCCTGGACCGCCTCGGGCGTGACGCCGCGGGACTCGGCCACCTTCCGGATGGCGGCGTCGTAGGCCTTCCGCGCCTTCGCGCTGAGCCCGCGCGCCGCGGAGCGGCCGACGTACCGGATCATGTGGCTGTCGAGCACGACGTTGTCGCCGCCGTCGCCGTCGGTCGTCGGGTCCAGCGCGCGGCTGTACGGGCCGATCTTCGGCGACTTGATGTCGCCGTCGTCCAGCAACTTCTCGATCTGCGCGCGCATCGTGGTGAGGCGCGTCCCGCCGGCCGCGTAGTCCTCGTTGGTGGCGCCGGCCTCCTCTGCGCTCTGCGACTTCTCCCTGTCCCTCAGGAGCAGGAAGTAGTCGTCGACCATCCGCAGGAAGACCCGCTTCGCCTCAGCGGCATCGCCGCCGGCCGCGCGCTGCGCGCCGCGCCACCTGAGCAGCAACCCCTTGGCGACGACCGCTTGCTTGTCCGGGGTCTGGCCGTTGGACGCGATGCCGTTGAAACGCGCAAAAATCCCCCACTCGTGGGGAGGGACGTTCTGCTTCACCGCCTCGCGGCCGTGCGCGTACCAGTCGCCGAGCGCCGCGCCGGCGTCGTAGTCGGCGGCCATGTCGCTGAGGCGGTAGACGGTGGCCTTGCCGTAGTCCTTCGACGGCGCTCCGTCCGGATCGACCATCGGCTTCCCGGTGAGCGGGTCGATCGACGGGCCGTTGGCGTAGATGTCCTTGCCCGTCAGTTCGCTCTCGCCGACCTTGCGGCGCTGCCCGCCGCCGGCGACGAACCGCTCGCGGTAACGGCCCACCAGTTCGAGCAGCGTCTCCGTGTTCGGCGGACGGTCCCCGTCGAGCACCGCGGAGTCCTTCTCGCCCAGCAGCGCCCGCAACTCCTGCTCCGCCATGAACTCCACGTCGAGCCGAGCGTACGTCTCCCCTACCGGCTCCCCGCGCGCGGCGGCGAGGGCCTTCATCTGCAACTCCATGAGGTCGACGGCCACGGCGATGGCGACGGGGTCCTTCGCCATCCCGGGGACGCGGGCCATGGCGCGGATGGCCTGACGCTCGACGTCGGCCTGAGCCTTCGGCACCTTGCGGCCGAGGTACGAGACGTCCGGAATGGGCGCCGGCGGCGGTGACTCCGTCTCCGCGGCCGGCGCCTCCGTCGCGTTCCACTCGGCCTTGTGCGCGGCGAACGCGTCGGCGGCGTCGGCGTCCGGCGGCGCCTCGTACCCGGCGACCACGTCGTCCGGCAGGAGGTCCGCCTTCTGCTTCGCGTAGGTGAACGTCCCGTCCTTCTGCTTGGACGAGTTGTTCCGCAGCGCCCCCTTCTCGTCGCGGCCGAAGTTGACCCAGGAGTTCTGGCCCAACGTCTCCGTCGACACGGCGCGCGCGGCCTCGGGCGAGTAGAGCCGGAGGTGCAACTGCCGCGCCTGTTCCTCGCCGACGGGGCCAAACTCGTTGTCGGCGTAGTGCCCGAAGGCGTCGTGGGTGGCGCGGAACACGTCGTTGTAGGTGAGCCCCTTGCCGCGGTAGGCCTCGGGGAGGTCGGCGTCCGGCACCACCGCATCGAGCGCGGGGTGCTTCGACGTGCCGCCGCGGAAGACGCGCAGCACGCCGCGGTTGAGGTCGGAGCGCATGGCGCCGCTCGAGGGATACCCGTCGTCCTTCGACGTGTCCTCCCCGTAGAAGCGGACGTCGACGCCGTGCTCGGCGACGAGGGCGCGGAACTGGTCGACCGTCTCCTTCGCCATCGCGTCGTAGGCGGCCTTGACCTTCGGGTCGGCGAGGTTGTCGTCCTTCAGCGCCTCGTACGCCTCGGCGACCTTGCGGCCGCGGCGCGGATCCACTACGGGGCGACCGGGCTCGGGGCGCTCGTCGCCGCGCGCCTTCTGCTGCGCCTTGACCCACTCGCGGATGGCGGGGATCCGGTCGCCCTTCGGCGCCGGCGTCGCGGCCTCGCGCACCTCGGCCGCGGGCACGTCGGCCTCGCTGCCGTCCTTCGCGCGCACCGTGACCATGGGCTCGCCGTCGGCGCCCTGGAAGACGGGGCCGGCGGTCAGCGGGCCCTCGCCGAGCCCCTCGGGGCGACTCTGAACCTCGACGGCGTCCTCGAGGCCCTTCACGTCCCACGGCTCGCTCGGCCCGGGCTCGGGCGTGAAGTCGGGGCGGGGGTCGCCGGCGCGCGCGAGTACCTCGCGCTGGCGCGACATCGCGCCCTCCTCCTGGGCGACCTCGAGCGACGCCTCCTCGTAGCGGTCGGCGAGGACCTTGGGGATCGGGCGCCCGGACTCGCGAAGCAGTTCGACGGCCTGGACCACCTCGCGCGCCGGCGCCAGCCGGGCGTTGTCGGCGAAGTCCCCGTAGTCCCGAGAGGCGGCGAGGGCCTGATCCGGCGTCGCCGGGTCGGCGGGCTCCTCGAACTGGCGGTCGTAGCCCATGGCCCGGAGGAGGTACTCGGCGGCCTCCTGGCCCTCCGAAAGCGACTTGCGGCGGGCGGCCTCCTCGGGCGGCTCCTCGTCGGGCCCCATCTTCTGGGGGAGGATCTCGCCGGACTCGTTCTGCTTGGACACCTTCGCGGCGGCCTCGATGGCCCGGGCCTCCTGCTCCGCGACCGCCGAGACCTCCGCCTCGATCTGGCGAAGCCCGACGACGGCGCGCGCGCCCTCGGCCGACAGGCGCTCCGCCATCTGGCGAATCGTCTCCGTCTCCGGGCCGGGGCGCTTCGCCGCGGCGAGGACCAGTTCCCGGGCCCGCTCGACGTAGCGAGCGCGCTCGGACACGGGGATGTTGTTCTTCGCCAGCCAGTCCTCGACGCCGGGGCTGAGGCGGCCGCTCTCCGCGACGCGAGCCTTCACCTCGGGGTCGATGTTGACGCCGCCCGCGGCCCCGCCAACCACGTTCGTGACGACGTTGATCAGCAGGGCGTTCAGGGCCTGGGCGCGGCTCTCGGGGTCGCCGGCGAACACCTCGAGGATGGCGCCGCGGTTGAACCCGTCGGCACCAGCGCCGCTCGGCAGCAGCGACTGGAGCGCGCCCTCCGCGGCGTTGCCGGTGACGTCGAGCGCCATGCGCATCGCGAGCGAGCGCGTCGCGGCGTCGGCCATGGCCGGCATCGTGAGGATGGCCGACTGGAGGCGCTGCTTCATCGGCCCGGTCACGCCGCCGACGATGGCGCCGCTGAAGAAGTCCGCGACCGCGCGGGTCGTGACGCGGCGCGCCACGGACTTCCCGTGGTTCTGGAGGAAGGCGGCGCGGGCGCCGTCGATAGCCTCGGCCCCGGAGTCCGCGAAGTTGGCGGCGAAGCGGTCCGCGGCCGCTCGCGTCGCCTCCTCGGGGGTGCGGAACCGCGAGCCGTCACCGACGACCTCGCGAACTGCCTGATCGGCGAGGCCGTTCAGCGCCATCATGCCGCCCATCGAGGCGGCCTTCCCGATCTTCGTGGCGGTGAGGAACTTGGCGACGCGGGAGCCGCCGCCGGCGAGGGCCTGAAGCCCGGAGGCACCGGCTCGGAAGAGGGGGCTTCGGGCGAAGCCGACGACGGCGGCGCCGCTCTCCACGAATGCCGACTCGGTGGGCCGCGCGGATCGGTAGATGTCCAGGGCCTCGTCCGTCGACCCCTTCTTCCCGCTCATCGACTCGCCGACCGCGACCGCGCCCTCACCGAGCCAGGGCAGATAGGAGTCGAGGAAGGACTTCGAGGCCCCCGTCGCCCGGGCGAGGCCGGCCATCCAGCCGGGGAGTTCATCCCACTGCTTCTCCTTCACGCGCTGGTCGTCGATCTCCCCCGCCGCCGCGCGCATCTGTCCGCGCTTCGTCGGGTCCTTCTCGACGCGCGCCGCCTCCTGGAGGTCCACGACCTCCGCCTGTGCGGCGTTCTCCGGCGCGATCTTCGAGCGCACCGCCTCGAACCGCGGGCGCTCCGTGTCGATGAACCGCTTGATCTGCCGCTTGTCCGACGGCGTCGGGGGCTTCCCCTTGGCGGTCAGTTCGTCGACGATCTGCGCGGCGAACTTCTGCGGGTCCAGTCGATACCGCTGGCGCTCGGGCGTGGCCTCCCACGCCGTGCGGTACTTCGTCCAGAGGGCGCGCTCTACCTTGCCCGTGAGTCCGGCGGGCCCGGTGTCAGACTTCGCCTCCTCCTCCGCGGCGTCGACCTCGAGGTCCACGTCCGCGAAGCGCGCCTCCACGCTGCGGCGGCGGCTCGCGGCCGCGGACTCTGCCTGGATCTGCGCGAGCCGCGCGGCATCCACCTCGTCGTTCAGGCGCTGACGCTGCGCGCCCTCCATCGGCCCGGCCGCGACGTCGGGCATGACGGGCGCGGGGGTCGGGTCCGCGGGGCGCGACTGCGACTCCGCTCGGAGATCGTCCTCGATCTGCATGAACCGCCGCGCGATGCGCGCGCGGAGCCAGGGTCGCGTTGAAACGCCGGGACTCGAGGAGACCCGCTCGATGATCCGCTTGCGGCGCTCCTCGATCAGAGCCTGGATGGGGTCGTCGCTCGTGAGAGCCTTGGGGTCCGCGTCGGGCACGGAAATCCTCGGTTCGGCGGGAGCGCCGATCCGAAGATTCTACCCTACTCGCCCGCGAGGTCCTCAGCGAACGCGCTGCCGCCGCCGGAGTCGTCGACCTCGTCCCGCAACTCCTCGGGGAGTTCGAGCGGGGGCGGCGGGTCGTAGCCCGCAGCGACGGCCTTCTCGCGCGCCTTCTCCCGCGTCCGGTAGGCGCGGAGCAGCGCATCGCGCGCGCTCATCACGGCCGCGAGCGCGGCGTCGACGCGGCGACCAGGCTTCGCCGAGGGCTTCGGCTTCAGCGGGTCCTCTTCCCAGGTGAACGTCGCGCCAGCGGCCTTCGCCGTGTCCTTCGCCTTGCGGTACGCGTCGTCGATGTCGTTGAAACGCCGAGTCGCGTTCTCGTAGTCGCCGCGCGCCTCGGACGCGATCTGCTGCTTCGAGAGCCCGTTCACCCGCTCCGTCTCGGGCTGCGTCACAGCCTTGACGTAGTCGTTGATCAAGTCCTCCTGGACGCCAGGGTCGTCAGCGCCCATGATGCCCTCGATCAGCGCCGCGCGCGCGGCGCCGCCGACGGGGTGGAGGCGGAGCACGGCGTTCGCCCGCGCGATGTTGGACTGGCTGCGCTCGTCGCGGTCCCGGGCGGCCTTGCGGCGCGCGGCGAGCCCCTGGATGGCGGCGGAGCCGATGGACTCGTCCTCGATGCCGGACAGGAAGGCCCGCTCCTCCTTCGTCAGTTCGGAGCCGAGGGTCGCCCGGGCCAGCGTGTCGAGCGAGCGCGACAGCGCGGCGCGCTTCTCCGCCTTGTCGGCGTCGGTGGCGCGGCGCTTGCGGTACTCCTCGAGCAGCGACGCGTAGGCGGACCCGAGCCGCTCCTTGCCCATAGCCGGGGAGTACAGCGACTCCTCCCGCCCGTTGAGGTAGGAGTGGAGCATGTTCGCCGCGTCGGCGATAGCGCCGCCCTCGGACCGCTCGAGCGCGTCCTTCTTGTCGGCCGCCGCCTCCTTCGAGAGTCGCATCGACTCCGCGGCGCGCTCCTTCGCGATCTCGATGTCAGCCTCGGTGACCTTGAGGCGGGCCGCGGCGGCCTTCTCCGGCAGCCCGGCGTTCCGCCGCTGCGCCGCCTGGAGCGCCGCAAGGGTGGCGTACTGGCCGCTCTCCGGCGTCGCCGACGCCGCGCGCGCGGCGCCCTGCTCGAGGATCGACCGCTTCTGGGCGAGCGCCTCCTCCACCGACATCGGCACGCCGCGCGGCCCGCGCGCCGCGGGGTCCCCGTAGGCAACGTGCTTCGGGTTGACGGGGCTGACCTCGCGGCCGGCGACCTCGATCGGCGGCGCACCCTTCGGCTTGCCGGCCGGCACGGGCGTCTGCGTCGAGTAGCCGCCGCGGACGCCGCACGAGCCGTCGGCGCAGCCGGGCTCGTCATCCTCGTACTCGCCGTCCACCGCCGGCGTGCCGGGGTCCGACACGGGCAGCGCCGCGATCTGCTCGCCGTCCGGGCCGAGCGTGTAGGCCGGCTTCGGCGCCTTCGCCTTCGTGGCGCCGCGGAGGTTGATCTCGCGGTCCCTCTGGCGGCTCGCGCTCAACTTCTCAGCGGTGTCGCCGAGCACGGCGAGCGCGTCCGCGAGCGCGCTGCGCGGGTACGCGAGGCGCTCGAAGGTGTTGCCGGGGAGGTTGACCCCGACGCCGAAGGTGCCGAAGGGCCCGGCCATTACGCGAGCCCCAGAAGCGCGCTCTCCCCGTACTGCTTCGACCCGTACAGGCCCGCGATGTCGCGACCGAAGCCGAGGCGACGCTCCTGGTCGTTCCCGAAGATCGACGAGGCCCGGCTGAGGGCGTCACGGCGGAACGACTCCTGCTTCTCGCGCGCGTCCATGCCGATGCGGTTGCGCTCGGCCAGCATGTTGCCGCTGGTCTGCGCGTCAAGCGAGCCCTGCGCAGCCGCGGCGACGCCGCTTCCGGAGAGGCCGCGGGCCGCCATCTGCTCCCGCAACTGCGACGATCGCAGCGCGGCGTCGGCCCCCGCGCCGCTTGCGGCGTTGGCCTGGAGCAGCGACACGGCCTTGTCGTCGTAGGGGCCCTTCGCCGTCAGGAGGCCGCTGGCCTCCTTCATCATGGCCGCGCGCTCCGGCGAGTTCGTGTAGTCGAGTTGGCTGCCGGTCAGCGCGGCCTTCGCCGACGCGAAGTCGCGCCGCTGCTCGAGGTGGATCTCAGCGAGCCGCTTCATAATCTTGCGGCGCTGACGACGCTGCTCCGCGGACTGAATCAGTCCGCTGACGATGTTCAGGCCGCCGCTTGCAAGGATTCCGAGGTCCATGACGCCCCCATTCTACTACACCTTGGTCACGACCGCGGCGAGCAACTCGCACTCGACGTTCGCTTGGGACGCAGACATCTGCGCTGAAATGATGAGGTTCTTGGCGGACGACGCAGACTCCGCGGCGGTGCCGCGGCCGAGGCACATGAGGGCGAGCGACGGGGCCGAGGAGGACCCGTCCGCCGTTCCTCCAGCCTGGGCCATGATCTCCATGAACCCCTCCTGGGCGCTCGAGGAGCCATCGCCCCAGAGGATCGCGCGGAGGCGCCACGCGCGGCGGTTTGCGCTGACGGCGCAGGAGAGCGCGACCGACGTCACGACGGTGGTCGTCCCGAACTTGAGTCGAAACGTACAGGTGCGCGTAGACCCGGAGTTCACGAGGATCTGCCCGTGCGCGATGATCTCGAGGCGCTCGTCGGTCAGCAGCGTCGTGGAGTGCGTGAGGAGGGCCACCTCCGCGGCGCTGCTCGGGCCGGCCTTGACGGAGGTCGTGGTCTTGTAGACGGCGATGGCCGATCCATCGGCCCCGTCAGCGCCGTCGGCCCCAGCCAGTCCGACGTTCCACGCGGAGTAGGGCGCCGGGGTTCCGGAGATTCGGTCAACCAGGAAGGTCAGGCTGGTCCCAGAGTAGACGGTGACGACGCCCTCCATGTAATGGGCGCCGCCAGAAGTGACCGTCGCACGGACACGGTCCCCAGCCTG